>Ga0209788_1000277_pt1 | contig 13175 bp, 5 predicted proteins | sample WorMetLIZISLAND1_2_FD_187415 | JGI IMG/M metagenome (GOLD analysis project Ga0209788, IMG submission 187415) | Marine gutless worms symbiont microbial communities from Max Planck institute for Marine Microbiology, Germany - Olavius clavatus LIZARD... ...
GCGTTGACGCCCTTGGTGACAACATGCAGCGTCAAACCAACAAATGGCGGCCGCGTCATTATTGAATATTATCGAACCGTTGGACGCGTGCGCGCGATGCGTGCAGTGCTTTGTTATGACGCCGCGTGGTCGCTGGATGCTCCCGCCCGGCCGCTCAGCTCTCTTCCACTGCAATCTGCTAATTAATTTGCCGGCTGCCAGCTAATACGTTCTGGTGAATGGTTGGTTGTCATAGTGTTGGTTGGTTGGTCTGTTGATCATTGCCCAACGTTTGCCATGTCAAGGTGCACCTGTGCCGCACCGTAGCTTATATTATATTTCAATCCTAGAGAACTGGCCTCAGATTCGACCTTCGACTATTGGCGCTATATAAATTTTTCATTGACATTGACATTGCATCACTGTTAGCCGATCTTCATGATATGTGACCGGATCGCATTATCCCCCCGATTTCAGAACATGGGTGCAGCATACGCATAAGTTTTGGTGTTATCCTATTGCTACTGTGACAATAATGTACGTACTGCATGGCAATAAGTCACTAATCCTAACCCTAACCCTAAACCCTATTTATTGTTGAAGTTAGAAAAAAATGTGTGAAACATAAGTTGCAAAATGGTTTTGAACCCAGGACCTCTCGCTTCGCAGTCTAGCACTCTACCACTCGGCTACGGAAGCACAGCTACCGATCCGCCTTTAAATGGGCGTTTTGACTTACTGTTCTATGTATATACACCACCACAAATATTTAAACTCCACTTCAGTAAATAAGTAAGCCCAAATCGGGTATAGATTGGGATAATGCGACCGGATCTGTCTTTCTGTGACAAAGTGTATTGTGGCTATTGGCTAAACGACACATCCTACAGCAAAAGTGTGTGAAGAAGTGTGTGAAATTGCCCTTAGGAACACTATTTGACAACTTTCAACCCCGTACACTGACCCTGCGGCCTCAAACTCCTCATCCGGAACATTTCCAAGTCTGGAATAGACATGCTCAGCATACTGAACATCGCCATTACAAACAACGGTCTGAACTATGCTGTACTTCTTACAGCAAAGCAAAGATGTCTGAAGAAGCGAAATATACGATCGGCTATTTCAGCAACAGCCGGGCTTGTTGTTATGTCATTGTTCTATCTTCCCGGTCCAGCTGGTTGACATGACGTAGAACAGGTGCCCGTGTGCCTGCAGTGTGAAGCTGTTGCCAGCGCTGGTCACGACTCACGTCATCTAATTAAGATTCTGCTGCTGTGTCGTGTTGAGCGCGCGGAAACGTGATCAAAACACGGTTACACGGTATAGTTTCACGTGCACGTGTGCTAAAAAAACTGCTGAGCTTGAGCAAAACATGTAGAAGTCGGTCGAGCGGTCGTGGGTGTCTGTGTGCCGGTAGCTGTGTGAGTTGCCGGTTCATGATGAATGAATTTGTAAGTAACTGCTAACAGCGGGCGATGGAAATGGAATGCGGACCCGTAAATGATGGGCTCGACGTGCTGGTCACTCCTGGTCCTGGTGGCATGATGCATGACCTTTGTGGCTATCGTGACTGTTACATGCACTGTCCTCATCTCCTCTTCCTCTCCACCTCTCTCATCTTACGCTACTGTTGCTGCTGCTGCTGCTAATGCATTATGTATAATGACGGAATACCTTGCACGGTTGCGTTGTCGGAGCTGGCATGCTTCAGTAATGGAAAACGCTGCTAGCGTGTAGCGTGTTTCGTTGTTTGCGCGGCGGAGAGGTGTCCAGATAAACGACAGTTTCATCGCTTACACTGCTCAGCACTTCCACAACGACCAGTGACGGATTCAGGGAGGAACCAGGGTTGGCCATGGCCCCCTCTCGCTTGCCTGTCATCTAAAATCCCAGTAACTTGTGCTAATAAAAATAAGTAAATAATCCAAGTCATCCGGGACGTTACTTGCATTAAAACCAGTTAAACTGAAGTGGAAAAAGCGCCCAGAATGCACCACAAATCGTATATTTGAGACCTAAATGCGAAAAAAAATTTATGGGGAGGGGCACAGCCACCTTCCTAGACCCCTCCCTCACACACTACTCCCACGGAGCCTTCGGTGCCTGGATCCTCCCGCCTATGGTACTCGACCTTGGCCCCTCCCGTTTACTGATCCTGGATCCGCCACTGACAACGACGTATAATGACCGTGGCACGAACTGCATCACTTTACCTCGTTCGATGGCCAGTTCAGCAAAGTTTGCACCACAAATTTAACCCGACCCGGATTGAATTACTTTCAGTTCTGATCACTATAATCTATTATCGCTACTCTTGTCACTTGTCGTGTACAGAACTTTAGCAAAAACCAGAACTCTTGCAAGTTTGCCTGTCATTGTTGCGTTACAAGTTTATGTTGTGCATTAAATTTCTTTCTTTATTTTGTATTTGACAAAATAAATTTTGGTTGATTTTAAAGATAATTTCAGGATCAAGCAGGGTCATGATAAGTAGTACCAATGAACTGCAAATTATTATAGCTTTCCATTGATGCTGCGTAGCCGTGTCGCTGGCGTGCAGCAAATTTGTTGGACTCAGAAAGGTCGGCACCAGTTGAAGGTCATTGGTAAAAGCTGGTTTGATAGACATACTTGCTGTCGTTCCTGAGATCACAACTTTTTGGGAAATATTGACAAGAACTACTCAGCGCATTAGAGATCTTTTGATAATGCGCTATATAAATTTACACTTTACTTACTTACTTACTTACACAACATGTTGGCAGAAAATTATAAGTTTTTATTGCTTCCACCGTTTGATATTTGCAGATAAAAGACTACTGGAGCCTGGAAATTATGCATGATATTTGATGTAACTTAAGCCATGGGACTGAAAGCAGTCGACCTGAGTGACATACGGGCAGATGGAATAAATTGCTGTATCTGCTGTGTATAGTGGCGCACGATAATGAAGTAAAATGTCAGTGAAAACTGAAAAGATAGTCAAAGCAAGTGTAATGAATGCGAAAACCTTTGTTGCTGTTTGAACGTTGTGAGATGTTATCTTCTTTTGTTTTTATTTCGGCGGTTAAGAAAGCTAGCTTCTCAGAAATATCACAGCTGTCTGTACTATAGCATGTTAGGTCAGTGTTTGTTTTTGCATGTTGCTCTCTGAACACGCCATTACTGCATTGGCTTTGTTTGGCTCTGTACTGCATATTTGTGAAACAACAGATGCCGGTACCCTAAGAGAAAATCTCTGGTTACTCTACCAGCTATCAGTATATTAGAGATCGCAAAGGGTGATCATTCCTGCTTCCTAGTAAATTTATAAGTTATCACAAAATATGCCATAATATGTAAAAATTCAAATAGTGGCATTATCTTCTGTCAGACATGAGTTGTTAACTCCTGCCACTCTAGAAATCATGGTGACTTTCTAAAGTACCGGTAAACCAGATAAACTGATTAAATTTGAAGTACCGTAGTTAAGCTGTGGTAATATTGGTCGAGTATGATATGGTACAACAAACCCTGTATAACTATGAGTTATCTATGATTTGCATGTCAATTGGTCTTACAGTGAACTTGAAACGAACTCTTATCATGCTTGTGTTTTACTGGTGAGCACATTTTAACAGAAGATACAGAAATGTATAAGAAGAAGCACTGGTGATATTTACTAACTTACGTGTATTGCTTACATTGTGACATGTTGTTGCTTGTGTTGACAGAGTTTATAGAAGGCGTGTCGCAGTTTAGTGTTAAAGGCGACAAACTGTCAAAATTGCGCTGTAGGTACATTATTATATTATGTATGTACACTTTGAGTCATAAATATGACACCCTTCTTAACATGCGATGCACTATAGTGCAAAGTGCGGTCTTGCGATGATCCCATGTCTTCTGTCCGTCTCTCTGTCCATCTATCTGACTGTGACGTTGGTGAATTGTGATCACATAGGTTGGAAATCTTGGAAACTAATTGCACGGACAATTAGCCCAACACATTCGCTCTTTGTAGCCCAAAGGCCATCCATCCACCTATTCCCAGGGGAACATGGGGAAATTTTGGGGAGACTAGAGGAGTAGAGGTAGGGTGTGAAAAAGTGGCTTGCTTGAGCAGAAAAGCGGCAATATGTCTGAAATGTGTAAAGATAGAGGAAAAGTTACTATGGATGGCCTATAGGAACTCACCAACGCTCTTTCAAACGGTACCATCCTCGACCCTCTACGGCCTCCTCTTCCCCAAGATTGTGGGTTCACAACTCCCACCCAAAAATTTGATGTTATTATCTCAGGAATGGGTAAAGCTACGGACTTCATATTTGGCCATTATATTCACAAGGTCCAGCTGAACAAAAGCCTATTAAAAATTTTGGAGAAAAGGGAGCGTGGACCAGAATAGAAAAGTCAGTTTTGTGTAGACGTTGACTCAAACTACAGGTAGCCGTGCTGTCATTTCTGTTGGCTTAAGTATTTTACACGAAAATGTATTTCGAATACATAAAATAGACGTGAATTTTATTTCAGTTACAAAATGCAAATTACGTTGTTAAGTTAACAAAATACAAAATGCATTAAATGTATTTTAAATACGTATTTCAATTACTTGTAACACAGCACTGATGAGTAGAGTGAATAAAAACATGACTGGTACAGAAAAATACCACAGTTGATAAAGCAGACATTGAAAGTGTGTGTTGTTAAAGGTTAAAGTGGGTTCTGTACATTTCATGAAAGCCCGACTCGGAGCTGCAGGGCATATGGGATCCCACTGTTTTGGTACCCACCACCGGACATAAGTGAAGACACCTCGCCCTTAACCCCTGCCAGCCAGGCCGGTCCTTGATTAACCTACACAGAGGAATAGAAGGCTGAATTGACATAAGTGGTTGCTTATGTATCAGGATTGTTCAGCTGTCTACAGACAGTCACTTCTCCAAGTAATAAACTGGCTTGCTGTTGACAATGTGTAGACAGACACTCCTGGTAGAGAGCAACTTCCTTGATGGAAGCCCTTAAGCCCTGCACCAGGCTGCTGTATAAAACAAAATTACACTGGTGTTATTGCTTGGAACAAGTTTAGACATATACTACTGTGTTTGTCAGTTTTTCAACCCCATGATTCAGAGGCAAAGTCGATTAAGAGCTAAGAATGTGATTAGCCAAAGCCCACAATTGCTAATTGCTGATGGATGACTGCGAGGTTGTACTGGTATATTGATGTGCTGTTTATTTTGTTCACAGTTGCCTTCAAGATCTATGACATGGACGGTGATGGGTACATCTCGAACGGCGAACTATTTCAAGTATTGAAAATGATGGTCGGTAACAACCTCAAAGATACACAGTTGCAGCAGATAGTTGACAAGACCATCATCAACGCCGACACTGACGGAGATGGAAAGATCTCCTTCGAGGAATTCTGTGCTGTAAGATTCGTGCTAAATTTATGTCGAGATAATTAAACAAACGAGTGTATTGCTTGAAAGATGTTTATGTTATGTCATAGTGATTTTTCTTCACAGTTTTGAAATATCTACAGGATGGGCCAAAAAAGTAAGCCTGGTAATTTTTGCAACACCTTTGTCTACTACCAGCCAATTTTTGTAATTTTTTGGCATATGTACAGTACACCATAAGAAATTTGCAAACAGAGGATGTATAGTAAGCCCACCTGACATTAACATGGTTTGTGTAACTGCACTACATTGTAAAATCTTAGTCACAACTTTACCCATATGTTTGTACATGCATACTACCATTAATAATAACAAATACGAAAAATCTGTACTTTAGATACGACTCTTGTTAACAAGTGACATAACACAGACAACAGCACGTTATTGAAATGTTGTCCTTGATCATAAAGGATTTGTTGCTGCATAAATGCCCACTGCTGTCACAAATTGCTTGAAACCAAAGTTTACGTTACTTATGTCGTCCACTGCCATAGCAACAATCACCCGACCACAAGGGCACACCCGTCACTTGAAAATAAGTAATATTTGTCAGGTGCCACTCTTAAAAATCATTCGGCAAAAATTTCGCTATTATTGCTGCCAAAGTAAAAACTGGACTTTTTGTATTTTGGTTGTGGTCTAGATTTTACAAGGTAGTGTAGTTACATAAACCATGTTAGGTGGGCTAACTATATATCCTCCGGTTGCAAATTTCCTATAGTATTTATGTGCCAAAAATTATGAAAATTGGCTGACAGTGGACAAAGTTATTGCAACAATTGTCAGGCTTACTTTTCTGGCCCACGCTGTAGTAGTCACTTTCAACAATACACTGATGCATTACAATACAATCACCATCAGTGAATCCGGTACCACACAACATTACTCACTTAGCGATGCCTAAAAATGCCTTCTTTTTTTGCATCACATTACTGTCATGTCAGTAAACATACTACTACTACTACTACTACTACTGCTAACTGGCCTGCTTTTCTAGAGTTATTCCAGGTTAGTCAGGATCACAAAGGGAGAAGCTGAAAGAGATTATTGCAGGCCAGCTGCTATTACGGTTTTCCAACCAACAGCATGAAAACATCAATAGTTGTGTAGTTGCTAATACTGTTGTAAAATGAAAAGTTTTTTTTAAAGATTTGATACAAAAGCTACTGTTGTTTATTATGTATCCATCTTTTGGGTGGTTCTTCATTTGTATAAAAAAATGATTTATGCAAGGTTTTTATCCGAGAAAACAACTGATATATATGTCATTCTTTGACCATGCAGAACTGATAGCTGCTTCATTGGTATATAAGCATATAACTGCGTTATGTAAGCATATAACTGCGTGCAAGTAAGAACATTGTAATGTGTGCATCTGCTCAGGTCGTTGGCAGCCTGGATGTTCATAAGAAGATGGTGGTCGACGTATAGCTACTTACTTGCTCGGCGCCGGCGACCTGTTCAACTTTCAACTAATGCTGCTGTTTTGAATTTTACATTCTTCTACCGTGTGGTTTAATGTTTGTCAGTATTTTGAGGTGACTTTTGAGACGTCACTCCGTCACCCCTTATCGACTCTGCATACTGACGGCAACATTCGGCATACCGTCTTTGGAATTACGAAAATTGTGACGTCATGGAGCCGAGCAGCTTTTTAAGCGAATTTTACATTTATTCCTTTACTGTGTATATGTTACCACCTAGCCGAATGCAGATTTGTTTAATTATTATTTCATCACGCTTGTTTTTTGCAAATCATGTATTTGTACATAATCATGACTGGTGTGTGATCATATTGCTTATGTCATTTGCCTTCTTAGCTTGTAATCTGCCATCATAGTCTTCTCATTTGCTCAGTTGGTTAATTGCAAGCATTGTCGGCATGAACTGGAAAAGGTATGTCCAGGGTTGACAAGTTTCTGCGAAAGTTGGTTTAAACTGTGGTTTAAACTGCTTAAAACCGGTGCGGCAGAAACAGGTTTTTGCCAGTTACTGACACTTTAAACTTACTTTTATACAAAATACATGCAAACAATACACTTCTTTTGTTTTTGTATTAATGCGTTGACAGTCATAGTGCAACAAAGTTGCAGTTGTGTTATAAGTGGTGAGTTTTGCTTCTGAAATATATATATATATTTCGAGTACCCGTCGGTTTAAAGCAAGTTTTTTCTGGTTTAAACCTCTTGCGTAGCAGAAACAGGTTTGTGCCAGCAAACCAAATCCTGGTTATAATGTTTAATTATAGCACATTGGTGCAAACTGGCAAAAAGTTGCTTCATGTCAAATCGGGTCAATATTGACACTGTCTGTGTGTGAGTAAGTTATCTCAGTATTGTAGTCAGCTGCCCATGTCAGCTCACTTTGGTTGTTTCTTCAGCAGTGGATAGGTGTACCATGATAACTGGCCAATACACGGTCTTGCTGCATGGAGACATGGAGATCAGTAGGGACCACAGTTTTCCGTGGCACACAGAATTTTGAGCCGAGCCACGGAATTTGCCTATTTCCGTGGAATTTCTATGTTTTCGCAGAATTTCCGCGGAACTCGGTACTGGCCAGTGATAAGGTGAGAAATACGGCATATTTTGGTCGGTTTCAGATAATTAATTACTACCCATATATGTCTCGTAGACATGACTGCGCCGTGAAATATGCAACTGCCACTCGGGCTCTAACTGGATATTGAGCTGAGTTTATCTGAAATATTGCCAGTTTATTTGGCAAACAGACGTGGGTCTGTCAGTTGCAGTTGCCACGACAAATAGTGCATATTTAATTGCATTCAGGAGACCATAGAAGATTAATTACATTATGTGGAAAATTTGCCGCAGTGAGCTGCGGAATTTGGAGAAATTTGCCGCGGAAAACTGTGGTCCCTAGAGATCAGTGCCATCCTGTGAACTACAGTTGGCTTGCAGTGTTACAGATTTTGAATGACAGTTGCAGACCTATGATGTTATTTGTTCCATGGTGATGTACAGTGTAAATTGGTATAGTCAACTATACACCTACCGAAATGCAATGATTTCATCTCTTGTCTGGTTACCTTGACTGTGTACGAGTGGTAGTTTGGTAATATGCAAATGAACCAGTTGATTTGTTGATAGATTTTGTTGTATAAGTGGCATTTATAATTAACATGGTAAACATTTCATCTAGCTTACTTAGGATGTGGATGCTGTTGCTGATACTATGCTGAATTTCTTCCTTTTATATCGTTGTTAATTGCTGATTATGTGGCTAATAAGCCTGGACGTTACTGTTCCGTTAGCTTTGTTTGAGTTGTCGGATATAATTCGGGATGAACTGACGAACTTGTGTTGCATCATGTTGAAGCGCCATTAAGAATTTATTTTTTTCACAGTAGTTAGTGCAAAGTTTGTTTGCTTTTGCTGATTATTGTGCTCGTCAGGCGGTGTGTGTTTGAGGAATGCTGTAAATATGTAACAGTTGTTGATATTGAAGCATTTGGTTGATTGCAGTTGTCCTTTAAACAAATAATGCCCATACATGATGAGCAATGAAAAGCTTTGAGTTTAATGGAATGTGGTCCCCCAGAAACGTTTTTATTCTGCATAATTTGTGCATTTGAGAAGCAAAATTGTCACAGTATGAATGGCTACTATTAAACATGTAATATGTTACATTTGTTTGGACATTTTCTCAGTCAGCTGTTGTTAATTGCATAGTGGGCTTGCACAATACGCTTTAATTTTTTGTTACATACATTTATATATGAGAATCAAAGCTTTTAAATGAGCAGCTAAAAAGTTTTTTGTGTTTATACATTCCAGTAACATTAATAAATGGTGTGTGTACATTGTGTATAGAGAAACAGGTGTGTTTGTTTGTATGTTATATGAATGCTCAAGCACACTTACATGTTGTGTGCGAGGATGGCACCTACTGCCACCAAAAATAGCAACATTCCTACTGCTGATGATAGGATATGCTCGGAACAGTGTATTTGTGTGCTTTTTGTGTTTATTGTGTCGGAATTGCAGTAGTAACTGGTCGCCAGCATCTGTTACCAACTTTGGTGAGCATAAGCGGCACCTGGTCTAAAAACGTTTGCGGCTTTAAACACCTTCCATCATCTTGAGAAATGTAACAACTTACTTTGGATGATGGCTGTCATATGCCTGACAGTTAGAGGCTTAGCTCCAATCCCTTAAAACTGCAGCCTATGTTGGCGAGATAGTTGATAATTATTGTCTAGAGGATAAGAAGTAAGATTATCAGAACTGTCCAGTGCAGTACTATATACTATATTTGTACAGTCATATATACACACACAAATGTGCAGTTCTTACACATGTACTAAGGTCTTTTGGTTTAGGTTTGGTGTAAGGTATTTTGTGCATTTTTGTGCATTTTAAATGTTCTTTCTAACTACACCAGTTTGTTTCGTAGTAAGTTTTTGAATTTTTTTGTATTTTCTGTTGTTTGTTTTGAGTTTAGTTGGCAGTACCAGTGCAAGGAATTACCTGGAAAAACTGTTCTCCAAAATGACCCATGGTGTGTTGAGTGGGACATAAAACTGCATGCTCACAAGTGAGCATTACGTTTATTAGGTTTAGTTTTCTCTTCTTTCGTTTAGTGTTCTCTTTTGTTACTTTAAACTGTTTTATTGAATTGAATGGCCGATGGTGGTTTAGGTTAGTGGTCTTGATTGTCAGGCCATTTTAGTGCTTGTAAGAGTGACTATCTGCGACCCAGTAAACCATCTTGGTACCGTATGTAACCAGCCACCCAGGCCAACCCGCCATGGGTAGGAGCAGTGACTAGTAGCTTACAAGCTACCGGGTGAAAACCATGTGGGCTTATTTAGGCAAGTATGTTTGCCACTTCACCATGGGTCAAGTTTTTTGCTAGTGCAGGCAATGGATGACTGCATAACATGCTGCGGTATCATTAGCTCATGCTAATCAGCTGCCACTTTGGAGAGAGCCTTGCAGGGTTCCCATACATCCTTGAAAGTGCTGGATTTTTTTTTCTCTAAATTCAAGTACTTGAAAACAGGGTTGGTCCTTGAAAGTCCTTGAATTTGAGTTTCTAGGTCCTTGAAAGTCCTGGAATTTTTTTAGCTTGTGATACTGTAATTTGTGGATACAGTTATTGACAGTATAGTTTCGATGTAACTAATGGACATCTTTGTTGCCTGTGTGCTGCCTACTCAACCCGACAAAGTGTCCACTATGTCATCTGTAAATTAATATGTTGGCAGTATTTTTATGTGGTTTCAACTTGATTGCATGCAATGTTACAGTTAGCGATATGCCATGTAATAAGTAATGATATGAACTAATGTTGACATTTAGTCCTTGAAAATTAATGTTGGGAGTCCTCGAAAGTCCTTGAAAAGTCCTTGAATTTTATTTCATGACTACAGTGGGAACCCTGGTCTTGACTCATGTAAGAAGTTCTATAACAGGTTTCTAACATCTATGCAATTTGAATAATGTACCAAGTGATTCATAGAAAATGTCTCAAACTTTGAAGTTATTTTGCGTTTAATTTATGCAAAACAAAATCACATTTTCTGTGGTTAATTATTCCTTGACAAGAGGAGAAAGAACTTTTTATTTTGAAAACTACTGTTGACAGCAACAGTACTAGTTTTGAATGTGAACAACAGATTAAAATGTCTTCGACAGAAATTGCACTGAAAACAGCATTTACACTGCATTGAGGCATTTTGACCTGTGTCATCCCTTTTTAGTTTCTCAAGATCCTGCAGCTTTTAAGATGGGTATCATTGTCTTTCATGTAACAGCACTTGCAGCATATTCTGCTGTGGTTATTCTTAAGTTTCACGTATATGGTGTTATGCCTGTTGTGTTATTATTTGGAGCTTGATCTACTTAAAAAAAGCTGTCAGTCAGCATTGGCGTGATTCAGCACTTTGGATGCACTCATGGTGAAATGGTACATGACACATTTTGAACTCATATTTGCTTATATTGAGTTCCTGTTTCAGTGGCTGAAGTCGGCATTGTTATGCTGTATAAAAACATTACAGTGATATTATACTCTCTTACCTATTTAGTTTCAATTGGCTGTTTTCAAAGTTACTGTTGTGGTTGTGAGTATTGCGTGTTTTACTTGCGTGCATTTTTCTGTTTTTTTCTTGCGGCTGCTAACTTGTGTGCTTTGCTGTTATCAAAGTTATTTTAGTTGTTATGAATGTAAAGATATGCAAGTCTGATGAGCACATCTATGTAATAAAATGTCGGTAATTGGTCAGTACTGAAGTAAGGTTTATGTTGAAGTTGTTATTGGGCAGATAGGCTGATGATTTATACAGTTCTGCAGTGAAGCTATGTAATGGTTGGATGATTGCAGTTAGTGATTATTGGGACGTGGCCGTCATTAGCGATATCCTCTTTGCTGCTGATTTAATTTGTTGTTGGCCATATAGGGAGATTCTGGTCAGTTTCTTTCCACATATCTAGTAGCGTCTGTGTCAGAACGTTAGAACAGTATCTGCTAATGAAATATTTTAACGGTGGTCGACTTTGTCTGGTGTACATTGATCAGTTTTCTTACCATGTTGCTGATTTATGTGCTAAGATGTACTGAAAGCGATCATATCAAAAACAAAATGTTTGTCCAGACTTTTTTGTTATACCGGTAGTTTAACTGCATGAATGGAGATATTATTTCAGAGATATGCAGTGTAGCCGGTTAGAACACTTGTATACAGTTATGCTGCATATGGATAAACATGACCAAATCTACATCATTGTAGCAGACATGACCTGATAGACAGTATTATTTCAAACCCCGCAACAACATCAAGTGCCAGTAGTACACATTCAAGGGCAGTTTATTTTTACTAGTAACCGATTGGTGTGCCTCACCACCACCACTACTGGTACTATGACTGCTACTTTCGATTTTTCTGAAGTTGCTCCAAGTTGTGCCAGTTGTGCCAAAAGTAACACTGAAAGGCTATGTGCGCACTTTTTTGTTAAAAAAACTAGAGATGTCATTGCGTGGAAAGTGTTTTACTAGCCAGTTTAACGTAACGGACTGTATGGTCCACTTTGTACAAAGTGTGACAGTTAAAACGGTTTCTTTGTGTGAGTAAACCTTTCTTTGGGTTGTACTTCATCTTGTTGGCGATTTGAAAGATATCTAGCCGTTGACAACTGATGTCCAAATGTAAATCTTGTTACGGTGCAGTGCTGGTGATGATGGGCTGTAAGTCACTAGGCTACACTAGCGAAATAAGAAACATACCGAGTCTCGAGCAGTTTTGTTAATTTTGTTATTCTGTGCACTGTACTCAGATGTGGTTGCAGTTTTTATTGCACTATTACAGTATGGCGGGTGGGAATTTTACCTCTGTTTCAATAGTTACCGGTAGTAAAAAATATGCGATATATGCACTAAATAAATACTGTCGTGTTTGCTTGATTTCTTGTTGATGCACACGCGCCGTTATGTCTGTTGTGTTGTACGATGGATGGCGTACGGTGCCGACCAGTGGTCACGGCTGCTGTTTAGTTGTTTTCTTTCAGTCGTCATGTTGAATGTTCTATGCAAGCCAGCCGCTTTTGCCTTGCGTCGACGTTTGACTGGTCGTTGGCGACCAGACTGACGTGGAAGCTCATTCGTCGAGCCGGCGGCGGCGGCAGCAGCGATGTAGTAGGTTTGTCACAGAGTTGTCCATGGGTTGGGTTGACCCATGGGTTGGGTTGGGTCGGTAGTGGGTCGAGAATTTTTGTTTTTAGTGGGTTGGGT
>Ga0209788_1000278_pt1 | contig 13114 bp, 8 predicted proteins | sample WorMetLIZISLAND1_2_FD_187415 | JGI IMG/M metagenome (GOLD analysis project Ga0209788, IMG submission 187415) | Marine gutless worms symbiont microbial communities from Max Planck institute for Marine Microbiology, Germany - Olavius clavatus LIZARD... ...
TTATTATATATATAGCAATAACTTAACTACAGCTTACAAATTTTTATCACCAAGGTTGGTATAGACAATCAGTGATTGTGATTGACTGACATGAGGAAGTATGGAATTAAAATTTTAGGTGCACAAATGCAGAAAGCTTGTGAACCAAAATGTTCCAGCTTCATCCCTGGAACAAATAGCAGAAGAACGGAAGTGGAATGGCGAAACTCAGTAGGTTTGTTGTGCAGCATGATGTTGGACATATGGGCATCAACCAGTTAATAGCACTCTGCAAGTCAAGGCGGAAAGTTTAAACCTGATGTGCCATTCTATGATTGAAAGGTGATTGATGAGTAGACTTAACTCAACACTGCTTCATCCACAACCGTGCACTAGCACGGATAACAAATAAAACACGGTTGGCAATAACCTCGCCCAGTGACTGCCGAATTAACGTCATCACACTCTGTATGTCCTCGCGAGTTGTACAATACTCGCCAAGTATCCACATCGCTGATCGATGGATCCTACATCACAACAGAAACATGTGCAATGTGCTAATAATCTACTTAACTGCAGTCTCTACCGAAGACAGTACACAGGGTTACCACTTGCAAGACTCTGTGAAATTCCCTGACATTTCCCGACAGTCACGGCACTCTTGTGTACGTTAACTGCCACTCACATCATGGCATGATGTGTGTACTATGGTGTTATTTGCAGTATCATACAATAAATGCTGACAAGTTCCAAAATAAATGGATACAAAGCTTAAAAACATTGTCATCCACGTCAACATAAAGATGATATATGGTAAATAGATGGTACTAAATAACGATTTGGATGCAGGTATGCAGCTAACAATAAAGTTATAAACCATTCATATTCTAGGACTCATTTTCCCTGAAAAGATTTTTCTCTGACAATTCCCCGACATTACCAAATTCCCGGACATTTCCCTGACAGCTGTCAAATTTCCTCACATTTCCAGGTTTTCCAGCCAAGAGGTCACCCTGAGAATAATCACAAGGAACGAATATGAGTTTCAAGCCACCGTCCCTTCGTACTATCAAGTATGTTTGCCAGAATGTGACATACTTAAGGGACTTGATTGAAGGGAATGTGTCGAGCAGCTTGGAGATGATGACAGGACGAAGCTGTTCAAAGCGTTGTGTTGCTTCACGCACAAACACCAGGACGTCAGCAGCTGCCAGCTCATTCTGATCACTTAGAAACTCTATTAACTGCACACGCACATACATAAGTTACATGGCGGAATTATGTTCTTTTGCTGCAAATTTCCTGCTGTGCACCATCTGCCAAAAATTACAAAAATTAGTCGACTCAGAAACTCAGTTAACTGAACATGCACAAGCATAGACATGATGGCAGACGTGCACCAATGCAACCTCTGTGTCCTCCAGACGACGGTCAACGGGAACAGTTCTGGGATGAAGATGTCGTGACGGCAACGACTACAGGGCCGTCCTTGTCGCAGTCGTGGCGGGCTGGAGACGTCGTGGAAAACGTCTATGCGTCTGGCGATCCTTACATGAATCGTTGGTTCGCACACGTGCGTAATTACAAATGGAGCATGCAACTTTCACCCCAGAGTAGCCAGCCCCATAACTCTAGTTTTCTCACCATTAACTTCACCGCGAAATTCCAAAGGGAACATAGGCAGCGGGGGCGCCGAATGAGAGAGGGGTAGAAAAAATGCGCAATTTTTAGCCAATAAGTCGCCGTAGCTCAAAAACGATGCAAGATACGACCAAGGTTACTATGACGGACTAATAGGAAGTCGCATACATGCTTTCGATTGGTACCAAAATCATCGACCTTGGATAACCTTGAACTGTTATAAGTTCATTTTTTTCGGAATTTTGCGCTACTTCGCATTTTGGGAGGCACGCAACAACAGCTAAACAAACGAAGATAGACCGACAGTATCAGAGGCAAAGTATAGCCAAATGGCTCTAGTTTCCGGAAATATAAGGCATATGCGGATATTTGCGGGCGTTCCTCTGGGCGGGGGCATCGAATGAGATTGAGGTTCTCGACGGCGGCAATTTTTGGCGATTTGTGTGGCTACTTCTTCGGAAACGTCAGAGATAATGCCAGCAATGTTACATGGCAACATGCTACCCCTTGTCTGCCTGTAATTGCATGATCGCAAAATGAATAACCTAGAATGACCCTGAGTGGCTACTTTATGCCAAAATCTGTTTTCAGCCAGCAAAGCTGTCGTGCGCTTACCTTTGCGTTAGTCTCTAGGTATTTTCTTTGTCATCAACTGTTAGGCATAAGTGGAAAGAAGTGTTTCCACTAACATTTAGTTCAGATGTTTCACGCCGCGGGATCGAGGGTGCCGTTCGGCCTTTTGGACAGCGCCTGGGTTGACGTCGCTGCACTACATCTCAGCTCGTTTAGGCTACTCGTGTCATGTTTTTCGCCCCTTAGTTTTTGTAGTTTACTACTACGTATTTTATCGATTTATAGGCTTACAGAAAGTATGGTTTTTCTTCTATAGTCACAGTGTTAAGCGCCTCCGACCACTATTTGTAGGAGGCGCTATGCAAATTGCTCTTGATTGATTGATTGATTGATTGATTGATTGATTGATTGATTGATTGATTGATTGATTGATTGATTGATTGATTGATTGATTGATTGATTGATTGATTGATTGATTGATTGATTGATTGATTGATTATCATTGCATTTTTTATTGTTTTGTGTTGTGTTGTCAACAGCGTTATTTGAATTCCAGATATTAATTTTAAGAAAATATAATGTCTTAACAGGAATATTAGCACGTGTTCAGGGGCTGAGGCCTGCTTCAAGAAGTGCTATGGCCTTCCACAGGGGAAGCAAGGGTGGGACTGGGATCTTGGAATGGAGCGTCAGTTAGGTCCATGGTAAAGCATTTACTATAATTACAGCAGTTTCTGAACAAATTGCTTCTTAAAAACCAGTGTAAACATGGTTACGTGGAAATACTCGACATCTACCCTAAACAATTTGTGGTGGAAATAGTGCCTTGGCCGCAGCTGTTAGAAGCCATAATACGCCAAAATTTTAGGCTATGGCCATAATTTTGGTGCCGCCCTTGGGCGTGACAAGATCTGCAATAACTGTAGCAGAAATCCCACTTGAAGAATTTATCAACCCCGTGGGGCTGACGGTGGACTGTCAAAGTGTCCCCCCATGTGGTGGCGTGGCAGCTAACGTGTTAATGAAATTCCATCTCACAGTTACGGGATGTCATTTGCCATATAGGATCACACAGTGTTACCTACCACCCGACACAAGTGAACACACCCCGCCTTAACCCCGATCAGAGGCTGGTATTGATTTACCTATATCCCGCTGGGATGGAAGGCTGAGTTGACCTATAGCGGTGCAGTGGTTAATGCATTTCTCTCGAAAAAAAGAAGTTGCTCAACATTGGGCCCGGTTATTATTGGTTTGGTGACCGACTAAATTACCTCCATATGTAACCAGCCACCTAGGTCAACTCAGCCTCCCGTCCCTTCGGGATAGGTAAATCGAGTACTGGCATGTCCGGTTAGGGACGGGGTTAAGGCGGGGTGTGTTCACCTGAGTCGGCTGCAAGGTGACACAGTGTGATCCCATACGGCAAGTTAGTCTGCACCCCTGTTGCATGATAACTAGAATCTTATACCCATGACACATGCTCCAGAAACCGGCGCCATAAATCGACTCCATTTTCTGGCGCCGGTTTTTGGGGCCGGTTTTTCGTAGCATATACGTCTGGAATAAAAATTCCTGGGGCTGAAAATAAACATTGCTGAAAGCGACGTAAGGGATGAATAATTGCAAATAAATACATTACAACAAGACTTTTTACACCTTACTTACAGACAAAAATAAACAATAAACGGTGATAAATCATCACTTCAGTCATTTGCACGCCAGTTTCTGGCTTAGAATAGAACAGCGTTCCAATCGGCGCCGGAATCTGGCATTAGACGAATCCGCATTCAATCCGGTCGCAGATTTGTATGACACACGTACTAGAAACCGGAGTAAAATGGAAAAATGGAATCGATTTATGGCGCCGGTTTGTGGGTGTGTGACTGTGTCATGGGTATTACCGTGGGAAGAAGAGTCGCTTCTTCTCGAGGTAGTCATTAAGTCCTTTCTGGATGTCCTCGAGTAGAGCGTTTGCCTCAGTGAGCTTGGTGAGCATGTTGTGTTGAGAAGTGACTACAAGACAGTGTGTGTCTTTGACTGATTGCGTCATTATGTCGCGCCAGTACATGTCCACGATGCCGAACTTACGACCTTCCTCCGGCATCTGAGCCATGATATCTTCTGAGCTGAATATTGGCTCCAGGTACAGCCATGTCGCCTGACACTGCCACAACCACAGCCAACGTCTACAGACTACGTCAGATAAAGACAGAACTGAAGTAAGAGTATGAAGGACCAGACGGATGTGTAGAAGGTTTACTCTCTCCCTCTATTTATACCGCCCCATCATAGCTTGCCGAGACATTACACTTGACGTCCGATATCGAAGCATGTCGTCGTCTGAGGTTTGGCTCTACGTCGACTTTTTCGTGCCGGCGACCAGGCGATCCAGACTATAGTGACGAGCACAAACATTGCACAATGCAACCATTGTACACTGCGTTTGGGGGCGCAGGAGGACCAGACTTTTGAATGGGAGGCCGTGGCCGTGGCCGTGGCCCATTCCAAAGTCCCTCCTTAGAATCGTCCCTGGGAAGACATGTCTGGATGGTATTATGCATTATCAGAATAATCATCTCAAGTTAACACTGAACACTGACCTTAAGCCAGTTGTCGAGAATGTCCTGCATTGTAAGCAGTTTCGTCTCCCACTCGTTCATTTCGACTTCATACGGCTTGATGAAAGGTGAACCTTTCATTGTTTGCGCCTTGATGATGTGATCGTCCAACAGTTGCTGGATGTCGTCTATAGCTGACAGGATCGAGATGCCCTGAAACGCAACGTCACATTCATTCCCTGCAGTAAGACTGTAGGTCTACTGTCCAAGAGTGAGGGAGGAGGCAGATGCTCAGCTCTTCTTCTTCTACGTCGCTCCTGCTATAGATTCTGAGTCTTGCCTGTCCAATAATGCTGCTCAGTGCCATCAATAAAATCTTAATGCTTGATTTGTTAATTTTAGCCGATTCTTAGGACTGTAGGTTTATTTGTGCCGTCATAGTTATCCATAAACAGATTGATTCTTTTTCATCAGAAGGGTCTATGACAACTAAATGCGCCAAATTCATTTCCAGACAACGCTCCCAAGACCCACTAGTAGGATGCGCAAGGCGTTACTCCCTCTCCATTTTTAACCTTCCCCAACGACTATGGCGCCTCGTCCTGATACCCTGCAGCACTGCCACTGTCGTGCATTAAATATCGCAATTAAACGGTAAATATGTTACCAATAGAGAGTCGGCTACGCAAACTATGCTTCATAGCAAAAAATATTCATCATCATTATATGTCTCTGACGACGATGTCAGTGGCGGTGTTCACTGTTCATACCACGAGTGCAACAGTGTGATTAAGAGAGATTTAAAATATAATGCCATAAAACACTCAAAGGGTGTGAACACAGTTATAAAGGGTGCCATTTTTATGAGTCACGGTGTAGAAACACACAGACACACAGGCACAGACTAACATAACATAAATACATATAGTACAGCATCGTGCAGTGAAACAGGAGAAAAAAACACAATGTGCAAGGTCCATGATAGAACTAAACCAGGTTGTGCCGGTATTTCAGCGGTAGTTAGGCAATTGGCGTATTATTGGCAGGGTGTCAATGTTTTCTAGCGCTTGGTGGCTGGGGGAAGGGTGTCGAGTTCAGGGCGAGAACTGGTATGGGTAGTCCTCTGAGTGTCATGACGTGTCATACTTCACAAAAGCACTGTAAAAGCAACATTCAACACACGCTGTGAGCTGTTAAGTGGGAGAGGAAGCCAGGGGGGGGGGCATTGTACGAAAGTTGGGGGTATTAACCCTCATAGGGAGGGTGTAGAAAAGCCAACATGTACCACAGAATGCATCAAATCGCATATTAAACTTCAAAAATGCACTGCTGTTGTCATCAAGGAAAGTCCTTGTCCTCGAGTATCCTCGAGGACCAATTTTCAAGTCCTTGTCCTTGTCCTCGAACTACAAGTCCTTGTCCTTGTCCTCGTCCTCGGAAGTTCAAGTGTTCGAAAATTTTCGAGGACTGAGTAGGCTATCTGTGTCAGCACTTTGTGCTGGGGTAAGTGCTGGGGTAGCTATGACGTGACTAGTGTATGGGTGGCATTCTGACAACTCTGTCTTTCTAGAAGACCCGGGCGTTTATTTGAGACCTGCCCTCAAGGAAAGTCCTTGTCCTCGAAAATCCCCAAGGATCAATTTTCAAGTCCTCGTTCTTGTCCTCGTCCTGAAACATCAAGTCCTTGTCCTTGTCCTTGAAGCTTGACTCCTTGTCCTTGTCCTCGTCCTTGAGTCTCAAGTCCTTGACAACAACACTGCAAAAATGTTGTGTGATAATTTGGCGAGTGGCGACCAACAATTAACCAAAGACAACGAAAATGGCGACTTAAATACGACCCTGGCTTATTCTACAAAGACTCTGACTACGTGTCACTGACAAAGTAAAGAACTAAATAACAAATGAAGCAGGTAACCTTCGGCTGCCAGTTGTCACGCTGTGTGCGGTCATAACACAGATGAAACATTACAGTAGTTTATAATTATAAATAGCTGATTCATAACTGACAAAAATCAATTGTGCGGCAGAAAAACACGGCAGATATTGTCGATTGATTCCCAGGACAAAGACTGCCAATTTTGGATGACAAAAATTACTTTCAAGCACGTCTGCAAAAACCCCATAAAATCCACTGATTTTCTTAAAAGCTACAAAAGAAAAGAGGGATTCAGTGAACCCTTAGCTAACATAGTCTCATGTACTGTACTAATTTTATTTTCTTACTTACTTACTTACTTACTTACTTACTTGAACGATACATTGTAGTTACACTGTATTATCTTCTTTACCACGAGTTAACAATCAGGCTCAGCTATAATGAAATTATTACTATAGGGCTTTATCATACAAATAATTCATACAGTGACCTCTGTCAAATCAATGTATACATGGAATTGGACAGACATAAAATCATAATTAATCAGAATTTACTCACCGAGTCGCGATACTGCACAAACTCAAAGCACATATCGCTCCACTCAGCTTTCATCTTCTTCAAGTTTTTCTCCAGTAAATATTCTTTGGATGCAGCAGCAGAAATTCCCTCAAGTCTAGAACAAATAAGCACAAAACAGCAACACGACCGGTGACTTTTGTTTGACTGGACGACTTTTCCAGTAACTTATATCCCTGAAACACATGCTGAAAAATCTTGTACAAGAGACTTCAAAAATGTGATGCAAGTTCATGCAATTTTCTTGTACAAAAAACTTTCACAACAAACATGACTGACTAAAATATTACACAGACGAAGCCAGCTGAAAACAGCCGACCAATCAAACCTCACAATTTTGATCACGAGAACGCAAGTCTCTTCTGCTGAATAGAGCTGCATTCTGTTTGGTGCACGAAACTTGTACAAGAAAAAAACTTGTGCAAGAAAGCATGAAACACGTTCAAGAAACACGCACCAGTCAACTTGTACAACTTTCAACAATTAGTATATTTAGCCAGTCAGCGTGTTGTATAAGTCTGTGGCCCTGTGGGTGTTTGTCAGCAGGGCTTTTTACTGTGCTTCTGAGACTGGTAGTTGTCTGTAGCTAACAACAGGCGCGTGAATCATCCTACCTTTCCAGGTGCTTGCTGAGTCCATACTCAATCATCTGACTGAGACAAGTGTCTGGAGTTGGTTTCAGTTCAAACTCCACAACCTCACTCATCTGCCATACAATAATAACATTCACTGTATAATACTAATCTTTATTCGCAATAAAGTGCAGAGTATGAAAAAGAAAAAGCTGCACCATAATTTCACTGAACAAGAGACCTTTTCAAAAAAGCCTAAGGCTCCGTCATTTCAAATCGGATTGGGATGAAATTCGGCAGGAATGCTCTTCAAGTAAATACGCATCGATTGGCGCAGTCGGATTTTCGATTTGACGTCATACTTTCAAGATGGCGGCCATGATGTCATTTAATAATAATAATAATAATAATAATACACAGACAATTTCTAACGTGCCGTAACACAACAGGTAAGTCATTACCAGGGCGCGCAACAAAGTGCTGCCACCTGGTGAGTGGCAGCACTTTGTTGCGCGCCTGGTGAGTGAACACGAAGCAACTGCCGGCGCCTATGCAGCAGCGTACGTCAATTAATCAATCAATCAATCTAAGCCTAAGAAAAGAACAGCTACTTCGAGGACCACAAAAAGAAAACAGTTTGCATTCGTAGGCTACTTTTTTCACAATTCAGTGCAGTAGCATCTTCGGTAATGAAACAATAAAGCAATCCAGGTAAGCAGACAGGTATGATGATTGATAACACACCTGTTCCCAGTGACGATCACGTATGCCGGGGTTGCAGATGATGTTGAGTAGCGGCTGATGCTGACGAAACTTCTCGATCTTATTGCGAAGTCTGTCGGTGACGTTGCGAGGTCCAGGTTGGTCTGAGAACACTTTCGTCAACTTGTACATCGTACGAAACATGTCGCCGACCTCCAGCTCAATTGATTCTGCATTCAGCTGCTGAAACGGACCTGCGCAGCGTCGTTCACCAACAACGTAAATTCAGTAAACCAGGTCCCGCCAAGGCTCTACTGTACTTTCGATCGCCATTTGAGTTCCAACTGGCTGTTTGTCACCTAATTTATGTATTATAAGAATCGTACACGAAGTATATACACAAACAACAATAAAACAAAACAAAATAAGAAGACACAAAATGAAACAGGCAGCTTGGTAAAGAAATCTAAATTTGACCAAGTTCACACCGCGACATATGGTAAGGGCATTGATAGGGCAAGATAACCATGACAAAGCTGAATTAATTCATTAACAGACTGAATAACTGTATATTCCTGGTTAGAAACGTTAACTTTAAACAGCCTGGAGATCCGCGTTTATAGAATTGTAATATGGATATGGAAAACATCGAGGAAGATTTAGAATTACGGATAAAAAATAAACTAACTAACTAACTAAATAAATAATAATACACAATTTAAAGATGTCGTAGCCAGCTGCAAAGATAGAACTGCATGGAGACGGCTGACATCATCAATCTCATCGTCATCGTAATGACGGACGAGAAAGAAGAAAAACAATACGGGAATTGGTACATTACCTTTGTTTCCTTGTTTCCTGCCTGGTTAAGTAAGCTAAGGCCTAATTGCGTAATTGCGACATTTACTAGGTAAACGTCAGAAACTGCACTCTGCGCTGCACATACCATGCATCCATTCCTCGTTCTTGATGGTGAAATTGAGCGCAGTTGTCCACAGCTTGTCGTATGGGTCTTTGGTCTGGAACATCGTCTGCAGGAGTGGAAACTGCGTCTCCTCGAAGTCAAGCAGCGCTTCCTCGCGATTGATCGTCTCGACGTAGAGTCTTGCTGCATCCAGGTTGTCGGTCATTCGCTGTAGAACCTCCACGTTGTGCCGCATCTCCTCCGTGCTCGTTATCTACATACATCAGGTCAGTGGCATTCCAGCCAGCTTGGAACAGACTGAGCAAATCCTCGTGGAACTATAAAGCCTATTCTTCTCTTTGGCGAGGTCATGCAGGTAACGTAGTGGGAATTCGTTCAACTCGTATTTGATTGGGGAAAAGCGACCTTTGTTATAAAGGTCGCTTTTCCCCAATTAAATACGAGTTCCCGTTACGTTACCTGCATGACCTCTCCAGTCTCCAAAGAGCAGAATAAAAACCAGGGCTAGAAATGGCTTCGAAAACAAAGGTTTTTAGGGGGTTTTTTAAATAAAAGAGCTAAAATATCTCAAAGTCCAAATTTTAGGATTTTTTAGGTTGTTTTATTTTTTGTGTGAGATATTGCACCAGTTATCTAACAGCAGCTACATAGTATACTTGTATACATTTAGGCCAAAAAGTAAGTATTTTTAAGTACATTTAGGCCAAAAAGTAAGTATTTTTCTGGTGCAATTAACCCGTCTACTGTCAAGCAACTTTTATAATTTTTCAGACGGTTGGCAGTAGAAAAAGTCATTGCAACAATAAACGATAGGCTAACATACTGTACATCTCTTGTCGACATATACACCAAATGTTGACAATTTCTAAAATTCTTTTACTGGGAAGTTCGCAGTAAAGCGATTATTAAAGATCCATACCATATCTCAAGCGTGTGGCTACATAACCTTGTGAAGCATAAGTATTCAACTCTCGCACCTACCGCAGTCACGACAACGTCAGATCATATGCGAGCACATGATATGAGGATAATGTGGCCGTGGTGGATAAACTATAATAACCCCCGTTGCAAAGTTCCTACAGTATACACAGGCGTTGAAGTCCTTCCTCTTCACCACTGACGGCTCCTAACTGATATGTGTCGAGACACTGTATGATTTCTGTGTGACAGCTAGTCATCAGCCATTGCGTTGATGCGCGCCCTTGTATTGACTTAGCCTATCTGTCATGTTACGGCGCGTTAGAAATTGTCGGCGTATTATTATTATTATTATTAAGCCAAAGTTATAGAAGTTGGTTGGCAGCAGACACATTTATTGCAATAATAAACAGGCTTCCTATTTTGGCCCACCCTGTATATAAACTTGTATATATATGCACACACAAACAAACACACAGAATTACAAGCAAGTATATGTACACCATTATAGGCATGAAACATTAACTTACAGTGTACAGAGAAACAAACGCTGCCATTGGACAACGCGCAGTATCATACTGGAAGTTGCATCATGCGGCATTTGTGAGCACAATGTTTTAAACGATATCAAAATAACAAAATAAATAAATGCAAATAAATGCAAAACTGTGAATGTCTAGAGATACTATAGCTCCACGTCTGAGGTTGTTGCTGAAAGCGGTAACTGTGAGATTAGGAAGCGAATGCCTATGTCGACACGGTAGAGAAACTGCGCGATGCTATAATTTGTCTTCACTGTGCTCGTCTGTCTGTATGTCTGTGAGAATGCAAGGTAAACAACAAAAACATCAGTTATGACAACTTACCACCATCCTCTGTGGCATTAACACATACACATACACATATAGGGCACAGATGTAAGAAAAACTTGAGTTAAAATTTAAAAAAAACCTAAAAACGTGACAAAAGACGTTTGTAAACGTTGAACAAAAAACGTTAGTTTATATTGACAGTATTGTCCAATGCATTCTGCAATCTTAAGCTAACGAAAAACAAGAGAACATAAGTGCTTCCAGACTTCCTTTGCCACTAAAAAGAGGCACAATTAATAAACAAATTATGTTCAGATAGGTAGGTATTTCCTCCGCCGCTGTTCTGTTCCAGCATCAAAGAAACTGATTTCAGTCAGAAATTTCTTCCAATCAGTGACACATCCAGTATGCAGCAAATGAAGCAACTGTTCCCTGGAATTCTAAAGCTACGTTTCCAAGTCGTGCAAATAAGTCTTTTCCAAGAGGAGGGTAGGTTTCCCGCCAAATGTGATCCAGACGTGCACCAACGCGGTTTTCGGCCTAGGCCGTTCTGGGACTTCTGTCGGTAGCTCACCACGTTTCCTGGACTGCAAGACCGGACAAAATGCCCCTCAAATTTCCTACTTGGACGTATTTAGAATGTTACGTCCGGCACCTCAGACTGACTTGACAGTCGACCGCTGTCCGCGATACAAATGTATTTATTGTGTTGTAGTTTATTTTATTGTAACGCCCTAATTTGGTTACCCCGAAAAATATTCCTATCTTCGCCTCGCCATTGCCTGCGCACACGAAGTTATACCAATGACACATGTTCCAGGAACCAGAGCCATAAATCGACTCATTTTTCTCCGGCGCCAGTTTCTGGTAAGTACGTGTGACGTACATATCTGGCACCGGATTCGTCTGGTACCAGATTCCGGCACCGATTGGAACACTGTTCTATTTCAAGCCAGAAAGTGGCGTGCACGTGACTGAAATGATGACTTATGATTGGACGATGATAGCTGCTTGCGTTTTAATGGGTTTTCTTGTAGCCTACTTTAATTACAAATTACGAATTCATCGTTTGCGTCGTTTTCAGCTATGTTTATTTTTGGCGTTAGCCGCCAGATATTTTCACTCCAGACGCATATGGTACGAAAAACCGGCGCCGAAAAATGGAAGCGATTTATGGCGCCGGTTTCTGGTGCGTGTGTCATGGGTATTAGTTATCAGTCAATGAGTGAGATGAATATAGAGTTTCTACGGTGACACTGTGAGAAAAAAACACCACATGAACATGACCTACTTACCGTTCTCTGATCACAAGCAACGCAGATCACAGAACACATACGTTTCACTAACAACAAGGTCCTCTGTAGTCTGTCATATACATTATGATATACTGCATATTGCACTTCTATTAAGAAATTAAGTTAATTTAAGTTAAGAAGAGTAGAGCTCTTGAAGAAACTCCACATCCGGAGCTACGGGATGTCACTTACCATAGGGGATCATCCAGTGTTACCGGCCACCCGACACAATTAAATACACCCCACCTTAACCCCACCCCTGTACAAATTAAATATTCATGAATAAATTGCTTAATTTTTAAACAGACAGTGATTGATGCAGATGTGTTAAGTAAATATGCGTAAAGGTCTGTATAGGCCTAACTGTATGAGTCGGGTACTCGGGTTGGATCTTACTTTTTAAATTTGTGGTGCTGGGTCGGATCAGGTTGGGTCAATTAGATGATGGGTCGGGTCGGGGAAGGTCAGTTAAAAGTGACCCATGCCCAACTCTGAGTAGCAGTAGTAGCAGCAGCAGAAGCGGTATCGTCGGCGGCAGAAGCAGTGGTTAGTTGCTCAAAGGCCTTATCGGCATTGTTCGAGAAAACGTATGCAACATCTCAAAAAACGTAAAAAGTCATGTTTTGGGTTTTCAAAAAAGGAAAAAACGTAACCACTTAATCACTCAGCCTCTAATTACTCAAT
>Ga0209788_1000279_pt1 | contig 13075 bp, 15 predicted proteins | sample WorMetLIZISLAND1_2_FD_187415 | JGI IMG/M metagenome (GOLD analysis project Ga0209788, IMG submission 187415) | Marine gutless worms symbiont microbial communities from Max Planck institute for Marine Microbiology, Germany - Olavius clavatus LIZARD... ...
CACAGGCCGGCTCAATCACCGTCCCTTGATCGGCCTCCACCCGGGCCCAGGTGCGTTTGTTCTCTGGTCGCGGCCGTTTCCGCTCGGTCGGTTGTTCAAGACCCAGGATCGACTTGCGGTGCGCGGGTAGGGATCGACCTCGTAGACCGAGACCACCGCGGCCATCCGCTTGTGGTTCTTCTTTGGCTCTCTTGCGTTTGGTGTGGGTAGCGGGTCATAGCGACCTGACTCAGATCGTGATGGGAAGCCCCGACTTGACGACGAACGGAGAAGTTGGCAGATGGGTCAGCTTGCCCGCCACAAGGTAAAGGATGGTAATCAGGTGCCTGGTGGTCCCGTAGCCGCGGGCCCTGACTTTGGCGGCCTGGATGAGCGAGTTGACTGCCTCGACACGGCCGTTGGTGAGCCTGGAATCGAACGCATCGGGAGGCTTGGCCAGTGCTTCTTAAGCGTCTTGGCCACCGCTTTGATCGGCTCCGGGCGGCAACGGCGCGCCCAGCTGTACCATCTGTCGAGGAGCGGCTCGGCCTGCACCGCGCTCTGAGCGCTGTGGAAGAGCTCGCGTAACGTCTCCTGGATCCGGAAGCCACGGTGTGTCTTGAGGTTTCGGCGCTTGAGTTCCGCAAACCGGCTTTCTGGCGGTTACTCCAAGCGTGCTTGTCCTGGAGCCAGATATAGCGGGTGCGCCGCCGCTCCGGGGCCCTTTTGACTTCTTGGCGACGCACTGCGTCAACTGCCCTGTTGACGAGCTGAATGGCGTGAAACTCATCGAAGGTGATCGCCGCCCAGGGCAGATGCTCACACACGCCAGCCTGGTAGCTTGCCGACATATCCATACAGACCGCGCAGCTGTTCCCGGCACAGGCGCCATGAGCCTCGAGCGCATCGGCAAACTGGGCCACGACCCGGGCTTTTCGCCCTTCGCAGGCATAGAGCACACGCTGGGCATCGAGATCGTGAAACAAGCTGATGTCATTGTGTCCACGTTGCGAGGCGGTCTCGTCGAGACCAGCCGAGGTGACGGTCGAGAAGTCCTCCTGAGCGTGTGCCTGATCGACGTAATGATCGAGGGTGCGCCAGACGCGCCTGTCGCTGACGCCAGGCAATCGAGCGACCCGAGAGACCGCCATCGCCTTATAGAGGGTGACCAGTAAGGCCCCATCCGTAGGCTGAAGCCGCTGTTGGGGCGCGCCCAGGGCGCCACGACCTGGGGGTAGTCTTGGCGCAGGTCCCGCAGCGCACACGGGGCACCTTGGCGTGGATGGAGGCTTGGAATTGAAAGCAGTTCAGGTGACGCCAGTCGCGCTCGAGCGTGTCGTGGACCGGCGGGTGTTCCGCCCCACACTGGGGACAAGAACATCGTGTCCCCGGAGCGAAGGCGCGGTGGAAATCGATCCGGCCCGATTGGGGATCGAAGGCCACGTCAACGACCTCTCAGGGAGCCGGAAGGCCGAGCGCAACGGTAAACAACGACAACGGGTCCATGACGAAAACCGCCGACGTTTGGCCTGGCGACGGGTCCGAGCCTACAGGCGAAGAGAAGGGCACAGAGTAGGCTTGGAGCGGGCTACCCTACGCGATGGGTAAAATGGCGCTGCCCACACCAAACGCAAGAGAGCCTAAGTTTTCCGGGTCATGTTCACCGGCCACGATCCGGCGTAAGATGGCCAGCCCGGTTTTACCGGTCAGATCACTCACCACATTGTCGAGCGGGCTGTTCATCGGTGTCAGCGCCTTTTGCCTGCGCGGCACACAGCGCGAGTGCTCTTGCAACCTGAGCGGCGCGTTGGCGCACCACCGAACGTAGCGAGCCGAGTTGGCGGGACGGCAGGCTCCCTTGAGCCGGCCATAGGTCATCAGCGGCCAAATCCACGGGCCGTCCAAGACGTCGGACTTGCGCCCGGAGACCCGACGGGTGACCCGCGAGTTGACCAGATTCACTGGGAACCCTCGGGCATCGAGCACCTCGTACAGAGGGATCCATAATGGCCGATGCCCTCATGCTGGAAAGTTGCCCTCATGCTGGAAAGTTGCCCTCATGCTGGAAAGTTGCCCTCATGCTGGAAAGTGGCGTGCGCGGGGAAACACGGCGGCGAAGGATTCAATCTCTCCTACGAGGTCCTGGCTTACGCCAGGCCTTCAACGACTCCACGCCGATACCGTGCGGGCCACTCTCTTTTGGCGGGTACAAACACCCCAGTGCCTGAACGGCCTCGGTTCCCCGCGGCCCCTCTATCTTGCCACGTGTTTGCTGCGTGACAGCGCGCCACCTACCGGGGGAATGGGCTCTCTTTTGAAACGACATCGGGCGTCGAACATCTGAGAGTCGAGACCAGTTTATCGGATACCTTGTGGAGCTTGCGCACCATCTCCCTATCACGCCGCCTCGCTCTGAGACGTAGCGATCCAAGCCGCCCCGTGGAATCGAAAAGCTCCGTGGCTAGGTTGATCGCACTGGCGGGGATTCATAAGCTGGGCTGTGCCCACCGGAAAAAATCGAGTAAGCGATGGGGGGAGAAAATTCAGCCACAAATAAACGCCAATGAACGTAAATCTATTCAAGAAAAGTCGACGAGGATGACCCCACCTCTCGGCGTGTTCTCGGGTGTGCATTCGAAGTCGGCAAAGTCTTGGGGGGTGTACAACTAACTGTGTATCCCGTCATTGTAAACGGACAAAGAGGAGAATCCAAGATGACCACAACCCAGTGTAGGGAGCAAATAAACTGTCCGGACTTGTAGCCCGTGATGTGTCCGGTTTCATTGGACGCCGAGGAGGTGTCCAATGAGCCGAACGAACTTGCTGCAGGAGATTCGGAAGATGAGATTTGAAGAGGCGTATGGGGGTGGCAAGCAGGCCGCCTGAGACAGGAGGAAGCGACCCGGCTGCTCGGGGTATGCGAGCGGACCTTTCGGCGCTATGTTGACCGCTACGAGGACGAGGGTCTGCACGGGTTGATCGACAAGCGCCTGGAGCAGGTCTCGCACCGGCGGGCGCCAGTGGATGAGGTCATGGCGCTGGTGGAGCGCTACCGTCGACGACATGCGGGCTGGAACGTCAAGCCTTTCCAGCTTGGTACCAACGCGACGGGGGCAAGCACAGCTACACCTGGGTCAAGAACCGGCTGCAAGAGGCCGGTGTGGTACAGAAGGCACCGGAGCCAGGTGAGCAAATACCTCGCCCAGCTCCCTTCCCAAGCAAGAGGCCGGTGTGGTACAGAAGGCACCGGAGCCAGGGTATCGTCTCCGAGGGGCTACCGTGCCCTGTGCGAGGCTTTTACCAGCCAGCTAAACATCTGGCACAAAGGCCATCGGATGCCCTATCGACTCTTGGTCGAAGGGCCGGCACCAATCCCCTTGCAAGACGAGAAAAGTCTCTTTCACAGCGTTGAGCAAGCCCGGGGCAAACAATTAGGAATCGCTCAGACAGAATCGCTGTGGATCGGGCCTCACAGCGGTAATCCTCGTTTTCGAAAGGGACAAGGGACATTTCTGCGTAACTATTCAGCTACTCCAATTGGGGCATTGGGGGGTGGCCCTGGAAGGTCAGGACGAGCGAGTTGAAAATATCGTCGGATTGTAACTATTCAGGACCTCTTGCCAAGCAGCAGGCTACGCGCGTACCCATGGAACCATGCCTGAATAGAACACCCTAACCCATTCTCCGGAAAGCCCTGACGACGAGCTTAAGCGGCTGCGTGAACGGGTGGCGGAGCAGGCTGCGATCATTGAGGGGCAAACTGCGACCATTGAGCAAGATGCATGAGCGCATTCAGGAACTCGAAGCACGTCTGGCTAAGGATAGCCACAACTCCAGCCGGCTGCTATCCTCGGACTCACCGTTCAAGAAGCTACCACCACGTTCGCGGCGCCAACCCAGCGGGCGCAAGCCCGGTGGACAACCGGGTCGGCGCGGCGTCACCCGCTCCCTGGTCGAGGCCCCCGATCAGTACGTGATCATCCCGCTGCCGGGGACCTGTGCGGGCCGGCGCGGCGGCACCAGGATCGCCACTACGGGGCTCGCAGAGCGACGCCAAGTGGTCGAGGTGGTGATCCAACGTGAGGTCATCGAGTACCGCATTGTCAGCGGGACTTGTGCCTGCGGGCGCGTGCAACGCAGCACGTTTCCTGTGGGGATCGAGGCCCTGGTGCAATACGGACCGGGCGGATCGGCCTTTGCGGTGTACATGACTCCATATCCGCGGCGGCCCTACCAGTGCACCGCCGAGGTGCTCAATGAGCGGGCCGGCCTGACGATCTCACCGGGGACCCTCCAGCGCACCGTACGGGTGGCCGCCGCCCGCCTGGAGGCGCCAGTCACCGCGATTCGCGACGCACTCGTCGCCGCGCCGGTGGCCCATGCCGATGAAACCGGCCGGCGCGTGAACGGCACTCTGCACCGGCTGCACGTGCTCAGCGGAGGAGCCCAGGAAAGCGAGGGAGCGTAAGCGACGAGCGGAGTACGACGACCCCCGCGTAGGCGTAGGGCCGAGCGTTTCGTCGGAGTGCGGCGCGTGAGTGCCGGCGGAGACGAAAGGCTCGGCCATGCGATACGGCGTCCAGTCCTTGTGGGAGTCCTGGTGCCGCGCGGAGTGCGCGCCGGGACAGACGCAGGACGAACGCAGGCCGCCGAAGGCCATGGCCGTCGCCTCATTTTGTGCGCCCGAAATCGGACGGACCCCATTTCGGGTTGCGCGAACAATGGCGACGTTCCGGATTAGAACACCACCCATTTTTCGGCTCATTTGCGTTCATTTGCGGCAAAAAAGAAAATATCGAGTAAGCCTAATGGTGGACACAACTTACTCCTATGGTTAGCTGAGCCTTTGTCTCCGGGCTCCTCCGCGTCGTTTCAGAAGAGCCGCATCCAAAGTCAATGTGATCCTCATGACGATCGCATTCCGGGGCCTCGAATGCTTCAATGCGTCCTTGAGAACAAAGTACGGTGAGCACCATGAACATCAATGTGTTTGATCTGAAATTCCTGTCGAAAACGGAGCTGGATCGATTGTTGCGTCGGTCAGAGACCGACATCGCGGCACTTTTCGACGCCATCGACCCAGTGATCCAAGACATCCGCGAGCAAGGCGACGCGGCCTTGATCCGTTATACGGAAAAATTCGACGATGCGACCATAGAAAAGCTCGGCACCAAAGTCTCACCGGAGGAAATGGACGATGCCCGGCACAATTTAAGCGATGAGATCAAAGAGGTTATCACCTACTCGGCAAACAACATCCGAAAATTCCACCAGGAGCAAATGCCGGATGAAATGTGGTTTACGGAGGTCATGCCGGGCATCCTTGCGGGAGAAAAAATCACGCCGATCACATCCGTAGGCCTTTACGTGCCCAGCGGAAAGGGCTCGTTCCCGTCCGTCATGCTCATGTTAGGTACCCCAGCCGCAATAGCCGGAGTACCGAAGATCATCGTGTGTACACCGCCGCGACAGGACGGCCGCGTCGATCCGGCCACCCTCTTTGCGGCCAGCCTATGCGGGATCACCGATGTGTATCGGGTCGGCGGCGCGCAAGCCATCGCCGCGATGGCCTATGGTACGGAAACGATACCGCAAGTGGTGAAGATCCTAGGGCCGGGAAATAGCTACGTAACGGCCGCGAAACGAAGGCTCTTCGGTGTCATGGATCCGGGAATTCCGGCCGGACCCAGTGAATCCGTGATTCTGTGCGATGACTCCGCCCAACCCCAGATCGTGGCTGCGGACCTGCTGATCGAGGCCGAGCACGGTCCCGATTCCACGGCCCTGCTGGTCACCCACAGCCATAAGCTGATCGAACATGTCATCGACCTGATTCCGGGATTGGTCGCGGAGCTGCCGACAGAAAGACGCGAATATTGCGAGACGGTCTTATCCAACTATGGCGGCTTGGTGAAAACGCGCACGCTCGAAGAATCCATTGGATTCGTCAATGAGTTTGCTCCCGAACACCTGGAGGTCCTGGTGGCGAAGCCGATGACGATCATGCCGAAAATCCGCAATGCGGGAGAAATTCTGCTCGGCCCATACTCGCCGATCACGATCGGAAACTTCTCGCTCGGGGTCAACGCCATATTACCGACCGGCGGCTTCGCGAAATCCTTCTCATGCACCACGGTATTCGATTTCCTAAAGCGGACATCCATTGGATATATCACCCGGGAGGCCTATCCGGAAATCGGTTGTATCGCACGGAAGTTTGCCGAGTACGAAGGATTCCCGGCACACGCGGCAGCGATTAGTAAGAGAGAGATTTAGGAAAAAACCGGAGTATCGCCATTGTTCGCGAAACCCGAAATGGGGTCCGTCCGATGTTGGGTGCGAAAAATTAGGCGACGGCCATGGCCTTCGGCGGCCCGCGTTCGTCCTGCGTCCGTCCCGGCGCGCACTCCGCGCGGCACCAGGACTCCCGAATGACTGGACGCCGTGTCGCATGGCCGAGCCTTTCGTCTCCGCCGGCGCTCACGCGCCGCACTCCGACGAAACGCTCGGCCCTACGCCTACGCCGGGGTCGTCGCACTCCGCTCGTCGCTTACGCTCCCTCGCTTTCCTGTGCTCCTCCCCTGTGCTCCTGATGCAATTTTTCAAGGTCCCCCGATGGGTTGCAATCCGGGGGCTAATCCGTGTCCGTGTTCCCGGGCAGGCGTTTGAAATCGGTTGCCCGACACTGGGTACAGGGTAGGATACGCTCGGTCCGATGGTGATGTGTCTCCGCGCCGCAGGCGGTACAGACCAGGGTGCCGGGCCCAGTGATCTCCCCGGCCCGATACGGGTTCGCCCGGCGTGCCCGTTGCGCGAGGTCGAGTAGCTGGACACTGGTTTGGTCCGCGACCTGGGAGAACAGCTCCCGTATCCGTTGCTCCACCAGATTCAGGTCGAACCGCCACCAGCGCTCCAAGTCCTCGCCGGTCTCGGCGATGTAGCGGGCGGCTTCTTCGATGTCTCGCTCCAGGTATTCGGCCACCTTGTGGGCCTCTTCCCGCGTAAGCTCGCCGAAGTCGATCATGTTGTCCCGGGTCTTGTGCAGCAGCTCACGGAATACGGGGATGGTCTCTTGTTCCGTGCGCTCGGCGGCGGTCCGGATGCGTTCGAGCATATGTTCGTAGGCCGTTACCAGCTTGTCGACCACCGCAGCTTGTTCTTTCGTGGCCATGGGCTCCTCCCCACGTGACGGGCGGCTTTGGTTTCCTGTGCCCAGGGTGATCCGTCAATCTATTTTCGCCTCGTGATCCTTTTTCTCCAATTTCTCCACGGCTTTTTCCAGCATGCCCTGGAGCTCTCCACCGGCGTGGAGCTCCAAGGTGATATCACAGCCGCCGATCAGCTCGCCGTCCACGTAGATCTGGGGGAAGGTGGGCCAGTCAGAGTAACGCGGTAGGTGCTCATAGATCTCCGAATCTTGAAGCACATTGATATGGGCAAAGGGGACACCGCACTCGGAGAGTGCTGTCGCCGCCCGCATGGAGAAGCCACACATGGGAAACTGGGGTGTGCCCTTCATGAAGATGATGACGGGGTTGGTTTTGACCTCGTGGTCGATGCGTTCCAAGACATCCATGGTTCACCTCATCGTAATGGATCGAAAGGTACGCGCCGGACTCGGCGGGCACCGGGTTGAAAATTGCCTTAGGAAACGCTGAAAATGCCATCCAGGCATTTTCAGCGGACGCGAAGCGAAAACGGGGTTTCCGCTTCGCTCCCATTTTCAACGGCCAATGGCCGTTGAAAATAGCGGGGCATCCATACCCCGCAGGCAAACGCCGATCAATCAGCGTTTGCCTTGACAAATCGGGACATCGGTCGGGTTTTCAAGCCAACCGTCGGCCGAGCTGCCGATCATCGATGGTTCCGACCCGGCGTCGACCTTGCCCCAGCCACCGCCGCCGGGTAACGGGCGTTGAGCAGACAAGCCTCGGGGGCGGATAGATGCACCGGTCGGAAGCTGCCGGCGCAGGCCGGTGTTTACGGTGGCATCAGACAGCGGAAGACATAGAGCACGGCCGCCGCGGCCACTGCCAACGGACAGTTGATGTTGCCCGGTACCTGCTCCGCGGTACCCCTGAAGTCGACCTGGGCGGTACCGTCTTGCATCCGGACCCGGATGCGGATATCCCGGTGTCCTTAGCCGTCATCGTCCATCCGGTCTTCGAAGCCATAGGTGTGCCGTCCGGGATAGTCCGCAAGGCCCCTCTGGCCAAGCATTCTCCGTAATCGTTCAAGGCCGCCAAGCGGCTGTGAAAGGCCTGTGCTCCATAGCGGGAGAGCAGCTCACCGAGACGGGCCAGACCGGCCCGATTGGCGCTGATCTGGGCGTAGAAATCGCCACCGGCATCCGCTGGGTTACGGGTGTTGTCGACGATGGCGACCAGCCGCTTTTTATCCAAGGTACCGCGTCGGATCAGGTGAACCGGCGCGATGATTTGGCCCTCTTCACGGATCGAGCGAGAGATGGGCATGGAGCCGGGGGCGCTGGCCCCGATACCCGCGTGATGGGCGCGGGGTCGTTGAGGATCAGCATATCGCCCAGGCTCCAGGGTACCCCGGCGACCACGGAGGCCATGGCGAAGGCCATGCTACCCAGGTGGACCGGGATATGGGCCGCTTGGGCGCACAGCCCACCAGTGTGGTCGAATACGGCGCAGGGGAAATCGAGCCGGTCGCGAATATTGGGTGAGAAGGCGACATTGTGCAGCACTGCGCCCATTTCGTTGCAGACCGCTTCGAGACGGCTAGCGAAGATACCGAGTTCGATGGGGTCCAACGCGGTCTCCGATTCAGGGCGGAGGTTTGGAGCACACCTTGGAGAATTCATCTCCGGAATTTTTCAAGGTATCCCAGGGACGGAAAAGCGTGCGAGTACCGGGTCGTGATCGCTGGCGCGATGCAGTGTATCTGCGAACTCCACATTGACATGGACGATGTCGAATTCAGCCGGTCTCAGGGCGTCGCTGAACAGTATGTAATCCAGTTGTTGGGAGTCACCCCGGAATATGAAGCTGTAGCGTTCGTCTTCGGGTAGGTCGTTCACTGGGTTGGTCAGGCCGCTACTCAGAGTGTCCGCAATGGTCGAGACGAACTCGAATTCGTTGAAATCACCGAGGACGATCACCCGGGCATCCGGGTCGGCGGTCAGAATGGGGTCGACGAAGTCCTCGATGGCCTATGCCTGGGCTCGGCGTATATCCAACCGGTTGTTTTCGCGGGCTCTTCTTGCCGGGTCTCGAAGGGCTGTTCGGTGTCGAGGATCGGTGGACTGCCGTATCCGGAGCGTCGCCATTGTTCGCGAAACCCGAAATGGGGTCCGTCCGATTTCGGGTGCACAAAATTAGGCGACGGCCATGGCCTTCGGCGGCCTGCGTTCGTCCTGCGTCCGTCCCGGCGCGCACTCCGTGCTGCGGCACCAGGACTCCCGCAATGACTGGACGCCGTGTCGCATGGCCCAGCCTTTCGTCTCCGCCGGCGCTCACGCGCCGCACTCCGACGAAACGCACGACCCTACGCCTTCGCGGGGGGGCGTCGCTCTCCGCTCGTCGCTTACGCTCTCTCGCTTTCCTGTGCTCCTCCGCGGTACTCAATGACCTCACATTGGATCACCACCTCGACCACTTGGCGTCGCTCTGCGAGCCCCGTAGTGGCGATCCCGGTGCCGCCGCGCCGGCCCGCACAGGTCCCCGGCAGCGGGATGATCACGCACTGATCTGCGTAATCCCCAGCACACCCATACTCAGCAAACGCACTTACACCAGGCTCTGAACCGAGTCTTCGGTGTGAACCTTACGCACGTTTCAACCCGCGGGATCGACACCCTGTTGGTGCTCGCCAGTGAGATCGGAACCGACCTGTCTTGCTTTCCGTCCGCTCGGCACTTTGGCTCCTGGCTCGGGCTGGCATCACCGACATGGATCTCCGGTGGCCAGACCCTCGCCGGCTCCCAGCCCAAGATCTTCAACCGGGCCAGGCCGGCCTTACGCTAAGCGGCCTTCCATGCGCGACGCAACCAGACCTTCATCGGGGTCGCTCATCGCGCGTTTGGCCCGTATGGACACGGCTAAGGCAGTCAAAGCCACCGCTCACCAACTAGCATGTCTCATCTACGCCCTGCTGACACAGGGCCAAGAATATGTTGAACGAGGCCTGGAGGAATTCGAGGCTCGCCGACGGGATCGGCTACTACGCTCCATCCCGCGTAAGGCCAAGTATCTCGGCCTTACAGTCCGTGAGGACACTTGACGCGGATGAATAAAAACAACCTAAAAACAGAATGTTACGGTATATTTAATGAGAGCTGCACCCAAGTCGCATTACGATGCGGCGTCGGGAAAAATTCCGAAAGCGGAATTTTGCCAAGGTCCCCTCGGCTCAATTCAGCTGAATGCGTTGCCCCCAAGGGACCTGAGAACGACCTTTGACCAGCCAGATGACGGGGTAGGGCGGTTCGGTGGGCGGGAAATCGCCCTCGGCGTCGGTGAAGTAGACCAGGAGATCGGGAGACGAGCCGACGTGCTCGATCCAATCGAACACGGGTAGAAAGCTGGTGCCGCCGCCGCCCGCGATTTTCGCCGGCCGGCTGAAGGCCTCCCAGGGTTCGAATATCCAGGGTGCATCCTTGCACAACTTGGCATCACAGGGCAGCAGGGTGACTCGGGCCCGTATCTGGCCCTTGAGGGCATCGATCTCGCCGATGAACTCCTCCATCTCCCGGTCCTTGATGGAGCCGGAGGTATCCAAGGCTATCACCAGCTCGAGCTGGTGGCTGCGTAGGGTCGGGAGGATGAAATCGCCCTCCCGTCGGGACGGACGCTGATAGCTGTAATCGTCCCGCGCCACGGCCGTCATATAGCGCGCAAGCAGCATGCGCCAGGGTAACTGGGGCTGGAGCAGGTGGTCGATTAGACGCGCCAGCTCACCCCCCAGCTTACCCGCCTGCATGGCCTGCTGGGCCGCACCGGCCAGACGTTGTTGCCACTGAACCTCGAGGGCCTCCCGTTCGTTCGGGTCCAAGGGCTCTGGTTCGGGCGCGCCGCCACCGGCGTTCGGCTCGGGCCGTGCTCGGACACTGCCACCCTGGCCTTCCGCCTGGGCTGGGTCCGCCGGCGATGGCCGTGATAGGTCATCCTCCCGTAAGCCGCTGTCTTTGCCTTGGCTTTGGTTATCCCGGTCGTAGGCATGCCTGTCCAGAGTTTGGGAGTGGTCGTTGTCCTCGATCAGAGGATAGATATCTTCGGCCGTCATGCCCTTGTACATGGGGACGTGCAGGGACTCGGGCGGGGGGCTGAGGCCGTCGTCGATCAGCAGGGGATTGATGGCGTAATCGCAGGCCAAGTCCCATTTGTGGTGCACCCGGTGCCGGCGGCGGGCGAAGTGGGAGAGGGCGCAGTGCAGGGCCTCGTGGGCGAGCATGAACTGAGTCTGCTCGATATTCAGCTGGGCGATGTACTCCGGATTGTAGTAAAAGGCCCGGGCATCCGTGGCGGTGGTCGGGCACCAGTCGGGATCGGCGGCGTGCATGGGCAGGCGCAGCACCAGGGCGCCAAGGAAGGGCTTATCCAGGATCAGGCGCGTACGCGCAGCCGCGAGCTTGGTCTCGATGGTTTGGCTGGGGACGGCCATGGGTGGCGGTGGTCCGCTCAGTGGTCGATCAGGATATCCGCCGCCGCTTGGGCCCAGACGGCGAATGCGGGGACCTCGAACAGATCGTTGCCAATGGCCCGGTGTAGATCGGAGGCCAGCATGACACCCATCTCCCGTTGGGGGAAGCGTCCGGCATAGTCCAGGATATGGCCGATGACCTGCGGGGCGGAGTCTCCTTCGGCGCGGATGGCCCGACCGACCAGGGTGGCAGCAACCGCGTACTGGAGGTCGATCTCGGTGGGGACCGGGACCTCCTCGCCCGCCAGGATGGCATCCGGGTCCGGCATTTGGTCCAGGTTGTCCACGAAGGCATGGAGCTCGATACCAGCCGCTGGTCCGACACAGGCCTGCAGGGTGCCCCGCAGCAGCTCCGGGTGACCCTCGAACTTTTGCAGACCACGGTGGGCGAACTCCCAGGAACGGGGCGAAGGAAAGGCCACCGGATTGTGAGCCAGATCGAAATCGAACAGGAGCTCGGGACGGAAGCGCAGAAAAGCGATAATGCGTTCATCGATCCGATTGGCATAGGCCCAGGCCACCCAGTCGTCCAAGTGGGTATCCACCTCGAAGTGGGAGAACCGATTGGCCAGGGGGGCCGGCATGGTATAGGTCACGCCCCGGTCACCCTGTCGGTTACCGGCGGCGAAGATGGCCCAGTGATCGGGGATCCGATACTCCCCCAGCCGACGATCCAGAATCAATTGGTAAGCTGCGGCCGAGACCGCGGGTGGGGCCGAGGTGATCTCGTCCAGAAACAGGATGCCCCAGACTCCGTGACGTTCCTCATCCGGCAGGATGGCAGGTACCGCCCACTCGACCCGATTCTCCACCCGGAAGGGGATACCGCGTAAGTCGCTGGGCTCCATCTGCGAGAGTCGTATGTCGATGACTTGAGTCCGGTGAGCGGCGGCGACCTGGGCCACGATCTGGGACTTGCCGACACCCGGGGGCCCCCAGAGCATGACCGGCGTGTGATGGCCTTCGGAAGTGCTGAGGAATTCCTGGTCCAGGATCCGGAATAGATGGGCGGGACGCATGCTTGTGGGATTTCCTCGAGGTCGGGTTGGACTCTTGGGAGAACCTTGAATTTTTCAAGGTGTCCTGACAAGACGAGTCTGCAATATATGAACGGAATCTTCTACTTCCTCGCAGCCCAAACGCGGAAATATCCTCCTGTCCTACCCGTAGCTCCGTAAGGCGACATTTCGGCCTAGGAGGACCCGGTCGTTGGACGGCGGGCGTTGCGGCTGCCGCCGGGGGGTGACCGGCCTGTGGTCGGGAGCCATCTCCTCGGACCCGTTCGGGGGTGAGGTTGCCACTTGTCAACCCAAAGCACAGATGTCCCCTTTATAACCCAAGCAGAAATGTCCCTTTCGAGAACGAGGATTACCGCTGTGAGGCCCGATCCACAGCGATTCTGGCTGAGCGATTCCTAAGGATGGTCCGG
>Ga0209788_1000282_pt1 | contig 13039 bp, 12 predicted proteins | sample WorMetLIZISLAND1_2_FD_187415 | JGI IMG/M metagenome (GOLD analysis project Ga0209788, IMG submission 187415) | Marine gutless worms symbiont microbial communities from Max Planck institute for Marine Microbiology, Germany - Olavius clavatus LIZARD... ...
GTACTACATTCCTACTTATTACTAAAACTGTACTGTCACTTGCTGATGAAATAAAGGTTTATAAAATACTTTGTGGATGTTATACATTATGTCCACAAAGTTTTCAGCAACACACAAGTTTTATGCACTAGAAAAGTTATCAAATGCTGGAAGTATTGGACAGTTTTTTGACAAAACAAAATACAGAAGCACTGACTTCTGTCAGCCTCCATTTCGGCTTTAGTGCGGCGACGACGTCTTTGGACCGGCATCTTTTGCGCTTCATTCTAACACGCATCACATACTCACCGTTATTAAATAAAAAAAACGTCTGCTTGTTATCTTATTATCTTCTACAGTAATAAATTACTCCACAATCATACAGGTGGCACATTTCTCTACTGATGTCAGATATCAATCCAGCTGACAACAGCACACTTGTTTTAACAGGCCTAACTGCAGGACAACCTGTGACGTTCAGAACCAGATTCACTGCAGAAATCACTCACGGACTATGAGTTATCAATGTGGTTACCTTTATTAATCTTCATTTCGTTTGTCCATCTGATCACACTTTGATGCTTTTTTAAACTGTCCATTTGAGTCACAGCAATTTCACTTTCATATATGTGCACAGTCACTGAATGATCATACTTCCACCATACAACACACATGGCTAACAACTTAACCTTCCTCTCAATCATGCTAGTTTCTTAGTCAACGGTTTTCTATCAAGCACTTGGAGTCACTCCACTAAACCAAAATAAAAATTTTCCCTACTTTCAGTTTCTGTATTGGCTCATGCAGCACACAGGAGCACATACACATACACACAATGGCTAGTTACTCACAAGTCTCTCCAGTGCGGACGCAGCTGAGCTAGGAGTGTCCATGGGCAGTGGAGTGCTGGTTGGAGTCCCAGGCACTGGGGTACTACTGTGTGAGTCCATGGCACTTAGCATCGATCCTCCATACCGATGTCCACCCGGCCATTCTCCTCTTTCAATGCAGTGACAAATATTCTCCAAACGGTGGAATATCACACGATCCTGTCAATCAGAAAACACAACAGTTTAACTGTAATCAATTATATGCTTAGCGACCTACCACACAACAAACCATGCGCAAACACAAGATGATGTACATATTAAAATTAATGCTAGAAACATACGAAGGTACAACTGTACGAATAACAACAACAACCACTACTACTACTACAATTTTTTGTTTTTATTTTGTTTAACTCGACAGTTTCTAGATATACTGCAGTTTACACCAGCTCACCCCACAAGTGAACTGTTGGTATACCCTTCATGTAACACTCAACAGCAGCAGAACACTGAAATTAAGGAAAAAATACATTTGGATGATTAACTAAGATCTGTTTCAGAGACATATAACACAGTCTGAATGTTAGCAACTGAAAAGAATGCAGTGTTAACTCCCTAGTCTATTAACCTCTCACAGTAATGATACGGTAAAATATGGCTTACAAAAAGTAGTGAAAACATACAAATATTTCTTAATTTATATGATACCTTTGGCCACTGATTGCTCCATCTGCCAATGGGTACGTCACAAAAACTGCTGCCATCCTGAACACCAAGTACCTACAACAGTTGCATATCAATTCATTTCTGAGAAACAATTCAGAGAATCTGCACTGTTAACAGCAGAACAGTTAAGTTTACAGCTAAGTAAGCAAAAAAATTTATGGGACTGTAACTGTTTAACATACCATCTGATACAATATCATGAAAATGATGCAGTTCCCAGAAAATGGCTACGTTAACACTGACCTTATGAAAACAGTGCAACACAGCTACACAGATATCTCAAACTGCTACATCAAAGCAAAATCATAATCAAGTCCACTATAACATTAAACAAATAAAATACTTGCAATCTTTCGTGACATCAAACAGCAGAGAAAAAAACGAAAACTGCTGCTGAATCCAATGTACTATGATAGAAATGAACAAGTCAACATACTTCTGGACAAGATGAAGGTATGGCTGAGTGATCCATTTCCTCATCAGCATCATCTTTATGTGTCGGCTTCACCGCTGCCTCATCCTTCACTGTATCTACACTGTCAGCTGGAGTTGCCAGTGGTTTCACACTAGCTGTTGGTGTCTCTGACTCACTCAATGTGTCATCATCATCTTTCTCATGCTCCTCCTTCTTCACATCATCCGCAGGCTCCGACTTCGGCAGCTCCGATATCTTCACGTCACTTTTTTCGTCCTCGTCTTCTTCCTTAGTAACAATTCCAGCTACCTTCTCATCTGCTTCTTCCGGCTCCTTGACTTTCACAAGATTCAGAACTTCGTCATCGTCAGCCAGTTTTAATGGCTTTTTGTCTTCCACCGACAAGTCAACACCCTCTCTTGGACCGAGTGATTCAGAGGTGACGGACACTGCTGCTGCTGTTGATATCTGACTCACAGCTTTCACAGCATCAGACTGAGACTGCAAACTGTCATAATCATCTGTAAAAGAAAGCACATCACCATTAAAGCATTACTAACTTTTAAAAGCGGCAATGTTTTATAATGAATGTAAGTGAAATTCAAGCATATAACATACAACATTCAACTACATCCACTCGTTTCTTTGACTGATGGACTGATGTTTTGTCGCCCGATTTCTGGTGAACATATCAATAAAAACATCACAACTCTCTTTGAAAACCTGCTGTTTTAAGACACTTTATAAGCACACAAATCAACTGGCATAATTTTCTGGAGTAAGTCAGGTCCCCAAGAAATGAAAACTGTACGACTGCTGGAGCAAGTTTTCCACATCGAGATGCCCTTTCTGTCACTAAACCAACACTGTCAATCAAAGAACCAAAAATAAGGCAACACAGCAGAAGATGGCTATTACATAATACTGTCATATTTTAACAAGACAACATAAGCATTAATTCCACAGTGCATGACAACTGACTGGAGTGATGCAACAACAAACCTCTAACTGAAAGATTAGTAGCAGACGAATCTGGAGCTGCATGGCGAGCTGTTCTGCCACGTCTCTCACGAACGAACTTACGGAAACTAAGCTGAGGATCATACTGTATGTGGTAATCTGTTCGTGACAGGCCATGTCTGCACAAACGAAACAAACTGACAAATAAATCTTGCAGTTAAATTTATCCACAACTGTCAATATCTAAGTGTGTGAACACATAATCAACCTTCTAATATTACTTCTGAGTTCTATTCTTTTTCTGTTCACTTTCTAATTATTCTGAAGTAGCTGTCTCTTACAGAATTTCACTTCGTATTTGAGCAGCACTTCCTACAGCCCTTCCAACAGACATTCATTAATTTGTAACCATCAACAAATGCATAAAATAAATAATATTATAAGCATATCTGTCAATCGATGAAACTAAGGAATTTTAACAAAAATGTTGAGTGCTTGCCCAATACTCACTTTCGTACTTAAAACCATTATTGTTAAATGCACACTGCAAATGCTATTACTGTGTACACTGCTGTTGCAATTATCTACCACATCACACAGAGAACGTGAACTACCGAGCAGCTCCAATGAGAAGATCGCGGTCATGTACTCCACGGACCCACCACTCGGGCATATCTCCACTCGGCTGGCACAGACTGATTCGCTCATCCACCACCGGACTGTGAAGAATCTGCTCGCGGACCTTGCACAGCAGGTCAATGCGTGCGAGGCAGCGATTGGCACGTTCCTCGGTTATTGGTTCAATGTACGGACCAGATGGCTTGTGAACTGCTAACAAGGACACACACACAACTCCCAGAATGAACGCGTTTTGTGCTGCGATATCATGGCTGTAGTCTAAACAATCTGAGCCAGATTCACTTAATGCCTAACAGCATAAAAAACATGGGTACAACAGTTAAAATGTCAGAATGTTGAACATCAGCTCAAACAAAATAATTAACACAATAAATTTGCACTGCAACTTTTTGTAGCTAATACATAATGCAACAGTCCCGTAAATCCCGTAAAAATCTGAACTAATTAATACATGAAGTAGCTTGATGCACACAAAGACCATTGTTCACATACTATTATCATCAGCTGACACTCGTCGGCAGACAGTCAGACACATGTGGTAAAATGCACGGAAATATTCCGTCAACGTGTCGTCATGTTTCTTGTCAAGGCGTGCAAGAGCTCGGAACTTGGCCCAGCGGAACTCCATCGTCCTCCAGTCTCGCTCCACTCCAAATGTCGACACAACTCGGTAGAAGTCGGCTTCTTCACGTCGTGACCAGTGACTGAATCAACACATCATACAAGTCTATCAAATCATGACGACTTTTCTGGTTCATGCTATCCACATCTAATAATAACACTAACATACTGCATACACAAGTAAATTATTCTCTGAATTTAACTTTAGCTTTATTTGACAGCAAAACAGAATTTCCATTCCTGAAGACAGCAAGAACACCATCTCTATAGCTCTAATGTGCACTATAAAACAACTAGACACATCTGAAGAATTTCTCCGCTGGTATCTAAAGAGATAAATGGCATAAATTCAAGCTCTTAATTATTTCGCTTTATGAGTAGTTCACTATTTCAAGTCTCTGGTGCAGAAAACACCATCTATTCACAATAGCAAGGCAAGCACAACACAAAATAACAAGCACATTTCAGGTGAGCATTCAGGGCATTCATTATTGGGTATTTACAGATAACACATTCATTCCAAACTTTTCATGCACGAACACTCAAACTTAACTCAATATGCCAAAACAAGGTGTATCAACTGAGCAGAGATGCAAGCAATATCGACTGTAAATATGTCTAAAACAGTCACGACTAAATGACTTCAAACATTCACAACAACAACAATAACAGTCTGGGGAGAAACGTTTTCTTGAAAAAAGAGGATAATTTTCTTCTCTACTACATAAAGTAACAAATAAACTTCACATTACAAGAACTACTATTGTATGCTTTTGAGATTTGCTGCCAATGACAAGCTCATGATGTACTCTTTTCCATTGTGTCTGGTTTGACTGCTTTGCTGTTAGACATGTTACTTGTCATTCATTCACTCATTTGTAAACATCTATAACACACATAACCTAAAACCAAAGTTGGAAAATAATGGGCAAGACTAATAATCACAGCACAATAGACAACTATGAGAGATGAAATAACGTGGATATTGGTACAGCTGGGGAGACAAAGACAACACCAACACACGGCATGCCCGGCAGGCCGACCGAACGACGCGAGCAATTAACTCGTCTGTCTTACGCTCTGTCAGCAGCAGCCAACATCAGCAGCGAAGCACTGCCAGTTGGCAACGTGCCGTGCGGTGATGGTGAATAAACAGACTGCAAGTGAGCGCCGCCGCCAGCGGTAGACGGCACTGAAACATACTTCTGTAGGGCAGCGACGCGTGCCTGCTCTCTCTCCTTCAACAGCACGTCGAACTGTTCACGTCGCTGCAGCCGCTGCAATGCACACAAACATCAACTGCTAGACCTTCAGTCCTATGAATCTTGTCGGTGCAGTGGTTTGGCGTCAGACTTGTGATCGGAAGGTCGCTGGTTCGACTCCTGGCTGCGGCGCCATCAACTCAACTTGGTCAACTCAGCCTTCCACTCCTCCTGGATAGGTAAATGGAGTACCAGCCTGCATGGCTGGGGTTAGGCGGGGGCGGGGCGCATTCACTTGTGTTGGGTGGCAGGTAACACGGTGTGATCCAATATGGCAAGTGACGTCCAGTAGCTCTGAGGAGGGGATCCCCCCAGGAAGAGCTATATCGGCCTTTATCAAGTGAGCAGCTATTAACTGGCTGCCATTTTATTAACACTGTATACTGCAATCTTCACAATATAAAACTTTTGCCAGTGAATAAGGTTGTTGGTAGCAGAGAAATCACCAAACATATATCATTTACAATACTGTTTAACACACATTTTTCATCCACAGGAACCCAATGTGAGAAGTTACATTTTTGATATTTTCTGCCAGAGAAAATACCTCAACCTAGCAAGCCATTAATCAGTGAATAATCAGAATGTCTACATGGCCACATGATGAATTCCCAATTTGCATTTGTATTGATCAGCATCCGTGTATAACTTAGTCTATCCACTTACTCAGCTCCAACCATTCGTATAAGTATGGCTCGACTATTTTGGACTGGACACCTGACATTGCACATACAGCCGAAGTTCAAAACAGGTCAGCTTTCTAAATCACGTGTCATGACCATCTCTCTTCATCAGTTCTCTCAACAACCAGTGACATTTGTCATACTAGTACAGCAGACCCAAATATATGGGACACTTCACTCAACAGTCAACAACATCAACTAAGTACAAACAGGTTACACTCAATAATGCATCAGACTAACGGGCTATATCAGACCCCAAATCTTAAGCCTAGTCTATTTGTCCATTAGCCCGATAGCCTATAAGTCCGATAAAACGTTACCCGACAGTCCGATATAGCCCTTTAGCCTGATAGTCCAATGCTTTATTAAGTGTAACTGAGTACACAGAGATCACAAACCTTCTCATTCTGTTCCTGTTTCAGCAACTCTTTCTTGTGACTCTTCTGGAACGCGGCAACAATACGACGCAGACGAGCATTCAGCTCCGACATTCCAGGAAATGGCAGCTTGCCATTCTCAGTAGGCACTGCAAAACAAGCAACCAATATTGTACTGCTTTGGTCGTCTGTTTACGTAAACAAAGATCCACTACAGGAACAAGTACTTATCTAACGTGAAAGAATATGGCACATAAGATCATGCTGTTTAAATGAACTACTTTTGACACTGATCAATAATCCTGGAAGGAAACGGCTAACGATCATAATGAATGGCATGGTCTATCAGTGGCGGGTGCTGCCGCATAGAAAAATACCACATAGCTAATGCTGAGTGCGATGAAGAAAAATTCTATCCATTAACACTTTCTCACACATCTTATCCTTCTACAGATGGTTATTACATGTTGTTACTGAACACACAGAGGCAGCACCAACCCCTCAAGAATCCACAACCAACACACGAATAAATAACATTACTGAAAGCAACAATATAATGCATTAACAAATGTGGTATAATTATAAATACTAATCGTGAAACAATCACAATGGCATTTCAATTTATTATTCTAATTAAAACAACTGCATTTAACACCACTGCACACTCCTCTGTTCAGAAAAAAATACAAATACACCTAGAAAATACACTGAAATAACATAATCAGACTGGATAATCTTTTAACGTATTTAATTTTTTACTGTTCACTTTCTAATAAATGAAATGAATGAATGAATATTAACTGTCAAGAATGCTGGAGACTGCGGTAGGGGTAGGGACAGACTTTGGAGTTCCAACATCGTCAATGTCATCGAGAGAAATATCTTTCTTTGACCGACGTCTTGGTGTCTGCTCATCATCATAATCATCATCTCTGTACACACAACATGCACAAACTCCATCATTCCAGTAGTTCAAAGTCCAAATACTGGACTAATACTCACCAGAACACGATAGCTCACCACACAATACTTCTGGCGGCCACTGAAAACAAGGCAAGAATGACTATCAACAGAAAAGCAACACAAATCGATCACAATATAAACACGTAAAAATTTAGTACAAAATCACTATGTACACCATAAACTCCATCCAACAGCTCAACTCAATCCATCAATAAATGTGTATTACGCAAAACATCTCCATGCAAAGTAAATATATTTTACTTGATATCATCATCGTTGTCGTCTTGCTCTTCTAACAGCGCACTGCCGTCAGGAGGACCACAACGTGCCAAGAAGCACAAGCCGGGATCCTGTCGTATTTGGTTATACTTCTCATAACCTACAGACAGCAGCTAATGTACACAACACTTGCTTCTTTATAATCACTGAAGATGTAATGAAGTGTGATAAACAAGACAAGCCTCCCTCCCTTTCCCTTTCCAGTTGTAGCAGTAAAGATAATAATTAACTTAACATATTCGTGGTTCGACTTAACAGTACAAATAAAATTTATCACCAATCGAATTAATAACTTGGGGTGCAAGCAACATGTCGTTCATCATTTGGAGACAGAGCCTTTGCGATTGCTGGACCACGTGCATGGAACAGTTTACCTCAGTTCATCACTGAGTGTTCGTCACCAGTCACCTTCAAAAAAATATCTCAAGACGTATTTATTCAGCCTATCTTTTTAGAGCACAAATCAGACCACTGGGAGTGTAGTGTCCTTGTAGTAGCGTAGGCTGCCTATGACACTATAATTTTGTCACATTACACTACAACTACAAATCTCCTCATACTGCTAGTGCCACTAGTAACTAGTTCAATTTACCAGCACTGTCCATGCTCACTAGAGGTTAATAGCCCCAAAGGTTACACACTTGCTTACTTCTTTAAGAGTGGAATTACTAAAGGTAAGGCCAGTAAACTTCTCACAATTGTTGCGAAAGTTCCTTTTGCAGGCTGATACCCTTCTGGTCAATTTAACAAATGTCATCAAAGCAGCACCTTCATAGTTAAAATTAACGAATAAGACAAAAACATAAAAATAATACAAAAAAATTTAAAAAATCTGTCAAATCACACATCCTCTACTTTGTCTTCAGGGAAATAACTCGCTAGAAGTCTCCTTGAAGGCATCTCTTAGCCAGACACTTATCTTTGCCAGTGACAAAATGACAAATTTTACTTCAAAACACGGCACCCAATACAGTTGGAAGGAAATCACACATTTTCATACCATGTCTGAAAATGCCAATGATCATACAACGATCAGCTTCGCTGTCCCACCAGTAGACTGGCAGCTCTCCATCAACATAAGGCATTTTCACCAGCAAGTCACTGATGACACACAACAACAATCAGACCACCCATCAAGCCAACTGCAACTACACGAATGACTCTACTCGCAGTTTCGATTTAACATTTTCACCGGACACCATGTCCCAAAGGTCTGCAGTGAAACATTTTTAAGAGAGGTTTTTTAAAGGCCGAATGCCTCCACGACTAACGGGGTCAAAGCAGAGAAGTAGTAACCTTAAAATAGGATTCACAGCACATCACTTCCAAATCATATTTATCAGTAACATTATAATTTTATCACCATGGAATCTTTTCAAGAGCACAAGGCAACAGATAAACAAAGGTAATGTTACCTAGCTGGGGCACCACACAGCACCTTCTCTGCTTCAGTGCCAATCATTTCCTGCTTGAGATAGTAAAGCAACCTCACTCGCAGCAGCAACCTGGGCAAGCAGCAGTACTACATCACTATATGGCATCTATGCAACCATACGAGTGCATTTAAAAGTCACATTTAAATGAGAAATTCTTTGCTCCATGGCAGTCAAATATGGTCAATAAATGTATAGCCCAAGACTGACTGAACTGAAGTGTGTTTGATCAGATGGATGTGTGCAGGTGCAGGCAGACTGAAAGAAAGGACCATAAGTGAATCACTAAGACTGGAACCAATCAGCTGGGCAACTAACAATGGTAGATTTAAGTAGCTCTGGAAATGATGAATGTAAAAATGATACAGACTGGGTAAAATGATGCATAATCATGGAACTAAAACAGCCCTGATGTCCGATGAATACCTGGTTAAATTGTATCAAAGAGGATATAAAAGTATTGGCTTGTCCAATGAGGATGCCTAGGTTAGGGACTAGGAAAGAAATAAAAAATGAAGAACAGGCTAATCCAGGTTAACAACATTGCACCAGTGCATTCAGAATCATACTCAAAATAGAAATCACTAATAGTAAACAGAACTCACAGTTAACCTTTAAAGAAACAGCTCAAAAGGTGAAGTTTTGCTATGTTCTGGAAACAGATTGCAAAAAGCTATACAAACCTATGTACACTCTTGGTTCAACTGAATCAGCTTATATTTCATAGTTTGGTCCTCAGATGTGTTGGTAAAGAAACTTTTGGAAGTACATAAGCAGGTTAGATACTCTAACTCGCAGTGTGCAGACAGATATAAATACACAAATACTAGACATTTTTATCAACATCGTTATTAGAAGTCAGTATTTAATGATTACTTGATAGCATGGCGTTCCAGGTGCTTGCGGTATCCAATGTCAGCAAGAATGATGTTCGGATTGATGTCAATTTTTGACAAGTCAGCAGTGAACAATGACTTTCTTGGAGGAATGTCAATTTTCTTCCCACCTCTTCGTCCTTTCCTGCCACGTGGCACCGGTGCAGAAAGACCTGACAAATTCAGCACACTCAAATGCACTGTTTACCACTGATAACATGGTGCAACACGTTTTCTTTGCAGATTATCTCAAATCTGGTGATTCCAACATTGCCAAATCCACCATTCTCACATTACCCTCCCTGCTATATATATGTGTAACATTTCACTTATATGACATAAGTCGCAAGTTATGCAATATTTCATTTCAGTAAAATTCGAATTTATCAATACCGTTTACCTCCTCTAATAACTGACAATGTTATATTGACAGAACGGGCGACATGAAAAACATACATGTCACACTTAGTGAATAAATGCACAAAAAAATAAACTAGAAAACAACACTGAGCATCCAACTTGACGTTCTGCACACAGTACCTGTGTGATTTCTGTAATCTTTCTCCTGACCATCGACCGTGGAGGAAACAAGGTCAAAAATGAAATCCTTGATGCGGTCGTCTCCATCGTAATGATGAAGACTGAACAATAACTGCAACACAAAAAAACAACCAACAACAATACAGTGGCTACTTGTGTATATATGCATCACAGCCAAAAGCCTCATAGTCATCATGATAAGGAATTGCTAAAAAAGGTATCACATAGTATGCTATCGAATTATCGATTGCCTTTAACTTACCATAGCTCTGGCAATTGTCCGAATGTCACCCATCTCCAGTTTGTGTTTAAAGTGTCCGTGCTTTTGAATATCAGCCCAGCGACTCCAGCTGCTCACAAACAACAGATACTTCTCGTTAAGTATTTCCTGTCATCCGACTCAGGACGCGGACAGATGATGTCATACAGTGGATGCTGAAGAAAAAGTATCATGAAATCATTCATATTCTCTGACACTTTAAACATTGCTGTATGAACATCCATGACTGTTTTTTTAAAATCAGCTGAACTTTGTATGTGCGAACGATATAATGCAGCCATGGTCTTCTATAATGTAATGGGGACACTACAAATTTGAAATACATGATATGATATGATGATGAAGTTAGGAGACTAGCTGAGGACAGGGAGAAAGTTGACACAACAACTAGTTGAATAAATGAATGATCTTTCAGTTTCATCTTATAAATTATATCCAACAAGCTGCCATATATAGTTTAGTTACATGCAAAGATCATGCGTATAATTACTGTGCTTTAAACTGTTCCCCAGAAACAAAAACTGACTGGACAAACACAACATTAACCAATTAATAACTAATTATTACAATGCTTAACATTCTTACAATACTAGCTTGAAATTTCACAGTCTTAACACATTACTGTAGTAACAATGTTCAACAGCAAAATCAAAGCGAAACATTACCAAACTTATTGTAACTAAACTATTACAATACTGTGCACTTCCTATCAATATGGAAGCTAAGAACAGTTCACTCTCAAGTACAGTAAGTTTTGTGTAAGTGTACATTATACAGTAAATTTCCCACAAATACTACACTGTGTCTCAGAAAAAAATGTGCAAACTTTGAAACGGTATAGCTCAAAATTGTAAAGATCGATTTTGATGACATTTGGCAAAAATGTTCAAAATACTCTAGAATAGAGTTTGCATGCTTCAGTTTTCATGTAGACTTGCTTTTGTCAACTTTTCAATCTTTCAAACAGGACACCAAAAATAACGCAAATTTTGAAAGTTACGCCTCACACTGCCTGTCAACATGGCACCATTCAGTAAGGAATACAAAATTTTGATCAAAAATCTGTATGATTGTAAATTTTAAAGTGCTGGCAGTTTATAAGAGAGTTTCCAGATAAAGGTTGGACGAACAACAGCATCAACAGGCTGCTGGTGACATTGAGAATGTGCAGAACAGTGTGATGCATAATTTTCGTAACTTCCGGTGATGAAATTTAGGACGAATATTAAATAAGTAAAACTGCATTAACAGTACTTTATTGACGAGTGTATTATGCTTAAATGTCTGCAGATTATGTGTGCCAAATATTATGATGTTAGGTGCATGTTTTATAAATAATTGTACTCGTCAAAGTTGGCACGTTTGCTTGATACAACTTAAAAATTCGCGTTATTTTCGCTGTCCGGTTTGAAAGACAAAAAGTTGATAAAAAAGCAAGTCTACACGAAAACTGAAACATGCAAGCTCTATTCTAGAGTCTTTTGAATATTTCTGCCAAATTTCATCAAAATCGATCATTATAATTTTGAGCTATACCATTTCAAAGTTTGCGCGTTTTTGAGACACAGTGTAATACAAGAAATATTCATACCCAAAAATAAGTAGCATTTTTTCAACATTGAAGCAATCAGAGCGGGAGTATCCTTCAGCAAGTCCACTGACATTCAACGACATCACTGCACTGGCATCATCATAGTCACGGCCATGACGACCTCCACGTTTCTTGCGTCGGCCGCCCCTCGCTGAGAGCGATGCTGTACCGGCCTCATCATAGTCGGCATCAGAGCCACTAGTCTCCAGGTCCGAGATACGAACCGCCTCGTCCTGCTTGCCGTAGCGCGACACTTGCCTCCTCTGACGTGGCATCTCAATTATCAGAGCATTCTACCAGAAACAAGTAGCATCTCTCCAGTAATAGAGAAATACCTCACACAAAACATAACTGACGTACAGTTTATTGTCCAAATGTCAGCCAACAACCTTAATCTGTTTACACAGTTGCGTGCATCACTACGTGTAAAACCACGGTTGAGGCAAGCAACAGGCTCAAGCTCATTCCCGTTTGTTTACACAAAGGTCAAGAAAAGCAAGTATCTATACTTATATTTGCCATTTTACAACTCACAATTTGCGAATCCACACACAATATTTATAATTTCATCAGTTTACTGCTAACT
>Ga0209788_1000283_pt1 | contig 13018 bp, 12 predicted proteins | sample WorMetLIZISLAND1_2_FD_187415 | JGI IMG/M metagenome (GOLD analysis project Ga0209788, IMG submission 187415) | Marine gutless worms symbiont microbial communities from Max Planck institute for Marine Microbiology, Germany - Olavius clavatus LIZARD... ...
GCGTTCGGCCGGGTTGTTGTCGCAAGGAATGCGCAGGTCGGTGAGGAAGCGCAGGACCTCGTTGCGGTGCTCGCGCAGTCGCCGAATGAGGTTGCCGGCCGGGGATTGTTTGATCCGCCCGCGGGTGTCGGGACGGCGGGGACGGGGAGGATTGCCGGCTTCGGCTTCGGTGAGGATGGTGTCGTAGCGGGTCCGCAAGCGCTCGACGTCGCCGGTGGGCAATGCCTTGAGGTTCTGGGCCTCGCTGACCAGGGCATTGGCCTGGCACAACAGCGCGATCATATCGGTTGCCCACGGCTGGCTTGGGGACCTCTCAGCGATAGCGGTTAGCTCACGATGGGTATTGCAGAAGGCCTGCCAACATGAGTAGCGCTGGCAGGCTGACCCGTGATCATGCATGAGTACGCCAGCGAACGGCGCCAACAAGCCGAACGCATCCGGGGCCTCGGCCCCCGTTTGGGATGAGGGCAGCAGGTCGTTAAGCCGGTCGGTGCTGAGTACGTGTAGCCGGTACAGGTTGCCGTTCACGCGCCGGCCGGTTTCGTTGGCATGGGCCACTGGCGCCACGACGAGTGCGCGGCGAATCGCGTTGGCTGTCGTCTCCAGGCGGGTGGCAGCCACCCGTACGGTGCGCTGGAGGGTGCCCGGTGAGGTCCCAAGGCCGGCCAGCTCATTGAGCACCTCGGCGGTGCGCTGGTAGGGCAACAACTGATATTGGGTCATGTAGACCGCAAAGGCCAATACGCCCGGTCCGTATTGCACCGGGGCCTCAATCCCTGCAGGAAACGTGCTGCGTTGCGCGCGCCCACAGGCACCGGTTCCGCCGACAATGCGGTACTCGATGACCTTACGCTGGATCACCACCTCGACCACTTGGCGTCGCTCCGCGAGCACTGTAGCCGCGATCCCGGTGCCGCAACGTCCGCAGGCGCAGGTCCCCGTCAACGGGATGATCCCGCACTGGTCGGGGTGATCGACCAGGGAACGAGTGACACCGCATGGCCCGGTTGTCCACCGGGCTTGCGCCCGCTGGGTTGGCGTTGCGAGCGTGGTGGCGGCTTCTTGAACGGAAAGTCTGAGGATGGCGGCCGGCTGGAGTTGTGGCTATCCTTGGCTAGGCGCGCTTCCAACTCCCGGATGTGCTCGCGCAGCTGCGCAATGAGCGCTGTCTACTCCGCAACCCGTTCACGCAACCGCTTAAGCTCGTCGTCAGGGTTTTCCGGAGAATGGGTTAGGGTGGGTTGTCCGGCATGGGAATAGATTACGTATGTAGCCTACCGCTTGGCAAGAGGTCCTGAATAGTTACAGTATTTTCAGGTGTGGTTTGGACTGGCTGAGAGAGATTTTATTCAATATAATAGGGAGATTTGAGGTGTTTTACCAAGCTGTCGCTTTATTTGAAGAACCACGAAGATCAACCTAGCCATTTGATTTTAATGTGGAATTCATGACCTGTACTGTGTTCAGTTCTAGTAAACTCCGGGATTACATCGCATTATGATTTAAAATCAATTTGTTACTTCGGCGATTGCCGGTAATTGGTTCGTATTCAAGGCGCGGTAACCTAACCGGCGCATAGTGGACTATGTATCGGTTATAAAAGGCTTTAATGGAGAATGCCTGGGAAGCCGTCCCACCCTGAGGCCTCGAGCCTAGATGTAGATTGGCTTCCTGCCCCATTCGCCCATAAGCCGGAAAGTATCCGGGGCCGAAAGTATCCGGGGCCGTGAGCGAGGCTCTACGAATCGAGCATCACCGAGGAATTCAAGGTGCCCGTTGGGGCAGGGATACCCCGCCAGCTTTCAAGCACGTAACTGATTACAAACCGAGAGCGGAGCGAAAACCGCATTCTCGCCTCGTAATTCGAAGAATTCCGGAGGCGGAATTTTTCAAGGTTCTCCATAGCTTTCTGGTCGGTCAATCCAGCATTCGGGTTATCCACAAGCGTCCCCACAGCCCGATTCCGGTGGTGTAGCCGACGGTGACGAACCGGATGCGGTTGTCGCCGTCCAATATGAAGTTGGCGGGTACCCCGGTTACTCCCCAGTCGGCCGTCAGCTCTCCCTGAGGATCGGGAATGACCGGAAATGAGAGGGACTCTCGGCTCATGTGCTCCCGGATATCCCTAGGTCCTCCCGACCGAATGGCTACCGTGATAACGTCGAAGTCTTTTGCTAGGGCATCGATCGTGCCGTCGCCGAGTCGGCATACAGGGCACCAAGTGGCCCAAAAATGCACCAGGATCGGCCGGTCTTGGTGGTCGTCGAGGTCGAATTTCCCCCCGTCTATCAAGTCCCCGGCCAGGACCGGGGACACACCGCTGGCCAAGGGTTCCGATTGCAACCAACCCGTGCAGGACCCGGCTCCTCCGAGGATCAGGGCCAGGAACATCAAGTGACCCAGCCAACGGCGGCTACGCCGCCTAGGGCCTACAGCTTGCTTCATAGTCTCCGGATCCCGTATGGTGACCTTAGGCCGGCTTGCTGCGGACCCATATCTGCGGTACCGCCCAGCCCTATCCACCGCCGCCCAGCCGCAAGTGCCGATACAGGTAAAGCCGCCCGGCTAGGTCGCGCATGATGAGGCGACCCTGATGCTCCGCGAACTCGAATGGCTGCACATGCCGATCCAGGGGATTGTACAGGGCGAGGCGGTCCCCCCGAATCCGCATGAGACCATCTACCTGCTGCATCCCCGAGGAGTAGACCCGGAACCGCTCCCCTTGAACGATCAGCAATTCACCGGCGCGGCCCTCCCAAACCCCGTCCAGACGCGACGGCTTCCAGCCGGACGGCCGATCACTGCCGCTCCCGCCCGGTGAGGCCATTCCCTGGGTGAGCTGCCGCATCAGATCGCGCAGCATTCGGGTCCGCGAGCGGTTCGGAACCGGTCCGCCCCACGGGGGGCCGAGCACAGAGCCCCAGGCTCCGCCCGTTCCCGGCATTGCGAAAGAGTCCCTTGGCTCGAGGGCAGCATCGAACAGCCCCATGGCCTCCATCATCCGTGCCATGGCATCGGCCATGGCCTCCCGCGCACCCGACTGCGCCGGTCCCGGTCCGGATATGACTACCAGCAGTAGCAAGCAGAGTAGCTTGCGTGTGAGGGAAGGAGCGATCATGGCCCCAGGCATCCATCCTCATGCGTATTTGCCCCCCTCTCCTGTTCCAACTCGGTATCAGGCTGGAGGGACTACGAGGATCGCATTCAACAAGGTTTGGGAAGGCTGGTCCCCGGCATCAAGTAAGGCGATTGACGGAAAATGATGTACCGGATTGGGCCGGATTTTAGTTCGTATTCAAGGCGCAGCAACCGGCGCCTAGTGGACTCTGTAACGGTTGCCATAGTACAGGACAAAAAACCTCAATATATTGATTTAGAATAAGTATTTTTTTTACAGTTGAGCTGGGCGTTTAAGCCACCCTTGCTGGATTTTAGCATAACCCTTTAATAAGTAAGTAAACTTTTTCGGAGAGCTCCCAGCGATGGATCAGAATGTTGCCGCTCTTGTGCCTCTGTTGCTTGGCTATTTCGATCGGAACTTGACCAGAACCAAATGCCTAGCCGGTCTGATTATCGCTTTGATCAGGTCAGAACCGTCAATTTCGCGCAATTAGCCACCGCTCTTCCCGGTGGCACCTTGAAAGATTCGAAGTATAAACGTATTCAACGCCTGTTCAGAACCTTTCCTCTCGATTTCTCCACCGTGGCTCGATTGTAACTATTCAGCTACTCCAATTGGGGCATCGGGGGTTGCCCCGGGAAGGTTAGGACGAGCGAGTTAAAAATATCGTCGGACTGTTTGCGGCGAGTCGAAAGGCAGGAGCGGAGGATGGCAAAGGCATCTCCGCCGGTATCGGAGCGGAAACAACCGGAGACTTTCTGTTTGGAGTTTGGGCATTCGCAGGTCGCGTTCGGCCGGGTTGTTGTCGCAGGAAACGCGCAGATCAGTGAGGAAGCGCAGGACCTCGTTGCGGTGCTTGCGCAGTCGCCGAATGAGGTTGCCGGCCGGGGATTGTTTGATCCGCCCGCGGGTGCCGGGACGGCGGGGATGGGGAGGATTGCCGGCTTCGGCTTCGATGAGGATGGTGTCGTAGCGGGTCCGCAGGCGCTCGACGTCGCCGGCGGGCCCGGAGCGTCGCCATTTTTCGCGAAACCCCAAATGGGGTCCGTCTGATTTCGGGTGCAAAAAATTAGGCGACGGCCATGGCCTTCGGCGGTCCGCGTTCGTCCTGCGTCCGTCCCGGCGCGCACTCCGCGCGGCACCAGGACTCCTGCAATGACTGGACGCCGTGTCGCATGGCCTGGCCTTGCGTCTCCGCCCGCGCTCACGCGCCGCACGCCGACGAAACGCACGACCCTACGCCTACGCGGGGGGCATCGCACTCCGCTCGTCGCTTACGCTCCCTCGCTTTCCTGTGCTCCTCCATGGTTTGGACTGGCTGAGAGAGATTTTTGGCTCTCTTGCGTTTGGTGTGGGTAGCGGGTCATAGCGACCTGGCTCAAGTCGTGATGGGAAGCCCCGACTTGACGACGAACGGAGAAGTCGGCAGCTGGGTCAGCTTGCCCGCTACGAGGTAAACGATGGTGATCAGGTGCCTGGTGGTCCCGTAGCCGCGGGCCTTGGCCTTGGCGGCCTGGATGAGTGAATTTGACCGCCTCGACATGGCCGTTGGTGAGCCTGGAATCGAACGCATTATCGCGCTCGAGCGTGTCGTGAACCGGCGGGTGTTCCGCCCCACAATGCGGACAAGCAAATCGTCAACGACCTCTCAGGGAACCGGAAGGCCGAGCGCAAGGGTAAACAACGACAACGGGTCCATGATGAAAACCTCCAACGCTTGGCCTGGCGACTGGCCAGCCAGTTCCACCGACTGGTCCGAGCCTACAGGCGAAAAAGAGGGCACAGAGTGTGCTTGGAAAGGGCTATCCTACGCGACAAGAAATACGGCGCTACCCACACCACACGCAAGAGAGCCGAAAAATTTTACCCTTGAAATCTTGCGAAGGGTTTCCAGCCCCACAAGTTCGGATAAGTGGGAGGCCGCATCACTAGTGTCCCAACGTTATGACCAGCAATTCAGGATCATCCATACATTAGAAAAGGAATATTTGGAATTATGCTGGTTACCGACCTGAGCGGCGGTACGCTAAGGTGCCAGTCTCTCCCGCGAAATTGCGGGCTGAGAACAACGACGCATGTCCACAGGCATATTCGTCTTCTCGAGCTCGCCATTTCCGTCTATGTGCTCGTGGCCATTATCAAGAAGCGGCTGAAAATCGATGTCAGTGTCTACACAGTTCTACAGATTCTGTGCCTCATCATTTTCAATGAAAACTCAATGAAATCAATTGATTAACTGATCGGCATGCAATCCCGACGAGCGCGATCACGATAACCAACTGAATTTATTTAACTAAACGTTGGGACACTAGTGAGGCCGCATCAAATTCAGTGGCTCATGGGGCTAACCGTATGTCGTCATCCAATTAGCCCCATGAACCAATACCACATACGGAGCTCTACGAATTTCTCAAGGTTTCCTGTCCCTGTAGCGATATCCCATCATTTATGCCGTTGGCTTTCGGATTCGGCCTCAATGTGGTACTTATCGTTCTCATCTTGCTGCTTGCTGCTTGCGCACCAGCTCCGCCTGGGTCCGCAGCATCCATATCTTCCTGCGTTCCTCGACCCGTTTCTCCCAAGCGTTTTCGACTTCTTCGATGCTTTTCTCACCGAATAGGACTTGGCGTAGGAACTGAAAGGCAAAGTCCATCAGGGTAAGATCGTCCCGCTCGACCGCTTGGAAGAAGGCATTGTTAAGCTTGTAGGAACGGCGAAAGCTCTCGCTCAGCACGAAGCGGCGGAACATGTCCAGGTTATAGGAAGCCATGAAGAATACCTGCAGGCTCATCTCGGAGGGGCGCCCCACCCCTGGGCCGGCGGATTTCTTCTTGAGAATCAACCGGTACCAATCCCGGTTGCGGTCATCGTACTCCTTGCACCCCTGCTCGGTCCGGTAGTCTTCGATGCTGATCTCACGGTTCTCGAAGTGGCCCTTGCAATGATCCTCGGAGATCATCGAATAATACTCTTCGGCCTGGGATGAATCCTTCTCTCGCATATTGAGCAGGGCCACCGGGTAGTAGCGGCATACGGTGGGCCGATCCTCGTAGACACGGCAACCCTTCTCCTCATCCAACATCAGACAGGCACCTGTTTCTTCGGTGCGCAGCTTGAGACCGGGCACCCCATCCTGATCCATCCGGAACGGAACCGTGTATTGCTTGAGAAGCTCTTCCGAGGTCAGACCGAATCTTCGCTTCAAACGCAGGATATCGTAGGGGGCCAGGGTAATGTCGGCCCGCCGGCAGCAGGCATTGAAGCAGGAGATTCCCGGGTAGCATCGGAACTCGAATCGGGTGTCGCTGGTAAGTAGCTGCGGCAAATTGGGGTTCTTGAAGGGAAGATCGAAGCTCTCGTCGCTCATGATGCGGTCGCTCCTCGGTAAGACACAGGGTGCGGACTAGGGGACGGCTATCGGGAGCCCTGAAATTTTGGCGGTACTTGATTTGTAGTGGTAGCTTCCTGCCGAACCTTTATTCTTCCTTGGCGGACAATTGCGAGAACACTCCATATCGAGTACTACCGGATTTTTCAGGGCCCTCCAAAAACAAAAAATCCGGGCGCCTCGCAACGCTCGGATTTCTCAAGTCACAAAGCGAAAATACTTCGCTTCGCTCGCAGTTTTCAAGCACTTATGTGTTTGGAAGCTGGCAGGGCATCCCTGCCCTGCACGAGCACCCTGGATTTTTCAGGGTGCCCCTCAAGCCTGATAAGCCGTCGAGGATTACTTGAACAGCTTGGACTTGTCCACCAAGTCCGTATGCGCCCGCTTGAAGCAGGTCCACTTCTTGGACTCCTTGTCATAGACGGAGTTCACGAAGCAGTGCCAGTTCTTCTCGTCGACCTTGTTGTGGTCCATCCGATAGTAGAAGCCCGGATAGCGGGACTCCTCCCGGAACTGGATGTGCTTCATGTGAGCCTCCGCAGTGAGGATACGGTGGTAGTTCTCCCAGGCACGCAGCAGCTCGTGCAGGTCCTTGGCCCGCATCTTCAGGGAGTCTTCCTTGAGCATCTCCAGCTTTTTCTCCGCCAAGTCCAACATATTGGCGTTGGTGGTGTAGTAGGTCGCCACGCCGGCCACATATTCATCCATGACCTTCTGCAGACGGAACTGCAGCATCCGCGGGGTGATGTAGTTGGGGTTGACATCGATCGCGGTGGAGTAATCCTTATGCTCCAGAAAGTTGCGAACCGGACGATAGATCTCCTCGATGAGGGTATCCGTATCGGTATCCAGCTCGGGCTTGAAGTCCTTGTTGTCCATGACAAACTTGACCATGGCCTTGGCGGCTAGGCGGCCTTCGGCGTGGGAGCCGGAGGAGAACTTGTGCCCGGAGGCACCCACACCATCGCCGGCGGTGAACAGGCCGGTCACGGTGGTCATGGCACGGTAGCCCCAGTTCCAACCGGAAGGCAGGTGCCCGGGTACGCCGGTTTCTTTCTCTTCAGTGGGCGCGCCCAGGTCATCGGGACCCGAGACCCAAATCCCACAGCAACCGGAATGCGAGCCGAGCAGATAGGGTTCAGTGGGCATGAGCTCGGAGTTCTTCTTCTCCGGCTCAATATTCTCACCCGCCCAGATCGCGCATTGGCCGATGCACATATCGAGGAAGTCTTCCCAAGCCTCGGCCTCGAGATGCTTGACCTCGCGCTTGGACAGGGTCTTGCTCAGATTATCCAGGGCGGTGACCGTGTCCATCCAGATAGGACCGCGGCCTTCACGCATTTCCTTAAGCATCAGGTGGTTACGCAGGCAGGAGGCAGGAACGGCGGCCTGACCGTAGGGAGGATAGTCGTTCAACATCTCCTTGTTGCGCTGCATGTAAACTTCGCCGAAACCGTTGGTGGCCTGGGACTTGAAGAGCAGGAACCAAGCACCCACCGGGCCGTAGCCGTCCTTGAAACGGGTGGGTACGAAACGGTTCTCCATCAGGGTCAGCTCGGCGCCGGCCTCGGCGGCCATGGCGTAGGTGGAGCCGGCGTTCCAAACCGGATACCAAGCGCGGCCCTGGCCCTCGCCCACGGAGCGGGGCCGGAAGATATTCACGCAGCCACCGGCGACCAGCAGACAGGCCTTGAACTTGTAGACGAACAGCTTGTGCTCGCGCACCGAGAAGCCGACCGCACCGGCGACCCGGTTCTTGTCGTTCTTGTCGTTCACCAGCTTGACGATGAAGACCCGCTCCTGGATGCGGTCGGTGCCCAAGGCCTTCTTGGCGGCCTCGGCGACGATCCACTTGTAGGACTCGCCGTTGATCATGATCTGCCACTTACCGGAACGCACCGGTTTGCCGCCGTCCTTCAAGGGGGTCATGCCCTTGGAGCCGTCGTGGCGTTCGCCGTTCTCGTCGGTCTTCCAGATCGGCAGACCCCACTCCTCGAATAGGTGTACGGACTCGTCGACATGGCGGCCCAGATCGTAGGCTAGGTCGTCGCGGGTGATGCCCATCAGGTCGTTGGAGACCATGCGAGCGTAATCGGCAGGATCCTGCTCGCTGCCGATGTAGGTATTGATGGCGGACAGGCCTTGGGCCACGGCGCCGGAGCGATCCATGGCGGCCTTGTCGACCAGCTTGACCTTGATATTGCCGCCTGCCGCCTTGACCCAGGGACCGACCTCGTAAGCGGCACCACAAGCCGCCATACCACCACCGATGATGAGGATGTCGACCTCTTCCTCGACCACCTCAGGTTTTCCGAATTCTCCGGTCATTCTGCTACCTCATTAGAATCTTTAGTGATTTGGAATCGACCTGTTCGGGAGCCTACTTTTTGATCAGCTCACTGGGGGTACCGGCGCGGAAGCCGTTGACCTGCACAAAGAAGCCGGGGTCCGTAATCTTGGAGAAATCGGCTTCCGGTTTGCCGCCGTAGGGATCGATGGAGCCCTCCGGGGTGGTGCGGATCGGAAACTTGAAGCGTTTCATGGTGCCATTGCGGAACTTGATGGTCCACATGATGGAATCGGTACCGCGCAGAGGTTGCACGGAGGCACCCAAGGGCACGATATCCGCATACGGGCGGGCCTCGATAGCCTGCTGCGGACAGATTTTGATGCAGGAGTAGCATTCCCAGCACTGCTCCGGCTCTTGGTTGTAGGACTTCATGGCATGACCGGTCTCGGAGCCGTCTTTGTCGAGCTTCATCAGGTCATGGGGGCAAATGTACATGCAAGCGGTCTTGTCCTGGCCTTTGCAGCCATCGCACTTCTCAGTACGCACAAAAGTAGGCATGGTGCATTTTCTCCTAAGATTTCGCAGCGACACATCCCACCGCCACGATGGATAATATCCGGCGCCCCGTGGCTTCGTGTGGACCCGAGTCCGCCGCCGATACTCTATGTTTTTAGGAGTCATCCTTGACATTGCGGCTGGTCGTCTCGTCCGTGAAGATTATGTCGCATGGTTTCTATCCAGGGGTCGAAAATACCCGTCCGGTCCGGAACCTGCCGCATAAGAGCCGTAGAAGATACTGAATAGGCTCATAAAGGTGCAAAACAGTTTTACCGCATCGATCATAAATCCGTTTTATTAGGCAATTCTAAAATCGTTATTACCCTTCCGCACCAGGGGATTCGAGCCGGGGGAACACAGGAAACATAGGGAGCGATAACGGCGACGAGGAGTCCGACAATCCTCGCATGCTGTCGGGTCTTTACGATGCCCCCTGTTAGGCCCCATAGCCTGCTGACTAAGCGTGACGCTGGCACGATCGTGGCCGGCTTGGTCGCTACTTGATGGGATGATAACTGCAGGTTCGCACCTCGAGGACAAAGCTTGCCGCCCATGTCGAGCGGATGCGTGCGTTCTATGGACGACGAGTTTTTTGCCATTGGGTGCGGCTCTTTCATAAAACGACGCGGAGAAACCCGGAGGCAACGGTTCCGCCAACCATTAGGATTGAGTTGTGCCCACCATTGGGCTGACTCGATATCTTCTTTTTTGCCGCCAATGAACGCGAATGGACGCCAACGAGCCGAAAAATACTCGGCTGAGGTCTGCGCTCGGCCAACTCGACGCACAAAGTGTTCTCGTACACGGACTCCAAAGACCCAGGACCCAAGACTTTACCCACTTCAAATGTGCATACCCGATAACACGCCGATGAGGTAGGATCATCCTCGTCGACTTTTCTTGGATAGATTTGCGTTCATTGGCGTTTATTTGCGGCTGAATCTTCTCCCCGCAGCCCTTACTCGATTTTTCCTGGGTACCGCCTGCCCCCTAGGCAATCCCCGTTGGTGTAATCCTCGACTCTCGGATTTCCGACGCCCAGTGTCGTTTCAAAAGAGCCGTACCCTTTGCCATTCGGCAAGAAGCCACCTGATTTGCAAATTTCGTACCCGGTCGACAGAGCCGATACATTTCGGCACGTCCGTAATGGGCAGACGAAGCCGGGACCTGCTGTTAAAATTAATGACCTTATGCTGCTACCGGTCGACATCACCTACATTGCCGCCGAGATCCGCGCGTACGCGCCGGAGCTACACGAAACTTATCAGGACCGCAACGGCGAGCCGGATCCGGACCCGGAGGTCTTGCTCGAGGCCCTGAGCGACCTCTTCGATCACCTGCTACGTCGCGAGGACGAGGTACCGGATCGGATCGCACCGGCCGCATCCGCCTCACCGGCGCGTGCGGACCTGAGCCGCCTGGGTGATTACGGCATCGATTTGTTCGCCCGCTTGGCCGCCCTCACCAGGGTCCTGCTGTCACCGCCCAAAGCGCACGCGATCGAAGAGCTGGCCCTGCCGTTCGCCTGCTGGATAGCCCGTCGCGGCGGCGAGCTCGGCTACCTGGCACCGGTAGTCGATGGCGCGGCCCATCTAGCCAATCGTCTGCGGCAGCCATCCGAGCTGGAGCAGCTCTACGGCCTGCTCACGGAGATTGTCGACGCCGTCGATCCCCGGCTGCCCCAGGATACGATCTCCATGGACCCGGGCCGCCCCTGGCGGGTTCTGTTGCTCAATCGTGCCATCGTGGCCACCCGCAGCCATCGGCCCGCCCTGATGGAGGCGGCCTTCGAGGCCATGGTCGAATACCTACCCGATGAGGCCCCCACCTTTTTCCGCGAGGGCATGGAGCAGATGGAGACCCTGAATTATCCGCCCCAAGTCCGCGAGCTGATGCAGCGTTTCTATCACCAATACCATGGGCAACATGTGCTGCATTAGGGGTAACGTTATTGATTTGTTGTTTCCAGGATTCGATGTCATGAAGATGTCTTTTTGGGTGCAGCTCTTATCAAACATCTCATAACACACTGTTTTACAATTGAATTAGTTCGTACCGCCAAGCGGCTTCACGGACTGTAAAGCCGAGATGCCTAGCCTTCACACCAGTGTCTGAACGGTCTCGGTTCCCCGCGGAACCCTATCTTGCCACTTGTTTGCTGCGCGACAGCGCGCCACCTACCGGTGGGGTGGATTCTCTTGAAACGACGCGGAGAAACCTGGAAACAAAGGCACGGCCGACCAGAGGGTGGGCTGTGCCTACCCTTGCGCGTACTCGATATTTTCTTTTTTGCCGCCAATGGACGCAAATGAGCTGAAAAATACTCGGCGGAAGAGCACAGGAAAGCGAGGGAGCGTAAGCGACGAGCGCGACCACGATAACCAACTGAATTTATTTAACCAAACGTTGGGACACTAGGGCACCTAGTGCACTAAGATGGTATTTCATTTGACAGAAATCGCCTTAGGTCCGCGCTCGGCCAGCCCGAGGCACAAAGCCTTCTCGTACACGGACTCCAAAAACCCAGGACCTAAGAGACTACCTTTTTAGACAGTCTCTTACGTAGCCGGAAGGTTTTTCGCGGCCGAGCAGACCCTGGTCGCTGCCTCTGGTCAGGCGGAGATCGATCTTGCCGCCTGCAGCGCGGTGTTCTCCGAAGAGTTGCTCGCCCTGTGCCGGACCGCTTGGTCACGCGAGGAGGCGTGGGTCGATTTCAAGCTGTTCGGTATGATGGGGCTGACGATCGCCTTCGTCGTTGCCCAGGTATTCTATCTGACCCGATATATTTCGGGCTCCCCGAGCCCGGAGGAGACAGAATAACGTGTATTACGCCATCATCGCTCGAGATCGGGCGGACAGTCTGGAGGCTCGTCTCCGAGCGCGTCCGCAGCACTTGGACCGACTGCGGCAGCTACAGGACGCGGGGCGGCTGTTGTTGGCTGGCCCGCACCCGGCCATCGATAGCCCAGATCCGGGAGCCGACGGATTTACCGGCTCGCTGATCATCGCCGAGTTCCCCGACCTTGCAGCCGCCCGGGATTGGGCCGCCGCCGATTCCTATGTCACCGCCGGAGTATTCACGGAGGTCACGGTCAAGCCCTGGCTCAAGGTCTTTCCGGAGTAAAGCGATTGGCGGAAAATGATGTACCGGATTGGGCCGGATTTTCTTTCGTATTTAAGACGGGACAACCGGCGCATAGTGGACTCTATAACGGTTGGCGCAACACGGAAGACGGACGAAAAGACCACTAAGATGGTATTTCATGGGACAGAAACCGCCTACGGGCACCTCGAAAAATTCAGGCTCTCTTGCGTTTGGTGTGGATAGTGGGCCATAGCGACCTGACCCAAGTCGTGATGGGAAGCCCCGACTTGACGACGAACGGAGAAGTCGGCAGCCGGGTCAACTTACCCGCCACAAGGTAGAGGATGGTAATCAGGTGCCTGGTGGTCCCGTAGCCGCGAGCCCTGGCTTTGGCGGCCTGGATGAGCGAATTGACCGCCTCGACACGACCGTTGGTGAGCCTGAAATCAAACGCATTGAGGAGGCCTGGCCAGTGCTTCTTAAGCGTCTTGGCCACCGCCTTGATCGGCTCCAAGCGGCAACGGCGCGCCCAGCTGTATCATCTGTCGGGGAGCGGCTCGGCCTGCACCGCGCTCT
>Ga0209788_1000284_pt1 | contig 12990 bp, 12 predicted proteins | sample WorMetLIZISLAND1_2_FD_187415 | JGI IMG/M metagenome (GOLD analysis project Ga0209788, IMG submission 187415) | Marine gutless worms symbiont microbial communities from Max Planck institute for Marine Microbiology, Germany - Olavius clavatus LIZARD... ...
CAGCCGATCTAGCAGATCATCCGGGTGTCACGCAAGGTTATAAATCATAAAGATAGTGCCCCACGCACGGGAGAAAATCCAACTCAGCAAAACAAACTATTGGAGGAGAAAGATAGCGAACGGCTGGCCCCCGAGGCGGCGTACACGCCGACCATGGGAAAAATCGACCGGGCCTAAGACCGAGACCGGTAAGGTGGAGGTGTCCTTGAATGCCTATAAAGGCGGCGTTTGGAGGCTGTTGCGTGACGCTGCGGAAGCACAAAAAGGCCAATCTGATCCCCCCTGATTGTTTTAGATTCTTATTTAAAATAAATAGGTAAACAATGATGAATAGATGTTAGGTGTATACTTTCAACCCATAGTTGTTAGTTAGTCTGCCCACTAATTCTGACTCTGAGTTAATGTCAATGTATATATAAATCTCAAGTTAAAATCTTAATTTAATGGATAGCATACAAGTCAATATACGCCTTAGGCCTATAAGGTTTGTCTTTCTGGTTCGTCCAGATGACAGGAAGAAAACCCTTGATATCTTCCGTATCAACACTTGTTTATGGGGAGGAAAATATAATCCCATTATTCCATTTTTTAATCGATTACCCTCTTGGTGGGAAAGAAAAGGGAACCGATTTGAAAACGCGAAGCAGATCATAAATGGTTATTTGGATTTTTTTGAACCTGATTTCATTGTTGAAGCAGAAAATGGACTCGCTAGCGGGTTGAGTTTTAATGCGGAACGAGTATTACAACTTACAGACCTACTGGAACGTGATGGCGAACGATATAGTAAGAAACATGGATTAAGTGTTTATAATCTATACAAGGATTTATACCGCAAGGAATTCCATTTCGTTCATCGACACAAGCATAATATTGTCTATGTAAAGGCAAAGGATACGTCGTTTGCAAATTTTGTTGCCTGCATTTTTGGAGATTTCCCAGCTCAGAAACAACTTAAATATTTTGAGCGTAAATACAAGGATGTATTTAACCCGGAATTGATGAGTTTAGATTCCAGATCACTTTTCCATCTGTACAAATCGGACTTCGACTCCGCTCTAAGGATAGGCCATGCAAATCTGCAAATAAATTACCACGATCATCAAGACCCTACATTATTCATATTGGATGCACATCAGCCGAAAGACCTGATCGATTTCTGGAATTTACGTGCGGTATACCGGAATATCGTAGCGGTGCCTGTGCAATGGATTGAAACCCTTTCACCTTTCTGTAAGAATTTTATTCTGCATAATTACCGACATTTACCTGGAAATCCGAACGGAGTTATGATTCACCCTAAATCAATGTTTTCGCGCTCTATTCCTTATGATGACATAGAGGAAATACATAAAAACTACCTGCGCGTAGATAAGGAAGGAGCTAATTCCTTACAAACTTGGTACCCACCAATATGGCGTGAGACACCGGAGATAATGTATAGAACCATGCGGCCAACTTTGGAAGCTGAAAGCAAGGAAATAGATATACCAATAAACGAAGATAATCCGGAAATTCGCTTTGATCCGTTATATCCGGAATTTGCAGCCAAATATGGTAATCACTTGAGTTGGGCCAATGTTGTTAGATTGCGTGATTGGAGTCGCAGAGATCGGATAGCCACGGTTTTTCCCTGTAACTATAAAAATCCTTCTTTTCCTAAATTCCAAATGGGACAAAAACATCTTCTTCCTACCAGCGAGGGTTTGATAATTTTTCCAGAATTCCGGAACATCACCGAATGGTGGAAGCTAATTGATGGAACCACTGCACTGAATACCTGGTTTAACGAGAATAAAATCACTGCTGTTCTTTCTGACGCAGGCAAAGCAACCCAGCAGATAATTCATACACTGGAAGGATTCTGGGGTGTGCGCGCATTGGCATGTAAAGGTATCATTAAATTACTTAATAAAATGTCACAACGTCCTGTTGCAAAAAGCGCCCATTTTAAAAAATTCAAAAACGAAATTAACACTGCGGTAAGTAAAGATATATGGAGAAATAAAACTTTTGAAACACTAGTTGAGCGTAAAGTTGTTGAACTCGGGATGGAGATTAAATGTAGTAAATGCGATAGCTGGAGCTGGTATTCAGTAAAGCAGCTTGATTATTCTTTAACCTGTGATCTTTGTCTGAAATCATTTGGCTTTCCCGTTACAAACCCCAGTGACGGAAAGCATTCCAAATGGGCCTACCGAGTTATAGGCCCGTTTGCTTTGCCAGGCTATGCTAAAGGTGGATATTCCGCAGCTCTTAGTATCCGTTTATTTTCAGATGTTATTAGCATAATGGATAGCTCGGAGGTAACGTGGTCGTCTGGTCAGGAGTTAACTCTTCCCTCCGGAAAAAAACTGGAAGCAGACTTTATACTTTGGAACCAACGCAAAGAGATATCCGGTAACGATCATCCTACCGAGATAGTCTTCGGTGAAGCCAAGAGTTTTGGAGAAGATTCCTTCAAGCAGATAGATGTTGATCGAATGAAGTTGCTAGCTGAGTACTTTCCAGGTTCTATATTAGCGTTTGCAACTATGAAAGAGCCGGAAGAATTATCTCAGGAAGAAATTTCCAGAATCCGAAAGCTCGCAAAATGGGGGAGAGAGTATGGCAAAGAGCGTAAACAATCCCGCGCACCGGTGATTCTACTGACAGGAACCGAGTTATTTACGGCATACAGCCTCGTAAATACATGGAAAGAAAAAGGTGGAAAATTCGAGAATCTTATTGAGCCAGCATCGGTAAGTGTAAGACTTGGTAACTTAAGAATACTGGCTGATCTGACACAACAGTTGTATCTGGACATGCCATCGTACAATGAATGGTGTGAAGAAAAGTGGAAGAAGAACGCAGATAGAAAGAAGAAAGGATAGATTTAGGATTGCCGGAGCGTCGCCATTTTTCGCGAAACCCGAAATGGGGTCCGTCCGATTTCGGGTGCAAAAAATCAGGCGACGGCCATTGCCTTCGGCGGCTCGCGTTCGTCCTGCGTCCATCCCGGCGCGCACTACGCGCTGCGCCGGGACTCCCGCAATGATTTGACGCCGTATCGCATGTCCTGGCATTTCGTCTCCGCCGGCGCTCACGCGCCAAACTCCGACCAAACGCTCGGCCCTACGCCTACGCGTGGGTCGTCGCACTCCACTCGTCGCTTACGCTCCCTCGCTTTCCTGTGCTCCTCCTGGGAAATGCACGCTTTCCACCGTGTCCCCTGGGGGCTTAAATCGTCAAAAGCCCCGGAGTGGGTACTAACAGAGGTGACAGTTCAGAGGGGGCGGCTGCGTGGCCACGGCGGCATGATCGTCTGGTGTGACAACCGCCGGGGTGATGGGCAAGTTATTTCCGACAAAGGACAAAATATCCAAAATCGCCGGGTCTGGCACTGACAAAACCGACGAAACCGCTAAAAACTTCTCCACAGCGTAGGGGCAGGCACTGCCAGAACTGACAAAATCTCCTTCCAATCTGGTTTTGGCAGTTTTGGCGGCAGGGGACCTGGGGTTTTTGGGAAAACTACTCGTGCTCCCCTCGGTCTCCCACAGCCGGTCCAGGAAATCCCTGTCATGACCTCCTCAATGCGGGGTTTACCTGGTAGACGGTGGTGGGCCGACCCCCTTTCCGGGATGCTTTTTGCTCACCACGGATATGACAGTGATCCTCCAGTACCTCGAGCGCCCCCGGTGTAGATCTGGGGTTCAAGTATTGCCAACCGTTCCGGTATACGTCGCGTGCGGTGAACCCATCTTTCAGGTCCCATAATCGCTTATCCAAATCCATTGCGGCGGCCATCTCCGATGGCTGAGACCCAGGTAATTGCCTAGGGGCCGCCCCGTCTGGTATACCTTAGAGAAGGATCTCAGCATGATCTCGGGAGAAAAGAAAGCTATCGCCTTTCATTGCACCCCAAGCAAGAATCCAGATGAATCGGATCGAGATCCGATTTACCATCTTTCCCTCGTATGAATAGGATTTCGACTATGAATAAAGAGAGTTATGAAAGATATGAGTATTTCGAGCAATGGGGGATATATCAAAAAGTAATAAATAACAACTATATGTTCCATTCGGAGATAATCGATATCGTCAAGAGTGAGATCCGTGGTTCAAGGAATATCTCCGTACTCGATCTAGGATGCGGAGACTCTCATGTATTTGCATCTAGTATTGATAATACTTTAAACTGCCAATATTTGGGAATAGATGCCTCTTCAAGTGCTATTCAAGTTTCTAAAAAGAACCTGCGCGGATACAAGGTAAGTACAAGCTATATAATCGGCGATTTTTTCACCGAGATGGAGAAATTAAATCTCGATTTCGATGTAATAATTTCCGGATATTCTTTACACCACTTGGAACGGGAGAAGAAGGAAAAATTCTTCTCCTTCGTATCCGAGAGGCTATTCGATAACGGTGTCTTCATATTTTATGATCTCGAATTAGGTGAGGACGAATCTACAAGTGATTACATGAAAAGGCAATGTTCCATTATAAGTAATAGATTTCAGCAATTCAATAGCAATGAAATGGATATTATCATGAATCATATGAATAACCATGATATACCCGAGAGAGGATATTTTTACATAAGTAATATGAAAAAGAATGGATTTTCGGAGATAAAGAAGCGATTTAGAGATGAAAATAATTTATATTCTTTGTATGTTTCGAGAAAGTGCACGTCCTAGGGTACCTTGCATTTTTTTATGTGCCCTATAGTCGAGATCCGTGCGATGGCATTCGTCCATGTTTTCTCACCTTCCGGAATCCGCCCGTTTGTATGTCATTCAATCCTGATTTCTCCATGACGATTCTGAACTTTCCCCCTTGAACAGGGCTTTCGACTGGCGCTCCGCCTGCACTCTCGTAGGATAGCTCTCCCCATGTCTACCTCGGCGGTATTTACCGGGACCTAATTTCTTAAACCGCCGCTATATCCTTTCGCGTCTGTAATAAAGGCAAGCCGCAGATGGTCATCTGGATTGAGGACGCAACCGCCGTCCGCGCTGCGCCTCGGACCTTCTTTAGGTAACCGGCTGACGGGGTGATTGCCTTGGGCATCCTGTATGGTGTCCGGTACGCGATCGTCGCACAACTCAAATATTCGAATCACCGCTTTCATCTGTGTCGGATGCGCGTAATTTGGCGCAATTCAAGTGGAATTCGTGGCCTTCGTCTTCGTCCTTTCCCGTTGAAACAGAGCCCTTAAGGCAAGGAGCACACAACAGCACGTGGCTCCTGCCCTGGACTGCCTCTGTGAGCCACAGGCAGTCCCTCAGGCACGCTTACGGTCGAAGGTAAAGGGGTTGGCTGAATGCTCCGTAACGTGCTAGCGCGCCGCACAGAACCGTACACGCAGATCGATTCCCTAGCGCCCATCGTTCCCGATGCGCTTGGAAAGCGGACCAGAGCCCTCCGCCGCAGTCATCCTGCAGAAGCGGCGATCCGGCTACGTCAATACCTGCTTTTTGTGCTCCCGCAGCACACGCGATAGCTCGCGCAACAGCCTCCAGGTGCCGCCTTTGTAGGCGTTCCGGGACACCTTCGCCTTACCGGCCTCGGTCTTAGGCCCGGTCGATTTCTCCCACGGTCGCCATTGCCGGATCAGCTCGGCCTGGCGGGTACGCCGCTCCGGGGTCCAGCCGTTCGCCATCTTTCTCCTCCAGTAGTTTGTTTTTCCGAGGTGAATTTGCTCCCGTTGGTTGTTCTCCCGCGCGCGGGGTACTGTTGGGCACAGCCGATGCGTTGTTCACCTGCTGCGGACCTTGGGCGATGTTGGCTTGGCGGACGTAGCCCATCACCGGCGGGTTCTGGATGGTCGCCAGCGCCTCCCAGGTGGACCGGCACTGTGACTGCGCCCGCAGGGCCAGCTTGAGATAACCCCCGAGGTGGTTCATGTGCTCGGCGTTGACGGCCCGTTGCGCGAGGTGGTTGAAGATGGCATCCAGGGTGTGGGCCTGGGCCGTGAGCATGGTCTCGGCTCGTTGCCGACCGCCGTTGCGGCTTGCACGGGTCTGTTCCGACAGCGAATCGGTCAGGCTGCCCATGTCGAGGTCACCGTAGGATTTTCCGTAGGCCTTGAGCGTGGTTGCGGCCTGTATGGTCGGGTTCAGCACGGCGCGGGCAGTGGTAATAGCCGGGTCTTCGTCGGGCTTGCCGGCGATGATGAGCTGGTTCGAATCGCGTTCCTTGATGGGCTTGCGTTGAGCCGACATGGATTTCGTCTCCGGTGTTACGTTCCAGCGACAACCACTGAGCAATGATGGGGTCTCGGCGTCCGGGGTAGAATTGGTTTCGTCGACTGCTGCCGGCCCCTGCGATCCAGGGATATATTGCATGCCGTGACTCGTTGCTTTGCGTCACAACCGACGTTTGCGTCACCCCTGCGTCACCCTGTGCGTCACATGATTTTTAAGTAAAATCAGTCAGTTATATACTGGTGACGCAAAGTGACGCAAAATATCCCTATATTTACCCCTTCTCTTTATGTACTCCTTCTCTTCCTACTCCCTTTTTTCTTTTTCCCAGAAAAAGAGAAGATTTGCGTCATTTGCGTCACAATCTAATCAACCTATTGATTTTCAAGTTAAAGAAGGTGACGCAAAAGCCATTTCGTTTGCGTCACCCCTGCGTCACAATCGAGGTTTGCGTCACTCTCATCATGTGGATGATGCGGCGTTTTCCGGTCCGTCTGCTGCCGACTTCGATCCCACCCGCCCGTAGCGCCGGTTTCAGTCGCTTTATCCGCTCGGAAAGAGCGCGTCCTGATTTCGGCCATGCCTTAGAGGTAGCGATCTTCTCATCCATATGGCCTGTGAGTTTTGTTAGCAGCTCCGTGGCGGTTCCCTCCCAGAGATCTTTGCCTGACATCAGGTCCATGATCGCAGCGGCAACCGGGTCGGCGTCGAGCATGTCTTCATTGACGCTATCCCGGTTGGCTCCATAAACCTCTTCGAATGCCCCCGGTGTCCATAGCGCCGGCTCGCAGGCCGCCACCCACCGGGCGAAGTCGGCCATACGCGGAGTCGAGGACAGCTGCATATCGGGGAGTCTTCCAAGCCCTACCGCAACAGCGTTTAGAAGGCCTCCGAGGATCCGTGGGTGTTCAGCGATGAACTCCTCCCACAACTCCGCCTCGAAACGGCGCTTGCCGTTCGGAATGGCCTCTAGCTCCACGTGCATCGCGCGGTCGGCCAAGTCAGGCCGATGCATGACGTTCTCGATTCCATTCAGGATCGCCGGGCGCGAGACGTTGAACAAGGTCTCCTCCCGGTCGGTATGGAGCGTGCGCGTTGAGAATCCGCCGCCGCTGGCGATGCGGCAGAGTGTGTCTGAAAGCCATTCGGAAAGGCGCGAGATATTATCGAACGCCAAGACGTGCGCGTTCGCGGCGCTGATAAACAGATCACGCTCGTCTCGCGGCAAGGAGCGTAGTGGGGCGGCATTGGGGTCCACGAGTGTGCGCAGGATCTTGGCGGAGGTGGACTTCGCCGATCCTTGCTCTCCGGACAGCACGAGCACCGGATAGGGGCCTTGACCCCGTAAGCTCGCCAGCACCCATGCGATGACTAACCTAAAGTCTGCGTCCGATTTGACGTTTATGAATCGGCGCAATTCCCCTATCGCCTTCTTTCCTTCCTCGCTTGCTATTTGCAACGGTTCTGGTAACGGCGACATACCTTTTGTCCGTTGGAAGTGCGCTGAAGGGAGCTCGATGATCCGCCAGCCGGAGCTGTCGATTTCGATGGCGTTCCAGTCCCGATTTCCAAGATCGATGTAAACCTTTCCCTCAAAAGACCCAACACGGTTGAACACCGGTCGCCTTGGCCCTTCGTGCGCCGCGGCGTCGATCTCCCTGAGGATCTCTTCGAGGTTACTGGTTGATGCTGACTTGCCGGTACTCCTCCGGTACCGGGTTACCAACCAGCGTTTAAAGGCCGCACTATGAACAGTTAGGGATTCGCGGTGACCATTGACTTCCACGTCGGCGAAGGCTTCCTCAGCACCCTCCGAGAGAAACAGCTTGATTTCTCTGTTCGTGAGCACCTCTTCGAGAAACATATCGTCTTCTCTCTTCTTTCCCGATTTGGTTCTCTCCCGGATCATCTCATTGTCTAGCTCCGTGACCCGGCAGCCGGCGCGCTTGAGCTGGGCGCGCAACCTCTCGAACCGGCCCTTGCCCTCTTGGCGCAGGGTCACCAGAGCTTCGAGCACGTCGGGCGCGAATGGCGCTCCTGGGTCGGCCTCGGTGCGTGCAACCAAGCCTTCCAATAGATCGGGGCGATAGACGGGCTCGTTTGCCGCCTTGATGACAGGCTCGATCTGCCGTTTTACGGCCTCTAGGCCCCATTCCCGCTGCAGGTCGTTCCACCCGACGGCGCGGCCTCCGAGGGAGATGGGCTTTGGAAAGCGGCCTTCGGAGATGCGCAGGTAGATCGTGCTGCGAGAGAGACCGGTGCGGACCAGGACGGCGGGGAGCCGCAGCATGCGATAGCCGCCGAGGGAATTGGCGATGGTCTTGGCATCATCGGCACAAGAACTGTTGACAAGTTGCGTCTTGTCTTTATAATGAAAATTGCTCTTGATCATGGGGGGTTATCTCCATTTGAGAGGGTTGATAGTGGTTCATTTGCATGAGCGTCACGCCATAAGACGCTATTAATTTCGCTAATAGCGTCAATGAAAGAATGTAGATAAAAGGGTCACTCCGTCTGCAAACGGAGCGGCCTTTTTTATTTGCGGTTATCTCTTTGTCTCTTGTCTTCTCCGTGCCTCGATAGGGTTGAGGCCGCGCCTGACCAAGCGTCCCCAAGGGCTCGGGAAAGGATTTCAGTATTCGTCATACATGAATCACTTCTGTGAAAAAGGCATGTGTGATCCCGAATACCATCACTGAAGATCGAAAACATTTTTTGACATCGAGAGGATATTCTTGATGATTAAAAATAGAATTGTAGATCGGATTCCACACCATCCAGTTCGGAATCACACCAAAGCCCACTGCGCCAACAGCGGGCTTTTTTTATACCTGGTGAATCATCGTTTCTTTCCACTTCATAACTCCGCTACACCGAATTGCGGAGCATCACCTGATGTCGCTATATGTCCATTATGGTGTGCCGTATGCATGGCGGATCGATCCAGTTCAGCACGCATGAGAGGTCTACCGACTCGATACCAGTACCTGGGTGGGGAGTGAGGACCCTCCGCCTTTCGGTTGACAGGTGCTCCCGCCGCATTTCCGCAAACGATCCCTGAGCTCACTGTTGCGCTAAGGGGTTATTTGCGGCGTGTAATGTGCTACGGGCTCCGAGAGGAACGTCCCAGCCAGAGACGGCCCCAGCTCGCCGAGTACCGCTTCTGCTGCACCAGGCCGTTCGGTAACGGCCCGCATCCAGTCGTCCATCTGAATTTTTGCTTCGCTCGCTGGCGCGAAGGTGCGGATGATCCTGTTCGGGCCAATCAGCAGCCTCGGCTTGGCCGAGGGCGTTCTTGGATGGAAGTCGCATATCGTCATAAATCCTTGTTTATTTTATATAAATAACGATATCAAGATCGCCACGGCGTCAGGTTACGCTTGCGCATGCCTATCCAGGCATGTAAATATTGTCGAGAATAGCATTCTCAGGCTACGTCGTCAATCTAAAGATTTCTATATCGACATGAACAAGCACCCATTGCCGTCCGAGGTATTCCCCGACAGGCTGAAAAAATCTCGTGGTTTGAGAGGCCTGGATCAGGCGACACTGGCCGAGAAATCTGGCCTCCCGCCTTCATCGATCTCACACTTTGAGTCCGGGCGTCGGAAACCGTCCTTTGAGAATCTTCGGCGACTCGCGAACGCCTTGGCCGTGACAACGGACTTCCTGCTTGGACGAGCCGACGATCCCGAAGCCTATACAAAGACTGATCCCCTATACCGGGATTTTAAGAAGTTGTCCTCGGCAGACCGGGAGCTTGCCCATGCGTTCATGAAGATGCTCTCCAACCGCAGGGCCGCGAACAGGACGGGGGAATGATGGGCACGCTACGAAACAGGCTGGCACAGCAGGCCGCCGAGAAGTTCCTGTCCGAACGGAACATCGATAGCCTGCCCGTGGACCCGATCACGATTGCTGAAAGCCTCGACATCACGGTCCGGCCGAAACCCGACACCGCCGAGGGCGTCTCCGGCATGCTGGTCCGGCATCAGGACATGTTCGGTATCATGTACGCGACGCACATTGATAACGATGGGTTTCAGAGATTCAGCATCGCGCACGAAGTCGGCCATTACGTCATCGATGGCCATGTCGATCATATTTTCCCGTCCGGAGATGGGGCGCATACCTCACAGGCCGGTTTCGTATCGACCGATCCCTTCGAGCTTGAAGCCGACCGATTCGCCGCCGGGTTACTGATGCCCGGCCCCTTGTTTTCTCGCGAGCTACACCATCTCGGCGACGGTCTTGACGCCGTGGAGGGCATGGCACGCCTCTGCCGCACTTCGCTGACGGCAACCGCAATCCGATATGCCGAGAGGACCTCGACCCCCGTTGCCGTTGTCGTAAGCACCGGAGGCATCATTGACTATTGCTTCCTGTCGAAAGAGCTTCGTGCCTTCGAGGGGCTGGAATGGCCCCGTAAGGGTCAACGGCTGCCTACCGGTGTTGAAACAGAACGGTTTAACCTAGTTCCTAGCAATGTGGCGCATGCTTCCCGCCGGGATTCTGAAACAGACCTTCGGGATTGGTTCTCAAGTCCTAGGTCGATTCCCGGCATTGAGGAAGTCATCGGCCTCGGGGCATACGGAAAAACCCTGACGGTGCTCTCGTCCGATGTATTCAGCGATGACGAAGACGAGGTCGGTGATCTTGAGGAAAGATGGACCCCACGATATCGCCGTTGATCCCGCTTTCTGTGTTCCTATCCACCGATATATGCGTATTTTCCTTGCTTCGACCTGCAACGATGGTACCGTCCCCTCTATCAAATAGTTATCCGCAAGCACCCGGAAAAATATCTCTGAGGTACGTTGCATTTTTTCCGGTTTGCAAGCCCCCTCCCCTCGCTTGTGTCTCCTCGCCGTCAGCCCCCGCCCTGGCCTCTCTCGTTCTGGCGTGAACGTCCGGAAGCAAGCCGAAAAAAAGGGCCTTTCGGCCCGTTTCGGTAGCTGCAGGTAATCCAGGCCCACATCTCCCGGTGCTTGCCATGAAGGGTGAAGCGCAACCTCCACTTCCGGGCGTCGGTCCGGGACACCACCAGCCGCAGGCCGCCGCCATCTTCGTGTCTCCCCGGACCAACGGTCGCCACCTTGCGCGGGGTCAGCTTGTGAATCGGCATCATTCTCCTCCCCGGAGGGGGGACTCCGGACATAAAACCCCGATTAGACCCCCAATATTCACGGATTATACTGGACGGCTAAGGACTTTACTGGACCAGTATTGTATGTTTACATGGATAGTTCTTGGATTGTATCGGACGCCTTCGTACATCCTTTTGGCTGATCCCTGATCCGCCATAGATCACTCAAATCAAACCACAGTCCCTGTGATCGAGCCCCTCTGAGCCCTCAGAGGAAGCGTTTGACTGCGCTCGATCAATAGTCCCCTCATCCCTCTCCCAGCACAGCTTCCCGCACTCCCTTTTCTTCCGCGCTCACTGACCAGACACCTGCGGTTCCGGGTCGAATTGCGGTTCGATCGGGGTCCAATTGGGGGTCCACTTAGTAGAGAAGTCATATAAATATTTGATTAATATGAATTTTATTTTTTATTTGGGCGGATCAGGGAGCTACCAGGCATCCACGCGGCACACGCCAGGGCATGAAACCGCAGGACCGGCCTCGTTTCAAGACCTTAGAGCAGCGGCAAGGGGGTTGGGTTCCAGGCCGTTGATCGTGATCGCTCCAGTGAGCAATGGCTGGAATCCACATGAAGACCATCGGGTCGGCGTATGCGTCAAAATCTCCGCTTTTTTATTCTTGCCTCCTGTTTGGAGACGTCAATTTGTCGGGCCGATCTGCCTCTTATGAGTCAGGAGCTGTTAATACAAGATCACGTTGTACGCTTCCATGTTGGATTGAACTATGGGAACCAGACGCGCCGTGATGTTTTTTCACTCCAAAACCGGGATGAATTTTCAGCCCGAATCGGAATCCGGTACGGGCTGACGCCGACAACCGAAATCTTTGGACGTATCACCGGGTCTCACCGAGAGAACCGCCTGGTCTCAGCGGAGAGTGCAACCGGGGTATCTTCAACGAAATTCAATACGGTTGTGCTGGGCATCAATCATGGCTTTTCACCCGATACCGAGACACCCGCCGTGCTCGGATATATCGAAGCATCCGTGATCGAAAACACCAGGTCCTCGAACGCCGATTCCTCGGCGGAGGACCATTTCGTCTACGGGAGGACTTGGGGTATTGGGTTGACGACTTACCGTAGCTTCGATCCCGTGGTGCTGTCGCTATCGGTTGGGTACGACCATTCGCAAGCACGCCCGTTGCTCCACAACGGAAACCACATCACCTTCGATCCGGGCGATGGCTTCTATTTGCAGCCGGCCCTCAACTTCGCGATCAACGACAAAATTTCCGTGTCCGGCGGTTTCCAGGTCACATACAACGGAAAAAACAAAATCGATAGCGAACCCACGGGAATTTCATTCACGCGGACAAAGGCCACGTTCGGTATCGGATTCGCCCCGGATGAAAAGACAGCCATGTTTTTAAATCTATCGGCGGATGTGAGCGGAGATGCCGGGGCTTCCATTGGGTTCCATATCACTCACGATATTACCCTCTAATTCCAATAGCGACGGTGGGTCATTCGCAAACGTTCAATTACCTATGATTGGGGTGCGGGAAACCATGAAAAAACTCAAGTCCATGCTGATTGGACTCCTACTAGTCTGTTCGGTAACACAGCCTGTATTTGCCGAGACGCTCACTCAGGCGGATATCGATTTTGTCTTCAATTCAGATGCCGAATATCAAGTCGGCGATCTCGT
>Ga0209788_1000285_pt1 | contig 12933 bp, 10 predicted proteins | sample WorMetLIZISLAND1_2_FD_187415 | JGI IMG/M metagenome (GOLD analysis project Ga0209788, IMG submission 187415) | Marine gutless worms symbiont microbial communities from Max Planck institute for Marine Microbiology, Germany - Olavius clavatus LIZARD... ...
GCAGCTTCCCGCCAAAGGGTAAATCAAAATCCTCAAATTGACGCTGATGGATGTTGTTTCGATACATGAGACCTGCCGATAAAGTGCAAGGGTTTGGTGCCTTATGGCTATGTTTCGCTTTCACTTCCAAGGACGAAAATAGCATAATAATGTAAATTTATCAAGTGATTATATGTTATTCAGGAAGCCCTATGTACTCTTATGAAGCATTTCTTTTCTCCTATCTGCTATAGATCATGTAGATTGAGATGCGCGATTGTTACAGCTAACGATTGAGCTAACGGGCGCACGTGCGGAGTTGATTCAGAAAAATCGCCGATGGTGCGCGTCCCGTTAAGTGATTGGTTAGACTGTTCTGGTGAATTTATCCACGATCTACAATGGCATCATTTAAAGCGGCAATTATTCTCCCGATAAAACTTGCGTCGGTACTAGAAAGTGCCTCTGCCTCGCCAGATGCAGAACTAAGAACAACAATATGTTTTTTCCCTTTAATATACCAGAAAATAGCACCAGCAATAAGGAGTAAACCAATAACTATAAGTGATACTTCTCCAAAGAACAGCATTAGAAGCCCGATACCACATAGTATTGCTGGCCCCTTCAATGGTTGATCAACAGCTGCTTTTACTGATGTTATCCCACTCATTGCATAAGTCTGGGCAGGAACAATAAAACGAGCTTTTGTTACTGTTACGCTACCTTCTTCAAAATACACTTTTTCATTTTCATTCATGTTCATCTCCTTTTAATGCGTTGGTTGAAGTCTAACGCCCCACATCACCGGCAGCGAAAAGCAGAGCGAGGAACGAGCGGCGCTTTTTGCTGTCCGAGTGCATGTGATTGTTATGAGTTTTTATGGCTTGCAAATTTTACAAGCCCTACAACCATTTTCAATTGCTTCTTCTTTAGCATTATAGAAAACCACATTCTCTCTATTTGGTTTTTTAGCGCTGCATGATGGCAAGCAATATATCCCTGTTGTTTTCACGGCAGTAAAAAATACACCATCATATCGTGTGTCTCTATTACCTATAAAAAGATATTTTTCATCATCACTCAAAACAGTATTACTTTGTTCCAACTTTAGCAGGCGTTTCTTTACTGGTAATCCACCTCCATAACCGACCAATTCACCATTACTTCCAATTATACGGTGACACGGTATTATTAAGCCTATAGAATTTGCTCCATTTGCACTGGCAACAGCACGAACAGCTTTTTCATTGTTGATATCCTTCGCCAACTGCAAATAGGTTGATGTTGAACCATAAGGAACTCTCATTAATGCTTTCCAAACACTCTTTTGAAAATCGGTTCCTACCATTAACAAGGGAATATCAAATTTCTTTCTTTCTCCATTAAGATACTCGTCAAGTTGTTTTCTTGATTTTTCTAAAATTTCATCATCTTGTTCTACAAATTCACCCTTGAGTCCGTTTTTAATCCTATTATCAACGGTTGTCCTCATTTTTCTATATCTAAAATCAAGGAGGCAAAGTTTCTTATCAAAAGAACCAAGTATCAGTTCTCCTATTTTTGTTTTGTAATATTGGATATTGATCTGGTTCATTTTATGCGTTTCCTTTTTTACTCATAACGATGTTTTTATGAGGACAGTTTTCCATGTATAATTCTCTCATTAGGTGGAAATATTTTCCATCTATTACGATATTTCGAAGGAAACATGAAAAATTGCCTTGCATTTTCCTTATATCCAACATATATCACAATAGCATGGAAACCCCAATCCACCGCCTACATGTGTATGGTCTCCATTTGAAGCCACATTGCGGCTCTTCAAATCACTTCACGTCCGGTGGATGCGCATTTCTCTTTTTACATGCCGGAAAATGATCCATTAGGCCGATTTTCGGCGCCATTCGCCACGACGGAATCTCCAATGGATAAACATCTGAAACATCAGGCTTTTTACGGGCCCATCATGATTAATGCCACCCCTTCGGGGTTCTGAATATTTGTATGGCTGTTGCTATAAAAATGTCAGCCCTTCGGGCTTGTTTTGTGGTTCATCTCCAAATTTATATGAACTAAAAGGCGATCTATCATCGCCTGATTGTCCATGGCTTGAAAGGTCAAGGGCTTTGATAAAAGACATAGCTCGTTGAATAATCGCTGAATTCAAAGTAGACTTTCCTTTCGCCGTTATCGACCGTAAAGTTGAAGTTCAGATCGCCAAAGCCGTAACCAAACCGGTAGGGCCTTGGTTTGTTATCCGATGTCCCGTAAGCGGTGGAGAGCTTGTCAATTTTGATAAAGCGGTTCACCAGCTTTTCTCCCGCGTAAATATCCAGAACGCCGTCGGTGCCGGTCCAGTTCTGAATGGATCGTCCGATTTTGTTCTGTGCCTCCTGGGTACAGCCCATTAGGAATAGTAATACTATCAACACTGTCAATCGGGTACGCATACTCGCTCCTTTTAAATGCAATTACCTCCGTAACTCTTTCTTCAATACTTTGCCCACATTGGATTTGGGCAGCTCTTCCAAAAATTCGATTTCCACCGGCCATTTATATTTAGCCAGCCGTCCCTCACAATGGGCCATCAGCTCGTCTTCCGCAACCGATTCCCCCGGCTGAGTCACCACAAAGACTTTGACCGCTTCACCGCGTTTGGGGTGGGGGATACCAATGACGGCAGCCTCCATGACCTTGGGGTGTTGGAAAAAGACCTCCTCCACATCCCTCGGATAGACATTATAGCCGCCGGATAGAATCATATCTTTCTTGCGGTCGACAATATAAAAATAACCATCTTCATCCATGGTGGCAATATCGCCGGTATGGAACCATCCTTCCGGGTCAATCGCCGCGGCGGTTTCATCCGGCTTGTTGTGGTAGCCTTGCATGACTTGCGGCCCGCGGATGAATAGTTCTCCGGCTTCCCCAACAGGCATGACTGTTTTCCCGTCGGTCAGATCCACAATGCAGACCTCGGTGTCGGAAATGGGAACACCGATGCTACCCACCTTTCCCTTTCCTTCCACAAAAGGGTTGATGATGGCGCCAGGTGACGTCTCGGTCAAACCATAGGCCTCAACAATCACCGCGCCGGTTTTTTCTTCAAACTCCCGAATCACTTCGAGCGGCAATGGTGCGCTGCCGGAAAAGCTGCCTTTCATAAAAGAGAGATCCGTTGTACTGAGTTTGGGATGAGCCAGCAGACCGATGAACATGGTGGGGACCAGCGGCGCAAAGGTTGGTTTAAATTTTGTGATGGCCGCCATCAGCGGGTCCGGTTGAGGTTTGGGCACCAATACATTGGTCCATCCCTTGGCAATGGAAAGGTTCATGGAGGCGGTGAGCCCGAATACATGGAAAAAGGGCAGCGCTCCCAACATCACCTCGGCCCCTGATTCCAGATCGGGGAACCAGGCAACGGCTTGCTGTACATTCGAGCTTAAATTGCGATGGGTTAAGACGGCGCCCTTGGAGACACCCGTCGTGCCGCCCGTATACTGGTATTGGGCAATATCTTCAAAATCAAGATTTACTTCCGGTGGGTTGTTCTCCGTTTGAGCCAACAGCGGCTTGAATTGAAAAAGATTTTCAGCGGGCGGGACCGTCGCCGCCAGTCCTTTCTTTTTGGCCGCCAGCGGAAAGAGTATGTTTTTAGGGAACGGGAGATAATCGCCGATACTGCAGTAGATGATTTCCCGCACTCCGGTTTCGGGTCTTACAGCACACATGCGCGGAGCCAATAGGTCCAGGGTGACCAGTACTTTGGCCCCGGAATCGTTTAGCTGGTGCTTTAATTCATGATCGGTGTAGAGCGGATTGTTCATCACGACGATTCCGCCCAAGCGTAAAATTGCGTAATAGGCCACCACACACGGGATAACATTGGGCAGAATAATGGCAACCGCGTCGCCCTTTTGGATGCCCATTGCGGAAAGGGCGGTGGCAAAACGGTCAACCATCTCCTTTAGCCGGGAAAACGATACTTTATACCCTTGAAATATCAACGCGGTTTGATTGGGAAATTGTTCAGCGGTTTTTTCCAGAATTTCGGGAAGGCAGATTTGCTGGTAGGTGATTTTTTCGGGAACACCATTCTGATAACTTGCCAGCCACGGTTTTTTTTGATACGGATTCTCTGCTGTCATACACCCCTCCTTATGCCGGGAGTTTCATTGCCAGGAAATATCGTGTGAAAATCGAGCAGGTAGAGGTTGGAGAATAAAATGAATGAGCATTCATTTTTAATGTTTCAAATAAAATAGACATACCTGGAATATATAACAAACCGGTTGAAAAGGAAAGGCCAAAAATGACGCCTGTACTGACCTCCCCCGCCGCCGCGAAGCTTGGTTTTCTTCCTGCGGCGCTTTTTGCGTGGATCATCCCCGTGGTCGGGATTACCGCTTTTATTTGTATTTTGGCAAAGCGCTCGGCGCCATTGGTTCGCGCGGAAAAGGATTTCCGGTTCAATCAGCCGCTGAAACGGTTCAGGTTGATGATAAAGTACGCTCTCGGGCAGTATCGGCATCCCCGCTATCTTTTGGCCGGGCTGTTGCATATTGTTCTCTTTTCCGGTTTTATGATTTTATCACTACGTTCAATAACCCTCGTATTTATCGGGATCAGCGACACCTTTACCCTGCCGGGGCTCAACGGATGGGGTGGGCGCCTCTATAGCATTCTGAAGGATATTGCCTCCACGTTGGTATTTCTTGCCGTCTGTGCAGCCATGATCCGGAGGGGTATTTTTAAGCCGGAACGATATACAGTCCCGCCTCAAACCGGTGTCAAAGACCACACCCGTGAGGCGGTGTTGGTATTGGGTCTGATCATGGGTCTTTTGGTGGCCGATATGTTCTTTGAAGGCAGTCTCGATGCGGCCACTCATCAGGTCGAACTCACCCCCGAGGGGTTGGTTCCCGGAACCGGCCGGTGGGCCGTGGCCGGGCTGTTGAGCAGCCAACCGCCGGGTATCCTCCAGGCGTTACATATGGGGAGCTATTTTTTACATGAGTTGATCTTCTTCTCCTTTCTCTGCTTTTTGCCCATGGGCAAACATTTTCATGTCATTACATCGTTTCCTAACGTTTTCATGATGAAACTCGGTCGCGGTGCGGTCAAACCGGTCCGTTGGGGTTTCAGCGATGAGCAACTGGACGATCTTGATTCCTTCGGAGTCAAAAAGTTTGAGGACTTCACCTGGAAACATATTTTTGATTTTTACACCTGTGTCGACTGCGGTCGCTGTTCGGACAATTGCCCGGCCAATACGGCAGGCCGGCCGTTGTCACCACGCTTTATTTCCATTAAAGCCAGGGATTTTGCCTTTGCCCATTATCCCGTTCGGGGCGACATCAGTCCCGGTAGTGAAGCGCTGATCGGTTCCATTTACAGCGAGGATGAAATCTGGTCATGCACCACCTGCGGCGCATGTGAGCAGGAGTGTCCGGTTTTCATCGAATATATCGACAAGATCGTCGATTTGCGGCGCGGTATGGTTGACGAAGGCGCTGTCCCCCAATCGTTGCAAAGGCCGCTGCGCTCCCTTGAAAAGAGGGGTAATCCGTGGGGGAAAATGGAACGCAAACGGGCGGCCTGGACCAAGGATAAGGAGTTTTCCCAAGAGGTGTCTGTCAAGATGCTGGACAAAGGTGCTGCCGCCAAGACCCTCTACTTTGTCGATTCCATCACCTCCCTTGACGATCGTATGCAACAGGTCGCCCGGGCCACGGCGCGTGTCCTGGATGCCATGAACGTCGATTTTGGTGTGCTGGGTCCCCTTGAAAAGGACAGTGGTCACGAGGCGCGGCGGTTTGGCGAAGAGATGCTGTTCCAAACGCTTAAAGAGGAGAATAGCGACGCTATCCGCCGGAGTGGTGTCAGTGCCGTTGTTACCGCCGATCCCCACGCGTTCAATGCCCTGGAAAAGGATTATGACAATATTCCGTCCACCAAACACATCAGCGAGGCAATGGCAGAGGGGGTGGAAGATTCCCGCTTGCGGTTTCATCCTGTAGAGGATGATTCGAAAGTTTACTCGTTTCACGACCCCTGTTACCTGGGCCGCCATAACCAGGTGTACGAAGCGCCCCGGAACGTATTGGATGCCATTCCCGGCCTCAATCGGGTTGAGATGAAACGCAGTCGGGACCGCTCTTTCTGTTGCGGCGGCGGCGGTTTGATGCTCTTTTACGAACCGGTGGAAGAAGAGCGCATGGGGGTCTTGCGGGTGCGTATGGCCAAAAAAGCGGGCGCCAATGTCATGGTCACAACCTGCCCGTTTTGCCTGGTGAATATTGAAGATGCCATCAAGGTGGCCGGCCTGGAAGGTGAAATGGAGGTGATTGATTTAAGCGAATTGGTGGCGATGCAGATGATCACCTGTTGATGTCGCCGGTAAACAGCCTGTCGTTTGTAACGTTTACAAGGGACAGTTATTGAAAAGGAGGAGGAGGCGTATATGAACATCCTGGTGTGTGTCACCCGGGTGCCGGACACGGCTGAAAATGAGATTGAAGTCAATGCGGACGGAACCGATATTGAACGGGATGATCTGGTCTACTCGGTCAATGAATGGGACAACTACGCCGTGGAAGAGGCCATTCAGTTGCGGGACGTCCATGGCGGGAAGATCACCGTGGTCACGGTGGGGGGCGGAGATGACGAAGAGGTCCTGCGCCGTGAAATGGCCATGGGCGCCGATAACGGGCTGCTGTTGTCCGACGACGCGTTTGAAGGTTCCGATGGGAGAGGCGTCGCCGCGATTTTAAAAATGGCTGTGGAAAAAGGCTCTTACGACCTGATTCTCACCGGTGCGCAATCCCAGGGGGGCGCCGGCGAAGTGGGCGGTATGTTGGCGGCCATGCTGGATATCCCCTATGCCTCCCTGGTCAATTCCATTGAAAGGAAAAGTGATGCCACTTTGACCATCGGCCGTGAAATTGAAGGCGGCAACAGTGAAATGAGCGAGATTGATCTGCCCTGCGTCCTCTCCATCCAGACCGGCATTAACGAACCGCGCTATGTAGGGATCCGGGGGATTCGCAAGGTGGCATCAGCGGATATTCCCGTACATGGGGCGTCTGATCTGGGTGTGGATGCGGCGCGGGTGGGTGCGGCGGGAGCCAGGGTCAAGCATCTCGATTACTTTGTGCCGGAACTGGGCGAAGGCGCCGAGATGCTGGAAGGCAGCACCGATGAGATTATTGAAAGGCTGGTGGAAATGCTCAAGGCCAAGGGGGGATTAAAATAATGGCCAACCCGATTTTTACATATATTACCCATCGGCAGGGAACCCTTGATGATACCGCTGGAGAACTGGCCCGTGCGGCAGCCGCTATAGACCCGGCAGCGGAAGTGACGGCGGTTGTAACCGGCAGCGGCGCTGATCTGAAAGCGGCCGCGGATCAGGCGGCCAGGATTTACAAAACGGTCTGGCTGTTGGACCGGGAGGTTTTTGCCTATCCCAACGCCGAAGTGATTCGCCCTGCCCTGGTAACGCTGCTGCCGGACAGTGCGACCGTCCTGTTTTGCCACGACACCTTTGGAATGGATTTGGGCCCCGGTCTGGCCGTTACACTTGATTCCGCTTTTGTGTCGGATGTGGTGGGAATAGAGGCAGGCGCCGCCGACCAGTTGACTGTTGTTCGCCAGGAGTTTGGTGGGCAGGTGAGTTGTCACATGAGCGTGGATGTCCAAAACGGTGTGGTGATTACTGTCCGGCCGGGTGTATGTAAACCCGTGGAAGACGAGGTTTCCGGCGCCATCGAAGATAGATCCGGTGAAGTGGGGGATCTCACGGCCCGCCGCCGTTTTTTGGAAGTGGTGGAAGCGGAAATGGGCGATGTGGACATTACCGGGGAAGATGTGCTGGTGTCGGTGGGCCGAGGGATTGAAGACGAGGATAATCTTGAAATTGCCCGGGATCTGGCCGACGCCATGGGTGCGGCGGTCTCTTGTTCCCGGCCCATTGTGGATGCCAAGTGGCTGGAAAAATCACGCCAGGTGGGCACCTCCGGTCAGACGGTCAGCCCCAAGGTCTATTTGGCCTGCGGTATCAGCGGCTCGTTTCAACATATGGGCGGAATCAAGGGAAATCCGTTTATTGTGGCTATCAACAAAAACCCCAAGGCGCCGATCTTTCAGGTGGCCGATGTGGGTATTGTGACCGATATACTGGACTTTTTACCCGGGTTGACCGATTATATCAGCGATATGTAACGTTTTTTGCAGATTTGCAGGAACAGGGGGTTTTACCCCTCTTGCATCCTCACCTTGGGTTGTTTTATCCTCTGTTTTGCAAAAACAGGGGGTACAACAGGTTCTATTTCCGGATCAATCGGTTGCTTCACGAGGCTCTCTCCTTTCGACCGGGCTACCAAAGGGGCAACCGGGTCATCCCCGGGCAATTTCCGCCAGAACCTTGCCGGCAGCGGCAACGGTGGCGTTGATATGATCGTTGGTATGCGCTGTGGAAACAAAACCGGCTTCAAATTGTGACGGCGCCAAATAAATCCCGCTTTCGCGCATCCCGGAAAAGTAACGGTTAAAGAGCCCCAAGTCGGAACGTTTGGCGTCTTCAAAATTGGCAACCGGCTGATCAGTGAAAAAGAACCCGAACATTGATCCGACGGCGCAGGCCCTGGCGGTAACACCCGCTTCGGCGGCCGCCTGGTTGAGTCCTTCTTTCAACCGGTCGGCCTTGGCGCTTACATCTTCGTAGACGCCCGGTTTGCGAATTTCGGATAAAGTGGCAATCCCTGCAGCCATGGCCAGGGGATTGCCCGAAAGCGTTCCCGCCTGGTAGACGGGTCCGGTGGGTGCGATCTTTTCCATTATGGCCTTTTTACCGCCGTAAGCGCCTACGGGCATGCCGCCGCCAATCACTTTCCCCAGGGTGACCAAATCGGGGGTAATCCCGTAACGGGCCGTAGCGCCGCCGTGGGCGACCCGAAAGCCGCTCATCACCTCATCAAAAATCAGGACGGCGCCGTACTTTTCCGTTTCTTGACGCAAGGCGTCCAGATATTCTTGAGAAGGTGAGACCAGTCCCATGTTGCCGGGCACCGGCTCCACAATCACGCAGGCCACCTGATCCCCCTTTGCCACCATGGTTTTTGTAAACGTTTCGACATCGTTAAACGGTAAAGAGAGGGTCAGATCCACAAAGGCTTGGGGTACACCCGGGCTGCCGGCGATTGCCAAGGTGGCGACCCCCGAGCCGGCGGCCACCAATAGAGAGTCGGCGTGGCCGTGGTAACAGCCATCAAATTTGATCATTACATCCCGCTTTGTGACACCCCGCGCCAGGCGGATAGCGCTCATGACGGCTTCGGTACCCGAATTGACCATCCGCACCATTTCCACACAGGGCATCGCCTCCTGGATCAGTTGCGCCAATTTGATCTCCATGGCTGTGGGGGCGCCAAAGCTGGCGCCATTTTTTAACGCCGCGTTGACGGCGTTTTCCACAGCCGAATGGGCATGTCCTAAAATCATGGGTCCCCAGGAACCCACATAATCGATAAATTCGTTGCCGTCGCTGTCATACACCATACAGCCTTTGGCCCGGTCGATAAACAGGGGGTCGGTTCCCACTGATTGACAGGCCCGGACAGGGCTGTTGACACCACCGGGAATAAGAGTTTGCGCCTGTTGGAAGAGTTTACGGGATTGATCCATCTGCATACTGTGCCCCCTTACGGAAAAACCGTATCATATCATCCGGTTTCGCTATCAAAACTGGTGGAATGGGTCAATATGAAAACACCGAAACGGTGTTCAGGAAATAACAGTAAGCATATGGTAACAAGCTGAAATATCCAATATAAACAATTTTCCGGTAAAATTTCATGCAAAATTCGGGTTGAATTGTTGCCCATTCTGCCCCAAATTGGGGTAGTAACGGTCCGTTTGGAAATTCAACCATCTATTGTTTGTTTCATAATGAAACCGCAACAAAAAGCAAAGCAGCTTGCGAAATTTTTGACCTATGTACTGGGTCGGCGGCCCGATGAATTCGGTCTGGTGGCCGATTTCGACGGATTTATTACGGTTACGTCACTGTTGCAGGCGTTGGGGGAAGACGCGGGATGGCGGCATGTCCGCAAAAAGGATCTGGAGGCCCTGTTCCGGATATTGCCCGAGGTCCCCTTGGAGCTGGCCGACAATCGCGTCCGCGCAACGGACACAACGCACCTGCCGGTTCCTCACGTAAAAATGAAATTACCCAAGCTGCTCTATACCTGTGTCCGCAGACGCGCCTGGCCGGTGGTGGCTGCCCACGGTTTGAGGGCGGACGATCCGGAAAAACCACCGATTGTGGCAACTATCGATCAGGCGATGGCCCTGCGCCGGGGCCGCAGGATTGATCCGGAGCCGGTCTTGGTGACAATCCATACGGCCGCTTCCCAAGAGCAGGGCGCTCTATTTAAACAATATGGTGAATTGCTTTACCTTACCGCCTACCTTCCGGCCAAGGCTGTCAGCGGGCCGCCCCTACCAAGGGAAAAGCCGCAAAGGAAAAAGACCAGGCCGAAAACCCGGCCCCGGGCCCCGGGCAGTTTTACGGTAAAGCCAAAAGCCCGGGCGGGTAATCCGGATGATCCGTTTCGGGAGTCACCGGGAAGATCCAAAGATCAACGCCGCCGCAAAGAAAAACCGTGGCAACGGGAAAAGCCGCCGTGGCGGAGGTAAGGGAACCCGGATTCTGGACGCCGGAAATTATTTGACAACATTCCGCAGTCTTGATACAAGCCCAACGCTTGCCTTCCGGCGGGCCGTTAGCTCAACCAGGCAGAGCAGCTGACTCTTAATCAGAAGGTTGAAGGTTCGATTCCTTCACGGCCCACCAGATATAATCAACGGGTATAGTCAACGGGATATCGTTTTGACGGTAACCCCTTGCCGCCGCGCGGGGGCGTTTCTTTTTGGCCCCCAAAAAAATAAACAGAATAAAACTCTCCTCCTTTTCAAGGAGGAGTCCCCGCCCCAGGCGGGGGAGGTGGTTGGGTTGATGTCGGCATGGGAATGCCGACCTACATAAAGATCCTTTGCCGCCAAACAAGGTTGGTAGGGCGGCAACCCCTTGCCGCCGCGCGGGGGCGTTTCTTTTTGGCCCCCAAAAAAATAAACAGGATAAAAACTCTCCTCCTTTCAAGGAGGAGTCCCCGCCCCAGGCGGGGGAGGTGGTTGGGTTGATGTCGGCATGGGGATGCCGACCTACAAGCAAACAAGCCGTCTCTCCATCAGGAACCCAGCGTGCTGCAGGGCGGCAGAGTCTTGCCAAAGGGTCCTGTTGGCGGCGAACACACCGCCGCCACCGCCTCCAGCGGCGCCACACTCAATATCCGCGGCGCTTCATAGGGTAACCGCGGGCTCTCATCAACCGCATCTGCGGCAGTATCATCCTTGTGCCTTGTCATGAAAGACGCTCCTTCGTTTTCCGTGAATGGATCGTGGATGGACAAGCGGGGGATCATGAATATCACGATCCCCCGCTCCCCTCTTTGCCGTTACGGCAGGTGCACCGCGGGATCACCCGTCACCTGGTATATCTCCAGCATAAAGGGCGATATCGACCCCCGGGCCCCCGCCGCCTGACTCTCCCGCCAGGCTTCTCCGATGCTCCGCCCGTCCGACGCCAGGCCCCGAACAAACGCCCGGTTCAGAACATGGGCGTCCGAATCCAGGGAGAGACCCGTCGGCGCCAGCGCCGCAACAGCGCCGCCGCCGTGACGCACCAGCTCCCCCGTCACCGAATCATCCCCCGGATAGGTGTCGTCCCCCACCGAGCACGTCAACGCCGCAAACAGCGGCAGGGCTTTGTTCTTCAGGGACGGTACATCCCCGCTCTTCAAAAACCCTTCGCTACGGCTATTCCTGCCCAACTGCATTCTCGAGCCGTGACCCACGTAGTTCACATACGCCGACTCCCAGGTCGCAGATTCAGTGAGGATCGTCCGAAGGGCGTCATCCGGATGGTATGCCCGGCGCACCGTGTACCCCTCCGCTGACAGGTCGGCGGCGATCACGTCACTGCCGGCATGAAAGTCCCCGGCGTTGTCCGGGTTGTCCGCGGCCACCACCGCCCGGCCCGTCCACCCGCCGGAAGGCGATGCTTCGTACGCCTTCAGCTTCTTCACGTAGGCCAGCCCTTCTTTGTCGTTGGACACCGGAATGCGGCCCAGGGCAAACTCCGCCACACCGTCGCCGTCGATGTCCGCGTAGCGGTTGTCCGATGCGTACAGGCCCCAGGGCGTAGCGGTCATCAGCACCGGAATCAGGCTGTCGGAATAGCCCTTCCGGTCCCGGTGATCCAGGGTCCCCCGGCCCAGCAGCGCCACGTACTCCGGCGCCCGACGCCAGCGCCGGTGCACAAGGGACAGAAAGTCCTCCAAGGCGTCCGGATCCACCCGGCCGTGGGCAAATTCATCGTAAATATCCTCTACCCACGCGATCTTCACCGAAAAACGCCCGCCCCGATACGACGCCAACGCCGTTGCCGTCTTCGACAGCGTCCGCGGCGCGATGATTAGGTAATCCGCCTTGTTGCCCTTGCGGTCCAGGCGGGAAGGAAGATCCGCAGACACGGTCGGCGTCAGCGCCGAGGAGGCCTCCGCCGCGAGGTAATCGGCCGGCCGGCCGGCGGCAAAGCTCACCTCGTACCCCCCGCCCGCAGACGGCGATACCGTGATATCCTTGCGACGGCGCGCCTCCGGTGTGCCGGGGTCTTCAATCACCACGATCTCCTCACTGCCGAAACCGTCCACCGTATGAATCCCCGCCGGCAGAGCCTTCATCCACAGGCGGCCCTCATGCGCCCTCATCAGGCGATTGTAGCTCACCACCACCCGGTTGAAGTACTGGAAAGTATCGGGAATTTCACTGGCCAGCTTCAAAACGTTGCCCGCAGGCTTCAGCAGCGACTGATCCGCCTCCGCCTCCAGCACC
>Ga0209788_1000286_pt1 | contig 12911 bp, 7 predicted proteins | sample WorMetLIZISLAND1_2_FD_187415 | JGI IMG/M metagenome (GOLD analysis project Ga0209788, IMG submission 187415) | Marine gutless worms symbiont microbial communities from Max Planck institute for Marine Microbiology, Germany - Olavius clavatus LIZARD... ...
ATCTGTCGCTTATACAACATTAATAAATTGTTTGCAGTTTTTTTTATATATTATAGTATATATAATTGTTGTCGTGAAGTATTTCTTCCTTTTTGTTTTTATCGCCATCATTGTCGTCATCATCATCATCATTATCTGTCCCATTGCTATAGCATAGCATGGGACAGATTATAAGATCACCCCTGTCATCTCTGTTTGTTTGTCTGTCCGCGCTCTCACGGTCACAATTTTTAACCGATTTTGATGAAATTTGGCACAGACATCTGACACCTGATACAAAAGAACCCTTTCGTTGGGGGTCAGTATCCAATAAGGGTATCCCCTATTTTTACTCCATTTGACCCTAAATTGGCACCTACATAATGCGTTTTCAATGGAAGTGTTGAAACACTTCGCTGGCGTTGTCTCTCAACCGATTATAGCGGTTCATAGTTCAATGTCACTTGGCGGCCGCCGACCCCCAAATGTCAAAAGAGGATAAAATGCGGCGTGGCTAGGTCATGTGAAGTTACGGACTTCAAATTTGGCACGCGTGCTCCAATGGACAACCCCGACATGAACCCTGTGAAAAATTTTCGAAAAGGGGCATGGCTAGGGTCACATGACCCCGTACATTTATGGGCGTTAAATGCTAACAGCTCCAAAATGGCGAAAGATACGAACTTCTAATTTGGCGTGCATGCTCCCAGGTAAAATCTTGATATGACTGTGAAAAAATTTTCAAAAAGGGGGCGTGGCTAGGGTCACGTGACCCGTAATTTTTTGGGGCGTAAAATGGTGATAGCTCCAAAATGGCTAAAGATACGAACTTATAATTGGCTAAAGATACGAACTTATAATTTGGCAAGAAAAAGTCCTGACATGACCCCGAAAAATTTTCGAAAAGGGGCGCGGCTAGGGTCGCGTGACCCCGTAAATGTTCGGGCGTTAAATGCCAATACACGTAGCTCCAAAACGGCCAAAGATACGAACTTCAAATTTGGCAAGCATGCACACAGCAAAAGTCTCGATATGACCCAACTGACGCCGGGCTTCATCTCCACGTATTCGATCTCCACGAATTCGTACGTCAGGTTTTGTCTTCTGGATTTTGAGCGTATAGTCAGCGACATTTTCGGCCGTCGTAAAGGCCGGCCAATGAAGCCTATACGTAGACTTAACCGGCAATGGAACAGATACCGAGTTCCACAGAACGTATTCTTGTTTATTGCACTAAATACCCACGTGATGTTGACGGTTAATCTTAACATTGCATGTTTTCTTCTCAGTGTCTGTATAGACCGAGCTTCCTGAAAGAAACAGACAAACGAAGGAACAAATGAATGAGCACAATATTACATTTACAGTCCATTAGTCTTGTTTCTGCAATTTATTTTTATAACAGAAACAACAACTCAAGAGGTGACAACTTCAGAGAAAGCTGCAACAAAAGGACTCGGTTCTACGACAGTTGCCAAAAATAAAGGCGAGTACAGTTGATGCCATAAAAAATAGATTCTTTATATCTGCAATGTTATTGTCGGTTTGTATTGCATGTAGTATGATCGATCGGCATGATACTGTCCGTCCGTACGTCTGCCTGTCTGTCCGTGATGCTAAATGCTAGGCTTACTTCGTTCCTAAGTAGGCCTATTATTTAGAGTACGCGTTGATGTATGTCCGCCTCAGTCACGCAGCCAGAGAGGGGCCTAGGATCCCATGCATAACGTGTTTGCTGACTGACTGATGCATTATGTTGACGTTAAAGTGATAAAATATCTCTGTCAACAAGCTCATTTATGTTGTGACTGTGTTCCGGTATAGAGCTACAGCACCGTACAATTATTATTATTTATTGTTTGTGCTCTACATGTCATGTCCTCAATAACAGCTGCAATGTCCTCGAATAGTAACCACAGCGGATGGTTATTGGAGTCTAAGTTAATTATGTCTGATCAACATGGCTGAAGATCCTCCGCCCTAGTTTCAAACGTACCTTTGAACTACTTTTCCAACAAGAGTACGTTCTGTACTGGAACGCAATATCTGTCCCATTGCTGCAGTTTGTTGCCTTTTTATACTGTTATCGAAATATTAAGCCTCAGTCAAATGTATTGGCGTCACAACCTTTCAAGGTCACAACTCACATCAAGACATATGTCACGTGACCATTCGACTTGCACTATGTAGTTTTCTATACGTGTTCAATGGACACGGACCCGCTATCTTGACCAGTTTTCCAGCTATTAAGCAATTAAGCCGGTTGATGAGCTTGAATTTGAGGGATAGATCTGTGTATTCTTGTTTGTAAATGGTTAAATATGCCGCGATGCATTATGCCGCGGCTAGTCCACTCCAAGAAGCTTACTCAATCACGTGCAGTGGTACAAACTGTGCTTGTCTAAAGACTGTGGACGCTTCCCAGCAGTGAAATCTATTGAATCTAACGAAAAAATTTCGCGACATTGTTCGCTAGATGTCAGCATTACATCATTTTGAGCTCCATGTCTGCTTAAATAATCGCTGAAGAAGTGAATTGAATGCCATTTTACGTCACGGCGTCGAAACTATTTCAAAGTGCATGGGGGCAAGGAGTCTGGGGAGCTGAAGGCCGAAGAATCTCAAGTATGGTGCGGAATTTTGGCGCATTGTGAAGCAAGGGTGGGGGTTAAAAGGGGTAGCCTATTTTGAAAAGTGAACGGCCATGCCCCCTTGCTCCACCGTCAGTGCTATTTTATATCTCTCCATGTCACTAAGACTTCGTTCTTTAGGTTTTCACCTGCCATGGTGTAGATATGGCAGGTCACGTGATCATTTGCGGTAGTCGGAGCTACTAAGTAGGCCTAAATATTAAATTCATTCCCAAGCTAAACGGCCCACAGGATACCACAATGCTCTATTTTCTTAGCACTCAGCCAGACACCAGCTCCTTACACCGCCAGACCACGGATAAGGCCACCCAGACGCAATCTCACCCAGGTCCAATCAAGCTTCCAGCCAAGCATTCAATGATACTCATTCGGCCTATTCACGGAGAGATGACCAGGCTGAGTTGAGCGGGGTGGCCAGACTGGCCAGTTCTTAGGTTTACTTGGTCGCAGTACTACCCGACAGAACGTAGAGTAACGTAATATATAGCTTCGTTGATCAAGGTCATTGTCGAAATTAGGCCAACACATTATTGATAGTTTATAGTACCGTAACAGTAAGTCCTATAATTGCACATGACGGTGCCTAAAAGCCATGCACCGAGCGGTGACAGCAACGGCTAATAACTGTTCACAGTAGTAACTGTTAGCCTACTTGTAATTAGGCCTATTACCACCAGCCTAGCTCGAGCATATATACATAGCATTATCATATAAGCTTATATTGCTGTTTGCCCACATCACGTACACCATGCCCGTTTTCTCTTTATTTGTCGCTCGTGCAAAAAAAACATGCCTGTACCAGTAATTTACTGAGAACTGCAGCATCGACCAACAAAGAATAACTTCTTCAGATACCTTCATCATCGTTATCATCAGTCACGCGCATGCACCGAGCTGGAGCCGCGGAGCGTAGCGGTTTCCACGAGGTGCTTCCAATGTTCTCGATCCTGAGTGTATTTCCATGCTGAGTTGAGACCAAAGTTGTGAGGCTGGAAATCTGCATCCAGGGTGCGTAGCCAGGTATGATGAGGACGTCCGGGAGGACGCCTCCAATTCTTGGGCAACCGTCGGATTGATACCGTGAGTGATCTAGTGATGTCAAGTGACGTATCTAACTATCCATCGTTGTCACGTGTCTTAAGAATCGAAGCCGTCTGGGATCTGGTTCCACTACCTTGCTGAATGTTAACAACAGGTTTGATGGATAGCTGAAAAAAGTCGGCCAGACCGACATGTCGGCCCACGCCTCCGATGTGTCGCCAGAAATGTCCGCCGACAAAATCAGTCTGTCTGAACGGGGCTTTTGTCGACTTCTAGTCCACAAAGCCAGCGCCATGGAATAAAATGCGGATATGCTGAGTGCGAGACGCCTGCGGACGGGGTGCGACTAGCGAGCCCAACAGCTACGGGGTCTGCAGGGAGCGCTGTAAGCTCCCGGAAAAGCAAGTAAGTAAGTAAATAAATTTATAGAGCGCGCAATGTCGGAGGAAAACCACCGCCGAACTGAGGCGCTGGGGTGGGTGATTAGGGCGCTAGAAAGGGTCGAAGGCTAATTATAGAGAAAAGTTTTGAGTTAACAACGAAAACCAAATACGGAGGAACTATTACGAATGTGAAGACGGAGAGAGTTGCTTTGGTGCATTTTCGGACTTGAAATCTCATCAAAACAGTGCAATGTCAATAAAACTTCATGAAAGGGTCCAAAAGGGTATGATTCACATGTGGGTATGCTTTAATTCCAGCATTCCCAGTGGCGCCGCCTATGCTTCTAGCTTCTGATCAATTTTTCACCATTATAAAATTTCCAACTTCACTGTTACACATAGTCAGAAGAACTACTGACAATGTGTAACGGTGAAGTTGGAAATTTTATAATGGTGAAAAAATTGATCTTTGCTGTTTATATCTCTAACGATCGACAATGTCACCCTTATAGTGTTTCTACAATTGAACAGTTTTTTTTACATAAAATATATAACTGTGTTGTTGTATGGTGGTAGCTGAGAGTGGCAAAAAGCCGGCGATCGACTCTAACCTGATCATCGTCGGTATGATGGTACTGTTGGCTGTCGCCATGTTGCTATTTGCAATCATTGCCATCGCAGCACTTCGTCGACGCACCTCAGGTCAGCTCTGGTTCTCATAGGTGTAGACCGTGTATAGCCGGGGGGGGGCGGCACTGGGGGCAATAGCGTGCCCCAATAATCCAAAATTGGCAAAGCACAAGAAAACGAATCAACTCCAGAAACGGGGACAAAACGATATTTGCGGCCGCCGGCCAGCCAGTAGGCCTATATAGATGCGTTTTCTGGGCTCTTAGTGTGTCCAAAATTCATGGTCCCTGCACTGCTTCGAAACCCGCTGGGAGAGCTGTGCACTTCCGTGACCGCTAAGTAAGTAAGTAAGTAAGATTATTTCTAAGGCGCTTATATAAAATGTCACAAAGCGCTAGCTGGTTAGGAGGGGGCTCGCTTCCCAAGAATTCCTCCTCGCTCTTGGCCTTCGGCCTCGAATTTCAGCCTTTCGTGCCTCAGGCATGCAATCATGACATTACTGGCTACGCCAGTGCTGGTTCTTAACTTGTATCTTACTTTGTGTGGCCTCGTATGCAATGGTAACTACAAAATTCCACCTTTTCCCTGCTAGAAAGTCATTCGGGAACCATCCTCTCGGCTCTAGTCTTTTCCCTCCAGAACAGCCAACCTATACCGTTATGACAACACCAACGTCCCACAAAACGCATCTATAGCTCTCAGTAAAATTTTCAATGAAAAGAACTAATGCCACCTTTTGGGCCCCACATACCCCGATCACCGCATTGCGGGTCTGCACGTCTGCACGGTCAGTTGTTACGTTCCCGCTGACAGGAAGGTCAATTGTCCAGTGGGGCCGAGGGCTTAGCGGATTAGTCTTTAAAAGCATAGCCTTCTTTGCCGTAACTTGTCTAGTCTCCTCTTGAAGAGATGTGTGCATCCACAGTGTGTTGGTCCAAAGTAGAGGTGTGCGGGAATGGCTAATATAATAGGCCTAAATCTATAGCAAATGGGAATTTTTGAACCATGTATTTTTTCGTCATTCCCACTCCCACGGAAATCATTCCCATTCCCATTCCCATTCCCATGGAAATGTGGTTTTCATTCCCATTCCCATGGGAATCCCATGGGAATCCCATTCCCACGGGGAATCCCATTCCCATGCACACCTCTAGTCCAAAGCATTGCGGCGTATCACTGCTCTATGTGGTAAGAAGTATACTTTCTATACGATCTCTCACACATGCCAGTTTCTCCTGCTTTAGAAAATAGCCTGTAATGTTCTGACGTTTGAAATTGAATCCTTTACAAATACATGCAGTTCACTTGTCCAGCTTCGTGAGCAATATGCCTCTTTTGCCTGATAATTATTCATGCACTGCCGTGGTTGGGCTGCGTGATGTGTAACGGTAACACGTTGGTCTCGATCAACGTGGTTGCTCTACACTGACCACGGTTACAACTTGGATGGGTCACTGTCAAACCGTCTCGGCAGGCCTACGTACCAAACCACCTAGGTCAACTCAGCCTTCCATCCCTCCGGGGTAGATTAATCGAGTACCAGCCTGTGTGGCTGGGGTTACGCTCGCTGGGGTTAGGCAGGGCGAGTTCACCTGTGTCGGGTGGCAGGTAACACTATGTGATCCCATATGGCAAGTGACGCCCCGTATCTCTGAGATGACTTGTTCAGAAGAGCTATATCGTTTAACTGTTTAACTGCATGATGTACATTTTAGAAGCGATGAATGTGATGAATGTACACGAGATTGCACGGCGCACAGAGCGTCAAGTGCCCTGCCATCAACAGGTGTGTGATGATGACCAGGAAACGCCAATCACTCGGGGTGTTCTGTACAGGCCTGCAGTGAACACACCGCCAGAGCTCGTGATGGACACGAACCACTACCTGGAGATCGTGGACATGCCGACAGACACTGACCATGAGTTGACCACTGACACTGACCACTACGACAAACCAGATGATCTTCCATACGAAGGACTTGATGCCACTACCGTCACTCCACCTGTTGTTCAACAACAACCTTCAGTCTATCAGGACTTAAGACCATGAACGACTGAGGAGAAATGAGGACTTAACGCAGTGGTTGCACGGCAGTTTTTAACTGTTTCACCAGTGAACAAAAATTGCCCACCAATGATCCTCAATGCTAACGTAGCGAAAGACGTGTATCACAGTGCACGCGGTAGCGTAGCACTGTTGTAAGGACGACCTGCAAAGTGTACAAGAAAGGGCGAACTTTGGCACCCCGCCAACCAGAAACCCCTTCACGGATTGTCACCATATTTGATAAATGTAAAAACCTAACATTTTAAAACTATGGTGGACATGGTGACATGGTGAACTCAGACATCTAAAACGCGAGTAAAAGGGACATTGTTGCTCGTATTCACTGAAAAGTCGCCATTGACAAACTCTTGCCAGATATCTGGGTTTGTGTTTTTCAGCTCATGCATGCGCGCGATGTACTCAGGGATGTTCTGTGCATAATCTAGCCTGTTGTAAGCGAAGAAGTAGACACAAAGCTTCTCCAAGGCTGCCAGGTACAGAAACCCATTGCCCTCTCGTGTGGCATGCTGAAACTGCAGCAGGACCGTTACTTGTTTCATGTACTCGTACATCCGACCATCGTGTGCAAGTTTGGTCGCCATCCGGCCATTTGCCTGCGAGATGAAGCGATTTTCGTGATCGGCTCAAAAATGCCCGTATCACATGACCTTTGACCTTGACCTTGACCTTGAGCACAACCTGGATGCGCGCCCACCTGCTGACCATCCTGTGCAAGTTTGGTAGCGATCGAGCCATTTTTGGCGTAGTAGAAGCGATTTGCGCTAAGAAGTTTACAGACGGACAAGCACACAGACAGACACACACACGCACAGACGACAGACGCCGCGCGATTGTATTAGCTCATTGAATGAGCTAATAAAACCATTCAATTGACGTCATAGTGTGGTCATAACGCACTGCTGTGAATAAGTAAGCAAGCATGAACTTTCACACAAATACAAAACTGTTTTTAATACACTTTAAAACGTTACACATTCGAAAATGTTGCATCAGTGTTAGCAGTAGTGTATGTTTTGCTAGGTAGGGCGGTTACAAAATATAGGTGAGGTGGCCACCATAATCTTACTTTTATGCGTCATAAATGTCTTGTTCTAACAGTGAAAAAATGTTTAAAATCGGTGTACATCAACGCAAGGTATCGCAAAATTAAACCGGGGTATCAATTTTTTGGACTACCCTGTATATAAGCCTCAAAATGATCCTGGGACCAAATGGAAAAAATGGCAACATGTTTTTTTGTGTTTATAACATTATTTAGATTAACTTAAATGCATTTGCCAAGATTCTATCCGAAATTTTATTAACCTTCATTTTTGTTACATTAGCCGATATACTAACAGTTTGCTGCCGGAAAGTGGAAACACTTTAAGCTCCAACGCTGATAACTTATGACTATTTTGAGTTTTTTTATTTCATGTACTGTTGTCATGCAAATTGTCGGATCTCAAGGCAAGCGTTGACGTGTTCTAGAACGCTGTGTTTACAAGAAAGCCTTGCTATCCCAAAGATGACCTCGCGATGCGCCATATATATATAAGCTATTCACCCTAATTTTGTTCACGCTTACGGTCACTATACTTTGCGCGGATTTTGATTCAGAACGAATTTAAGCTGCGGAAATTTTGTTTATTTCTGCAAGAGTGATGTTTCGGCCGTTCAAGGTCATCCGAGGTCATTGATTTTGGTGCCAATCGAAAGCGCGTATGCGACTTCCTGTTAGTCCGTAAAAGTAACATCGGTCCTATATTGCACCATTTCAGAGATATGACAGCTTTTATGTGCTCCTGGCCCCACGGCCCCCACCTCTATTCTACCGTAGTTTTGGGGGTGTTCCCGTTGCACCAGATCGCCCATGTTGGGGTCAGCCAGCGCATAAGCCTTAAGCTATTCGGCCGTGAAATTATTTTCGAAGAATTCCAACTTATGTGAGCACGGTACCGGTACAGGAAGTGCGTCACAGACAGACAGACAGTCAGACGCTATACTGTGGCAGTACCGCGCTGTGTATAGCATCGCGCGGGGAAAAGAAATCATTATATCATGAATTCGAATTCATGATATGTAGGCCTACATATCATGTGGATTAAATAGTAAGCGGTTTTCCATACACGTATGGCATCTATTTATAGCTGCTCAGTGACGTCATTAGGAAGCAAGGAAAATCGATGCTTTTATTAGCTTCATCTGACCCCACCCGTATTGTACCCCCATTTTGGGGGTGTTTCCGTTGCACCAGACCGCTCCTGTTCGGGTCAGTGAGAGCAGGGACCCTAAGTTGTTTGGCCGTGCAATTATTTTCGAAGTATTCCAACCTGTGTGAAAATCACACAGACGGACAGACGGCATGCGATCTCATAACCACGCTTTGCGTAGCATCGCGCGGACTAATAAGCGACAGATATCCGCATACGTTATATTTTTTGAAACTACGCCCCAGGCCTACATTCTGCAGCCGATAACATAAGTCTATCTTCGTTGAAATTTTTATGGTGGGCTCCGGAATTTTTGTTTATTGCGGCGAGCGGGGCGTTTCGGCCGTTCAAGGTCATCCAAGGTCGATAAATTTGGTGCCAATCGAAAGAGCGTATGTGACTTCCTATTAGTCCGTAATAGTAACCTTGGTCCTATCTTGCCATTTCGGAGCAACGGCACGTTTTATGTGCTCCTGACCCCAACCCTATTCAACCCTAATTTTGCGGGTGTTCCCGTTGCACCAGATCGCCCATGTTGGGCGTCAACGAGCACATGGGCCTTAAGCTATTCGGCCGTGAAATTATTGTCGAAGAATTCCAACGTATTTGAACACGGTACCTGATCGTTGCGGATAGACAGACAGACGGACGGACAGACAGACGGACGACTTACTGTCGCATCACCGCGCTCTGCGCTAGCATCGCGCGGCAAAAACTGATACAGTTATTCAGGCTCGTGCAGTGTATTTCACGCGAAAAAGTGAAACCAAATTCGCGATCTGAGCAAACTTGTTTGACACCGTTAAATTGGCCGACTCTGAGTCTGAATGCCCTATACTGGGTGCAATTATCAGGGTTATACCACTTAAGCAAGCTGAGTTAACCTATGTTGTGTTGAAATTAGCCACTCTTCGTTACCATGGCAACAGGGGTCGGGTCTGAACCAAATTTTGCTTACACCGTTTTATTGGCTGACCCCGATAACCCTACCTAGAACCAAAAATTACGACTCTATCTTACACAGAAATGGAGTTGTCACAGTTTAAAATTTTACCATTACGGGAATAGGAATTTTTCGAATTTCCGTTAATAATGGAGTCAAATATTAAAATTTACTTTTCTAACCCCCAAAAGGCACTTCCTTGCGCGGAAGCACGTCATTTGACGTATTAAGGGTAGAAGTCTGCGTTGGCATGTTCAGTAGGCAATTGGAAAAACACACATAAACAAAAAAAGGATAGGTAAACATGCGAACGAACATCGGACAGTGTATATTTCGCGCATATGGGGAGAAGAAACCCCTGAATGGATCGCGTCCAAATTTTGTTTGGTTATAGGGACCCAGGACGTAATCACGTGTATCAAATTTGGTTAAGGGGTTTCTGGTAGGCGGGGTGCCAAAGTTTGCCCTTTCCCATAGACTTTGCAGGTCGTCCTTACAACAGTGCTACAAAACCGCATGCACTGTGATACACGTCTTTCGCTACGTTAGCGTTGTGGATCACTGGTGGGCAATTTTTTTCACTGGTCATTACGTCATGGGTCCCTATCAATGCGACACCATGTGGCAGGGGTGGAGAATGCGGGAGTGGAGTGCAGTAACTAAAGCTGTATACAAAATAACCAGCCTCGGAAATGACTCATTATGCATATAGTCTGACTTAACACGTGCATAGGCTAATGAAATATTACAGTACTGACCACTGACGTAAATAGCAGTGTATTTAGTCATTGTTAATTACAGCATTATTTCAACTAATGCATAAAAAATTAAGTTTAGAGAGCCGGAGATGGAGATGGCCCAGAAAGGCGTAGGGATACGGATGCGCAACCTTCATCCGTCGTTGTACACTGGCATTCAAACTCTCCATTCGTAAAGTAGTCTCTCGAACCTGTCTCCATCGTGTTTGCCTTCTATTGAACGGCGAGTTAAAGCCTGTCCACACTGTCGCAGAAAAGTGCGACTGTCGCACAAAAGTGAGACTGTCGCACTTTTGTGCGACAGTCGCCGAATTTCGCCGTTGTATCGCCGTTTTCGGCGACAGTCGCACTTTTGTGCGACAGTGTCACTTTTCTGCGACTGTCTCACTTTTTGCGACAGTGTGGACAGGGCTTTAGAATACACGTTCTCTGGAGTTGCACACAGACCGTTGAGTACAAAATTGACTACTGTGAGTTGATATCACATGCGGTTTGATCTCACATACTGTTGGTGACTTTCAACTTGTCTTAAGCACATTTGTCACAGGCATTTGAGCACTCCTGCATTGTCCACTCCCGCATTGTCCACCCCTTCCACATCGTGCCACATTGTCCACTCCTGCAATGTCCACCCTTGCCACATCGTGCTGATTTGTCCACTCCTACATCCCTGCAACGTGGTGCCGAATTGTGAACTCCCGCATTGTCCACTACCGCAAATTCAGAGTTCCCATTGGGAAGGGCGCCCCGCCTCCGAGTCTCGCTCGTGCCCTCGCCCCTCATCGTTGCCCCCTATCAAAAATGAATTTGGATTGACGACATTTGGGTCAGATATATTCACAGAAGAAGTAAGAAGACATATTTGTGAAACTGAATAGTGAATCTGGACATTTTTCCACACCGACTAGTCACCAAATGATGGGATTTTGCAGGCAGTTACATACATTCACAGCATGACTTGTGAATGGCGCCGGTATGAATCGACAAAACTTGATATTGAAAAAATGACAGTATCGTGCATGTTAACTTAACTTACATGCATGTAAGCTATTGCGATTTTGCAGAGGAAAGACAGGATAAAATTATCTAGACTACATTACCTGGAATAAGTGTGGAAGTTTCTGAAACAACACTGACTGCATTTTTCTGAAGCACGGTGTTAGGTTCAGATCGGCGATCTGTTAACAGGCGCCAAAATTGATAGGTTAGATGTCAGTTAGATGTGCGTCAATCGGTAACGACGGGCAAGTATTTTTATTTGTCTGAACCTAACCCTAACCCTAACCCTAACCCTTTCCGATCTGAACCTATCAATTTTCCCTTCAATTCGTTGCTTAGTTTCAGGTCGCCGATCTGAACCTATAATCATCCTTTTCTGAATTCAACAAATTATTACAGAAAGGCGATCGGTAACAACAGTTGTAACATCTAGATTAAATTTTCGTCTCATTGGTTTATTGCACTTTAGTGTTCTGTTTTCATCAGTCTGCAAGTCGTAGGATATTGCCAAGCTAAATTAGCGACGTCGAAAATGCCAACAGGGACATGCATAAACACACGATCAAAATGAATTAATCATAAGCTACCTCACCGTATAAAGCCTTCACAAGCACTGGCGGGTCCAGGACTTCAGTTAGGGAGCCACATTGGCGAGCGTATGAGCTCGAGACTACACTGTGTCTCAAAAAACGCGCAAACTTTGAAACGGTATAGACTCTAGCTCAAAATTAGATCGATTTTGATGACATTTGGCAGAAGGATTCAAAATACTCTAGAATAGAGTTTGCATGCTTCAGTTTTGGAGTGACACAGCATGCCAACAGTTGAACACTTGAACAGTAACTGTTATTTCGATTTTCGACCCATGCGCAATTTGCACATGAAGCACCACTGCATACCTGTCACGTCAGCAAACGTCGAACGCGTTTCAGTACTGCTGGCTATATTGCGTCTGCTAGACGAAATAGACTTAGTCAATGCATCATTGAAATTACTTGTAGGCCTGGCCTAATTGCAAAGTGCAACAACGACATGGTTACGGGCATTTCTGGTCACCTTTTTTCTTGTGTTTGCTCTTTAAACTGTGCAAGTGATTATCTGCTTAAAACCCCTATTACAACTACGATAAAACTTAAAACTTAAAACATAAAACATATTGCATGCAATATGTTTTATGTTTTATCGTACAACAAAACCCTATTACAACTACGATAAAACTTGCAACGCTGCAACAAAATGGGCGGTATCATGTCCACGATGCCTGTCA
>Ga0209788_1000287_pt1 | contig 12809 bp, 18 predicted proteins | sample WorMetLIZISLAND1_2_FD_187415 | JGI IMG/M metagenome (GOLD analysis project Ga0209788, IMG submission 187415) | Marine gutless worms symbiont microbial communities from Max Planck institute for Marine Microbiology, Germany - Olavius clavatus LIZARD... ...
ACTTGCTGCAGGAGATTCGGAAGATGAGATTTGAAGAGGCGTATGGGGGTGGCAAGCAGGCCGCCTGAGACAGGAGGAGGCCCGGCTGCTCGGGGTATGCGAGCGGACCTTTCGGCGCTATGTTGACTGCTACGAGGACGAGGGTCTGCACGGGTTGATCGACAAGCGCCTGGAGCAGGTCTCGCACCGGCGGGCGTCAGTGGGTGAGGTCATGGCGCTGGTGGAGCGCTACCGTCGACGACATGCGGGCTGGAACGTCAAGCCTTTCCAGCTTGGTACCAACGCGACGGGGGCTGCTCGGGGTAACCTGGGTCAAGAACCGGCTGCAAGAGGCCGGTGTGGTACAGAAGGCACCTGGGCGAGGCAAGCACCGCAAGCGGCGCACCCGCGCGGCTTGGCTGAGCATGATGCTGCACCAGGACGCAAGCACCCACGAACCGGAGCGTCGCCATTGTTCGCGAAACCCGAAATGGGGTCCGTCCGATGTCGGGTGCACAAAATTAGGCGACGGTCATCGCCCTCGGCGGCCCGCGTTCGTCCTGCGTCCGTCCCGGCGCGCACTCCGCACGGCACCAGGACTCCCGCAATGACTGGACGCCGTATCGCATGGCCCGGCCTTTCGTCTCCGCCGGCGCTCACGCGCCGCACTCCGACGAAAGGCTCGGCCCTACGCCTACGCGGGGGTCGTCGCACTTCGCTCGTCGCTTACGCCCCCTCGCTTTCCTGTGCTCCTCCTGGGTACCGGGAGTGAAGTGGGATTGGGTCGTAACCATGGACGACGCCACCAACGAGCATTACTCGATGCGCCGGTCACCGAGGTAAGGTACGGCCTCCAGCTTCATGGGCGTGTGCGACGTGATCAGGCAACGCGGATTGTTCGCCTCGCTCTACACCGATCGGGGCAGCCACTACTGGTATACCCCGGAAGCTGGCGGCAAGGTAGCCAAGGAGAACCCCACGCAATCTGGCAAGGCCATGGCCCGCTTGGGGATCGAGATGATCCCGGCCTACTCTTCTGAGGCACGAGGACGCTCAGAGCGCATGTTCCGTACCCACCAGGGGCGTGTGTCTGCCACAGGAGCTGGCCATCGCCGGCATCCGCGACATGACAGCGGCTAACCGCTACCTCGATGAAGTCTATCGACCGGCCTTCAATGCCGAGTTCATGCCGCCAGCGCTGGAGGAGGGATCGGCCTTCGTGCCCTGGATCGGCGGCCGGCTGGATGACTTCCTGTGTGAGACCTTCGGGCGTGTCGTCGGCAAAGACAACTGCGTGGCCTTCGAGGGGATGGCCTTGCAGGTCCCCAAGGACCGCCACCGGATGCATTACAGGAAGGTCAAGGTGCGGGGGCATTGCTAGCCCGATGGCCACCTCGCCGTGTTCCACGGACCGCGTTGCTTGGCTCGGGAGGAGCACAGGAAAGCGAGGGAGCGTAAGCGACGAGCGGAGTGCGACGACCCCCGCGTAGCCGTAGGGCCGAGCCTTTCGTCGGAGTGCGGCGCGTGAGCGCCAGCGGAGACGAAAGGCTCGGCCATGCGATACGGCGTCCAGTCATTGTGGGAGTCCTGGCGCCGCGCGGAGTGCGCGCCGGGACGGACGCAGGACGAACGCGGGCCGCCGAAGGCCATGGCCGTCGCCTCATTTTTTGCACCCGATATCGGACGGACCCCATTTCGGGTTGCGCGAACAATGGCGACGCTCCGGTTATGTGCTACGAAACCGGATAGTTCTATTTATTGCCAACAGCCTCACGAGCGGAATAGAAACGTCGCGAGGGGTCACCGGGGAGGCTATCGAACGCATCACTACCGGTCGGCGACTTCGATGGTGCGACCATCTGCGGAAACATCGATATCCAGCTCATTGTCTCCCAGCTTGCCGACGAACTCGTAGCGGACCACCTTCAGGCTGCGCGAATGGCTCGCTTCGATAAAGTCGGGTTCGAAGCCGGGTAGCTTGCGCTCGACCGCCTTGAGGACGGCGCCGGGAACCATATCATGCCTAAACTCGATTTCGATCTCCTGGATCCTTTGGTCCGGATAGATATCGAGCTCCACCTTGCGCCCGTCCGGGAGCAGGCCCTGAATTTCATATAGGTACCCCCCGTCCGGCTCGGTTTCGGTGTTAGCGCTGACAAGCCTGATATCCGGCAGCTTGTCCCGGGCGATGGCGCGGATTGCCTCCGGTACGACGCTCAGCTTAATGGGCTTTTGTTCCCCAGCCAATGCAACAGGCACCATAACCAGAGCAACCCACCAGGACAACTGTTGCAACAGGCGCAGCATGTCAGTCCTCCTTGGCGTGCGACGAATTACCGGAGAACAGGGACATGATTTCCTCGCGTAGGGTCCTCCAGAAAGCCTGTAAGTTGGCGTGCTTGTTATCCAGCTCGTTCAGGTATTCCTCGAGCTTATTGATGGCCGCGTGCTGCTCATTCTCGATCTCTCGCCTCAGCTGGGCCTTCAAGGCACTCAAGGCTGTTTCCAGCTCACAAATCTTCTCTTCGAGTAAATGCTTACGGCTGCCGATGGCATTCATCTCAAAACCTCTCCCGCTCACTCACCAACCCATGGAGCGACTGCTCCCGATCAGGCCCCCCGGTACCACGAAGAACACCAGACCGATGTACAGGGCTACATAGAGCTTCCGCCGTATCGCCAGGGCAGCGAGTCCTTCGGCCAAACGTATGGGAATAACCCGCAGAAAAGGCAGACCATAGATGACGACCACGCCGAGCATATTGTAGGACAGGTGAACCAAGGCGACCTGGAGCGCGAACACGGCATTGGCGCCGGATATGGCCGTGGCCGCAAGCAAGGCAGTGATACAGGTCCCGATATTGGCACCAAGGGTAAAGGGATAGACCTGCCTCAGACTGAAAACACCGCTGCCGGCCAAAGGTACGATCAGGCTGGTGGTGGTGGACGAGGACTGCACGAGTACGGTAATGGCCGTGCCAGAAACGATGCCGGAAAAGGGACCACGTCCGACCGCGCTGTGCAGAATCTCCTTGGCACGCCCGACCATCAGGACCTTGAGTAGCTTACCGATGTAGGTGATGACGAAGAAGATCATGGCAATCCCGAGCACAATCAGCACAATTCCGGCGACCGTCTCGGACAGCCCGATACCCGTGAAGGTATCCTGCAGCATCTCGACCGGCGGTTTTACCAAAGGCTTGATGAAGTTGAACCCCTTCATCGACATCGGATCCCCGCCCAACATGAGACCCGCCAAGTATTTACCGATCTTCTCCAGAAAGCCGAACATGATCTCCAGGGGTAGAAACACTATCACGCTGAATAGATTAAAGAAATCGTGAACGGTCGCGGCGGCGAAGGCGCGTCGGAACTCCTCTCCACGACGCATGTGCCCCAGGCTGACGATGGTGTTAGTAATGGTCGTGCCCATATTGGCACCCATCACCATAGGGATGGCGATAGATACCGGTAAGCCGCCTGCGACTAGGCCCACGATGATGGAGGTGACGGTACTGGACGACTGAATGAGTGCGGTGGCGACAGTGCCGATGACCACGGCCGTGATCGGGTTGTTAGCGAACGCGAAGAGCTCCTCCGCCTGATTCCCGGCGGCGGCCTTGAAGCCGCTGCCGATAGTTGCCACAGCCACGAGCAACAAATAGACCAGTGCAGCGATCATCAACCACTGCGGCCAGTTGGACGAAGTGGCAACCTTTCTGGTTTCGGCAATGGTTAGCGACATCGATTCCCCCGGGAAAGTCGAAAAGGTAAAGGCGAAGTCGAAGCCCCAAGCGATAGGGCACCCGCGATCAACGGGATCGAGCAGGCTGTGTGCGAAATACCCTACGCATCGAAGGGAGAGAGGGGGAGGACAATATCAGCAGGATATGACAGGCCGGTGACGACCCGGGTTGGCTCGGATTTCCGGCCTGACATCCGTGTTTTGGTAGCTCGGTCCATCTCCGCGGACCGGGGTCGACTTCGGACCACCTTGGAAAACTCAAGGTAGTCTCATGCCCGATTTTCCGCCTCCAAAATCGGATGGCCTCCACTTCGGGTTTTGCGAAAAATAGCGATGCCCCGATAATCCATCTTCAGTGTGGCGGAAAGGTATCAAATCAAGATGGGTGTCTTTTTGTTTTTTCCTTTTCAGCTCGATCGGCATATTAAACCTATCCAATTTCTTTCCTTTCTGCGAAAACCTTCAAACTCGCTAGGGCTTACATAACCCCTACAGGTCGAAGTGACATCTTCATGGTTCAGGATTTTCGAGGCGAATTCAAACGTAAGCGCCACCCTTTGATTCGCATCGCTTCCTAGTACGAGGTCCCTATACTTAATCCACAAAGGTAGTTACCTGCAGATAGTTGCGATCCGGATCACAGGACGCATCGGTCGAAATACACTCGGGGTCCGGACTTGGCGCAAAATAGGTATCATGGGCTTCGGAGCTTCCCGCGTTTACCACGAAGGCATGAGAAGATGATCGGTCTTTATACGTCGATCTTTTTTTGTCGGTAGGTGATGGCATAGGCGTTACGAACATATGGTTTGAAAACTTGTAAACCTGATCCATCACCTTGAAAGATACGGTCTCTTCGAAGACAACGGCATTATAACTAGGCTGACCACTATTCGCATAAACGAGCGTCGCGACAACATGGAGATATGCCACATCATCATCCAAATTCGGTGTAAAAAGAAGAACTTGGCGCGGACCAATCAGGGCCACGTCCGGCCCACGAACAAACCCCACGGAGGAGCCCAGAAAAGCGAGGGAACGTAAGCGACGAGCGGAGTGCGACGACTCCCGCGTAGGCGTAGGGTCGGGCGTTTCGTCGGCGTGCGGCGCGTGAGCGCCGGCGGAGACGAAAGGCCGGCCATGCGACACAGCGTCCAGTCATTGCGGGAGTCCTGGTACCGAGCGGAGTGCGCGCCGGGACGGACGCAGGACGAACGCGGGCCGCCGAAGACCATGGCCGTCGCCTAATTTTTTGCACCCGATATCGGACGGACCCCATTTCGGGTTTCGCGAACAATGGCGACGCTCCGGTGTTTGGTAAACAAGGCTACTGATCGATAGAAAAAAGGCCGCAAATGCAAGAATGTCCGTTTTTCTTCCTATTTCCAGTATCCTGAATACCTTGAGCGACTTCATTTGAAGATTCCTTCCGTTATCTTTCATACAGCTTTATGAAGTTTCCATTACTCGGTCTGAATATATATCGTTTTCCCGAATCACAATCATTGTTTTCAACACGATAGGTTTCAAGACGAGATCTCTCACGACTCGTTCCGGGGCCGATATCTCGATCGTACGCCACCTTAAAGGGAGGAGCTTGCTCAGTGCCACCTCCATACTCCCACCAAAACGCCTTTTCCCTTTCAGCATCGATCCGAAACGGTTCCCAGGCATTGTCACCCTATCCGAATTCACCGGCCACCGGAACATCTGTGCGATTCATCACACACAACAGCGTATTTCGGAGCCCTATCGAAAGGCGACAGCAGGATCATACAACACTGTAAGACAACTCCTACCGCTGTAACGATAGGAGTCAGTACAACCAACCGCATTATCCGCCACATACGCGAATGACTCCTATTTTCGGTGCCCTTATCTCGGGACCAGGACGATCTTTCCGAAATGGGCGCTCGCTTCCATATCGCGGTGGGCCTGGGCCACATCGCCCAGTTCATAGACCTTATGGATTAGGGGTACGATGCTCCGCTCTGCCAGTAGGGGCAGCACTTTATTTGCAAATTCGGCGATGATCGCCGCCTTCTCGGTCACCGGCCGCGACCTGAGCACAGAGCCAATGATCCGTTGTCGCTTGACCATCATCAGGGCCAAGTTCAGCTCCGCTTTGATGCCGCCAGTCACGCCGATAACGACCAAGCGCCCGCCGACAGAGAGGGATTTCATGTTGGAAGCCAGATAGGCGGCGCCGATGTGATCGAGAATCACCGCCACCCCCTGCCCCTCCGTAAAGCGTCGGACCTCCTCGGCGAAATCCTGGGATCGGTAGTCGATGACTAGGTCCGCCCCCAGCCCGGCGACCCGTTCGAGCTTGCCGGGAGAGGCCGTAACCAGGACCCTGGTATCGGGCTGCAACGCCTTGCAGAGCTGAATGGCCGCGGTATTGACCCCCCCGCCCCCACCGTGCAGCAAGACGTTGTCACCATCCTCCAAGCCACCGAGCATGAAGACATTGAGGTAGGCGGTAATGTAGGCCTCGCAGATACAGGCCGCCTCCTCGAAGCTCAGGGATTCCGGCACCCGCATCAGGTGATCCGCGTAGGCGACGGCATATTCCGCGTAGCCCCCGCCACCCACCAAGCCCACCACCCGATCGCCGACGGACCAGCGGTCGACTCCCGGACCCAGCTCTCGGACCGTCCCGGCCATCTCCAGCCCCAGGAGCTCCGAATCACCCTTGGGCGGGGGATACTTGCCCTCCCGCTGAACTAGGTCCGGGCGGTTGACCGAGGTGGCGGCCACCTGTACCAGCACTTGGCCTTCACTAGGTACCGGCCGCTCCACCTCTCCAATACGCAGGACATCCGCCCCACCGAATTCGTTGATCAATATCGCTTTCATAGATACATAATGAGCTTTTTGTCGATTGAAGTCACCGAAACCACAAAGGGACATCGTATCAATGGGGACCTTGAAAAATTGCACTCTTTTTAGCAGCGACTACGAGAGTCATAAGGGACCCGACAGATACTCGACAGCGGCCCGTAGATCGGCATCAGAGCACTCCGCACAGGTACCACGGGGCGGCATGGCCCCCTTGCCGGCAATCAGAGACCGCAGAAGCCGCTGGATGCCCTGCGCCATACGTGGCTCCCAGGCAACCCGATCACCAAGCTTGGGTGCATTGGCCACTCCCGTATCGTGGCAAACGGCGTAGGCCCTCTCATAGACGGCAACGCCAAGGCTGGTCGCCCCCGGGACACGGGTACCTTCGGCAGCAATCCGCACCGGCGGGTCCCGATCGGAGCCATCGCCAGACCAGTCCATCATCAAGACATAGAGGATCGGGATCAGAACCGCGATTCCGACCAAGCCGGCTAACCCCAATCCAAAACCCGCCACTTCGGTGCTTGCTCACTCGTGCCATCGGGAACTTCGGTAACCTTTATAAAACAAATAGTTGTCTATCATCCACCGCGGAGATACCCACTGAGCCGATCGGACTGGAAGATCTGCGTGTCGATAGGCAAGAGGCAAACAGGCCACTGCGGCTCAAGGGCATCCCGGCCAGCTTTCAAGTAGGCAAGTGATGAAAAATACCACTAGTGTCCTAACGTTTAGTTAAATAAATTCAGTTGGTTATCGTGGTCGCGCTCGTCGGGAGCGTATGCCTAGAATTAATTTGTTGATTTCATTTAATTTATTTGAAGATGATGCAGCTCAGAATCTGTAGAATTGTGTAGAAACTGACATCGATTTTCAGCCGCTTCTTGATAATGGCCACGAGCACATAGACGGAAATGGCGAGCTCGAGAAGACGAATATACCTATGGACATGCGTCGCTGTTCTCAGCCCGCAATTTTGCGGGAGAGGCTGGCACCTTAGCGTACCGCCGCTCAAGTCGGTAACCGGCATAATTCCAAATATTTCTTTTCCAATGTATGGGTGATCCTGAATTGCCGGTCATAACGTTGGGACACTAGTGGAAAATTACCATAAAAGCGAAAGGATGCGGCTCTTTTGAAACGACACCGGGTATCGAAAATCCGAGAGTTAGGACCGATTTTCCGGAGCGTCGCCATTGTTCGCGAAACCCGAAATGGGGTCCGTCCGATGTTGGGTGCACAAAATTAGGCGACGGCCATGGCCTTCGGCGGCCCGCGTTCGTCCTGCGTCCGTCCCGGCGCGCACTCCGCGCGGCACCAGGACTCCCGCAATGACTGGACGCCGTGTCGCATGGCCGAGCCTTTCGTCTCCGCCGGCGCTCACGCGCCGCACTCCGACGAAAGGCTCGGCCCTACGCCTACGCGGGGGTCATCGCACTCCGCTCGTCGCTTACGCTCCCTCGCTTTCCTGGGCTCCTCCTTGTGAAAGAGCACCCACCCCACCGGTAGGTGGCGCACCGCCGCGCAGCAACAAGTGGCAAGTTAGGGGGCCGCGGGGAACAAGACCGTTCAGACACTAGTATGAAGGCTAAGCTCTCGGCTTTACAGTCCGTGAGGCCGCTTGACGTGCACGAAATAAATTCAATTGTAAAACAGCATTTTACGAGATGTTTGATGAGAGCCGCACCCTAAAGCGGGGATTACATTTTTGCTTTGCGACTTGGAAAATTCCAGGGGTGGGACTTTTCAAGATTCCATCAAGATACCCGGACGTAAGATCCCACGAGCCGACTGCTGCGCATAGACGGAGCCTGGAAGAATCGGTATTCTAACCGTTCCAGTCACGCGGGGTACTCGATCCGCTCGATATCCGACCTTTCTTCCCCTTCGCGCCCGTAGCTCAGTCGGATAGAGCGCTGCCCTCCGGAGGCAGAGGTCAGAGGTTCGAATCCTCTCGGGCGCGCCATCGTTTTCAGCCACTCACACGCAACCGCTGACCGGGACGGATGATGGTCTCTTTTGGCCCCATCCGGTTGAGACGCCGCAGCTTGGCAACAGACAGCTTGTAATAGGTGGAGACCCGGTATAGGGTCTCGTTCGGCTTGACCACGTGGATCTTCGCGGTCTTGGACGATCCGGCCCTAGGCTTCTTTGCTGATTTCCGAGCCACCTTAGCCACCCGAATCGGTTTCCGTTTGGCCTTGGACCCGGCCTTGGCGACTCGGACCGACCTCCGCTTGGCTTTGGACTTGGATTCGACTTTAGCCACCACGACCGGCATGGGCGGAGGGGCATTTGCGACTCGATCGAGCATCCCCTCCGGAAGCCACACGGTGCTACCGACCGGCAGACTGGCCCTACCTTCCCGGACCGACTTTCTCCAATGCCGATTCAGATCTGCAAGCCGATACGTGGGCACGCCGTAATGACGAGCAACCCAGGGTGCGGACATGCTGTGACGGAGTATCAGACGATCTTCGGATAGGGGGGGCTGATATCGGATGCCTTCCGGGAAATAACGCTTGGGATGGCTCGCGACCTCCCGCGCCGCGACGAACTCGGCATAAAAATTGCGGGAAGCAAACCTGAAGAGAGGCCCCTTGTACCTGCGCACAATGGCCCCGATGTCGTTGCCATGGATGGCCTTGGCCCTCCGCATGCCACCTTGACCATGGTTATAGGAGGTCACGGCCAAGGGCCAACTCCCGAGCTTGCGGTAAGCGGCACCAAGATACTTCGCAGCACTCTCGGCAGCGATCACCGGATCGAGGCGCTCATCGACGGCACTATCGACATTCATGTAAAGCTTGCCGGTACCCCGTGTGAACTGCCACATCCCCGCCGCGCCGGCACTGGAGTGGGCGTGGGCCTGGAAGGAAGACTCGACGTGGGGGAGATAAGCCAAGTCTTCGGGCAACCCCCGGGAACGGAAGATCTCGCGGAACTTGGCGTCATAACGGCCACTGATTGCTAGACCGCGGCGAAAGCGCTCGCGTATACCACGTTGGCTGCGCACCCGGTCGGCAGCCCCATAGAGAGCTCGCTTACCGCCGGCCGCTACGAGCTTGCTATATAATGCCTTCTGGTAACGGGTCGGGGCCTTTTTCTCCCGAATTCCGGCCTCCAATTCCTCGAGGCAGCGCCTGTAGTCGACCTCGCGCGCCCGCACAAAACGCTCCTGCTCAGCCGTATAGCCGGCCCGGCGGAGACCGGGGAGATCCACCACCTCGTAGACCACACCCAGATACTCATCGTCGTGGATAGCGACCTTATCGCGGCCCCACCGGCCATAGACATTGCGCCAGAAGGCCACGTTGTCCGCAATCTCGGGAGGAACCGGAAAGATTCGGGAATCCCTGTCGAATAGCGCGATGCCGGAGCAGCCGGCAATGGGGAGGACCAAGAGCAATAGGACAACGCGAGATATCCGAAAATGGGTAGCTATCGTCATGGTCGGATTCTCCTCTCCTCCCCCGGCGCGGGGTCGTGGCTGGCCCATCGGCAATAGGAACGCCTTGATCAAAACGGGGAAAATTCCATCCTTGGAATTTTTCCCCACGCCGGGTCGAAATACGATTTCGACCCGGCTGCATTTTCAGTCGCTGCCCGCGACCGAAAATGGTGGTGCGTCCTTGTACCGCACGGGCACCCCGAACGCTTCAAAGTACCCTATATCAGCACCGGGCACCTGAAAGATACGAACAAAAATCCAGCCCAAGCCGGCACATCATTTTCCGGTAATCGCCTAAGGGCGCGGCTCTTTTGAAACGATACCGGGCGTCGAAAATCCGATGGACATAAACCCATAAACAGCGGAGGAGCACAGGAAAGCGAGGAAGCGTCACCATTGTTCGCGAAACCCGAAATCGGACGGACCCCATTTCGGGTTTCGCGAACAATGGCGACGCTCCGGGTATCTCGGCCTTACAGTCCATGAGGACACTTGACGTGGACGAATAAATCCAACTTCAAAACAGCATGTTACGAGATGTTTGATAAGAGCCACACCCATCTTGTTTCATCGTCTGACTGTCATTCGGTTGCCTCAGCGTTCTCACCCAAGGATACTTCCAGCAACCCATCATAATTGCCGTCGGGGGACAACCTATAGCCCGCGACCTCGCTGCGGTAGGCACAGACCTGATCCTCATACCACAGGGGGATATAAGGCAGCTCCTTCAACAACAGTGCCTGTAGCTCTCGGTAATGTGCGGCTTGGCGTTCCAGGTCCTGCTCCGCCTGCGCCGTCCCAATGATGCGGTCGGCGCGCGGGCTGTGATAATGGCCTCGGTTGGCCCCTCGGGGTGGAACAGACGTGCTGTGAAAGACATAACGGAAGATATCCGGGATTCGGATGCCCACCCAAGATAAACCATAAAGCTGGAAACGGCCCGCCTTGATATCGCCGTAAAAGGTACCCCAATCATAGCTGCGTACATCCAGCCGAATACCCACTTGCGCCAGCTGCGCCTGGATTACGGTCGCCAAACGTATTCGAAGGGGATCGCTCGAAGTCTTATAGACCAGCGGCAACGGTTGCTCGGTATCGAGCCCGGCAGCGGCCAGCAGTGTTCGGGAGCGGGCCGGATCATAGGCATGGCCCGCAAGCCCCGGGGCGCCAGCCCAGTGCTCCGGGGGAAACATCGCCTGCGCCGGCCGGCCGCCGTTCCGGAACAGAAACCGCAGGATTGCCCGCCGGTCGATGGCGTGGGCAATGGCTTGGCGTACTGGCCGTAGACCCGTGACCGGGTCTCGCAGATTGAACCCGAGATAGGAAAAATTGGTCCCGCCGACCCTATGTATCCGCACCTCGGGACGCCCCTGCAGATAGCCGAGCAGCTCCGGGGACAAGTCGTTCTGCAGCAGATGGATCTCGCCCCGCAGTAGCTTCATGACTCGGACGTTAGGGTCATCGACCACCAATAGCTCGAACAGCTGTCGGTCACGCCTGCGTTCGAGGCGCAGCCGGCTAGGTTCGGACCAGTCCAGTAACCGAAAGGGTCCGCTGCCCACGGGCGTGTGTTGGAAAACGTGGCCACTCCGGATCCGTGTCGCCGGTAAGATACCGATATCCAGATAGGAGGGAAATAGAGGATCGGGCGTAGAAAGCCGGAACTCGACTCGATCTGGCCCGTCGGTCCGGATATCCCGAATCATGCTCAACAAGGTCCGGTGTGGAGAGGTACTGGCGGGGTCCAGGATCGAGGCATAGGTCGCCGCGACATCCTCGGCAGTCAGTCGGCTGCCGTCGCTGAAGATTCGCCTCGCCTCTTCCAGGGTGAAGAGATAGCGGGTCGGTGTGAGCCGCTTCCAGGTGGCCAACGCGGGTACCGGTCGGCTCGCGGCATCGAATGCCACTAACCGCTGGTAGAGTAGGCGGTTAATGCGCTCGGAAATTGCATCCGTTGCGAATCTGGGGTCCAGATTGCGCGGTGCGGTAGCAAGTCCCATGCGCAGAGTCCCATCCAACGCCCGGTCCGTACAGCCAGCGAGCAGGATGCAGAGCACCACTGTCAATAGCGGAATTTTTGTTTTCAAACGGTTACCGAAAGAGGGTGCGACGGTTTATGCTCTATGGGGGTCTAAGAAGGCATCAGAAGACCTCGAAGGTTCCTTAATAGGGTTCCGAAAATGGAATTTTTTGGCGGCATCCGATATATCGTGGTGAGTTTTCCGATGAACCTCATGCTTCTTCGATGGAATCATGGCACGGTCACAGACTGTAACGGGCACCTTGAAAAATTCAAGGTGCCCATGCGGTGCAAGGACGCACTGCCATTTTCAATGGATGCGGCTCTCATCAAGCATATCGTAACATACTGTTTTATAAGTTAGATTTATTCATCCACGTCAAGTGTCCTCACGGACCGTAAGGCCGAGATACTTGGCCTTACGCGGGATGGAGCGTAGTAGCCGATCCCGTCGGCGAGCCTCGAATTCCTCCAGGCCTCGTGCAACATATTCCTGGCCCTGAGTCAGCAGGGCGTAGATGAGACGTGCTAGCTGATGAGCGGTGGCTTTGACCGCCTTCGCGGTGTCCCTGCGGGCCAAGCGCGCGCGATGAGCGGCCCCGATGCAGGTGTGGCTGCGTCGCGCATGGAAGGCCGCTTGGCATAAGGCCGGCCCGGCCCGGTTGAAGACCTTGGGCTGGGAGCCGGCGAGGGTCTGGCCACCGGAGATCCGTGTCGGTGGTGCCAGCCCGAGCCAGGAGCCAAAGTGCCGAGCGGACGGAAAGCAAGAC
>Ga0209788_1000288_pt1 | contig 12785 bp, 11 predicted proteins | sample WorMetLIZISLAND1_2_FD_187415 | JGI IMG/M metagenome (GOLD analysis project Ga0209788, IMG submission 187415) | Marine gutless worms symbiont microbial communities from Max Planck institute for Marine Microbiology, Germany - Olavius clavatus LIZARD... ...
GGTTATTCCCACTTCCCGCCCCATTCCCTCACAAAAAATTGATTTGCACTGCAGTTGATATGTGTGGTACCGAATAAATCAGCAACAATGCAGAGTCCATAGTCCAGACGGACAAATGCAAAAATATCCAGCCAAGTTCTAGAAAAGTTGCCAACAGACAAATGCAATAATGTTCTGTCAAAAATTGAGAACTCTAAGTCTAGACTCTAGATTAGAACTTACTGATGGGCCCGTAACGTAATGTAGCAATACGTGTTTTATCTCCCGTAGGTCGGCTCGCGATTCTTCCTACCGCAACCGCGGGATTCTCGTCAATTAAATTCCCATCCCGCCGGATTGTCGGGAATTTTATTCCCACACCCGCGGTATTTCCCGCGGAAAATTTCCCATGCAGGTCTCTAATGTGCACCTATAGCCAGTACTAGTGATGTTAATATCAAATTTTTCGTTAATCCGGAATTCCGGATATCGAATCTTGAAATCCGATAAAAATTCGGATATCGGTTCATTGCGGCATTTAGGTGTGCTGCACGTTGACTTTCAGTAGATTTGTAACTGCGTGTTGTCGGTGATGCTAGAAGCAGGCATGCAGGTGACGCCGGCGACCTAGGGTAACGTGCGGTGCCGGCGGTAGCGGGTGGCGGGCCCGTCCTCCTCCCCATCCCAAAGGGAACTGAACGACGGGTTGTCGGCCACATTGCCGGTTTTACGGTTGGCGGCGGGAGGGGCGCGTCTAAGCTTAGACGAAAGAACTCTCTCAACACAGCCGTATTCCATCCTGCGTGTTGATGTCAACGTTTTGTGCTGCATACATTTTATATACTAAGGGCCTATTTCCATTACGGCTGCCGCTGCGCGTTGCGTTGCGTGGCGAGCGATAGTCAGCGATAGCTATCGCTTCATAGCGCTATGAAGCGATAGTGACTATCTCTCGCCACGCAACGCCACGCGGTAATGGAAATGAGCCTTACTCCGTAATAGCCTGAGCACGATAGGAGCCTATGAGCAATAGATCGATGCTAAAAATCTCCTTTGTCGGATATCAAATACTGAAAAATTGAGACGACGGTATTTTTATATTTGAGTTTATTTCAAAGCCGTACTCGCTGTGCCTGGAATTTCTGCTCATGTTAGCGTGCGTGACGAGTAGGCCTAGTGCCTTTACATTGCTGGCAGCAAGCGACGCAAGCAACCCCGGGACGCGCCCCTCCCGCCGTCGCCATCCCTATACCGGCAAAGTGGCACACAATCGAATGACGAAATTGTGGCACGGCACACACACACCCGCCGCGCGGCCTGGCAAGACATCGGGGTCAGTAAGGCAATAATATCTTGCCACAGTGGGCAGAACAAAGCGCTCCATTAACGCAGACGGCGATCGGTGTGTGAGAGCGCGTGCAGTGTGAGTGTCGCCAGGCGGTGGGATGCAGCGGCTTACTTCAAAGGAAACGAAGACAGACGCAACATGCTACTTTCGATAAGCGGAGTGGCAGTGTGAAATCCGGATATCGATTTGTACAAACGATATATCGTTTACCGGATATCGTTTAACATCCCTAGCCAGTACCAAATTACACTGCTTGAGGACAGAGGCACATGGCTGTGAACAACTGGCCTAGAGTAGTTACTTGATAGCAACCTGACTGGGAGTGGAATCCATGAACCACAGTTTGGCCGGAAGTCCCGACACCCCACACGTTACCTCAACAGTCAACAAGCCACCTAATCAACCAGCGGAAACTTTTTAAGCTAACAACTTGAACTAATACAACACACAGAGCCATTAAAAGTCCACAAACCCTCATGCTGATCGGTCCTTCAAATAATACAGGATGTCACGTCATGTGCCATCGCTAGTAAAGGCGTCAGAGACACAATGGACCAGTTTACTCCACTAACGCCTGTCTCTAGCTCTTTCTACTGCTTTGTTAATCTTCAATCCTCTCCAATCTTCAATGTCAATGTTAAGAATCCATCTTCTTCTGAGACTTCCTCTGATCCTTACACCCAAGTATAATATCTTTGTTCAATGTGTCTCCTTCAGATCTGAGTGTATGTCCATAAAATGTCAGCTCTCGTCTCAGTACACTCGGAGACAGCAAAGACTCGGTACCCATCTCCTCCAAAATCCATTTGTTTGACTTATCCTGCTTCAACTAATGCAGAATAGAGCCACAAAAACTCCGCAAAGCCTCAAATAATATGCTGATAAGTTGACAATGACCACAGTTGACTGACCTGTCGATGGAGCAACGTTTGATGCACCCCACACGGCTGACGCATTGCCAGCACTGCCCTCACCCGCCTTCCATCCAGCACCACCAGGAAAAGATGACAGTCCGGTTAGATCCATGTCAACCGGCTGGGACACGGAACGATGGAACGCTGGCTGGCCATGTTGCACTTGCCTACATGCCACATTAGGACAGTATTATATACGAGGCATTAGAGCGTTATACATGTTGCAGGGACCAACTACAAGCAACATAACCTTGTGATAAATTTATATACTTTGGTGCTGATGGTTGGGCGACAGGAAGTGCATCAGTCCAAAACTATTTGATTTGATCCAAAATATTGAATACGGTATTCACGCAGCACAATGAAGTTTATACTACCAAGCCACACGTTCATATATCAAACAGAAAAGTGGAATGTTATACAAGCATCATCTGTGTATTGAATTAGTACCCTGAGGCTACAAAGTTTTGAGGTATCTTTGACCATGCTCAGGATGATGTCTGGAGACTGAGAATCAAGGAGGCAACTGGCTAACCGAGGTTAACCTGGAAATGGATGGGAAAAGTTGTGCACAGACGATGTACCTTGACGGTAGAGGCTGAGGCTGTTGTCCTGTGATTATGCGTAGAAGTGTCTTCTGTTCAGCTGTCAGACCGCCAGTACTGGCTGCCGAGTGTTGACTGCAGTACACACATACATGTACACTCAGCTATTTACAGTGTACACCATGATGATCTGCTTCTGCTAATATAAATAGCGACCAGACCACAGTTTTCGCGGCAAATTTTTCCAAATCCCGCGGGACAGTTTACCAAATTCTGCGGCTCAGTGCGGCAAATGTTACACGTATAGCAGTTAATTTTCTACAACCCCAAAACCCTGTCAAAGTGCAGTATTTTCACCGGTATGTTACCGCAACTGACACAGATACAGTGTAGTTACCAAATAAACTGGCAATATGTCAGATAAGTTCAATATCTTCAATATTGCACACTCTATAAATTTACTTACTTACTTACTTACTTATTCCTCCCAGTTGAACACTCGAGACATAATAGGACATCTTGGAGACGGGTCTTTCTAGGCACACGATAACTCAAAACAAACAAGAGAAAAGAAATCAATAACAAAAAAACAAACAAACTTGCCCTAGGTAAGACAAACATACAAAGCACAAAATAGCCTAAACTAAATCTAAACCAGCAGGCCCCAGTACATATCTAAGGACTGTTCATTTGTATGTGATTATGACGACGTAATGTACAAATATAAGAGTACATACCTAAGTTCAGCCAGTTTGCTAGCTTCAGCGAGCTTTGCAGCCTCAGTTTTGAGTACTTCATGCTGCAGAGCTTGCTGCTGCTGAAGCATGGCATCTGTCAACTGCTGTGGCTGGGAGTGCTGTGATTTAATAGCACGAGGTCGTGGCCCTTGTGACGTCGGCACTGAGGCCGTTGTTGGCAAGTTTGTGGCCATGGAGAATGCGGCCGCCGCTGCAGCTGCGGAGTTCTGCCTCGCGGCCTGTGATGACGACGACGCCTGTGACTGCATCAGGAGCTGTAGCAATGCCTGTTGTTGTGGTGTTGTCACGGCAACGGCTGGCTGCTGTCGCTGCTTCCTCATCAATAGCTGTAGCAGATGCTGCTCAACTGACGCCGGAGCTGATGTCTGGTCTGAGCCACCACGTGGTACCTCTGTCACCTGTCCACCAGCAGTCACTGCCGGTCCAACCTGAAAACATGAAATCAGCGGTCACACTTAACAATGCATCGGACCATCGGGCTAACAGACCACTATCGGACTAAGAGGCTAATGGACTAAGTAAGTAAGTAAGTGTGCTTATACCCGGCGCCATTAAAACAAAGAAGTCACAATGAGTGACTGAGTCTCAGTGAACAAAAATGTCTTAAGTAGCCGCCTAAACTCGGTGAGGCAAATGTCTTGCTGTCGCAGCTCAGCCGGCAGACTGTTCCACAGCGCGTGGTCCGGCAACCCCAAACTTCTATCGCCGAGCCGAGCCTTGACTGTGTTGTACATGTGTGGACATCAGCTGATCCGAGGTGCCGACATCCTATGTCCGTGACGTGTTGGCAGTCGTCGGATAGGTACGGCGGGGCGAGGCAGTGGAGCGACTTGTACACGAGCAGCATGACTATGCTTAGGGTTAGGGTTAGTAGTCCGTTAGCCTGATAGTCCGATGCATTACTAAGTGTGTCCCTGAAATCAGTATTCATAGTAGTGGATAAAACACTCAGTTGAACACAGCTCGTATATGATCCCATAATGGCTAGATGGTCTGTGATTCTTGTGTGATCAGAACATCCATGTGGTTTTGCTGCTTGAGGCCTCAGGTGCTGGAACAGTCTGCCATCTGCCATCATTTATGAAGAATTTTTCTGGACTTTTTCATTACTAGTGGCACGAGAAACTAAAACTGGACTGAAATTTAGGGGTGGGTTCACCCAACAGAACCTACCGTTTTTGGGGTATGTACTTGGATAGTTGAACCCCGAATTTTAGACATAATAAATCCAACAGCTGTTACATGTGTGATTCGTCTGACATATGGCATATTAGCCACATTCATTGTATTCTATTGAACATTAAAAAACATCTCATGAAAGTCACACAGAGTATGGCACACTATAAAAATGTGACACGATATAGTAAGTAAATTTACAAAGCGTGCAATGTTGGAGGAAAACCACCGAATCTAAGGTGCTGGGGTGAGTGGGTGGGGCGCTAGAAAGGATTGAAGGCTAAATTATAGAGAAAAGTTTTGAGTTGACGGCGAAAACCAAATATGGAGGAACTGTTACAAATGTGAAGAGGAAGAGAGTGCCAGGTGGTGGGAGCAGCTACAGCAAAACTACGAGAACCAAAGCATGTACGGACACGTGGGACAGCCAACAAACTACAGCCTTATGAACGAAGTCTACGAGAAGGAGCATATTGTTTCATATTGCATCTACACCGCAAACGTTTCTGAAACACACATGCAAGTACAGCAGAGTGGCATGCTTTACTGTACCACATAATGAGAGACACAGAAACATGCATAATTACAGAGAGGTGCACTGGTGACTTTCTGTCAGCAAACGGATCCTGATTGCCCGTAGTCTTCAGCAGATCTCCTACAACCATTTCAACATTAGGTCAGGTTTGGATTGGATTGAGTACAGTTTAACGCCCCACCACTGTATAGGTCATTTCGGAGGCGGTCTTCAGAGCCAGTCACTTGACTGTTACTGACAAACAAACAATAAGGAAAAAACATCACGTCAGTTTCTAAACTACAAAATTATAAGCAGTAATATCAATGATCGATAATACTGTAATTTCCAACACATAGCGTAGTACCAAAACTAGTATTTTGTTATATTTTTTGTTTAGCCAACCTATTTTCCCAGTGTTACTTAAAGTTAGGCTGGGTCTGTCACGAGTTGGAGCAGAACTTATTACAAGCCAACCCTTCGTGTGATATTAACAACTATGTCAAAACACTCTTCAAATATAAGATGCTTCAATAAGCATGTTAAATAATACAGATACGGGCAAAAAGTGGCAAAATCAAATCTGTCTGTAACTAGCTTCAACAGAAAATGGCAGCTATAGCTGTTAGATGCAATAACAGACAGAATAGCTGTGCATGTGTGTCTTGTATGTCGCAGTTATATGGAGGAAAATTCACCGAGTTGCATGAAAGAAGCGTCTGCACCACGTTTGACAAGCAGGCTGTGAGTGAAGAAGCCGGCGCTGTGCCAACCAGCCATTTCTGACCTCTGGAATGGACCTGAACACATACAACACATAAGCCACCATTACAATGCCTGATATCCATTATCCAATACGGTACCGGTATCTAACAAGTATGAATGTACTATGGATCAGGAAATGACAGACACTGCTGCAAATGTGACTAACTGATGTGTGTTCAGTTGTTCACTCATCAGATGGCAGCACTTTTCTGCAAGAAATGATGGCACATAAAATCCGACCGGATGCGTATTTTCTTGAACAACATTGCTGTTGAATTTCATCCCGATCTGATTTGAAACGACAGAGCCTTAGGTGTTTTTTAAAGAGGTCGCACCTACAACAAGAAGAGAGGCGATATGAGATCACTTCCTGATCCAAAAAGTATTTGGGTGTCTAGTCAAAACAGATTGGACTGGCCAGACATTACAGAAGTCATAAAGCATAGAAAATATAACTGAACTGACAAGACTAATCGCTTCATTTAAAGCTTCACAAGTACACCTGTTACCGCATGGCTCGCCAACGATCACATGAAACCTGAGATTTTTTTCTCAAGCAGTTACCTATTGTTGTGCTAGCTATGATTAATATACAGGACTCAGGTGATAATCAAACACTGGCTGTCCAGACAGTGAAGAGTATCTCAGTGGTACATCAGACATCAGCACAATAGAGGCCAGTCAGGCCAAAAGTTATTAAAAGCATCGAGTTAATCACTAATCAGGAATGATAAAATGACTGGAAAAATCCAAGCTACTGAACCAATAAAAGATCATGACTATATACGACGATAAAAGTTAATATCCTTGATAAAAGCAATAATGTTTATAGAATGGATATTTTAGAATGGACTAATAGGAAGTTGCATACGCTTTCAATTGCGCTTTCAATTGGTACCAAAATCATCGACCTTGGATGACCTTGAACGACCAAAATGCACTCTGTGCAGAAAAGATGCATCTTTTGGAGCCTACCGCACAAATTTGAATAAATGTAGACCCATACTATCAGCGGCTGCAACCAAGACCACTTGGTCGAAAGTATGACACCCTAACCTTACGCCAAGCCAAGAAATACATCCACACAATCTTACCCTGTATGACTCCTTGTGGATCTTGGTAGAACCATTTGGCAGCGTCTTCGTGGTCGGGCGAGACAAATCCTTTCTTGTTGTCAGTCGGCGGCTGCTCAAAGCTAACTGAACTGTCATCATCTCCAAATAAACTGGCAACAAGCTGCTCAGCGTCGATGTCCAAACGACTGAAGTCCACCTCCGTTTCTGCGGCGGGCTGAGTGCTTGGAATTGAAGAATCTTCGGCCGTACTAGGACCCTCGGCAGGGTGGGTGGAAGTTGACATCAGCATAGTGACATCAACGGCGGATGTGGATGTTGGATCGGCAGCTGATGTGGATTCAACTTCCGATAATTTGGCAGCAGAATCACCAGGGACACTGTCATCATCCATGGCAGTTGAACTTGGCGGATCGTCCGGCTGTTCTATGGATAATGATTCCAGCTCCTCTCCCTGACAAAAACATATCAAGTGAACTGGCAATATTTGGCTGGACAAGACACAAGCTTGTGCAAAACATACGGAACTCATGTTATTTTGGATCCAAGTGGTTCAACTTCCATTGGCTTGAAATGCTCTTTCTGACTTTTAAAATACAGTAAACTTTTTTGTCTGCTTTTTAGATGATGTCAGCTTAAACATTTCTACTTCTCACATTACTGGCACATCAAGCACATTCGAGGTTATTTTATAGTACTCTACAGTTAATGTGCCATATAAATCACTCACTTACTTACTTAATAACACAAGCTTGTGGCCTGCATGTACAAGAAACTTGTACAAGAAACTGCTGTCACTGCAATACATAACAATTGAATTTCATTGTGATATGCAGGGCACTTGAGGGTAATCTCAGCGTGGTTTGGTAGCATAGTGATAAGTGTAAGGTTCCGGACTAGTGTCTCAAAGGTCGCGAATTTGAGTCCCACCAGCACTGCTGTCGAGAAATAACCTCCAGCAGGTTATTTACACTTGCGGTGCCAAGAGTCTGAAGCTACAGCACAATGGTGCTATACAAATTTGTATATTTATTTAAATATTTTTTAATATATATCTGAATCCAGATCGGCACAGAAATCTACCTACCTGCAGATTAAATACAAAAACAGACACTGCAAAATATGCGTGAAGTGTGATGATAACACCTGGTGTTAAGTACACTGAGAACACGGCTGACCTGAAGGCCACTAGGACTATCATCATTGAAATCAAATGGAGTCAACTCTTTACACTCCTGCAACAAAATACAACTTTTCACTAAGCCGACAACTAAACAATCCCTCTTCAACCACACGCAGTAAGCTATGCTGAGTAACTCGATTAACACGAGTATTGCAAGAACTACGGACAAAATGACAGCAAATGGTGCACTAACTACTACATTATGTTCTCACTGACTAGCAATCATTGCTTTTATAAACTAAACTGAATTTGGCCACATCATGGTGCCCTTAACACTGAATTTAAATTCAGTTGCATATATCTTGTGTCTGTCTGTCTTTCTGTCCATCACATGCTGGTACTGTATCCAAATTACTCAAGCTACAGTCATGTGGTCTTCACTGAACTGAAGTGGTGCCTCAGTGAAGGCCTCATGACTAGTTCCTTCATGCTAAAATTCATCACTAACTTCCAAAGGGAACACCTGGAGTGGCGAGACTGAATAAGAGGGAGGAGGGGGCAGGAAAAATTTGCAATTTGCAGCAAATAAGTTACCATGTCTCAGAAATGGTGCAAAATAGGACAAAGGTTACTACGAAAGAAGATGTAATTGTAATTCTTGTCAAGGCTGACAATAGCACCCTACATATCAAATCTGCTCTTCCTGCAATTTCCCATTCCAGTCAGAAGCAACCCAGACAATCGCAAGTCAATTTAACAGGTAATAATGTGGAGAGCCACGCAATAACTGCAATCGTACAATTAAGCAAAACATAGTAGTTTTTCTTACATCTTTTGACATAAAGGCACCACTTGCATCAAAGGTTCCAAAAGAACCAATATCGTCAACACCAACCGTACTCCACTCAGGAAGATCTGAAACATTGCAACACTATCACTTCTTACTAAAGTGACACAATGATTTCAAAAAATAACTGGACCACAAATGAAGTCAAAAATATGCCAATTATTCATATAAAATTATACATTATGCAGTATTATTGTTAGCCATATCACATGTTAAAATCAAGCTAACCTAACCTCTTCTAAGCAAAGAAAATGGTAACCAATCAGACTCTATGGGATCATTTCCCGTTGAAGCATCAAGTGTTAGCGACTTCACATTACAAAGCAATAGCATATGAGGGTGGTGGTGAATGAGTTAGTGACTGTGTGACATAGTATTTTTACATCCCATTCAACAAATAATAGGTCATTTCGGAGATGAGTCTTTCCAGGGCTGATGACTGACGACTCGAAACGAAAAACAGAAATAACAAAATGAACAAATCTGTCCTAGGTAAGAAAAAAATCTAAAGACAAAAAACCATAAACTAAACATGTAACCCAAAATCAGCAGGCATTAGTACCCCTGAAGGAACTGGTCATTAGCCAGTCTTTTCCTTGCTGCCTAACCTTTGACTGAGTTTACTCCCAGTCAACTCATCACTGCTGAGTGGGCTGAGAGAATCTGAGAACTAACTTCTGCCACAGCTGCTTAAAATCGAACCTGGCCCTCCAAAGTGACAGCCCAGCATGCCAGCAAACCACTAAACCACCTACACTACCTAAGCAATCAAGCACAGACAGTGAACCAATTAAACAGAGGCAATACCGTAAAACTTCTAATAAAGCCTCTCGCTTCTTCTATTAGAACGAGTTACTTCTGCCCGCAGCTCGCATTAGGGACCCGGCTTCTATTAAACCATTGTCAACTTGCCATACCAGGGTAATACGAATACTGGTACTTTGTATTTCCTCGAAATAGTACTACGGCACGACGCCTACATCTTTAACTTTTTAATAGCATCATACGTCCCGTCCCGGTTTGTATTAGAGACCCAGCTTTTATTGGAGACCTGGCTTCTATTGGAACAAGTTACTTCTGCCCCAGCTTGTATTAGAGACCCGCCTTCTATTCGAGACCTGGCTTGTATTAAAAGTTTTACGGTAACTCCATCGGCAGCTGCAGTGATATCAGTAGTTCAGTACCGTCTTCTTCTTCTTCATCGTCGTAGCCGTGGTCGTAGCGTTTCCGACGGTAATCCCCGCGGTCGTAGTGGACGTTATCACGACCATCACTACTACCACGATGTGAACGACCGCCACCACGAGGCTCGTCTCTCTCCAATGGATCACGCCAACTTCTCACTGCCAATAACACACTCACAGTCACAGCTGTAGAAACCCATATGAGTTGGTAGCACATCCAAGTAGTCAAATAAGGTACCGTACAATCATACAATGTTATGGCTGATATTGACTGTGGGTCACTCAGAAACGGTAAAATGTAATAGTGGTGTTATGCAAATTATACCTCCATGGTTTGCCACAAAGCTTTTACTGGACAATCTGTCCACACTGTGGTAGCGGGGAGCAGATATTTACTCCTACCATTGGGTAGCAGAACGTCAGCATCATATTGGTGACTGTATCGACATCAAAGATGTATTTTGGAACTCTGTGAATCTGGTCTGCCTTTCCATATAGGAAGTGCTTGATGGGATCATCACGACAACAACTTACACTAAACTGTACCACAGGCACAGTTGGTGGAAAAGTAAGCCAGATATGACATATTTAAATCTAGACTAAAAACTCACTTGTTCAACACTGCTTATAGCTAGCTTACCTGTTCCACCAGCGCCTATGAAGCTACGGCACTATGGCGCTCTACAAATGTATTATTATTATTATTATTACCCGGTCTGGTGTGATCTGGCCGACTGCGCCATGACCCTCCACCTTCCGTCTCGGAGTCTCTTTTCTTTGCTTCGCGCCAGTTATCGGACGACATTGACCTTGAGAACTCAGGATGCCGAGATGACGCAGCCAGGTCTTTGCCACCGCGACCACGATGTGCGCTAGTACACATGCCAACAAATCCAATAAGCCTGCAACACACTAGGTGGCCATTTTCGACTACCCACCTTGACGACCAGATGGGCAATGTGTTGCAGTTTTACTTCTGCGGCCAAAGAAAACAAACATCAATCAGTAGCATCAGAACTGAAAAAACATCGAGACCCATAAGAAAACACAAAAACACATACAAAGAGCCTGATTTCGGGTATACCTGGATTAGACTGTTGCCACCACTGATTATCACTCTCCAGTCATTTTTCCCTTCTTAGCAAGTAGGCAGGTGGGGGTGTAAGTAAATAAATAAAGTAATTATAAAAAAAACGATCAAAGTGTCTGAAAATGACAACTGTCACTGAGCAAGCAGTACAAAAGTTGTGGTAAAAGTCATGGGAATGAACCCTGAAGAGAAAAGCCTTGAGGCGACTTCGGAAAACAGACGTAGAAGGTGCGGACGTGACACGTTGGGGCAGACTGTTCCAAGTGCGGGCAGCAGCAACAGCGCAGGCCCGATCACTGACGGTGGATAGCCATGTATTGTACGACGAACATTCAGCATTGCCCACAGTGTACTATGGGCTATATATACCCCACCCACTCATATTAAAAGCCACCCCAAGGGTGAAGCAGAAGTTTTTACGGATCAGTTAGTTACCCTTCCAATCACCCAACGAACACGGTCAAAGCACTAAAGAAAATAAGATAAACAGAACATCCTCTATCCAGTACTGGAAGACTGATATTTCGGACTTGGATTTCTAGCGAAATCACATTTAAAAATATCATCAGTTCATCATCATCATCATCATCATCAAAGTCTTAGTGTCCACTTACAAATAAGAACAGCAGACATTACAACGCCACTGGACAAATCGCAGTCAAAAATTCTTCAAACAAAAATTTTTATAAAAGTTTCTTGAAGTGCAGTTGCATTTGTGCCTGGCAGACAGCTTCCAGAAGTCGATTCCAAGAGTAGAACTGCCATAGAACTAGAAAATAACACGTCATCCGAGCGAACATTGTACCTTTCATCTCGGACGTCATCCCTGGGATGTTTTCCACGAGACACGCCATCACGGTCAGAATCACGTACATTCGCTCCTTCTCTCCAACTTCCTTTGCCTGATTCCAAATCATCACTTGTTACATAATATGCTCAGAGTCGAATGAATCACATTACACTGCTGCAGTACTAGCCATTACATTAGACTGTCTGAGTAGATAGAGAACTTTGTTTTTGACCATAATTCTGCCAAATTATAAAAATGTTGATACAATTTGGCTTGCAGTATATGTCAGCATTCAGTCATTATTATAATCAAACCAAACATCACCTCACATGCTATACTGCACTGATAACCACCAGCTGATGGAAAATCATGTGTTTACAGATATTACATTATTTTGGGCCCACTTTGTTTTCACCCATAATTAAGCCAAGTTATGGAAATTCTGACACACTGTGGCCTACAAAATATGTAAACACATTCTGCTATTAAATGCACGTAAAATATCTCAAATTGTCTTATTTTCGCTAACTTTACTGTAATTATATTTCCATCATCATCATCATTATTCGGCGTGCACCATGTCAGTGCGTAGCTCCACTTGCTACCAATAGTCTCCACAGCGGCTTATCCAAGGCCAGCTCTATAGCATCCTCGAAGGTAAGATTGTGCAGAGAAAGGT
>Ga0209788_1000290_pt1 | contig 12762 bp, 11 predicted proteins | sample WorMetLIZISLAND1_2_FD_187415 | JGI IMG/M metagenome (GOLD analysis project Ga0209788, IMG submission 187415) | Marine gutless worms symbiont microbial communities from Max Planck institute for Marine Microbiology, Germany - Olavius clavatus LIZARD... ...
CATCGAAATAAACAGATACAAGATGAATGAATAAATGAACGAATGAACTGATCAATCCATCTGTCCATCAATCAGTAATAATAAATTTTCTGATTATTACTACAGATTTTTTCATTATATATAATAAATATGATAAATGTCTTTTACAGTTCTGAAAAGCGAAGCAGACTTTGCACACCGGCCATTGAAGGAATCGAAACTCCACCAGTTATGTGACTATTAATCAACAAAATTTTATCACCAACAAAGCTATGAGTGGGGATAGCAACACTGAAAAAGACAGCAATGAATGTGATGCAGACAGAATCTATAACTGTTGCCCTGACAGTGATATGTCAGAAGGCTGGTGGTCTGAAACATCTGAGCCATCTCTGTGTCCATCGATAAGATCCTGTGTTCTTAATACTTTCTCTGCAGTAAATATCAAATCAGATACAAGAAGCTCAGCTATTTCTGTGATAGCCGATCGTACTGCATGCAGTATTTTAACCCTATTCATTGTGATCGCAACATCTCAACCTCTGAATAAAAAAATCCATTTGCTGACAGTCTGCAGATCCAACAATTATTGAGGATCTGCGTCCGCAAGCGGATGCATCCGCAGTCCGCACACCTCTGCTGCATTGAGTGACCATTGACCTGTAGTGTACGGCACGTGCTGAGCGTGTCATTGTTGACAAACGAGCCGTGCATATTCGACTCGTATGCCTGAGTCCATTAGACACTTATGGCATTTCTCACTTCGTTTTTTGTGGTGCATTTTGTGGTTAAATGATACATCCTACAGCAAAAGTGTCTGAAGGGACAAATAGGGACATGCCTGCTAGGAACACGCTGGTGCAACTTTTAGCTGCATACACCAACCCTGAGAGCCACAATGCACAGCGTCACAGACAGACAGACAGACTGACAGATGGACAGACGGACAACAGGATGATGCCAATAGCCGATCATACTGTGTAGCAGTATGATCGGCTAATGACAGTATGATCGGCTAATAAAATATTATCTGGCTTGAGGGAAATTATGCAGACGGCAGAGATTTGGTCAGATCTGGATAATAATGTTAGAGATCCACTAGAAGTTATCAGAGTCTTCTTCTTCTTCTTCTTTTCTCGTCCGTCATCACGATGACAATGAGGTTGATGATATTAGCTGTCTCCATGCAGTTCTGTCTTTGCAGCTGGCTACGGCATCTTTAAGTTGTATATTCCGTAGTTCAAAGTCTTCCTTGATGTTTTCGATCCACTTTTTTGCATGTGCTCTTTGGCTGCGTTCTCCAGTAACATGGCAATAAAGAGCTCTGGCTAGTAATCTATCAATCTCCATTCTGGATATGTGTCCAAACCAAGAAAATCTTCTTCTTCTCCGTATCTCTTCTATGACTGATTCAGTAACAGAGTAACAAGTATCAAATACCTTCTGAAGAGCAGCTTCCGTTTTCTCAAAATTGATTTTCATGGCTGCAGTGACATCATTAAACGGCACAGCCAGACGTTTCAGTGTGAAATTCCTGTTTAGAAAGATACACATTTAAATTAAACAAACCAAACTCACAAATTATATCAACAGATACATCTTTATAATCACGCTCAGTATTTGATCTTGCTGTATTTGGACTGTTTTAAAGTTCAATTAATCCAGCGTTAAACAAACATCGGTCACACAATGGATTCATCTGTTCTCAGACTTCATCCAGGGTCATGGGAACAATGCAGAAGGCCAGGGGTCATAAATCCCAGAATTTTGGCGGGTGCCACAATACATTGAAATGTGAGCTCTCTTAGCACTGAATCCTGATTTTTCTTCTTCTTAGTGGCGAAGTCCTAACAGCGTTGCCGTACTGACGACTTGATGCCAAGTATCCCTGTCCTTTGCCTTCCTCCAAGCCGTGTGGACCCCAAAGTTCTGGGACTGAACGTCCTTATCTATCACTCTCAGCCAGGTGGATCTTGGACGACCAGGAGGTCTGCGCCAATCACATGGTAGTTGCATCGCGGCAGCGATGACACTGTGATGGTCCTCCTCTGGAGCTGATCGAGCCAGGTGCTCCCCAGTGCAGCCCTGTCTGAGTATTTCAATGCCTTTCAATTCCATTCTAAAGTACCAATCATGTTCTTTCACATTCTTGGCTCAATTAGCTTTGAGAACTAAAAAACACACATGAAATATCAAGGATTGTTTGCTGTATTCCTAGTGCAAACTTCACTCCTTCATCGCTGCTTGTTAGATGACTGGAATGGCGAATCTAATCAAGGCGATTCAGTTCAGCTCAGACTTCTGCTGCCGCCTCCATCTTCCTCCAGCTATACTTTACTTAACATTACATTAAAGACCATCTTACAGAGATGTCCACAATAATTAAAAAAATTTGAAAAAAACAGTAGTAAAGTTAGAATCATTGACCTTTCCAGTGCAGCAGCGATGTCGGCGAAGCCTTGCGGTGACGTATTGTTACGATCCCAGCGAATTGTTGCCAACTTCTTGTTCATCAGAAGCGCCTTTGACAGCATCCGAGCCCCAGCGTCACCCGCCATGTTACCGCTGCCACATCACACACTCACTGCTCTGCACTGAAACATTGTCGCTAACAGGAAAGTATTATCTTCAACATAACTGCAGATGTTCTAAGAATCATCACAAGAAGCTCAGTTGTTGCTGAAACAACCAATCGTGCAGCACTGTGAAAATTTTGGGGGCTAAAAATAACATAAAGTTACATGAGCATAATGCACATATTGCACCGTTTTTGGTACAGTGTTAGCTGCAAACCATTGTGTGGAATAATCTTTGTACGATGTATAAATTTTGAAATTTTAGGGTGCGTAGTCTGATGGGACAACAAGATTTGTTGCAGACCACAATTTTGTTCACACTTAATTAGAAATTTATTTTTATGACGAAAATCTCACAGGAGGTGCGATGTTGATTAAAAATCTTTATCTGTCAAAGGTGTATGGTGCATGAAGGTTGTCTGCAACAAATCTTGTTAGTATTCTGTCCAAAACCGGAAGCAATTTATAAGTTAGTAAAACAGTGTTACAGTTTTGTATTTAATATTCTAGCCCTGCAGCACTGAAAAAAAGCACCTAAGACACGGATAAAGACAAGGATAAAGACAAATATGAGGACATATAACAGGCACCTCTGTATCTTCGGACTTCATGGCACTATATAAATATTGTATTATTATTATTATTACTATAATTATTAAAACAAAATTTCAGACCTGATGTCCAGTTCAGTGAGAGTTGTGTTACTTCCAAGAGCACTGAGAAAGACGTTTAGATCGGTCTTTAACTTGAGATCATCCAGCACCAGACTCTGTATTGACTGTATATGACACAATAAGTAAGTAAATAAGTAAATAAGTAAATAAAATCATTTATAGTGAGAGTGGCAGCCAGAGGCCAGTGCCTGTAAAACCTAGTACAAGCTAAACTCGGCTCAATTCAACTCCTGAGTCAACTCAGCATTCCATCCCTCTGGGGAAGGTAAATCAAGTACTAGCCAGTCTGGTTGGGGTTACGGCAAGGTGTGTTCACTTGTGTCAGGTGGCAGGTAACACTGTGTGATCCTATATGGCAAGTGACACCCTGAGATGATTTCTTCAGGAGAGCTATATCATCTAGTTTAACCATCAACCTAACCTTAACCTTTCTACTATTATTATAAACTGCAGTCGCTTCAGAATACACATCGTCTTGGTTGTCTTGGTGGTGCAGCGGTTCGGCGTCGGACTTCGACCCAGCCGGAATGCTATCAAGTCAACTAGGTCAACTCAGCCTTCCATTCCTCTGGGGTGGGTAAATAGAGTACCAGCCTGCATGGCTAGGGTTAGGTGAAGCGTGATCACTTGTGTTGGGTGGCAGGTAACACTGCGTGATCCCATATGGCAAGTGACGTCCCGGAGCTCTGAGATGGGTTCCCATGAAGAGCTATATTGGCCTTTACCTTTTTACCTTTTACTAGCGCCTCTGAAGTTACGACCTAACGGCGCTACACAAATCTATTATTATTATTATTATTATTATTATTTTTAAAAAACTCAAATCAATACATCTTCTCAAGAGTTAGACCAGAAAGAGAGAGAGCGGAGGTGAAGTATGTGAAAGACTGACCGAGCGTTCATTCTGTATCAGTTGCACAATGGCATCCATGACCTGCGGCACAACCCTGCAACATTGTACAACACATAAATTAACTTCATCAAATAAACAAGCTGGTAGGTGACGTAATAAGGGGCTGCATGATGTCATCAATGACGTGACTATTTGACTCCACTTGGGTGCTTTCTATAGGCTCCCAATAGGAAACAACCTGCTAATCTTTGTAAATATTTTTTAAAATTTTTAATAGAGTTATTCAAACCCGGAATCAAATCTGTGATAGTCGTAAATAACACAAATAAACTGGATGAATTCTGGGCAAACAAAGACATAAAATTTAACTGGAGATCTAATCTAACTGGTTCCGGAAGCTACAGCAAAGTTTATTATAGTTAGTTTATTTTCTTTAGTTAGTTCAGTTTAAGGGGCATAGAGGCCACACCGGCCTCACCTAATTGTTTTGTTGTCTGTTTGTGTGTTTGCTATCTCCATCAGTTTCCAAGGCCGGTCCACAAAAGTATTTCCGTGAATTGCCGTGGCAATATTTGCTACAGGCTGGATGCACTAGCAGTCGCCAAACCAATACCATCGACGTACTGAAGGGCACACTTGCTGCCTTTCACTGGAAAACAAATACAAATGTACTATGAATCAGGAACTGTGAACTCTAGCACACATCTAGTCAATCTAGCCAATGATGTCGGCGGGCTAGCGGGCAGCCAGGCGGAAGTCACAGCCGCCATCTTGAAACTGTGACATGAAATAACCACGCTCTGCTGCACAGCATCGCACGGTAAAAATCTGACTCCGTCAGTCAATGTGTATTTACTTGAAGATTGCAGAACAATCCTGCCAAATTTCATCACGATCGTATTTGGACCGAGGGAACCTTAGGCTTTTTTGAAGAGGATCGCCCCAACAAGAAGAAGAACAACAACAACAGCAAGATAAATAGCAATATCAATATCTGGACCAAATATTTTCAGGACTACATTACAAGCTGGACTGATTTGAGTTAACAATCGATGATAATAAGCAAATATTTACTTTGGTCGTATGTTGTTCATATTTTTGCCGATTGCAAGGTGCTTAATACACCTGTTCTTGCCCAGCTGTGCGAGTATTCCCACCAAGTTCTGATCAAATCCTGAAACAGCCCATCACCATCTCAGTAAACTAGCACGATTTTCACACCGCTCAATTAACGGACAATTATCCGCAAAATTACATCATTATTTTGCTATTTTCACAGAGCAGGTCTGCACAATGAATGTACAATAACCAAGCAAACCACAACATGATACAATTACATATGCTAACAAGAGCGAGAAACTCATCACCCAACGAGTTTCGCAATTCACATCGACATAAAGAAAATGGTCACATGATCAAAAATGCATGATGTAATAGATAAAATTTCAACATTTTGTGGGTGGGAGGGTAGTGTCCGTGCAGGAGTTAAAAGTTGTAAATTTGTGCTGCTGGGGGAGCACTTCCTATTCACTTGTTCAGACACTTTTGCTGTATGTATCATTCAGCTACAGTACACAGCATCACAGACAGACAGACATATGACAGTATGATGCCAATAGCCAATCATACTGCAGGCATCAGTATGTAGAAAACGGCAAAGTCAGTAGCGACGAACCATTATCCGAAATATCCAGTGAGCTGATGCATTTAATGTGCGCTCCAGTGCACTCCAGGGCTTGAGAACCACCTGCGCCAAGTGCAGCCGTCGACAGGTTCAGATCCAAGTTCTTGACTTGTGTGTTATGACTCAAACCGATAAGAATTGAACTGCAACAGAAAACCAGCAAATGTGTTACCGACTTGGACTTCCTCGGGTCAACAGTAGTAGTAATGGTACAACTACAAACGGTAACATCCATTCATCTTCCATCCTTCAGCATCTTCATTGGCTACCTGGGCAACCAATGCACTAAATTCGAACTTGCCACACTGACTCATGAATAACACCCGCAACTCCTCTCAACCAGCTCTCTTCATAGCTACCACATTCTTTACACTCCTCCAACACCAATCTGTTGTTGGTTCCATCCATCCATCTTTATTTGCTCAAAAATTTGGTTCTTCAGGTCCACATAGACTTTGCTTCGCACGGTTTCAGCGTTGCTGCCCCCTCATCTGGAACTCACTCCCTTCTGGCATTCACGCTTATTCGTCATCACATACATATACATTCCATCGTCTTGTACCAAACACAGTGAATCATCATTACTGGATACTAACAAGAAGTCCAGCTGTTGGTGAGAAATAGCTGATCGTACTTGCTTATTTACAGTTTCAAATGGAAGTATGGAAGTCTGCTTTTGATGCCTTTTGGTTTTTACACACAACTTCCATACGATCAATGCAACATTGTTTTGGGTGCACAGGGTCAGAGTAGGGGTTGAAAGTTGTAAAACTGTATTCCTGGGAGGCGAAACTTCCTACTCATTTGTTCCGACACTTTTGCTGTAGGAAGTATCGTTTAGCCACAGTGCAGTGTCACAGACGTATGAACAGACAGACCGACAACATTATCATGCCAATAGCCAATTGTATGACACGATCATACTGCATGCAGTACAATCCGCTAAAAATTAAGGCCATAACTAAAACTGCCACACATTCGATTAAACTAAAACAGTGAATTTATAACAATGAAACATCATCTACATACTTAATGGCTTCGTTTGGTAAACGACAACCGGAAAAGTTGACTGTCTGTAGAGCAACGGCTCGATTGAAGAAGTCTCGCCAGGACATTGGCACGACAACATCGCGCCCCTGCTTCTTGTGCGAGTAAACGCAGCGGGAAACGTCGAGGTGAACAAGGTTGTTGACACAACCGGCGAGCAGTGCCGCAAACAACTGTTTGAAAATCAAGCAACATCATTATTTCATCATTATCACTGTCCTTAGTTACCATTACCATCATCAACACCATCTAGTCGGGAATACCAGCCTGTGAAATGTCCTGTTCCAACCAAAGCTTACTTCTGGATGACCATTCCAAACATAACTGGATATAACTCAGAAAAATGGAAACTAGCTCATTTGTCGCCGTTGTGTCTGGTCACTATATTTAGCAAGTACAAATGAACTATGGATCAGGAACTGTAGACGTGCGCTTGGTGGGAAGCCGGCGGATGCAGCAGCGAGCAGCGGGGGATGTCATGGCCACCATCTTGAAAGTATAACGCCGTATATAAATCCGACTCTATCACTCAATGTATATTTGCTTGAAGAACAATCCTGCCAACTTTCACCCCAATCCGATTTGAAATGGCGGAGCCATAGGCTTCTTTGAAGAACAACAAGACGAGTAGCGATATTGTATTGTATTGTATCGGTGTTTAGGATGCAGGCTTTGAAGCCTCTACATCCAATCATATAGTATGGTATTGAATCGTATCGGTATTGGAGTTAGGCGACATGGGATCAGTTTCAGATCAAAAAATGAAATAGAACCAATAACGTAAAACTACTGTTGTCCAATCCAAGCAAGTAAATATTGTGCATTTGTAGAGCGCATCAACAATGTCTCTAATGTGCTGAAAATGTGAAAGAAGATACTGACTGACTCCAGGGGAGACTCTGTTTCAGCCAGACTCAACGTGGTCATGGCGTTTGGCTGCGACAAGAACTTGTAGAAATGCTGCAAAGCCAACAGACATACTTATAAGCCATTCTTTTACTGAAAATATAGTTCACTCTGCCCACTTCAGTACAATATACACAACTACAGGCCAGGCAGAATCATAATACATAGATGCATCTGTTATACTTCTTTGGCCGCTGATTGGTTGGCCGAGTCCTATTTACATTAGCTGCTGGCACATCCAGTAGCCAATGTACTAGATCCAGGAAATGTCACCCTCACCTGAGTATTTGCTAGAACCACTGAATGCAACGGCCACTGCTTATAATCAGGTCTGTGTTTGCGAACTGAACGCTCATCTGGCAAGGGGAGCACAAGAGGCTTGCCAGCAGTTAGGGCTGTGATAGTTTTTGGACAAGGTCAAGCTAACAAGGCCGTTTAAGCAAGTAACTAAGTAAGTAAGAACATCTGAAGAGGTGCAATGTAAACAAACAGTCACAATGCACTGCAATCTCAAAACCTAAACAAATAAGTCTTTAGCAATGCTTAAACTGTCCATAGCCGATGTCTGTTTGCTTAGGGCCGTGACGGCATGTCACTAACAGAGTAACAGCAAAACTGAATAGCAGCAGCTAAGACAGTTTTGCACAATCTTATTCAACCAAGGCCAGGAGCAATTTTGGCCCAGATCAATGCTACAACTGCACTTGTGTGTATGGACATATCAATACATTTTGTCACCTGGAAAATCCGGCCCATCGGCCAGATGTGGTCTCTGTAGGTCAGAGAATGACAATAGAACTCTACACAAGTCGATTTGAACAAGAAGCTTGCACTTCTGACATACTTTCTTGCATACGTTTTTCTTGCATCGAACAGAAAGCAGCCCTAGTCCACACACTGGTACAAAAACTTGCATGAACTTGCATCAAAATTTGATGTAAAAAAACTTTCACAAGTTTCTTATAAAAGTTTTTTTGTATAAGTTTCTTATACAAACTTTCTTGCACATGTGTCAGGGACATCAGCACACTGGGGATTTTATAGCGTAATGTTTTACTTACTTACTAACTTACATGTTATAATTAAATGTTTCTACAGTATCCTCTACAAAACAATCCAACTTACACTAAGGTCTTCTCCTTTCAGACTGTTCCCCGACAGATCAATGCACTGCAGTGATTTGAGAAAGCCTCCACTGCTGCACAGCACCTCTCCGAGTTTACGTGCAGCCTTGCCTGTAATGCTACTGTGAGACAGATTGAGACTAGTCATAGCTGATGACACCTTCGCAATCACCGGCAGGATGCACATCAAGCCTAACAGACGCAACAACAACCAAACTATAATACATAACATATGTCACACACATGCAATAAAACGGACAGTTATCGGGGGAAAACCAACAAAAATTATAAACCAATATGGCATAAGAAATCTGAAACAAGTACGATTGTACTGCGGATTAAGAACTGGTGGATGCTGCTGTTTAGCACTCGGCAGATACTGAGTGTGTACTCAGCAGGTGGCAGTACTTTTCTGCGTAAAATGACGTCATGGCCGCCATCTTGACAGTGTGACATCACACAGAAAATCTGACTTCGTCAGTCGATGCGTACGTACTTCAGGAACAATCCTGCCAAATTTCATCCCGATCCAGTTTAAAACAACAGAACCTTAGGCTTTATTTGAAGAGGTCACCCCAAACAAGAACAAGAACAAGAACAACAGCAACAAGATGAGTAGCAAGATGACATCAGTTGCTGATACAGCAACAATTATCATGACAACGAACAAAAATAACCACGAACATAATGAATAACAGCAACAATGACAATGAAAAGAATAAAACACAGCAGATTATTTGGCACTGAAACATATCTCACTACCTGCCAATCTCACTGATAAAATTTTAACAATAATTTTACACTTTCTCTGGTTTTAATTGCAGCCTCAAAATGTATTTCTACAAATTTCATTCGAGACCTAGTAACAAATGGTGTCTATGCCAGCACCTGTGATTCGTTTCTGTAAACCGACATATGGTGCATCACCAGCAGCATGATTGATTCAGTGATTGATCAACATGATGTAATGTACTATTTCAAACAAAAATGTACACAAAAAAACCTTTTTCTTCAATCACATTGCCGGATACATTCAGAGACGTCAGCGCCAACTTTGTATTAGCAGCCATAGCAGCGGTAAGACGTTGAACAAAGTCACTGTACAAGTAACACACGTCAATATTCTCACTACTGCCATGTCTCTCATGGTGGACTATTATTAGCGGACTTAGATGTGGCTGTTTACAGCAAAAAAACGTAGTTATAATCATCATCAACATCATAAGAATGTACACAATACAATAAAATCACTTGTAGAACTGTTGGTCTTCATAACCTTACACAGCTCATTTGAAACTTCCTGCATTGGAACAAAACAGACAATCTTGCTGACAAAATGAAAAGTTAGCTCTATTGAAAAGTTTGGTATTGAGGGGGCATTTGAAGAAAATGGTGCCAGTAATATGATACAGGTAATCTTGGAGACTGTTCCAGGCAGCATAACCGTACTGTCCTTAGTTCTGGTACGTAGGTTAGCAAAAACACCACATTTTTACCTTTTCTGGGAGGAGGCAAGTCCCTCTGACCATGCCTATGGTTCCTCGAGTTAGACTGTCAACATATGGAGGATGCACCTTCTGTTATGCTGAACCTTTAGCTTGGAATGCTCTTCCTTACATTAAAAAACAATACACTTTCTTTGTCTCCCCCTCCGAAATGACCTATACTGTGTCGGGTGGGGCGTAAAACTCTACTCCATCCAATACTTTCTCTGTCTACCAGAACTTCTAGACGCCAAATTACATTACTAGCACATCAAAGCTATTTTACAGTCAACATGCTATAAAAAGTACCTACTTACTCACTACTGGCGACCATGACTAAATTTATATGGCACTTAAGATCACTCACTGTTTGATGCCGGTGTTAGTCAGAACCAACTCTCGAATACAACTGTTGGTCCTCATAACCTTACACAGCTCATTTGAAACTTCCTGTGTCTAAACAAACCAGACAAAATTATCTCAAAGCAGTTGAGTCCAGTTCAGCAGAGTTCAATTGTAACATTTCTATCCGGCGCCAAAACCACTCAAACAGGGGGTATTGAGTTTTGCGTTTTGCTAGGTAGGGTGGCTACAGAATAAAGGTGATGTGGCAGGTGTAACTGTACTTTTATGTGTCATAGATTTCTTGTTCTAACAGTGAAAAAAATGGTTAAAATCGGTGTACAGTTATGGAAATTATCGCAAAATTAAAACTGGGGTACGGCTTTTTCTGGACTATTTCATCATTACATTATTTACTACAACATTGGTTGTGATCATAATCAACAAATGAGATCGATCTAGATCTAGAGAGACTTGTTAGATGAGATCAATCAATCCAGTCGGATGAAAAAAAACACATTTGTGGGCTTTTTTTATTACCGTGACATACACCAGTACATCACATGATCTGCCCCACACAATGTCCCATAACACCTGGCCCCACCATGTGCCTAGTGCCAACTGAGAACTGATTAACTATGTTTACGATGCATCATCACGGCTTAAAAAATTTCTCTGTGAAGTCAGATTTTTTTTCTGACGCCTCCGAGATCTCGATTTGATTCTGAACGTGAAGTTTTTCATGCAGATTTCAATCTGAACAAATTTAAGGAGATTGCATTGATAGAATGGTTGGTTCTGAACGTATCCCATAGTATACAATTTTTTGGCAATAAATTTTGCGTGGGTGTGGCTTCTCCTGAAAGACCCAAAACAATTCCGAATGACAAAGGAAACAGAAACAAGAAGTACATGGGTAGAGTGTACTACAACCCAACTATAAGATCACTTACCATCTTGAAGTTTGAGAAATTGAGCTTCGTAAACCAACCATTGCGCTCCAGAGCCGAGATGATGGGTATAAGAGCCCTACAGCATCAGCATCAGCATCAGTACCATGATGTCAACAATCACGTTATGATACACAGCCTACTTAAGAGTTCAGATATACCCTGTATAATATCAGATGGTAAAAACATCTCCCAAAATGCATACCAGCCCGACTGCAGCACCAAGTAACAACTGCAAACCATATGGCAGAAAATAAAAATGACCATCGGAGCCTATGGGAATATGCAAGATGGGAATATGCCCCTCGCTGGCACATGCAACAAGAAGTGTAGCTAGTGCTGTAAAGGCCGATTGTACTGCATATGTTGATGATGAGCTCCGACCAATGCTCATCACTGCGCCATCCACCCAACTTACTAAATGATGAACACTGAACAGCATGAGCAATTTACCAGGAGCATCAAAATTAAATTCCAGGAGATTTCCAGTATTTCCAGGAGTTTACAAGGAGTTGTAGACAGCCTGATGGTAACCTTTCACAAAACGCCAGTTTGACTTAAAACGTTGGAATTGTTGCATGAAAGTCGAAAAATAACCCACTAGAATATTGTAAAATATTGATACTGTGTGGCAAAGGAAGGCGAAGAGGCTTTGCACCCACACGGATATTTTGCTGCAAGCATATGATGACAACCATAGTAATATTGGCGCTTAGCACTTTTTGGGAAAATTCTGTCCACGATAAGAACAAAAATAAGTAATAGCAATAGAAATAGCAAATAAGGTGAAGACATACTTGGTGTCAAGATGGTCAAAGTCAGTCATTAACAACTCGCTGGATCCGTGGTACAGGTAGATCGTGTCAATATCCTGTCAACAGAACGATCCACGTTTCAAGTTTCTAATTAATTTTCTATGTCACCACTCACTGTTGACATACTGACCTAGTTGGCTGCAGGATGTTAATGAAACTGGCCATCCGGCCAACTAGGGATACACACTAGCTTAACTCGGTTTAAGAATCAACGTTAAGATATACCATATATAATAATAATAATAATAATAATGATACGACAATTTATAAGGCGCCGTAACATGTCCGTGAGGTCACTACAAGGGCGCCGTACAACCGGTTCACGCGA
>Ga0209788_1000291_pt1 | contig 12755 bp, 11 predicted proteins | sample WorMetLIZISLAND1_2_FD_187415 | JGI IMG/M metagenome (GOLD analysis project Ga0209788, IMG submission 187415) | Marine gutless worms symbiont microbial communities from Max Planck institute for Marine Microbiology, Germany - Olavius clavatus LIZARD... ...
TTTCCATGATTTTCCATAGGGAACCATTGTGCATAACGCGCGAGTAGGAAAATACTAAAGACGGAGTCGTATACTAAACTCCTCTCACACTCGGCGTGATCGGAGTCGCGAGTTTATGTCCTCTAGCTGCTACAGATGTGCCCCTGACGCCTAAACTCGACTCCGATCACGTCCAGAGGACTGTCACACATCTCAAACATATGCATAACATACACAAAGTTCCACAGAGTCTGAAATTCCAAAGTAAATTTAAGCGGGGATGGCGACCCTAGGGGAGAGGGTACCGACCCCGGAATTTTTTGTAGTCATATAAAGTCCAATTTCTGTGAAATATGGCATAAATAAGTTTTGGTCAAGAAAATTTCTGGGGGTGGGGTACCCCCTACTCCTACATGTTTTTCAAAGTCAATAGGTCTACTTATGGTGCACAATGCACATCACTCAGTAATGGGTGATTAAGAAGCTCACAACTTTCATTCCAGTGTCAGCAACTCCAAGTATTGTATGTTTGTGCTGGGTTCAGCAGTCTACACTGTCGTCCATTGTAAAATGAACGGCTGCATGTATAGCTATATACGTATAATTCAAGTCCTTTACACACGATCAGTTACTGAATGCATTTTGAAACAACACAGATCACCAGTATGTGGGCTATTGTTAGGTGTGCATGCATAATTCTGTTTTCCCGGCGTCTCTCAGCCATGCTTCACATTTTTGACGTGACGCATGTTTCCAAGGAGCACCACGAGGAGGTGGACGCCATGCTCCTCACCTGCCACATTGAAGTGACTGTACTGTGACAGTTACAACAATGTGTTGACTGCCTATTGTTGTATCCGTGCACTGCAGAAGACGTGTGTAACCTACTCGCCTCAATATGCCAGCGGTTTGTGTGAACGACGTAAAAGGGAACAGACTTAATCACTTACTCAGATTAAAACGCTGCACTGTAGCTTTCCTATCCTGTGCCTTTCACCACACTACATGTATATGTATAACCCATGTGAATGCCTGACAAGTTAGATGCCTTTCGTGCACGCTGAAGTTATGAAAATTGTCAGCGAAAAAGATCTGTGACGTATCTATCAATTTATTCAAATGGCGGACATTTTGAAGATTTGTTATAAAATAGCAAAATGTTGCACCGGTTTGGCAATAAATGGTGATTTTTGCTGTTGACGATGATGTTTGCATTAAATTAAGTGTTGGTTTGTGTTTATTCTCTTGACGTTATGCAGTCTCTTCATTATAATGACAGTGGCAAACAATAGTTAAAGAATTACGAATAAATATTTTATGGTCATAATGACCAATACCTCTTGTGTACTCAGGGGGTTTTCATGAAATTCGCGTTTGTAAAAGTATATATATAACGAAAGAACAAGGGGACATTTTTTAATGAAACACTATGTACTAATACCAATAGTCATTACTTTTATGGAACAGAATAGCAATATTCATACAATTTTAGTTTTGTCAGAATTATAGTTCTCTTGGGCAACCAAGTAAAACCCCAGTATTCAGTGATGTTTGTTTTTTACATGTACCATTTCGGCGTGAAGGCACATTGGAACTTGTGTCACTGTTGAGTTTGAAGTGACTTGAAAACTATGAGACTAAAATGATATTGTTTTTGTTGAGAGACTGCATGCTTAATATTAAAAACAGAATTGTCAAAGTATTGGTATTGCTTCAGCAATCCCAAATAGTTATTGGACTGGTATTGGTATTGCCAATATTTTTTAAAAGTAGGCCTATTGTTAACAACCCTAACTTTATCTTCCAATAACTCTAGGCCTACATTGACTGCCTTCCAGTCGACATCCACGATATTCATGTATGAAAAAATGCCACACCTCTGCTGCAGTGCACGACAACAACTTTCCCTGCCCAAACTGCAACAAGTACAAAATGATGGCGTTCCCTGCGTTGTTTTATTCATCGGTGAAGTGCACCGGTGCACCAAAATATCCTTATAAAAATATTTTGGTGCACCGGTGCACTTCACCGATGAATAGAACAATGCACCCATTCACTGTGCTCAGCCCCTCAGCCAAAGTGAACACAAAAGCCAAAGTTTGAACCAGCTGCAAAATATTATCCTATTGAGTTCGTTTTTGCAGCTTTGTGTGAAGGACCATCAGCAGTGACTCTGCACTCTGGGACATTCACATGTATGGCGGCTTACACATAACTCAATGATCAAAAATAGGCCAGCCGGAAAACTTGCTAACAACTTTCATCAAATTGTCAGTATTTGTAGTAGACACAAAGGCGGACATAATGAGAAAGTTTTGTGGGGTGTGACAATGGGATATTGAGTGGGGAGAAAAATTTTTGACCCCCATATCTCTGCCCTGGGGGTCAGGGAGTGCTAAAATTTTACTGCATGACAGAGGCTTACAGGCCCCACGTTGGAAAAAAATATCGGGCTCCATTATTTAAATGGGGTGTAGGGTGTTCCCAAAGAATCACCATTTTGTGGGGTTGCCCACGGTGACAATCACATCTCGGACCCCCAAGGTGACAGGAATTTATTTTTTTGCACTATATATTTCAGCAGTTATGTATGCCGGCAATACTTGGGTTTAGATTTGGCTTTGGATTTGAAAATGCTGGACTTGAAAATGACGGGCCAAATGACAGGACATGAAACTGCAGGACATAAAAGAGCAGGATATAAAACTAGCTCAGAAGCGGCAAACATTTGAGGCTGAATAGAATGAGTAGATTTAGTATTGCTTCTCTTTAGCCGGTCACTACTCCCATATTGAAAATGTCAAAGATTAAAGTAATTCGCCGACTTGAGCACACGCCGGTATGAAACCGGCACATTGAACAGTAACTAGGCCTAAGCGGCATAGGTGTGAGGCTCGACCCTAGCGACAATCGCTGTTTCATCATTGCTCAAGGCAAGGTTTTAAGGAATAAATAATCGCGTAGGCCTATGCACAGCGTGTTACAGTGTTGTGGGTTTAAAAATGTACACACTTCATTGTAATGTTACTCTGTTAAAACTGTACTTTTCTCCCGCAATTTCACGCCCTGCCGTCATTTTTTTAATGCATCATGCTCATGTCCTGTATTTTCATGTACGGCATTTTCATGTCCTGCAATTTGCTCGTTATTTTCACATCCTGCAATTTCACACCCTGCAAATGTCATGGTCTGTCATTTTCCACATCCAGCATTTTTAGTCAACCCATGCTCATATGAAACATTTGTATGACTCAGTTTTTAGCATATGCCCTATCAGATGGCAGTGAGATCATGCGGATATCTGCCCCCTGTCATAAGATATGGGCCCCATGAAGTTCGAAAAACGTGGGGCTTGGTACAAACAATGTATGCATCATATTTTTTCGTTTTTTGGCTTGTATACTCCCTTTCTGAAGTACTTTTGGCGTGCAAAATTTCGGGCGGGGTGTTACCCACTCCCGTGATATGGTGAAAAACGGGGTTTGCTACAAAACCTATATATTCAACACCGCACCCATCAATGCACAGCGCCCAGTGCCGGTCTGACATCGGCTCAGCCACGTTTTCTTACAGACAGTATGCACGGGTACGTTTACTCAGTATGTGTGGAATGTTGCGCAAATGAGGCCATTTAACTGTATTTCAAGAAAATGTCCACTCTACCAATTTTTTCGTTCCCTTGGGATAATGCTCCCCTCGTGAGCCCGACCTGCCAAAGTGTCGTTATGTTGTATGCACACATCCTCTTGATAACTTGTATTACAGTATTTTCTGCGGCGGCATCTCCCACAAGTATATGCATTAAACAAGAATCTACCAACTACTCAAATAACCAGGCGGCCATGTTTGTACAGACAACAGCAGCCTCCACGTCAATGAACTGTCGAAAATGCAAAAGCACTGTACACAGCTATAATAATTATCAACACTACTTTACGCTGGAAGTTACTTTCCTGTGATCTGAGTCAAAACACTAACACAGTTTTAGGAATATAACATGGACATTAGCCTTTTAAGCAAATATGGACTGAAGTATATATCACTATGTAAAAGTAAATTTACGTTTAAGCTATTTAATTTTAGTATGATGTCAGCCACAGCCCAACGGTACAGATACAGCTCCCAGACATGAGGTTGCAGAAAGTGACAAAAATGAGTTAAAGTTCAAGACTGGGGGCGCCAGTAGGTGGGATGGTTGTGGCGCAGAACACGGCCGACAACTGTACGAATGTTCCTGAAGTACCGGCGCATGCCCTCGGTATTCAGATGAACACCATCTGCCAGAAAGAGATCTGCTGAGTTGCTGGTAAGCCCACACTGATGTCGCCAGAAAACATGATGTCTGGGGATCGCCAAGCGCAGGTAAGCATTAATGCACCTGACAGAGTTGCGATGCTCGTGTCGTGTCTGGGGAAAGGAGATCAGCTGGCCGACAACGACAACGTGACTGGAGCAGAGTCTAGAAAGCCTATGGATGAAGTCCAGCAACTCGTGGGTAATCTGGCCGTCAGGCATGTGGCCTAAGTCATTTTCACCTATGTGTACAAAGATTATAAACGGATGGTGTGCAGACACAGCCTGAAGAAGTCGCCTAATGGTCTGTCGTGATCCCAGCCTCGCTCCGCCAACTCCTTCACATTGTACCTCGATGCCATGGAGTCCTAGGCTGGCCCTTTCACGCGACATTGACATGTAGTCACGGAGGCGCCTGATGTACGAATGCCCAACCAGGACGACTCTAATTGCACGATCTTGCATTGGCTGTACACCACCTCGATCCATCATCTGGATAAACGAGACTGATAAATAATACCGTATACATGTATTAACTTCTAAAAGTGAATGACAACTCAGCACATACTCAGTAACATAGCTATGCATCGTGCAGTAACACAGTCACTACAGTAATCGTCAGTTTGTAAATATGTAAACATATACAGTTCACAATATCAGTAAACAGTTCCCTGATTCTCAGGTGCTGAGACGGCCACAGTCAGTGTACAGTAAAAGACAGCACTGCACGGTCAACCTAATTGTTGCCACCATGCAGTGAGGTCCTGGATTTACTGCCATTAATTTTCATCCACATGATCACCGTTATCGAACACGGCATCTATGATGTTGTCAACTTGGTCTGTGGCTTTTCCCAGACATTGTATCATCTCTTCAACCAGCTGCTGTGGGATAGCGCGAACTATCCATTCAAACAGTTCCCTGATTCTCAGGTGATGATGCGCTAACAGTCACAGTTACAGGAAAGGACAGTACTGCACGGTCAACCTAATTGTTGCCACCGAGCAGTACAGTCTTGGCTTTACATCCACATGATCACCGTTATCGAACATGGCATCTATGATGTTGTCAACTTCATATTCTTCGATGTATTCATCTGTCAGTCTGTGGTTTTTCCCCGACGATGTCTGTAACACTTCTTCAACCAGCTGCTGTGGTGTAACATCCGCTGTCCATTCAAACAGTTCCCTGATTCTAAGGTGCTGAGGGGGTCATAGTCAGTCTACAGTAACGGCAGTCTTGATCTTTCTGAACAACAAATATAATAACGCTTCAATACTTCACATTTCCCTCAGACTGCAGGATGCTGGGAGCACGCCACATTGCATCCTGAAGACAGAATCACTAATAATAATAACGATAATAATAACGACAATTTTATCATGTGTTTTAATGTTGAAATTCAACAATAATACTCCATAGACTGCCATACGGGGTGCTCAAGCATCCATTTACTGGCTGTATGATGAAGTGCACGGCAGTGTGGTCCTTGCTTTGCTGCCATTAATCTTCAACCACATCATCACCATTATCGAACACTGCATCTGTGACGTTGTCAACTTCGTATTCATCGATGTATTCATCTGTCTTGGTCTGTGGCTTTTCTCCGGATGCTGCTTGTGACATCTCTTTAAACAGCTGCTGTGGTGTAGCACCCGCTATCCAGTCAAACAGTTCACTGATTCTCAGGTAACAGTCAGTCTGCAGTAAAGGACAGCAATGCACGGTCAACCTAATTGTTGCCACCGTGCAGTGAGGTCCTGGCTTTGCTGCCATAAATCTTCATCCACATCATCACTGTTATCAAACACGGTATCTATGATGTTGTCAACTTCGTATTCATCAATGTACTCATCTGTCTTGGTCTGTGGCTTTTCCCTTATGCTGTCTGTGACATTGCTTCAACCAGCTGCTGTGGCATAGCATCCACTATCCAGTCAACAATGTGCTTCCCCTCTGCATTCATTTTCGAGCCACAGCCTATTGGCAATGGCAACTGAAGTTGTGCAACGTGTGTTTTTACACGTAGCTGTGTTAGTAAACATGGTGGCGGCATTTCCTTAGTGCTGCTCTGTAGGGTGGTAAAAGCCTGATGTCCACTCCACTGTACATGACAATATTCCTGTCCTGTGCCCTGACTTCATACCTTGACTTAAAGGTTTCGTCTTCTATTGAATCACACGTGAAAGTCTATAACCACCGTAGATGCACCAGCCAGTCAAATTCTGACACTGGTACACCGTAACGGCAGCTTAGTCTACTTATACTTCACTTCTGTACATACAACATTAAAACGCATCCGGTGGTAAGCCTGAAGATTGTGCTGTTGAACGTGAACCAGAAACTGCTGAGCAGTGCATTTCGCATCATCAAAAAATATATTGTCTACTTGTGTATTCCATTGTTTCCCAAAGTTGTCAATGTCCTGCACCCGTGTATAGTGCATTTTTTGTAGGCTTGATCTATTATCGTATGTCTGCTCACCCGTCTGTGAACGCATCTGTCTGGCCTCTGAACGTGAAAGAAATCCGTTATTCAGACTGTCAAGATAACTACTGTAGGCACTCACTCATTTTCTGCATGTTTTGCCCTATGATTTGTCGAGTTTCACACTTGATTGCATTTTGTATTTTCCATCATCAGATTTGATAAACATACCCATTGCAGACTGTGTTTAACGTGCAAAAAAGACAAACATGCGTGAGGAATCTTCGTGCCTGTATCGGTGAAACATACAGGCAAGGCAAGGTGCTGTTTTTAGGAACTGTCTATTGTCTTACAGTACAGTAATGATAGAGTTTAAGTAATGTTTATGTCACCTTTCACAAATTTACTTTTTGTTCAGTGATGTTTGTGCTGTTTGGTCAGGTAAGTTCTGCTACCGTATAATTTGTAGCAAATACCTTTGTATATTGTTGATTTATGCTTATCTGAATGACAATACTGTCTGCAGTTACACGTAAACATCAGAACCATTATTCTAATCACTGAGTGAATAAGCTGTTAATTGTAGAGCAATAGTTAGTTGTGAACAAATCCACTGACAAGCATTTGTGTTGCTTGCATATTTGAATGCAGCATGTGGCATTCCTCTCTTCTCAGAGATTTATGTGTGATGTTTGTTCACGCAGCATTTCAGTGCATTTCACTTCATCAAGTACTGTTGTCACATTACATTTAGTATTTATGTTGTCTGGTAATCATATAGTGAATCAAAAAAATATATTGTCTACTTGTGTATTCCATTGTTTCCCAAAGTTGTCAATGTCCTGCACGCGTGTATATTGCATTTTTTGTAGGCTTGATCTATTATCGTACGTCTGCTCACCTGTCTGTGAACGCATCTGTCTGGCCTTTTGTGAATGCATGTATTAATGTCTGTAGCATATAGTTCTATATCAATGATCAACATAAGAAGACGGCTTTGGTGTCCTCATGGTACTTTTCGAGTTTGCAGCGATGGCTTTTACATGCTGTTGGTTTTTGCTTATTGCAATAAGAACAAGATCTGCAATGTTACGTGTGTATGTGCGATCATTTAGCACATGAAGAGAACATAGCTTTGTTTTCACAGTGGGAGATAGTTGCAGCATTTCTATAGAATTTATATCTGAACGTGCAGCATTTAGCATGGCGTTAAAGAATCTTGATGTTAAGGAACCTTGATGCCTGTGTCAGTAAAACATACAGGCAAGGCAAGGTGCTGTTTTTAGGAACTGTCTATTGCGCGAGGAGTATCAGGAGTAATTGACTCCGTTTCTAGGATTTGTACATATATGCCAGCTTATACAGGACAATGACAAAAAATAGGCCAGCCAAAAAACTGGCCCAAGAATCTTTACCAAATTTTCTATCACGGTTTGTAGGGGACACAAAGTCGGACATAATGACACAGTTTTGAGGGGGTTTGACGATAGGATTTTGAGGGGGGAAGGGGGAAGAAAAATTTTTGACCCCTCATATCTCCCCCTTGGGGGTCAGGGAGTGCTGAAATTTCTGTGCATGACAGAGACCTACAGGCCCCATGTCTGGACAAAGTATCGGGCCATAAAATTTAAACGAGGGTACGGGGGGTGCTCCCAAAGAAATTTTGCCATTTTTGGGGGTCGCCGGCGGTGCCAAGCAGATCTCGGACCACCTAGGCAATAGAAATTTATTTTTTGTGCCAGACACTTCAGAAATGATTTTGCCTGGTCTTGTGGGGGTTAAAATTTTGATATATGCGGGGGTCGTCGAGCGCCAGCCCCCCAAAGTTGACCCAATTTTTCTAAAAATTTCAGTCAAATATTTGAAACGTTTTCCCCGAAAAACCGGTACCCCCAAAAACTTGGTTCACATGCCGCTATGTAGAGAAATGACGTCTGTTTGTAACGCGCCAACGCGCTGAATGCTGTGTGCAGAGGGGGCTGGGCAGCAGCCCCCAAATATGACCGCCGTTTTTGCGAAATACTTGCTACTACTTTGCCGTCGCCGCTCACTGTCTTAGAGTGCTCGTACAGAAATCTTGCATCTATCGAATTTTTAGCACACAGCTCCCCCTAGCGGGCGGCGGTGAGAGCATGCGGATATCTGCCCCCAATCCGGAGATAGAGGCCCCCGAAGTGGGAAAAATCTGGGGCTTGGTACAAAAAAGTTTATGCGTATGTTGTTCCAGTTTCTGGCATGTGCACTCGCTGTTGGAAGTACTGTGGGCGTGCGAAATTTTGGACGGGAGCATTACCCCCTTCCTGAGATATTTGAAAAACGACGTTGCGCTGTCGATTTTGGCACAAAATGTCGACTTTGGCTCCAACTAGCAGCACCATTTCGAATGATAGCATACTCTAGTTGTACCGTTTGCTTTACTGGACCTATCTAAATCAATTGTGAAAATTGCAACCCTTCACCTCTTACCAGTTTGTTTTTAGGGGGAGTTGAAAATAGCGATTTCTGTGCACGGACTTGAAAAAATCGTCGTGCTTTGGGCCTGCTCTGCTGTGCTGTACAGGGACGTGTCTAGCGTATAGCTAGTGGAACAGTGGCGGGGCTACATATAGACAAGGTAATGCCTAGGCTCTACCATTTTCATTCAAGCCGTATCACTCAGCTAAGGAAGCCAAAAAAAGTAAAACTAAAAGGTCCACTAAATTTTTCTATAGGCCTATATTCGATTACGTAACTTTTGCTTGTTGTATATGAGAGCGCACAACAGAACAAAACCTAATTTGACATTAGATCTATGAGACGATGTGTCACTTGTGTCAAATTGTTTTTAATCCCTTAATAAGTAACCCGAAAAGTTTGAGGCCTTACCGTAATACTTTAGGTCCTGCTGCAGGCCCTGTATAGTGTATACCCATTCTAAGATCCTGGCGCCGCCACTACTGGACTGAATGATGCCATACGAGCCAACGGCTCCACGGGCTGTGCAGCTGCTGCAGCAGACAGTGCTCAGAATGATGTTGACTTAATAATCACTGGCTGGCTGGCCCTGATGATTAGATACACACGTGCGCTTATCTGTAGACGATGCAGGTCGCGGGGTCACTCACCGTCGGCAGGCACCGTGTGACTTATGCACCAGTATAGTGTAGCTGCAGTGTGAGTGTGGTCTGTCCAGTGTGGTCAGTGTTGTACGTGCAGTAGCCTACTGTAAATAGGCTAATGTGCTTCAACGGCGTACTGTAGGCCTGCATATCATACGGCACGTAGACGTCCAGACGTCGTATACAACGACATTGTACACATAGGTACGTTTACTCAGTGTATGTGTGTAATGTTGCACGGGTGATTTTTAACTTCATGTGTAGACACTGTAGTCTGTAGTCTGTAAGTAGTGAAAGCTGGCCAGAAAATTTCCTATTCACTTGTTACTCAGAATGCACAGCATCACAGCAGACAAACAGGCAGTCAGACGACATTATCATGCCTATAGCCGATGATGCTGCGTGCAGTACAATCTAATAACAAGAAAGCCGTGCTACCATCGGGAGAACCGCGCGATGCAGCTGTAAATTTCGCTAGGTATCAAATTTTACAATGACAACTACAGGAAAAATACGCACGGCTGTACCAATTTTTCCAACCTGAGCTCCAGACTATGCACAAGGCTGTGGACAGGTGATCATTCTGGGTGCAGCAGTACGATTGGCGTAGGCCCATATTTCCAGACTTTTCGGTTTTTCCCATTCTCAGCCGCTAGGTTAAAGCTCTAAAATCGACTCCGACCACGCCGAGTGTCTTACAGTACAGTAATGATAGAGTTTAAGTAATGTTTTGTCACCTTTCACAAATCTAGTTTTTGTTCAGTGGTGTTTGTGCTGTTTGGTCAGGTAAGTTCTGCTACTGTATAATTTGTAGCAAATACCTTTGTATATTGTTGATTTATGCTTGTCTGAACGATATTACCGTCTGCAGTCACATACATGAATAAGTTGTTAACTGTAGTGCAATAGTTAGTTGTGAACAAATCCACTGACACGTGTTTGTGTTGCTTGCATATTTGAATACTGCATGTGGCATTCTTCTCTTCTCAGAGATTTATGTGCGATGTTTGTCCACGCAGCACTTCACTGCATTTCGCTTCATCGAGTACTGTTGTCACATTACATTTAGTATTTATGTTGTCTGGTAATCACAGTGAATCAAAAAAAAAATATTGTCTACTTGTGTATTCCATTCTTTCCCAAAGTTGACAATGTCCTGCACCCATGTATATTGCATTTTTTGTAGGCTTGATCTATTATCGTACGTCTGCTCACCTGTCTGTGAACGCATCTGTCTGGCCTTTTGTGAATGCATGTATTAATGTCTGTAGCATATAGTTCTATATCAATGATCAACATAAGAAGACGGCTTTGGTGTCCTCATGGTACTTTTCGAGTTTGCAGCGATGGCTTTTACATGCTGTTGGTTTTTGCTTATTGCAATAAGAACAAGATCTGCAATGTTACGTGTGTATGTGCGATCATTTAGCACATGAAGAGAACATAGCTTTGTTTTCACAGTGGGAGATAGTTGCAGCATTTCTATAGAAATTATATCTGAACGTGCAGCATTTAGCATGGCGTTAAAGAATCTTGATGTTAAGGAACCTTGATGCCTGTGTCAGTAAAACATACAGGCAAGGCAAGGTGCTGTTTTTAGGAACTGTCTATTGTCTTACAGTACAGTAATGATAGAGTTTAAGTAATGTTTTGTCACCTTTCACAAATCTACTTTTTGTTCAGTGGTGTTTGTGCTGTTTGGTCAGGTAAGTCCTGCTACTGTAGCAAATACCTTTGCATATTGTTGATTTATGCTTGTCTGAACGACATTACCGTGAACGAAATTACCGTCTGCAGTTATATACATGAATAAGTTGTTAACTGTAGAGCAATAGTTAGTTGTGAACAAATCCACTGACACGTGTTTGTGTTGCTTGCATATTTGAATACTGCATGTGGCATTCCACTCACCTCGGAGATTTATGTGCGATACTTGTTCACGCACTGAAATGCATTTCGCTTCATCTAGTACTGTTGTCACATTACAGTTAGTATTTATGTTGTCTGGTAATCACATAGTGAATCAAAAAAATATATTGTTATGTCCGTCTACTTGTGTATTCCATTGTTTCCCAAAGTTGTCCTGCACCCGTATATATTGCATCTTTTGTAGGCTTGATCTATTATCGTACGTCTGCTCACCTGTCTGTGAACGCATCTGTCTGGCCTTTTGTGAATGCATGTATTAATGTCTCTAGCATATAGTTCTATATCAATGATCAACACTAGAAGACGGTTTTGGTGTCCTCGTGGTACTTCTCGAGTTTGCAGCGATGGCTTTCACATGCTGTTGGTTTTTGCTTATTGCAATAAGAACAAGATCTGCAATGTTACGTGCGTATGTGCGATCATTTAGCACATGAAGAGAACATAGTTTTGTTTTTACAGTGGGAGATAGTTGCAGCATTTCTATAGAATTTATATCTGAACGTGCAGCATTTAGCATGGCATTAAAGAAGATTTTTTTCTCGTGTTCAGATAACATTTCTCTTCGGCTGTCAACAAAATCCCTGAGATTTTGTCTCATCCAAGACAACAAGGAAAGAATGGCATTTGTGTGTTTGCCCGTGCTATGTACTACTTGGAATTTCCTTTTGTGGTCATCTGAAGTTCGACTGTACATAGCACCAAGTACTCTATCTCGCCTGTCCAACAGCTTAGTTTTCCTACCAATTATGTCGTCGCAAATGCTTTTCATCACAAATGTAGTAGCATCTGTTAACGCTCCCGCTTCTGCGTTTTTCAACTGCAACTCAGTGTGACCGGTGAGTTGTTTAATAACAACTTTGACGTGATCCACTCCGTTGTAAATAGCATTACCGTCAAATTCTGATAGCGATGACCAGAGATCTCTTGTGTGACTCACATTATTCTTTATCATATCGGCAGTAGACGGATCTTTGTAGTAACAGTTGCGCAAACCAGAGCTGAAGCACCCAAAATTTTCAAACACAAACA
>Ga0209788_1000292_pt1 | contig 12754 bp, 13 predicted proteins | sample WorMetLIZISLAND1_2_FD_187415 | JGI IMG/M metagenome (GOLD analysis project Ga0209788, IMG submission 187415) | Marine gutless worms symbiont microbial communities from Max Planck institute for Marine Microbiology, Germany - Olavius clavatus LIZARD... ...
AGTTTGCCTCTAAATAAAGTAAAAAGACCTCACAAGCACCTTGGTGACGGAGCGTTCGGAGCTGCCGGCCGTGGCCTATGGAACAGTCTTCTGTCACACCTGAAAGACGCTGACTTGTCGTATAGCGAATTCCGGCGGTCGCTGAAGACATTTCTTTTTTGGACAGTGGGGCCATGGCGCAGTGTGAACTCGTTTTAACTGCGCCGTCTAGAAATATTGTTACTTACTTACTTACTTACTTAGTTTGGTCTAAGTGCGGCAGCAATGACACGGTGATGGTCCTTCTCGGGACTCCGGAGCGGTACCAGCAAGGTGTCCAAAAAACGCAGCCGGAGTGACTTGACCCAGCCCGACACTGGTGAGCAGGTGATGATGCTTCACACTGTATCGTTAGTAGTGTGCCTGGTATATGGAATGCATAAGCTCTTCCACAGGCACCAGGTGTTGAAAGCATTGAGGTGCTTTGCTAGTCGCAGTGTCTCACATTTGCTTCCTCCATCGTAAGATATCAGTTACCTGACTTATGCCAAGTCGACGTTCTCTGCTGCCACCTGGAGTGTCCATGTTTCACGTCCATATAGCAGGAATGGTGGTATGTAAGTCTTGTATAGGTGCACCTTGGTGTCCATGCATATCTGGGAATTCCAGATGTTCTTCTCAAAAAAGGTGAAAAAATTCCTGGCAATTTCAGTGTGTCGCAGTGTCTCAGATTTGCTTCCTCCATCGTAAGATATCAGTTACCTGACTTATGCCAAGTCGACGTTCTCTACTGCCACCTGGAGTGTCCATTGGTTCAGACTTTCCTGCGCGATGTGCTGAATTTTCATTTTTGACCAATTCACGTAGAGTCCTCTTCCAGGAGTACCAGCAGTCCTGTCACCAGTCTCAATCATGTATGCAAGAATGGCAACATCATCCGCATACTCTAAAGCTGTTAACGTTTCATGAGCGACACTCTGCTGGTGCAGAATAGTGGTATGTTGGGAATCCATGTGGAAGTATTCAGCATTTTTTACTTATATCAGAATAGCAGGACAGATCACAAGCAACATTTGAGTGTGATTTCGCCAAAAATACACGCATGGTGGGAGATTGTTGTCGATTTGTTCAGTGTGTAATTCTGGCAGATGTCCGGTGATATCTATCCTAGTCATGTGTGCGTGAGTAAAAGTCAGTACTGCGTAATGTTTATGTTCTGCAGCATGTCATTGCAGTTGTAATCATACGCCCATACCTTGCCGACCTTTTACAGATAACAAGCCCTTGATGCACACGCTTTCATGTGGCAGAAACTTGGGCCTACTTTCAATTACATGGCACAGCCAATCATATGGTTCTCGTTTTATTCATTTCTCTTCACCCAAAATATATAATTCTGTACCTCCTCACGTTTGGCAGTCTCGTAGAGCGTCTTCATTTAGACATGATTTAAAGGCACACTACTTTCAGTCAGCCTCTCCTACCCCTTGGTGCCAATCCCCAATGTGACTTGATTGTCGTCTGAAAATTTGGTGCTATATAACTCAATTAGACTTACTTACTTAGTGGATAGCTGCATGGTGTAGTGGTAACATGTTGGTGTCGATCAACATAGTTGCTCTACATTGGGCACAACTACTACTTTGATGGTTGACTGTCCATTCACAGGTAAACCATGTCGGTATGAACGCCACTGTCAAATTCGCATTTTGAAATCCACTTGCCAATTCGCGAAATGCATGTGTAATTTTTCTGTGTTTACAGTTGCAACGGGTTAGGACCACAAGTTGTGGAGCCCATGAAGTTGATTCTGGTAGTTGTGCACAGTTAGACATTGTGTGAGAAGGATCATACTTTGCTATGCTGTTTTACGAGTGATGATCTGTTGTTGCATTCCGGGGGTAATCGTGATGCAACTCCAAGGTCGACTAATATGAAAGCGAAAGATATTTTTGGTGTCACCATGATGTGAAAAAGGTAACCCGAAGTTCACGACATACATTTGCTGACGTTGGTTGTCAGAGTTTTGTGGTGATGAGACAAGTCCGAGATTATTAGGTGTTGGGAAGCTGTGAAGGAACAAGAAAAATAGGCAGTGCTGCAAAGCATAATGGATGATGAGCGGGCGTAGCTGCTGAGCAGCAGTTACAAGTACTGGCTCCTGATGTCATGCAGGTGTGAGATTGCACGCTTTGGGTTAGTCGTTTGTAATATGTCCACGAACACATTGCAACTGACGGCATTCAGCAATGACTTATGCAAGACTGGTTTGTGATATACATATGTCGATAACAAAATTAAAAAACGTGACACATACGAGAGTCCCACAAACAATTCAAGACTATTGCAAACTTGCTTTCAGCAAACTGCTGTTCGTAGCATCCTTAACGAAGCTGTTTGTTGTCTAATTGCAGTCGTTTGCTATTTTCGACCAGCTGTGTGAATACATGAATCAGTTCATTGAGGGAGGTCGTCGCTTGCCTTTGGAGGAGAGGGGTTATTTTTACCAGGAACCGGTGTTGCGTGATCTGAATTACATTTGGATGGTGTGGTTTCCTGAGGCAAGTATTTTTTAATGTATTGTCCCTGGTCGGCTGGTTTCATATTGCAGTGATGTGAATGTTGATGTGCAATGTAATGTTTAACTCAATAATGTGACAAATGCCAGATTAATCTGGTGCAATGTAAAGCAGTGTAAAGGAGAAGTTTTCTATGTAAGGTTATAGACGATGCCCAAGATCCCCTAGTCGGCTGGTGAGGGGGCACTCCATCCCCATAGCCTTTTGCCCTCGCTGCCTTCGGCGTCTCGTCCCGACGCCTACAGCACCTCGGTTCTTAGGCCCCACAAATAAAATGATGTGGGTACGTCTATTTTGTTGGGGAGGAGTAGGTCTTAGCTGCCGGCCAGCACCCAGCAGTAATTTTCCCCATACAGTTCCATATGCAAAAGTGCAACTTGCTAAAAATGGTCGGCCCGGCCGGTCTCTCAGTGAAAGTACTCCTGCTAACTGAGAATGAAATTCCCTTCGGCACTGTTGCATAATTATTAACAGGTAATAAATGAGTAGAATTTCACTTTCAGATTTCACACTAGCCGTTGCGCCAAAGTGCTGGGAAAATGGAAAAAAATATAGGGCATACTTTTTTGGCTCACCCAGTGCACCAAAAATGTCAGAAATTGGCAGAGGACAGTGACGATTTTGGAAAATATTGTGAGATTTTTAAAAATATCAAAAATGTCAAAAATATTGGTAATTTGTAATATATATCCGATATATATCACAGTATTGTAAAAGATTCTCAAAGCACTTACGACACACGTTTCTGAATGCTGTAATTGTTTCTGCACTGTACTGTGCACTTGTGCACCTATCAGGAGTAGAAAAATGCTAAATACCAAAGTATCACTCAGTAAATAAACAATTATCATGACTGTGCATTGCTGTTCTTAAGTAGAAGTTAGTCTAGTTATTCAAATGTTTGTTATGATTATGAAATTCGATGTTAACAGCACATCCATGACCATTATGATTCTGTGCAATGTCGACGTTGGTTAATAACTGGTTTATGTGGATTTTATAAGGACTCACTTAGGCTGATGAGTTATGCTAAAGGCTATCCAACTTGATTCTATATTGACTTTCTCTGACTGTTGAGGTGTTGCCATAGCTATAAACTGTTACAAACATTACCGACATCAGTATTATGATGTGCTACTTTCTTTCTGTGCTCTTGTTCTGTAACTCTCTCTGAATGTGCAATAGAAGACATAGCTGATGTCATGTAAGTAGTAATGAAAGTTTTGTAAGCGAATATACTAGTGAACGTTAATAGTTTTGCTCGTTTTAACTCCACAAAACATACATTAATATACAACTGTGACACGTGAGCATAATTTTGGTTACTAGTGTAATAATTGAGGTAATAGTACTTAAAGTACATTTACAAATTTCTTACTTTGGACATATATTAATAATATTTTTTCATCAACGAAAATATCTGATATATATCAGATATAAATCGTTGATATATATCGTCGATATATATTGTGCCAAAGCTGCTGATTCTGTCACAAAGTTTCACATGAAGAGATTTGGATAAAAAAATGCTGAGCACATACTGTGAGTTAATGAAAATGACATATTGCACTTCATTTCTGACAGTTTTAGGAGGTCTGTTTATAATGCATTTAGCATACAGGTATGCTGGCATACGTACCGTATCTGCATAATTAGGTGTGAAAAAGTGATGGCTGTTGCTCTGTAGGCTGTGGTGACTGCAATGCATGCTGTTGACGGACTGCAGCGACAAGAAGCAGAGATGGCATATGCAGGAAAAGGACGAATTCCAGCAACAGTGCCGGAATAATTAATAAGGTTTAGCAATAACTGACGTGGTTAATGGAACCAAGATTGCATCAACAGTGAAAGATGTCAACGGTGATTTTTGCGAGTACTTTGTTGCGTCTTTGTGGAGTTATAGCTAGTGCTGTAGTCATTATTCTGCGTGCGTACCAGGAAGTGTGAAATTCGGGTGTTTCCAACTGTAGTAATCAGTATATGTGTGTGTTATGCTTATTAGTGTTTTGTGACTTTGATTATTATTACGTAAAAGGTGCATTGAAAAGTGACATGAGCGGACACAGTGTGAATGCCTGAGTGGTCACAAATTTATGCAGCATTATGATTGAGATAATGTATACATGGTACTGTATCTGTTAATAAATATCACATGAAACAGAAAATGTGCTTCTATAGGACAAACCTTACGTACCTTCCACGTCATTGGCGTGTTTGTCACTGAAAGGTCACATTGTCCCTACCAAAAGCAAAAATTTGCACTTTTAAGACCCAGCTGAGGACAACGTGAGTGAAAAAATTACACACAAAGAAGCAATTATTCAGAACGCAGAACATGCTTACGGGGAGCAGAAGTCGGAATCTTGACGTTCGGTGAACAAAGTGATGACACACACACACAAAAAAGCATCAGGGCAGTTGCCTTTTTTGTGCATGGTGTTTAATGCTGCTGTGTTTCAAACATTTCCAGTGTACATGACGCGCCAAAAAGAAGCAATGCCGTAGGAGAAATTTCATATATCTGTAGCAGATTTGTGGACCAGATTTATACAGAATGACGATTCAAACAACATATGGTGCAAATTTCAATGAAATAATAGATGTGGTTCAATTGATACATTAGCTTAAATTGTAAAATTCACCTTGTTACAGGTATGCTGAACGGCTGTATTAGCTATGATACATTCTGTCTGTCTGACCGTCTGACCATCCGTCTACACAAATTTGAATAAAGATAGACCCGCAGTATCAGCGACAAAAATTTAGGCCAATAAATCCAGTTTCTGGAAATATAAGGTGCATGCACACATTCATGTGGGTTTGTTTTGGCGGGAAACTCAAATGAGAGTGGTGTTCTCGAAGACTGCAATTTTTCACGATTTGAGTAACTAATTCTGGAAAAATTCAGATATAAGGCCAGCAGTATTATATGGCAATATGCTACCCTTTGTCGGCCTGTGACTGATTGCAAAATGAATGAACTAGAGTGACCTTTAGTGGCTATATCATGTATAAATCGGATTTCGTACTAGCAGTTTTAGACTCAGAGAGTTCAAATGTTAAACATATGTGTGAAAAGTAGTAAACATAGACCAATGCTAATAGTGGAAAAAATATACCTCAATGAGTCTAGTTTATGGCAATACAAATCATTTCTAGATATCTGAAGGCGTTTCTCACTGGGGCATCGTCAAAAATGACTGGGGTCGCTGAAATCGACGAATTTGCCATTTTACGGTTGCCATATCAAATAACGTCGGCATTAATTGCACATTACGACCACACACTGTTCTGGATTTCTGGTGGCACCAACATGGATGCCCTGGAATGACCTTCAATGCCCGATTCAAATTAAAGTGCGTATGTCACACGGTTTGTTGGCTGATAGTGTCGATACGAGTTTAGCTAGTCTATTGTATAACTGTAAAACAGATGCAGTGTTCAGTGAAGTGCACGATCAGTGAGCGACCGAGAAAGACGTGTGTAGCTGATGCACTGTCTTTCTGCGGTAGCTGAGCTTCTTGTCATGTGTACATGCAGTCGCGTCAATATTTCTAATTACAGCATCCCAGCATCGCATCCCACACGTAATAATACAATGTACATCTGTGTATAAGACTTTAATATCAACGAGGTTATTTTTGTGTAATTTTGGTGTGCAAGCAAATATGGCATTGAAATTTGCACGATATGTGGCCTGAATCCTCCTATATAGTCAGTAAATTTGGCGTAAAAAGAGCACTGCTCTTCCAGACATGTCGAATATTTTCTAGGGAATTAGTTTTTATGGTGTGCCAATTAGATGTGAACATGTCTTCTCTGTTTGTCCCTGTGTGTTTTCAGGTCAAATCGTCTGAGTTAAACTAATGCAACCTAAATACGTACATACATAAGTCTATATGTCGGTCCCAAAGAAATTTTTCGATACCAATGAAATTCGGTGTTTTGGTATAATGTCGATAAGTGATGCACGACGGCATGTCATATGACGCCATCCAGCGGTCAAGTTAGTGAGAGATTGAAAATTGTAAATTCATTGATTGTGAACCCATATCACCTATACTGCTATTTAGGTGTGACTTTTGAATTTCTTTTCGTATGCGTCAGTTTCTGCAGATGTCACTTAAATTTGGTGTGTGGCCTGTGAGTGATGCACAGTGACTGTCATATGACACGATCCGACGTCATGGTCAACGTGACGAGACGTTGAGTTGTAAATTCTTCAATTTGTATTTTGTAGCCGATCATGCTGCTACTCAGTATGATGAGCTATTGGCAAAATGACTGCCATCCTACTTGTCCGTCTGTCCGTCCAGCTGTACCGCTATGCATTGCGGATTTAACAGCAGCTGGGTTTCTGGTAAAAACAGTACGAGGAGTCGACCGTCAGTCCGCACGCGGCTAATTTATTAGTGTTTGCATTCTGCAGTAGCTTTTGTAGGTGGTACAGTTACACTTAAAATTACAGTTGTATAGCAAACCGCCGAAGATACAGACTTAGACTGTTAGACATCACCTGAGCTGTGATGATTGTCTGGAGGATAAGATGGAAGATTGTCAGAAGTGTTCAGCATAGGCATACGAGCCAGGGGGCTGGGAAGGCTGCGCCCACCAGACTTGGGCAAAAGCGTCATTTGTCGGGGAAAAACTAAATTTTTCAGACAATAGCCAGCAGCCAAAAAGGAAAAAAATATTTTTTGGTACTTATTACACGAAAGAACGGAATTCATTCTGGCTAGCGAGATAAAGTGCCCAAAATCCGGGATTTTTACTAATAATTACTGGGTAGGGTGAGTCGGGCAAAGTAATTTTGCAAATTAGCATAGCACTTTTTTCCGGCACTGTCGGGAAATTTTTCGGGCAAAGATGGCTCAGCCCCCCCCCAGAAGAAATTGGCCCGCATGCCTATGCTGTTCAGTGCTGTAGTGTGTACCACAATTGTAAGCACACACATATGAGCAGTTCTTACAGGTGCTGTAGCTGCTAAAGACTGCCAGTGATTTAGGTTAAGTTAAGTGTTGTCTGTGTGTTTTTGTGTGTTTTACTTACCTAGGGTCAGTTTGTTCATTTTGTGATTTTGGTGTATTTTCTCCTGTTTGTTTTGAGTTGTCAGTCAGTACCAGTCCACATGATTGCCTGGAATGACTTGTCTCCGAAATGACCTTCTATGTGTCGAGCGGGAAGTAAAACTCTACCCACTCAGAACATACAGAGATTTCTAGAAGATTTTGTTTCATGCCACTTACATTACAGGCGTCCCCCATTTCTTTTATGACTACACCTACCTTTAGTGAATGAAGGCACAGAGTGTTCATCTACACCACGTCCAGAAAATCAGAAGCCAATGGTATTCTAGGCATAACTGTAACGAATTTAAACACACCTAAATAATTTTTGTCATAAATCATCCTGATACTTAAGCATATTAACACATTAGAAAATTTAGCCCAACACTTCGTCATCGTTACGTGGAGATGACATCATATCTGACGTCGTCAAAAAAGCCGCTCACAGACAAAGACAGAAATTTAACAAAAGCTTTTCAAAAGGAAAAAACGACACTGCAAGTCACTTGCTAAAAGAATACGCTCACAGAAAATGTAGTCACTGTTGATTAAATCTGTGTTGGAAAAATTGACAAATTCGGTCGTGTTTGGTAGTGGATGTGGACAGGGGCGGTGTCTGTATATATTCAAAGTATTCATTGAATACCCCGTAAATATCGGCTCTGACTGCATGTCAATATTGTCCCTAAAGTTGGTCTTTGGCAGAAAGTTAAGGAAGCAACTGTGCTATTTTTCTGTAAAAAATCGGCATTTTTTGTAAATAGTCAAAACTCAACTGTAATACTTTTGCGCGCTCAGCTGCTGCAGCATAGCACTAGCAGCAAGTTGGTAAGTGTGCGCTAACGTGCTGCTATGCTGCAACAGTAGTGGCAACTGCTGCTACTACTGTAGATAACTCAAAAATATGCATTAACAGACTTCTGTTTTTGTAGAATTTTGTCCCTTTTGGTGTTGTTGTGTAAAGTCTAGGAGAGCGTTTTATTTTGCAAGGTAAAGTAGCAAAATTAATTGCTTGAAGTGGAGTTTTAGTTTCTCCTTACTTTGTTGATGTTGCTTTGCAAAAATTAAGACAATTCTTTATAATTTTCCGAAGTTATTAGACAGAATATTGTTAAACCTTTTCCGGAGGTGGTCTGTGATAATGTCGTTTCTAATGATGTCATGATTATGTCATCAATACGTACGGATGTGAAGAAATTTTATTGGCTTCTTTTTTTCCAGACATGGTGTAGAGCACTGGGCAAGGAAAACTCATTTTCTGATGCTTTCTCCTCCATTTTATGTTTTAGGCTTTGCAGTGTGGCTGAATGTGTGTGCATTTATATAACATAAATGATAGATTGATCACGTGGTTATCACTACCAGGGGCGGACTGGGCAAGATGGCATTTGCCAGGTGGGCTGGTTGGGATGCCAGCCAGGTAGGCCGCCACGTCAAATGTTGAAGTAGGTCAAATGAAAACTACAGTGGACCGTCACTTCTTTTTTTCCACACATGGTGTGTGTAGAGCACTGGGCAAGGAATGTTTACTTCCGCTAAAAGCCCCATACCAGGGTTTAAGACCAACGTCTTATCTGAACTGCTAAATATTCCAACCACACGGTGATCACTCACCTGGAAAAAATGGAAAAGTCAGGGAATTCCACAGTGGTCAGAAAATGGAAAAAGTCGGGGGAAGTGAAATCAGATGTGTTTTTTTTCAAGCTAAATACTCCAAAACTCGCTTTTCGGCCGCCCGGACCCCGCTGTGGGAGCTTACAGCACTCCCCAGCCCGCTAGCTGGATTTCAGGGGCCTACTTCTAAGAGGAGGGGAGGACATGAGAGGGAAGGAGACGGGAAAAGAAAAAGAAGGGGTGGGAGTGGAAAGGGGGACGGGAGGGAGTACATATGGGGCCGGACTGCCTAATTATCCAGGACCGGTTTGAATACCCAGTCCGCCCGTCATCATTACTTGGTTTTGGTGTGTCTGAAAGCAGAATAATAATCAGAACTAATAACAACATGTTATAATTCTTCATAGACGTATAGCAATAGTTCTCATTGCAGATGTTCTTGTTCTTGTGTATGTTTTGTATTCAATACTCAGGTTGAAGTATTCCACCTAGTTGTGGTAGTTATTTCTTGATACCGCATTTCAGGAAGCAAAAAGTGATTGGAAAATCGCATAAAAAGAATGAACGTGTTATTATTGTTCATAGATGTATGAAAATAGCTCTCATTAATTACAGCTGTTCTTGTTCTTGTGAATGTTATTTATTCTTCTCATTAGCTCTACTTTTACATATGCTGGATGCAATGAGAATGTGGGGGTTAAAACAGCATTGAAAACAACTGGGGTATGGCAGTAGTCCAGTTGGGCAGGGAAAAAAGGTCACCCTAAAAGCAAAGGGTTTGCAATGTTTAACAACAAATGATATTCCCTGGAGGAGATGCTTTTGTCACACGGTCTTCTGAAATAACAGTGACAATGTGCATTGTGTGGCACTGCTTGGAAAGAACTGAGACGCAGGTTTTTATAGGGCCACATGTCTCCAGAGCCAGAAGTCTGCTGTTGAAGATGTGGGAAGACATTACACACTAGCATTGTTATATTGCTGTTAGTACTGCTACTACTATTACTACTACCGCCAATAACACTGTTGTTAGTCATATTTTTGTGGACTCTGCCCAAAGCTCAAACAGTATGAAAAATGTGTGTGTTCATGAAGTCAGTGGAAAAGAGTTAGTTTATACATATGTGCGGAGTTGGTTTAAGGAAGGTAGAAAATCAGAGAAAGTTTGGATTGGATTGAGTACAGTTTAACGCCCCACCTGACACAGTATAGGTTGTTTCGGAGGCGAAAAGAAAGAGACAGAGGTGAAAAGTAGAATTGCATTGGCAAAAGGGTTTTTTGAAAACTTACAGAATTATAGAAAGCCAGAAGTGAATATCACAAGAAGGAAAAGACTTCTAAACTGTTACGTGTTCTCAGCATTGAAATGTGGCTGTGAAAGTCGTGCAGTGAATAAGAGCTCAATGAAAAGAAGAACTGCTTTTGAAGGTTGGTGTTATCGGCGGATGTAGAAAATCGGTTCAAAAGGAAGTGGTGGTATAAATGCAGTGGTAATAGTGGAGGGAAAAAATTTAGGGCAGAAAAGCAAAACGCAGATCGAAGACAATGTGGTTTGACGACCATTAGCGTCGCCACGGGGGGAGGTGCAAATCCCAACTGGCTGTGGACGCGATACTGAGATTTGCGAAAATCCGATGAGAAGTGTGAACACAGTGGGGCGGGGACGTAAGAGACAAGTACGCTGAAGATTGAGTCGCATGTGGCTATTTCTTGAACATCAAATTTCAAACGTGATCATGAGCAATAAATGGGGCAATGTGCATTCACGATCGTCAGTCTGTAGCCTGTAGTAGTCATATTAATATGTTAGTTAGATTTACAAAAAAAATTAACAACTGTTACAAAATGATTCAAGCCGTCGATTTACTGAAGTCGTACCGATATGTGAATCGCCACAAAGCTCTAGGCTTGTACCCGTACGCTGTTGATGCCTGACTAGTGACTACAATAAGTTTCCTTATTATAGACTCAAATTAGAAGTGAAGAAGTTTCTGATACGCTATGAAACATTTTCTTTCGTGCTTCAAACTTTCAACTTTATACGCGTATTGCGCACGTTGCAGTTTACAGGGAAGCCAAACATTTACATACTTACAAAAGTCAAACAAATTCGCATGCCACGCCCTAAGACATTGGCCACGCCCATGGTTATTAACCATGGCCACGCCCTGTATTATATTTCTATCTATGATGCATTAGACGCTTGACGAAAAGAGTTGACCACCGGTACATGTCCTGCAGTTTCCTCGCTGTTTGTTGTTGTTACTTATTTATTGTTTCGCACTGTGGTCCATTTTTACTTCCTAGAGTTCGTGATTTCCGTGATTTCCGGGACATTTGTTTTGTTTTAACATTTGGTGAATAATTTGACAATTAGTCGATAAATCGGTAATATTGACGTGGTTTACTGTGTAAGGTATATCGTTTGTCATTCTGTTGTGTAACTATTGGTAGTTAATTAGTGTATAGAAAACATGGATCACTGGAAACAGAAAGTTCACACACTGTAGTAAAACTACGTGAATGTTATTTTCCGTCCACATGGACGACAGTTAGTCGCAACGTCCGTCCATGGGTTAGAGTTATTAGCTACACGTAAAGCGTCACATTCTAACGATAAACGAAGATCATGTAACTATGCAACGGTGTCCTCCCATTTTGCGGCTTTTGCCTAATCCCATTTTGCCTAATATTTACTGTTAGCTTTAGGGTTATCGTATGTCTAGGGTTAGGAATAGGGTTAGGGTCAGGATTAGGCGAATTGGGTTTAGGCGAAATAGGATTAGGTGAAATGGGGCAGAACCCTATGCAACACATAACAATATAAGTACGCCTATTTCTGAACATTCTATAGTCTAACAGGTGGAACAGACAGCTGCAGTCATCTCGTTAGTCGTAATGGTTTGCACACTTATTATTGTGCTGTTAATTATCCTCTCTGCAGTTGTGTTAGCAGTCTTGTCATATCTAACTGTACGGTCATATTTTAGACACACCAGGTTAGGTGTAGGGTTAGGATTAGGGATAGGGACGGAAAATAGCGTAATTTCTGCCTTATTATCCGTCCATGTAGACGGAATATAACACTAACAATGAGATTCGATATAGAAATGCAGCACCTTTGTGATTAAAAAATGGTCAATTATAGGTTCAGATTGGCGATCTGAAACTAAGCAAGGAAAAACTGTTAGGCTCAGATCGTGCCTACGTCACTTCCGGTTTATTATTAGTTGTCGCTGCCATTTTGTCCGATTCGCCTTAAATTTTATTCACATTATACCGAAAAAAGGAGTGATCTGACGTTTGTAAACGAATGCACAGGTTAGCTTTCATTGTGTATTTGTGTTCGTCTTGCAGGTGTGTAGTTTTAGTGCTACAGTAGTTACGTACGACAGCTAAATACTTCTTTGTACGGGCGTCAGGCTTAGCGTAGGCTGGCTTAGTGTTAGGCTTTCGGTTTCGTTAGGATTACGGTTGGAAATAGGGTTAGGGATGGGGTTAGGGGTAGGATCAGGG
>Ga0209788_1000295_pt1 | contig 12678 bp, 8 predicted proteins | sample WorMetLIZISLAND1_2_FD_187415 | JGI IMG/M metagenome (GOLD analysis project Ga0209788, IMG submission 187415) | Marine gutless worms symbiont microbial communities from Max Planck institute for Marine Microbiology, Germany - Olavius clavatus LIZARD... ...
CTGACCTAGGAGGTGGCTCTACCCATAGTTCAAGAGATATGAGGTCAGCGAACCCTGAGATGGAAGTCAAGAGGTCATCAGCTAGCCGCGCGCCCACCTACAATGAGTACACCGAACTTCCGGCCTCGCAAAAACCTCACAATATTCGCCGGGGTTCATCTTGACGAGGGCGTCAAATGAGAGTGGGGTTGTCGACGACGGCAATTTTTGGCGATTTGAGTGGCTACTTCTTCGGAAACTTCAGAGATAATGCATTGCCAGCAATATTATAGCGATATGCTACCCCTTGTCGGCCTGTAATTGATTGCAAAATGAATGACCTAGAATGACCGTGAGTGGGAATTTCATGTAAAACTCGGTTTCCGTATACTGGCAGTTATAGACTCAGGGGGTTCGAATTTTAAAGATAATTGCGTGAAAAGTAATAAACATAGACCCATACTATCAGCGGCAGCAATATAGGTTAATGATTCTAGTTTCTGGCAATATGAATCATTTGTAGATATTCGAAGGCGTTTCATGCTGGGGCGTAGTCAAACCTGAGAGGGGTCGTCGAAATCGACGAATTTGCCGTTTTCCCGTTGCCATATCTTCGTAAGTTTTTTCAGAAATAACGTCGGCATTAATTGCACATTACGACAACACACCGTTCTGGATTTCTGCCGGCACCAATAAGGATGATCTTGAATGACCTTGAATGCCTGATGCGCTTTCCGGCGTTTCGCTTGACCTACGTATATGTTGTGGCTTTCGGAGCTGGCTATGGGTGACTAAATGGGCATGGTTTTTACTGTCCGTGACAAAAATGAGTCCAGTGAACTGTGATTTCAGAGCATATGAGGTTTGTACGAATTTTCGCCGGCCTTTACTGCAGAAGTCAGAGGCGATGAAACGGAGTTGAGCCGCTAAACTTGGTTATTATTCACATTACGCATCATCATGTCTCAGATATCTTGAGATGTGTGGCCATTTGGAATATGTATTATAATGAAAGCTCTTAACAGCATTTGAATAATACAAAAAAACAGATGAGCTTGAAAGTATATGATGTTTGAAAGCTTCATAAAAGCTTAGTGGTCCTCGAAGTGACTTCGGTCACTTAGGCCACTATAAAAATTATCTGATTGATTGATTGATTCATCGGCCACATACATGTATGTTGCACGGTTTGTTGGCTGATAGTGTCGATACGAGTTTAGTTAGTCTCTATTATATAGTTGTACAACAGATGTGGTGTTCAGTGAAGTGCACGATCAGTGAGCGACCGAGAAAAACGTGCGTAGCTGACGCGCTGTCTCTCTGCGGTAGCTGAGCTTCTTGTCGTATCGGTAATAAATAAAATATCTGTCATTTTTCGATAATTTTGCATATTTCTTCGGTTTTTAGTAAGTACAACGTCCATTGTCACTAGTAGCTATAGCGAGTGGTAGCTATACTCGCTGTCGCTACTTTTTACCGCGCGATTCTACGCACAGCACGGTTATGAGCACATAAAAGCTGCAAAATCTCCGAAACGGTGCAAGATAGGACCAAGGTTACTATTACGGACTAATAGGAAGTCACATACGCGCTTTGGATTCTTACCAACATCAATGACCTTGGATGACCTTGAACGGCTGAAACGCCACTCTTGCAGAAATTAACAAAAATTTATGAGCCCACCAGAAAAATTTCAACGAAGATAGACCTATATTATCGGCAGCAAAATGTAGGCCTATGATTGTAGTTTCTTTCAAAACTCGAGAGAAATGGGGATGGGCATAGTATAGAAAAATATCGTCGATATTATTTTAAGCAAAAGTATCGATATCGTATCGACTTTAAAAAAGCTGATATCGACCCATCTCCAGTCTATCGTACTGCTTACCGATACACACTACGCAGATAATAGGCTAGATGTTCAGATTAGAACAGTGAGTCTTCGGTAACATGGCTAGATCATCCGTAGGATGTTTGTCATATCTTCTTGACTGCATTAAACACGTTATACGTTACGTGCTAGGCCTATGTACAGCATTTGCGAATAGAAGTAGGCCTACTGAAGCTGAAGCCGACGTTGAAGTATCGGTCGATGTGTCCAACTCAGATGAGCCAAAACATGCCAGAGGTATATACTTCACTAAAGATAGTCAGTCGTCGCTGCCATTTGGGAGCTTATGAAATACTCTTTCTGTAATAGAATCAAAAATATTTGGAATAGTCTATATAGCAGAATAGATCGCCACTTCACTACTCAGTTAATTCTTTTAAAACATACTAAGGTAAACATTGGCGCAATCAGGAAGTTAGGGGCCTATAGGCTATATAAGTATTGGCAAACATCCGCCTTAATAACTTGAAGCGGAAGCAGAAGTCAAGTTTTTTGGTTAAGATTGTGGAGTTTTTTTCTATTCTGTTATTTTTTTCACCGTGATGTGTGCTTTGAACTTGAAGTCTCTTGGCTTTGTCTATACTTTCCTGTCACATAATTATGTTGTGTTAGTCATTCGGTGTACTGGGTGTATAGTGTAGTAGGCCAGGGTCTATCATGTGTATGATGGAAATAATTACTGGAACAAGTACTTTTTGAGCTGAAGATAAAGAGCAAAGGTCCATTAAGGAACCGGAAAGCCGTGCTATCGCAGAGAGAACCGCGAGATGCCGCTGTAAATTTCGATAGACCTACATATCGAATTTTACAACGGCATCGTACGTGCGGTTTCCTGCAACAGCACGGCTTTCTTGTTGATCTCTGACTGCAGACTGCAGTGAATCATCTGTCAAAAAGTGTCACATACTAGAAAGAACCAGTCGGATCGCATATTCAACGCAGATAAGTACGTCACATGATCACTTTCAATTACTACCGTCATCAGTATTCGCCAACGTAACGGTAGTAATAAACAGAACGCGTAAAGATAGGCATGAGACAGCACGTGTGTACTGCTCTTTGTTAGGCACTCACGCTGCGGACTCAAGCACAGCGCCGCGATGTACATTGGGAAGGCCACGCGGCCACGCCCACCCACGCACGACCAACTCTGTCAGTAAGCAACGCGCGAAATATTTCACGCCGATAGGGTAACCATAATATAACGTGAATTAGCTATTCAGGGTCATTCAAGGTCATGCATTTGGGGATCACTGAAAAGCCGACAAGGGGCTGTATATCCTAGATATCCTATGTAAAGTTTCCGAACAAACAGCTGTAGAAAACGATGAAAATTGCCGTCGTCGACAATCACACTGTCGTTTGACGCCCCCTCTCCCGGGAACCCGCACGAATATCCGCATATGCCTTATATTTCCAGAAACTAGAGTTATTGGTCTATATTTTTGCTGCTGACAGCATGGGGTCTATGTTCATTACTTTTCAAGCTATTATCTTAATTTGAAAGTCGAATCCTATGAGTCTAAAACTGCTGGCATGAAAACTGAGTTTGACATGAAATAGCCCTTGAAGGTCATTCTATAGGTCATTCATATTGCAACCAGTTACAGGTCGACAAGGGATTGCATATCGCCCTATAAGAGGGCGGGCCTTATCTCCAAAGTTTCCGAAGAAGTAGCCACCAAAACGATGAAAATTGCCGTCATCGACCACCCCTCTGTCGTTTGACGCCCCCTCCCCAGGAAGCCCCGCGACAATCCGCGTATACCTCATATTGTCAGAAACTAGAGTCACTGGCCTACATTGGTGCTGCTGATAGTATCGGTATATTTTCATTAAAAATTTCGTGGTTTGTTCCAAAAGACGACTTTTTGGAATAGAGTGCTTATCCGTATCGGCCGTTTAAGGTCATTCAAGGTCGATGATTTTGTGCAGTTCGAAAGAGCATTATGAGAGTTCCTCTTAGTGCTTCATACGGTCCTATCTTGCACCGTTTCTGAGATACGGCGATTTCGCGGTGAAGTTATTCATGAGGAAGATAGAGTGATGGGGCTATCCTCCAGTGAAGACCCCATGATCGTAGCTTGAGTTGTTTTGACAACGTGTGACAGACGGACGAACGGACGGACAGACAGCTATGCTGACGCGCGGTAAAAAATAAACAGTAATCAGCATTATGCAGTCGTGTCGAGTAGTGACAGAAGCGTAGAGGAAATAGCACAGACTTCCCACCGAGGCATTATAGTCTCACACTACTTATACAGCGACGTAGTAGCCCGACCAAGCTCGACCACTGCTTGGTCGGGCTTGATTTGAACACGACTTGTTTCCGACCGAGTCCGCTGGTTTATGGTTGAGTAGCGATCGGGTAGTGGTCGAGTTGATCGGGTACTGATCGGTACAAAATGTTATCTCGACCACACTAGATCACTACACGATCATTTTCCGATCAACTCGACCTCTACTCGACCAATACCCGATCACTTCTCGATTCTTTCTCGAGCGCATGGCTACTCGATCGCTTCTCGGCTTTTTTGCCAGTCAAAAAATGATAGGTCTATGTGAAGTAAGTTTTATAGCTCTGCTCTGGTGTTCAAACATGCGTTAACTTTCTGCATCGTGTCGATCGTATGTAAGAAACCGCGTTGGTGTTCGCGTTGAAGTCGACTTCGGCGCCAGTGTGGACGGGACTTAACGGTGTATATTGGTCATGTGTTAATCATATTGCAGAAAAGAGGGTCGTACAAGCGTTGTACAAATACGAACCGTCTCAAAGCGACGATTTACGCTTCGACAAAGGCGACTTGATGGTCGTACTTTCAGTGTAAGTTGTCACGCTCATTCGTTACGTTGTTTTCCGCTTGTTTATCGGCCTACCTGCCGCGTTTAGTGTGCTATTGGCGCATACTCATCACCAGGAAAGATAACGTTCAGTGTCCTCTTCTTAAGGAACTCTAGCGCGCCTTTGATTAGCGACAGTCAGCCTGGAATGTCAGGCTGGGCAGGCGTAGGCTACTTGACGTTTTGTCATATTCATTGACATTGATAAGAAGCTCAACTACCGCTAAGCTTATAGAAACAGGGCGTCAGCTGTCTAGCTCAGTTAAGGAAATGAAGTCGCATGGAGGAAGACACCTGCATGGGGACATCTGTTTTATCCCCATGGACACCCCATCCCCACCACTTTATCTCCGTACCCACTCCATCCCGTCATTTTTGACCCCTTCCCCATCTTATATGTCCCCAGGAAGAAACAGAAAATGCAGGCCAGTGCCTCCTTATTCAGTACTATTATGTAAGAGATTAGCCGTCTCTGTTCTGCAGCATTGAGAGGTGCATCAAGATCCCTTGTAGTCATGGCAAGAGCGACAAGAAAGCGCAACCACTCTCATTCACACGACTACTTGATTCACGAAGAAACAGAAAATGCTGGCAGCACAGCAGGAGCGACAAAAGGCACCAGTCTCAACCAATGTGCCTAAAATAACAAGATCTAATAAGAACCACATAAGCGCACATCTGTGATAGGCCTATTGAGTTGCGTCATTGACAAGGTGAAGCCGAAAAGGCCTCATATGCGTCGTAATCGTATGTTGATTTTGTTTATACGATCTGTGTGCAAAAGACTGTGTTTCTGTACCTGATGTTGACAAGTAGAGTCGGCGATTGGAGGTACGCGGAGCATGTGAAGGATAACAGTCTTCGAGGTTACATTCCCGCCAACTACGTCAAGGAAGTCGACAGCATCAAGATATTCGAGTAGGCCCCTACATAACTGTATCATAGCTTAGCTATAACTTAGAGATGGACCACTGCTAATTAACAGCCATGATATTAGACAGCTCACATTAGAAACGCGTTAGGATTTTACAATGAGGTTCTGGGTTTACATCGCAACACGTATAATGACTATTGAAGGAGTAGTCCACATTTCTAGCACTCTATTAGTGCTTACTGATATTCGTTGTGTAGGCATAATAATTTGCTGTTCATGTGCGATCTTCTGGCATATTCCGTCGGACGCGTGTTAGTATGTTATGATGTGTGTTTGTGACTTTGTGTACGTGTATGGCAGGTGGTTTCACGATATCAGTCGCAGGAATGCTGAGAAACTACTCATTGAACCAAACAACCAACGTGGAACCTTTATTGTTCGCGAGTCGGAGACCGTCCCAGGTCTGAAATAATAACAGCAACAGTTGTTAAGTGACAATGTAGCAGTGCTGTAGACCTATGTGTTTGCTACTGTGCTCTGTAACGCGTTGCTTACCTTGTACGTTTTGTCCCATCCACTCTGCGAACTAAAGAACAGATTTAAAGTACCGGTATCATTCTGGCGAAAGTCTCCCTCAAACGTCGTATAAGTTACAAGGCACTTCTGACGTCTCTTGGTTAAAAGTCGAGGTCATGTGACTTCAGCAAGAAGCTCAGCTACCGCAGAGAGGCAGCGCGTCAGCTATGCATGTCTTTAGGCTCACTAACTGATCGTGCAATTCACTGAACACCGCAGGTGTTGTACAACTATATACCGTACAGTGCTACAGTATAGCTAAAGTAGTATCGACTATTGAAGCCACACATTTTTGTTGCATCACAGACTAGTGCACGATAATGATTGTCTACAGGGAGCTACACCTTGTCAGTGCTGGACGAAGAGACCGAAACTGGACCGAGAGTGAAACATTACCGCATCCGCAATTTGGACAATGAAGGATGCTGCATCTTTACGCGCAAAACGTTCGCCAAAATTCCAGAACTCGTTGAATATTATTCCGGTAATAACACCTAGTCACCTACAGCTTTCTTTACCACACTTGCCGGTAGAAGTGAGAACAATAACTCATAAACAGATAGGGGCCTTACGTTTATTCAGATTTTTTAAAATAGAGATAATAATTATAATTATGACGATTTTTACGCGCTTCAACATAGCGTATCATCGAAATGTTCGTCCGTCTGTCCATCACTGTGACTCAAGGCTCAAGCTGGAATTACAAAATTTTCACTGATCGGTACTCGGTAGCCCACGACTATAGTGCAAAGCGCGGTTTTGAGATTGCATGTCGTCTGTCCGTCTGTCCGTCTGTAACGTTGGTGGACCAGGATCACATAAATTGGAAATCTTGGAAACTAATTGCATCTTCGCTCTTCTTAGCCCATCAAAGGCCATCTACCTAATCCCAGGGGAGCATGGGGATATTCTGGGAAGACTAGAGGTGGGGTTGGGAAAAGTGGCGTGCTGGAGCACAATATCTCTGAAACGCGTAAAGATAGATGAAAAGTTACTACAGAGGGCCTATACCAACTGCGTTGGTGAGAGGAACTCACCAACGCTCTTTCGAACGGTACCATCCCGACCCCCTACGGCCTCCCCTTTCCCAAGATTGGTGGTTCGCAACCCCACCCCAAAACTGCAATCGTTATTATCTCAGGAACGGGTAAAGCTACGGACTGCAAATTTGGCCGGTACATTCACAGAGTCTATCCGAACAAAAGCCCATTAAAAACTTGGAAGAAAAGGGAGCGTGGGCGTATCCAGGAACTGCCCAATTTTTGAGTACCCCTAATTATGTCAGGGATGGGTAAAGCTACAAACTTCAAATTTTGTACGCACATCTACAGGATCGACTGAACAAAAGCCTATTAAGAATTTCGGCAAAAGTAGCCGCCGGCGTACGCAGGGACTCTTGAATTTTTTAGGGCACCCGTATATAGGACGTATATGTGGTAGCTTAGCTTTCTTGTTATAAGCTAAGATTGGATTGGACTATAAACTCAAATAGGTTCTTTCCGAGCGAAAACATTTCGTGAGAGGGGGGAGTCGAGAAATTTGCGAATTTTGGCCTTAACATCGACGTATCTCCGAAAAGGTGCACAAAGAGATCAAGTGCGCTATTGATCACTAACAGGCGCTTTCGATTTGAACCGAAATGAACGACCTTGGATGACCTTGAACGGCTGTTACGCACTCTACTGCTGTCGTTCTGTCGCGCATAATGTAAACAAAAACTGCGCCCGAAAGCATGTGGGTGTCTTGTGCACGTCGATTTGTGCAAGTTTCTTGAGCCTGTGTGAGCTGTGTCCGGTGTATAAGTTAGAGCGTGCTCGATGTGGCTGTGGTGTAATGGTGACGGCAGAGACGGAAGACGGCCTGTGCTGCAAACTGACTCCCAGCTGTGAACGACTGAAACCCAGTAGGCCTACACCTGATCGCTGGGAGACCGACAGAAACTGTGTCAACATGCAACGTTTTCTGGGAGAAGGAACGACCGGCAAGGTCTGGCAAGGTCAGTATAGTTGTTTGCTGCTTCCATTGCCATGACTTCATTCCTATAACCACCACAGTGTCATGTGCACTAAGCTTGCACTTGTAGACTATAAGCTGAGGTTAAAAGCGTGTCAGCATGTTCATTCGACGCCTATAGGCGTCGTTGTGTTCAGAATTGGGGAACCAAAGCGCGAGTCCCAAAGGGCAGAGGTAGGGGGGTCGGTGGAGTTCTTGCTTGGGGAGAGGGCAGCTAGCCCGACTCCCACCAGCTATGGATCTCTGGGGGAGCGATGTAAGCTCCCACAGTGAGGCGAAGCCCCGGCCCGCTGTTGATTTTCGTGTTTTTGAACCGGACAGAACGCGTCAGGAAACAGTAGGCCTAATTGTTTATACTCATCTTGCTGACTTCCGGCTAGCTAGGTTACAGTACTAATTATCGTTATCGTTATCGTTCTCGACATGTCAGGTACGTGGAACAATTCTACGCCAGTAGCAGTCAAGATTCTAAAGCCACGTACGGTGAAGCCGGAAGAGTTCCTGAAGGAGGCGGCTATCATGAAGAAGTTACATCATCCGAAGCTTGTCGCTCTGTATGCAGTCTGTTCCCAGGAGGAGCCACTACTCATCATTACTGAACTGATGAATGGTGGGTCGCTACTCGACTATCTGAAGAACGACGCGAAACGGACCATGTGCTGGAACAAACTTGTGGACATCGCTGCCCAGGTCAAACACGCGCTGCTGATGTCTCTCTGATCTTTGTCTCACTTTCATATGCGAGATAGTCGAGTGGTCATTGGCTTGCTGTCAGATAACACAGTCTGTTATAATTTTTACCGCGCGTTGCTACGCAGAGCGCGGATATGAGATTGTGTGTCGTCTGTCCGTCCGTCCGTGTGTCCGTAACTTTCAGATACCGTGATCACATAGGTTAGAAAACGTCGAAAATATTTTATGGCTAAATATCTTAAGGCACCTGCTCACATTGACCCCAACATGGGCGATCTGGTACAACGAGAACACCCCCAAAATTAGGGTGGAATAGGGGTGGGTCAGGAGCACAAAAACGCGTAAAATCTCCGAAACGGTGCAAGATGGGACCAAGGTTACTATTACGGACTAATAGGAAGTCGCATACGCGCTTTCGATTGGTACCAACATCAATGACCTTGGATGACCTTGAACGGCTAAAAAGTCACTCTTGCAGAAATAAACAACATTTATGAGCCCACCAGAAAAAATTGAACGAAGATAAACCCATACTATCAGCAGCAGAATGTTCGCTTGTGATTGCAGTTTCTAAAAGTGTAAGGCCTATATGCAGATATTCGCGGGGATTTCTCGGAAGGGGCGTTAACTGTCGAACGACTGTAATGCACGGCCTGCGTCCGTCAATTTTACGATGTGCTTTTAGTTATTTACGGTTACGGACATATGTCAGCTATAGCCACGCCTCTTGACCTTTTTCGTCAATCATCGATTCGTCGCTATTTTTCTGGTCGACAGGACGTTGTCGTGAGTCGGGGTTTGAATGAAAAATGAAACGTTTGATATTTTAGTGCCAAATGAGCTCAAAAATGCCGAACATTTAACAGTACAGGCTTACAATGAAATTGATCATTCATCATGCTAAACATAGCCTCGTAGTATGTACAATTTCAGCATTTGGAACGGTCGCTCAATAGCATCAATAGCGCGGATAATGTGAGTCAAATAATGAATTTAAAGGCAATAAATAGATATATTTAGCACCGTTATTTTGCCGTGATTTATGCTATTATTTAATTCGAAAGTGTTGCTATCGCAGTGAAAACCGCGCGATGCCGCTGTCAACTTCGACACGTAGCGAAGTTTGCAACGACGTCGCGCGGTCCTCCCTGCGATAGCACGGCTGTTGTAAGAGTAGGCACCGGCAGCCTGTTATGTAATGTACCCGGTATCTTGTCTGGTGTTACGTCCACGTGCTGTATAGAGCGTCTGCAGATAGTCGTGGTTAGTTAATAATGAGTTTATCACGGTGTAGTAGCTGGCCTAAGTTAGTAAGTTGAAGCTGCACTACACCGAGATAAACAACATTAGTGTATGCAGAGAATATCTGAGATGATTTCAATGATACTAGGTGGCTGAAGGCATGCAGTACCTGGAAGAACATGGCTTCCTACACCGTAATCTGGCAGCTCGCAACATTCTCGTCAATGATCAACACAATACTTTCAAGATTGGAGATTTTTGTCTCGCCACGACAGACATCAATAAAATTGAGCCTGGAACTCGCTATTCCGGTAATGCCGCTACGGCTGCTCTTCAGTATTTCTGATTTGAGAGGCCATATTAATACGATTTTGTCGGTCGTCGTCACATTAGACCTACTGTTTTCATTAATCGCGTTTATTCACCACAAAGGTAGTAAGAAATGACTAAAATGAAAAACACACAAAGTCATTGATGATTTTGGCACCAATCGAAAGCGCGTATGCGTCTTCCTATTAGTCCGTCACAGTAAACTCGGTCCTATCTTGTACCGTTTCGGAGATATCGCAGGTTTTTGTGCTCATGACACCACCCCTACTTCACCCTATTTTTGGGTGTTCTTTAGCTTGTCGTTTTTACCGCTCGATGCTATGCAGAGCCCACCAGAAAAATTTAAACGAAGATAGACCCATACTATCAGCGGCAAAATGTAGGCCGATGATTCTAGTTTCTATTATAGTGCACGCGGTAGCGTAGCACTGTATTAACGGCGACTTCTCATTCCAACATAACCAATGCATAAGTTGCAAATTTCTGCGGTAATAAAACAGCAAATACAAATGTAAAAAAACTGTACTTTATATACATCTTAACGGCGACATGGCATTGCAGTGTCTCATGCATCGAAAACAGCAAAAATCAGAAAAAGGTTATATTATTCAGCAGCACTTACGCGATGTAATGATGGACAATATCACCTTTTTCTGATTTTTGCTGTTTTCGATATGTGAGTCACTGATTGTCCCATTAAAATGTATACAAACTACATTTTTGCCGCTGATAGCATGGGTTTATCTTTATTCAACTTTGTGCATTGGGCTCCAAAACACGCATCTTTCTGCAACAGAGTGCGTTTCGGCCGTTCAAGGTCATCCAAGGTCGATGCCCTCTCCCCAAAACCCTCCCCCGCTCTCGGCCTTCGGCCTCGAATTTCGGCCCTTTCGGTCCACAGGAATGCACCTAAGACAAATTTATGGCTACGCCGCTGGCCTATGAGGGCCTTATAATATCGGCTTGGCTGTAGTGAAACGATGTAGGCTACATGTAAGAAGCTGCTGTCACTCACTTGATAACAGTGTAGACTTGTGCCAACAACTGTGCTGCAGTCGATCTGCTTAATGTTCAGCTGTTCTCAAGGCGATTTGAAGAATCACCGAAAATGCGCCAAAATGCACAATTTTAAGAGCAAAAGTCGAAAAATTTTTTGGGGAGGAGGTACAGCCCTCCCCCAACAGACCCAGCCATCAGTGGGGAAAGTCCTCACACCTGGCCACTCGACCTCGTCTTCCTACTGCTTTCAGCTCAGTCCAAATACCACCCTGCGGTGACATTGGCTATTTTACCTCCAAACGCAATAGCTGGGCAGCGATATAGTGCAGTAACAAATTTAGTGAGAAGTACATGCGTAATATAACTTGATTTTCTGGTTAAGGAAAAAGCAAACGAATTGGTGTACACTTCAGAAAATTAAAGTTAAACGAAAAATGGTCCAGCTTTTTCGAAGACACTGTTATCTGTACCACTTTGCTTTAACGTCGTTTTAATCTAATGATAGGATAGGTCTAGGCCTATTTTCGAAAAAAAACAACCTGGTCAGTATTCTGAGTTACACTTAATAATACACCGGACTATCGGACTAACGGGCTGTATCGGACCCCTAACCCTAAGCTTAGTCCGTTAATCCGTTAGCTCGATAGCCCAATAGCCCGTTAGCCCAATACGTTACCCGATAATAGTCCGATAGTAGCCCGATAGTTTGATGCATTGTTAAAATAATGTAATCGTCAGTATTCTTGTGAAGGTGATCTGTATACATACCGGTATATAATATGTACAAGGTACGAGGTTTCCGATCAAGTGGACGGCTCCGGAAGCTGCAAGGAACCGGCTGTTCAGTACGAAATCTGATGTCTGGTCGTACGGAATCCTACTCGTCGAACTTGTCACCTACGGAGAGACGCCGTACTCGGGTACGTTCATTTCAGACCTGACGTTCTTGAGAGATCCAGACTTTGAAAATAGAATCTCAAACACTAGACTAGTCTTTGTTGTTGAGACTCTGCATGTTTTCAAAGTCTGGATCTAATTGAAGCTCGCGCACGGTGTTGGTCTCCGTCTGATCTGAAAGGCTGAAAGCTGAGAGTCTTGGCCTGTGTCTTGAAACCAATCCCGGTTAACTTCACTTTAACTACAAGAAGCTCAGCTACCGCAGAGAAACAGCGCGTCAGCTGCCCACGTCAAGGGGGGGGGACTATACCCTCCAGTCCACTCTCCCTCATCTGGCTACACC
>Ga0209788_1000296_pt1 | contig 12666 bp, 17 predicted proteins | sample WorMetLIZISLAND1_2_FD_187415 | JGI IMG/M metagenome (GOLD analysis project Ga0209788, IMG submission 187415) | Marine gutless worms symbiont microbial communities from Max Planck institute for Marine Microbiology, Germany - Olavius clavatus LIZARD... ...
CTTGAACGGAAAGTCTGAGGATGGTGGCCGGCTGGAGTTGTGGCTATCCTTAGCCAGACGTGCTTCGAGTTCCTGAATGCGCTCATGCATCTTGCTCAATGGTCGCAGTTTGCCCCTCAATGATCGCTGCCTGCTCCGCCACCCGTTCACGCAGCCGCTTAAGCTCATCGTCGGGGCTTTCCGGAGAATGGGTTAGAGCGTGCTGTTCAGGCATGGTTCCATGGGTACGCGCGTAGCCTGCTGCTTGGCAAGGGGTCCTGAATAGTTATGATGTGGCGCAAAACCATGCCTACCCCGGGGGAGAAGGGTTGGGAGCAGGCGTTGGTGAACCAGGTCGTGCTGGACCACCTTGCGGAACGCAAGCGGAGTCGTCGCTGGGGTATTTTCTTCAAGCTCTTGACGTTCGCCTACCTGATCGCCTTGCTGATGCTGTTCCGGCCCGACGACTTGGTCACGAGCGCCTCTTTCGACGAGGAACATACCGCGCTGGTGGAAGTAAAGGGGCTCATCGCCCCTCGGACCGACGCCGGTGCGGACCGTGTCATTGCCGCCTTACGCCAAGCCTATGAAAACGATTACATCAAGGGTGTCATCCTGCACATCAACAGCCCCGGCGGCAGCCCGGTACAAGCCGGTTACATCAATGACGAGATCCGGCGGCTACGGGCGAAGCATCCGACCATACCCGTCTATGCGGTAGCGGCGGATCTATGTACTTCGGGGGGCTACTACATCGCCGCTGCCGCCGACGAAATCTATGTGGACAAGGCCAGCCTGATCGGCTCCATCGGCATACGTATCGATGCCTTCGGCTTCGTCGAAGCCTTGCAGGAGCTAGGCATCGAGCGGCGTTTGTTGGCGGCGGGACAGTACAAGGGCATCCTGGATCCCTTCTCGCCCTTGCCGGAAGAACAGCGACTATTCCTCCAGGGTATCCTCGACAAGCTGCACCGACAATTCATCGACGTCGTCCGGACCGGGAGGGGAGAACGTCTCAAGGGCGGTGACGAGCTGTTCAGCGGGCTCTTCTGGAGCGGTGAGGAGAGTGTGGCACTCGGATTAGCCGACGGGCTCGGCGACAGCCGCTACGTGGCGCGCGAGCTGATCGGAACGGAGAGGATCGTTGAATACAGCAGCGAGAAAGACCTGTTCGAGCACGTGGCGGACCGCCTTGGTGCCGCAATCGCCGCCTCCCTGCTACACCTGAGCGGAATCGACGGCTACCCGGTTGCACGCTGAAGGGCACCTCGATAAAGCTCGAGACATACTGACCTCATCGAAAAAACCCTATGCTCGCTTGGCCCAGGTATGCTTGGCCTTGATTCCGGTCATCGGAAAAGGCGAGAATGCTTAATCACCGTAGGGAATTTTGCAAAGATTCCATCCCTGGGATTTTTCAAGATCCCTTTATTTTCAGTCTATTATCCGATTGAAGGGCATCTTGAAAAATTCAAGGTCGCCACAGGTCGAGCAATATCTCAAAACCGATTTATTCGGAGGACACGACAATGAGGCTGATTCTTTTAGGTGCTCCTGGCGCGGGCAAGGGTACCGTAGCCAAAATGCTCACCGCCGTCGACGGCTCGGTGCAAATATCCACCGGCGACATTCTGCGGGCAGCGGTCAAGGATGGCACGGAGCTTGGCAAGCAGGCAAAGACCTTCATGGATGCCGGTGATTTGGTTCCGGATGAGCTCATCATGGGGATCATGAAGGAACGCCTGAAGGAGGATGACTGCCAAGCCGGCTTCCTCCTCGATGGCTTCCCGCGCACCATCTCCCAGGCCGAGCAGCTCGAGACTCTACTGGCAGACCTGGGCATCGAGCTGGACGCAGCTGTAAACCTGGACGTACCGCGGGACGTGATCCTGGACCGTCTTACGACCCGCCGGACCTGCGTCGACTGCGGTGCCATCTATAACGTCAAGTCGGCACCCACCAAGATAGAGGGAGTCTGCGACAAGTGTCAGGGCAAGGTCGTGCAGCGCGATGACGAGACCGAAGAGGCGATCTCCAATCGACTCGATGTCTACAACGAGAAAACCGCTCCTCTGGTCGGTTTTTACAAGGAAAAAGGCCTGCTCCTGGACGTCACGGCCACTTCCAGCGAGGCCGTCGTCGCGACCATTCGCAAACACACCAGCACCTGACACGACCCGTGGGGACCTTGAATTTTTCAAGCCGTCCTCATGAGCCTCCCAGGGTGCCCGTGCCTGCCGCTTTGCCTCGAGGGAACCCTGAGAAAGGCCAAATCGGAGCGAAAACCGCGTTCCCGCTTTTGCGACTTGGAAAATTGCAGGGATGCAATTTTTCAAGGTCCCCGATCTCTAAGGAGCCCTCGAACGGCACCGAACCCCGGATTGCCCCCACGGCCCATACGAATTTCCAGCCAGCTCACGACACCATGGTACGCGGCATCCATCTCAAACAACTCAAATCCACCGATCTGCAAGCGATCGGGGTACCGAGCGATGGCCGGAGCGGAATTGCAGACGGCGAGAACGAACCGCCTCCGAACCTGCTGGCGGAAGCCGATCCGGTCCTGGCGCAAGCTCTGGAGGAAGTGCGTCAAGGTTTGGAGGCCATCCGTTCACTCCTGGACGAAGCCTTGCAAAAAGTGATGACGCTCGATTCCTAGCGGTAGGCTTCCGGCCGAAGCTTGGCTCTTCGATAGGATCACCGCACCATCACCCACGATGCCAGCCCGTTGGTGGCTATGAGCCTCTGACGGGAGAGGGGGAGTAGGGACGATTCATGAATCGCCCCTACTCAGAAAGCGTCGAGATCCACCAGCACCCGTCCGTGGGTCTCTCCCGCCAGCATAGCCTCGAATACATCGGGAAGCCCTTCTGGACCGATAGTGGCGGTCAGCAGCCGCTCCAAGCGAGGTGGTCGCCAATCCGACGCCAGCCGAGCCCAAAGCCGGGTGCGCAGCTGGTGGGGGACAGTGACGGAATTGATGCCGAGCAGGCTTACCCCGCGCAGGATGAAAGGCATGACGGTCGTTTCGAGCTGGGAGCCGCCGGCCAACCCGATACTCGCGATATTACCCCCCGGCTTGGTGGTACCTAGAATCCGGGCCAGCATCTTGCCGCCCACACTGTCCAAGGCCCCGCCCCAGACGGTCCGCTCCAAGGGATGCTAGCTCGTCGCGCCCCAAGACCTGCACTGCACCCAACTCCCGCAGCCAACCAAAATATCCCAGTCTACCGGATACGGCCACCGGCTGAAAACCCAAAGACCTGAGCATATCGACGGCGATCGAGCCGACGCCCCCGGTGGCACCGGTGACCAACACCGGGCCCAGCTCCGACCTTTGCTCATTGACCAGCATGCGGTGGATCGCCAGGGCCGCGGTGAAGCCGGCAGTCCCTAGGATCATGGCGTTGCGTGGGTCCAGCCCCGGAGACATGGGGATCACCCAATCGCCCGGTACCCGTAGGTACTGCGCATGTCCCCCATCGTGGTCGTGACTCAGGCCGTAGCCCGTGACCAGCACTGGGTCACCCGGCGTAAAACGCCCGTCGGCGGATGTCTCGACGATTCCGGAGGCATCGATACCGCCCACCGGAGAAAAGGTCTTGAGAATTCTGCCCTAGCCGGTAGCGGCCAGGGCATCCTTGTAGTTCACGCCGGAATAGGCGACCCGGATCAGCACCTGACCCGGGTCGGGAGTGGTGACCGGAAGCTCCTCGATCCCGGCCCGATAGCCGTGGTCGTCATTGCGGATGCGGAGGGCCTTGTAGACTGCCATGGTTGGAATCCTCACGTACAGGTGCGGGACACCCCTACCTTTGCCGCTCAACAGCTTCCAGCCGGACACAACCGGCCGAGATCCGGGGTCTTGGCTAGAGCGTCGGTCACCCGTAGGCGAAGGTCGTAGGGCACGGATTGGTTGATGAGCAGGCTGAAGGGCTCCCAGCGGCCGGCACGCCGGACGAACCCCGCATAGCAGCTCACCCCACTCAGGGTGCCGGTCTTGGCCCGCACCCGCGGGTTTTCTTGCGGCAGGAGCTCCCGGTACGGGGCAAAGGCCTTCACCGCCTCCAACAGCTGACGGGCGTTCAGGCGGTTACCGCGGGAGAGCCCGGAACCGTCTTCAATGTGGTAATGATTCCAACCGAAAGTCCGGTCCACCCAACGAGTGAAGGCCTTTCGTGCTCGAGGCATGTCGAGCGTGCGGCCATCGTCGCAGTCTGCCAGCTTCAGGAACAGGGTGTTGGCGATGAAGTTGTTGGAGTATTCGAGCATGGCTGTGAGCATGGACCGCAGATCCTGGCTGTTTTGGTGGCGGTAGATCCGTCTTGCCCCCGTCGGCACGGAGCCGATGCGCGCATCGCTGTCCACGAAGACCCCGGCCTGTTGTAGCTTGGCTTTCAGGAGCTCGCCGAAGTAGCGTACCGCCTTGCTCCGTTGCCCGAGATTAACCCGGTGCTTACCGGCCCTCAGCCCCTGTCCGAGCCGGCGCGCCATCGGTGTCAGAGGGGTTTGGGTCTCTGCACTGCGGATCTGCTTACCCTGCTTGATGAGGTTGACGGTGTTGAAGTTAGCCGCCAGCGCGGTCACCGGCGCATCATAGGGATTGTTGCTCGTCGAGCGCTCGCTGATCGTCAGGGCCGGATCGAAGTAGCTGTCGTCCAGGCCGATCCCCGCGATTTTGCGGAGTCCCTGCGCCCCGAGTGCGGCAACCATGTGGTCCAGCTCCTCGGAGACCAGATAGGGCTCGCCGTAACCCTCGACCCAGAGTCGGTGGTCACGGCCGAGGTAAAAGTCCGTATGAAAACGGTGGTCCAGGCCCCAGCGCTGGATAGCCGCGAAGGCGGTGAGGATCTTGATGGTCGAGGCCGGCACCAATGGCCTGCTCCGGATAGCGGCTGATGACCAAGCGGCCTTACGCTTCGACTAGCAGGCTCGCCTTGGGCAGCTGTAGGACATGGGCAAGGGCCTTGTCCGGACCGGCGATGGCCAGATTGGAGCCTGGGATCAGGATCGGGCCAAGTGTCAGCAGAACACTGAGCAGCCAGGACGGCATTGTTCCGTAGCGCATTCCGGTCAACCCCTGTGGTGGGAGCCTTAGAAACATGGCGGGACATCCTTGCCCGCACGGGCACCTCGACCGTCTCGATGTGGCTTCATCCCGATGCCGTCTCCAACCGATAGAGATCAATGAGAGGCTGTCCATAAAGTAACGAATTGATTTTGAATAATAAAATATGTACATTTTGTAGTTTTATGCGATGTCATCCCGGAGTTTGCTATGACTGAAGAAAAGATTCAGTCGGTTGCCAGGTACCCGAGTGGCCTCACCGACGAAGAAGGGGACATCCTTGAGCCCATCATCAACGAATTGGAATCCTAATACCATCAGATACCATCCGGACGCCCACGAAAACATGATCTTCGCGAACTCCTAAATGCCATTTTTTTATTTGGATAAAACAGGTTGTCCCTGGCGGTATCTGCCAAAAGACTTCCCTCCCTACAAGCTCGTTAATTACTACTATACTAAGTGGACAGATAATCGTTGGCCAGAGAAAGTCAATACGGTGCTTCGTCAGCGGTTACGCCAAAAAAAGACCGAAGGCCAGATCCAACGGGAGCAATTATTGATAGTCAAAGTGTCAAGGGAACCCCGGAACCCTATGTAGAATCGGGATGTGACGGGGGCCAACTCGTTACGGGCAGAAAACGTCCTATCGTTGCCGATATAATCGGTTGCGTGCTCATCGTCCGGGTACACGCCGCCAATGAGTTTGATGGTAAAGCCGCTCGTCAAGTCACTACGAACTTGTTTTCGAGCCTCCATACCGTCAAAAAATCCGGGGCGATCGTGCCTATTCCGATGCGGACCTATTTAACTGGGTCTTGACCCCATTCGAGTGCCAGCGCGAAGTTGTTAGAAAGGAAAAAGGACCGCGAGGTTTCCACATTTTACCTCGCCGCTGGGTGGTCGAGAGAACATTCGCTTGGCTGAGTCGATGGCGTCGATTGAGTAACGATTATGAACGGAAACCAACTTCGAGCGAAACACAGGTTTATTTCGCATCCAGTCGTTTGCTTCTCCGGAAAATCTGTAATCATCAGACGCCCTATAAAATGGCTGTTAATAAATGTTTAGATAGGCTCTGAAACCGCTCGGGCGGACCTTTCGGTCTTCCACTTGATTCAGCACCCACAAGAACCGTCACGCGAGCAAAGACGCAAGGTCCAGATATCCGGCGATCCTTTGCGGATCGAGGGACTTCATCCAGGGCACCCGACCTAGGCAAGGGGCATCGATCAGGCCGGTCAGGGTGGCCAAGTTTTCATCGTAGCGCGGCATGTCCCGATCGATCCGGTTGGCGACCCAGCCGGCGAGTCGAGCGCCGGAGGCCCGGATACTCTCTACCGTCAGCAGGCTGTGATTGATACAGCCGAGCCGGATCCCGGAGACCAGGATTACCGGCAGGTCCAGGGCCGATGGCAGGTCGCTGATCGCCAGGGTAGGGCCGAGAGGCACGCGCCAGCCGCCGACGCCTTCGACGACCAAGAAATCGGACTGGGCCGCTAGGTGTTCCGCGGCGGTTTTAATAACCGTCGACCGGATCGCCACACCGGCCAAGTCGGCAGCGATATGGGGGGCAATCGCGGGCTCGAAGGCGTATGGGTTGACCAGATCGTAGGGTACCGGGTGGCTACCCCGGGTCCGGAGTTGCCGGGCATCCCGGTTGCGCAGCCCCGCAGGCGTGGGCTCACATCCGGAGGCCACGGGCTTCATGCCGAGCACCGTCCGGCCACTCTGTCCCAGGGCCTCCAGCAGCGCAAGGGCGATCTCGGTCTTGCCGCAGTCGGTGTCCGTGCCGGTGATAAAGGCGCCTTTCATCCGGAAAATAAGTGCTTCTTCATAGTACGGACGGACACGGCTCCCCTACGACCGCCTTAGGCCACTCCGCCGGAGGGTCTCGACGGGGATGGCCAGGGTATCGTCTCCTAGGCGCCGTTGCTCGGGGGCCCAGGCGAGCCCGTAGACGACCTCATAGCTCGCCGGCAGACGTCCGTCCTGACGGTGGGTCTCGTAGGCCTGCTCGACCGCCATCAGGCGCCGGTGGCCGGTGAGTCCGCGCGGGCGGGCGCTGGTAGCATTGTGCGCTCCCAGCACCTTGAGGTCCCGCATCAGATCCCGTACCCGCTCGTAGGTAACGGTCAGGCGCTCGGTGTCCATAACGGGATCGGCGAATCGGGCTTGCACCAAGGCATCGCCCACGTCGTGCATGTCCGGGAAGGGGCTGACGTGGGAGTGATCATCGGCGGTCGCCCAGGCCTCCCGCAGCTCCCATAGGGTGTCCGGCCCGAAGGTGGTGAACAGCAGCAGGCCGCCGGGCCGCAGGACTCGTAGGCACTCGCCGAAGGTCCGCGGGAGGTCGTTGCACCATTGTAAGGTGGCGTTGGAGAAGATGAGGTCCACGCCGGTGTCCGCGAGCGGCAGGGTCTCCGTGTCGGCACAGATGCACAGGGGAGGCGAGCGTCGGTCCCCCTGCTCCCGGGCCAACCGGAGCATCGCCGGCGCAAAGTCCAGGGCCAGGATGCGGGCGGTGCCGAAGCGTCTTTGTAGCCCTGGGATCGCGTAGCCAGTCCCGGCCCCCAAATCCAGCACCAGCTGCGGTTCCAGGCGGATATAGTCGAGGCGCTCCAGCAGGCGGTCGGCTATCTCGCGTTGGAGCACCGCCACTGCGTCATAGTCCACCGCGGCCTGATCGAAGGAGCGGCGGGCGGCGTCCTTGTCGATGGGACCTAGATTCAGCATGTCGTTTCTCGCAGGAAACGTGCGGCAGCCTCTCCGGTCGCCTCGGGATGGGACAGGAAGGGTGCATGGGCGGCCCCAGCGATGATCTGACAGCGGGCCCGGGGTAGCAGACCTGCGATATCCGCACTCACCGCCGCCGGGACCAGGGTGTCGCGCTGTCCGAACAGCCAGAGGGTCGGACAAGCGATGACGCCGATTCGGTCCCGTATGTCACAGGTACGCAGCAGGTCGAGCCCTACCGCCAAGGCAGCGGGGACCGGCTCCGGGCGGCGGGCGAGCTCACGGCGCAGGGTCCGTAGGGTGTCCCGTGCCACCTCGCTCCCCTTGACCTGTAGGGCCAGAAAGCGTTGTAAGGTCCCTGTGGGATCAGCCAGCAGCTCCTCATGGAATCGGGCCAACACCTGGGCATCCATGGCCGCTGGCCAGTCCGGGGCACAGACGTAGCGGGGCGTGGCGGTGAGCAGGATCAGGGCCCGGATCCGCTCCGGGGCCCACAGTGCCGCCTCCAGGGCTAGCAGTCCGCCCAGGGACCAGCCGACCCAGACCGCCCGCTCGGGGGCCACCTTCAGACAGACCTCGACCCAGGCGGCCCGGTCATTGTGATGGGACTCGAAGGGGCTGGTACCGTGGCCGGGCAGCTCGATCCGCCACAGCCGCCGATGGTCGGTGAGGACGCTCGGCAACCCCGACCAGACGGCCTCGTTCATGCCCCAACCGTGGATCAGGACCAAGTCCGACTCCGAACCCGGATGTGATGCGGATCGGCTCATGAGACCGCCGTCGACTCGGGTGCTAGGCCCTCGGGCCTCAAGCGACCCAGGGCCTCCAGCAGCCGATCGACATCCTCTTCTTGGTGGGCGGCGGAGAAGGTGATGCGCAGCCGGGATGAGCCCTCCGGCACCGTGGGCGGTCGGAGGGCGCTGACCAGGATACCCCGGGTCTCCAGGTCCCGGCTCCAGGACAGGGCCTGCTCTACCGTACCGGCGATGAGGGGCTGGATCGGCGTCGACGAGTCCATGAGCGGTAGGCCCAGCTCGGCGGCACCGGCACGGAAGCGCCGGATCAACGCCTGCAATCGTTCCCGTCGCCAGGAGTCACGCCGGGCGATGCCCAGGCTCTCCCGGACCGCCACGGCCACCGCCGGCGGCAGTGCCGTGGTGAAGATGTAGCTGCGGGCGCGCTGGATCAGGAGCTCGATCAGCTCCTGGCTCCCGGCGACAAAGGCCCCCGCAACGCCCAGGGCCTTGCCCAGGGTGCCCACCAGGATGGGGACCTGCTCCGGCCCCAGACCGAAATGGGCCAAGCTGCCACGGCCCTCTGCACCCAACACCCCCAGGCCGTGGGCATCGTCCACCAGCAGCCAAGCCTCCGCGCGCCGGGCCAGGGCGGCCAGCTCCGGCAGGGGCGCTAGGTCCCCGTCCATACTGAAGACCCCGTCGGTAGCGATCAGCCGGACGTCACCCCCACCCAACAGCCGGGCCAGGGCCTGTGGATCCCCATGGGCATAGCGGCGCAGCCGGGCTCGGCTGAGCTGGGCACCGTCTAGCAGGGAGGCATGGTTCATGCGGTCTTCGCAGATCCAATCCCCACGCCCAGCCAGGGTGGAGATCACCCCCAGATTGGCCATATAACCGGTAGAGAAAAGCAGGGCCCGCGGATACCCGGTGAGCTCCGCCAACGCCCTTTCGAGGGCCTGATGGGCGACACTGTGACCGATGATCAGGTGGGAGGCTCCACTGCCGACGCCATAGGTATCTGCCCCCCGCTTGAAGGCGGCGATCACCTGCGGATGGTTGGCCAGACCCAGATAATCGTTGCTGCAAAAGGCGAGCAGCTCCCGCCCATCGATCCGCGGCCGCGGTCCCTGAGGGCTCTCGATCGGCCACAGCGTGCGGTAGAGCCGGGCCGCCCGTAAGCGGTCCAGCTCCGCGGTCAGATCCGGTCGAGCTGGCATCAAGCGGCTTGCCGCGAGCAGGGTCCGGGGGTGGTGCGTTCCTTGGCATCGACGGTCTCGAATACTAGGCCCAGCCGCTCGAACAACCGCTCGTCGCTGGCCGATTCGGCATTCGGCATGGTCAGAAGACGTTCGCCATAAAACATGGAATTGGCACCGGCAAGGAAGCACAAGGCCTGAAGCTCGTCGCCCATATCCGAGCGACCCGCCGAAAGCCGCACATGGGACATGGGCATGAGGATGCGGGCCACCGCGATAGTGCGTACGAACTCGAAGGGGTCCAGCTCTTCCGTGCCAAACAGCGGGGTCCCCTCCACCTGCACCAGCAGATTGATGGGCACCGACTCCGGATGCTCGGGCAGGGTAGCCAGCTGGTGCAGCATGGATGCCCGGTCGCGCCGCGACTCGCCCATCCCCAGGATACCGCCGCTACACACTCGGATGCCCATCCGTCGGATATGGGCCAGGGTCTGCAGGCGGTCTTGGTAGGTGTGGGTGGTGATGACTTGGCCGTAGAACTCCGGTGAGGTATCCAGGTTGTGGTTGTAATAATCCAGCCCGGCATCCGCCAGCCGCCGGGCCTGAGACTCGGTCAGCATACCGAGGGTGACGCAGGTCTCTAGGCCCAGGCCGCTCACCCCCTCGATCATTGCGATGACCTGTTCCAGGTTGCGATCGGTGGGGTTGCGCCAAGCGGCACCCATGCAGAAGCGGGTGGCGCCCTTGTCTTTGGCCGCCTGGGCGGCCTCCAGCACCTTGTCCACCGGCAACAGGCGTTCCCGCTCCAGATCGGTGTCGTGCTGCGCGCTCTGGGAGCAATAGCCGCAATCCTCCGGGCAGGCCCCGGTCTTGATGCTGAGCAGGGTGCTCACCTGAACCCGGTTGGGGTCGAAGTGAACCCGATGCACGGACTGGGCCTGAAACAGCAGGTCGTTGAGGGGCCGGTCGAGGAGGGCGGCGATCTCGTCGAGGGACCAGTCGTGGCGGATTTCGTGGTTGGTCATAGTGGATCGGCGTCTGGAGGCATCGGGGCACCTTGAAAAATCCAAGGTGCTTATGCGGGGCAAGGATGCCCCGTCGGTTTTCAAACACACAGGGAATCGAGCAATCGGGAGCGAAGCGAAAATCGTGTTCTCGTGACTCGAAAAATTCCAGAGGCGGAATTTTTCAAGTCCCCATAAAGCCTCGCAACCAACCGTAGGGTAACGGTTTTTAATCGGCTGTCAACTCCCTGCGGGCAATGAGGTTTACCGAAGGTTCGATCCGTCGACGGAGGCCGGGAGCGATCGGTGCGAGCTTCGGGCCGCGGTTATGGGAGATAGTGGTTCGGACGACCGGAATCCGAACCTCGAGGATGGCGGTTGGAATCCGGTTGCCAGGCCAGTCCTTGCGGTCGGGGAGACCCAGGGCTACTGAATGATCATTCGATAGAAAGCAATAGCTTGGCGATTTCAGACGCTTAAGCGCGCAGAGGGACTGAAATAGCTGCCATCAGTTACCCGTTGTGAGTACGGATTACCGGCAACCTTGAGCGAGCAGGATTTTTATGGGAATTTCAGCCGCAAATGGACGCAAATAAAGGTTATTAGAGACGGTTTGGGATCTCCCCTACGACAGGCGGCTTTATAAAAAAATTAACACTTTATTTCCAAAGGTTTTATCCGGAAATAGCCTGTCTAAAAAGGCAGGCTCCAAGGGGCCAGGAAGCGTCGCTGATGGCGGGCCGATCTTCGACCGATTGACGTTGATTTGCGTTCATTGACGGCCAAAAAAAGCTTCCGACTTACCTACCAACAGCTCGTTCCAGCAGTGATTATCATTCGGTAGCCCTGCGGGGAGATCCTGTTGGCAACAAATAGCACTGTCCGGTTTCGTAGCACATAAACTGTCCGCTTTGGATCCTGCAGCGGACCTACGCGACAACCTGTAGCCGCAGTTGTCTTTGCCGACGACACGCCCGAAGGTCTCACACAGGAAGTCATCCAGCCGGCCGCCGATCCAGGGCACGAAGGCCGATCCCTCCTCCAGCGTTGGCGGCATGAACTCGGCATTGAAGGCCGGTCGATAGACTTCATCGAGGTAGCGGTTAGCCGCTGTCATGTCGCGGATGCCGGCGATGGCCAGCTCCTGTGGCAGACACACGCCCCTGGTGGGTACGGAACATGCGCTCTGAGCGTCCTCGTGCCTCAGAAGAGTAGGCCGGGATCATCTCGATCCCCAAGCAGGCCATGGCCTTGCCAGATTGCGTGGGGTTCTCCTTGGCTACCTTGCCGCCAGCTTCCGGGGTATACCAGTAGTGGCTGCCCCGATCGGTGTAGAGCGAGGCGAACAATCCGCGTTGCCTGATCACGTCGCACACGCCCATGAAGCTGGAGGCCGCACCTTACCTCGGTGACCGGCGCATTGAGTAATGCTCGTTGGTGGCGTCGTCCATGGTTACGACCCAAGCCCACTTCACTCCCGGTACCCAGTCGTGGGTGCTCGCGTCCTGGTGCAGCATCATGCCCGGCCCGGCCGCGCGGGTGCGCCGCTTGCGGTGCTTGCCTCGCCCAGGTGCCTTCTGCACCACACCGGCCTCTTGCAGCCGGTTCTTGACCCAGGTTACCCCGAGCAGCCCCGTCGCGTTGGTACCAAGCTGGAAAGGCTTGACGTTCCAGCCCGCATGTCGCCGACGGTAGCGCTCCACCAGCGCCATGACCTCACCCACTGACGCCCGCCGGTGCGAGACCTGCTTCAGGCGCTTGTCGATCAACCCGTGCAGACCCTCGTCCTCGTAGCGGTTAACATAGCGCCGAAAGGTCCGCTCGCATACCCCGAGCAGCCGGGCCTCCTCCTGTCTCAGGCGGCCTGCTTGCCACCCCCATACGCCTCTTTAAATCTCATCTTCCGAATCTCCTGCAGCAAGTTCGTTCGGCTCATTGGACACCTC
>Ga0209788_1000297_pt1 | contig 12660 bp, 7 predicted proteins | sample WorMetLIZISLAND1_2_FD_187415 | JGI IMG/M metagenome (GOLD analysis project Ga0209788, IMG submission 187415) | Marine gutless worms symbiont microbial communities from Max Planck institute for Marine Microbiology, Germany - Olavius clavatus LIZARD... ...
GTCGTCGCCCGAGCCCGCCGGGCAGGCGTCCACCGTCTTGTCGGTGTTGGCGGCTTCGATCGCCTCCCCCAACGAGCACATCCCGTCGCCCGCCTCCGCGGCGCCCAAGGTGTCGACCGTGATCGTCGCGGCGGCCTGTGCCGGCCCGCCGGACAGCAGCGCGGCGGCCGCCAACGCGGCCACCAGCAACAACGACCCGCCGACGGGCGCGCCGCGAACTGGCGGCAGCCCTCGACCGACCCGAGTCAGATCCGGCGACATGGGAACCCTTATACCACACGCCGGCGAGTTTGTCAACCCCCAATCCGGGAAAGGGCCCGCCGGCCCCGGCTCGCCGCCCTCACCGGCCGCCATCTTCGCCGCGTCGATCCGTTCAGGCCTCGACGGCGGGCACCCTCCCCGATGTCCCCGATGCGGGCGCCGGGGACCGCCAGCCCCGCGGTCGGCCCGCTGACGGACCTCGGCCCGGGGAGCGCACGACAAGACCTGGGCCGTGAACCTGCAGGTGCCTCAGCGCCCGGCGGTCGCAGACGCGGAGACCCGCGGTTCGCCCAGCGCCCCGAGGGCGCGCCCGACCGCCTGGGTCAGGGCGCGTCCCAAACCCTCCGAGACTGAGGCCTCGCCCGACTTCTCGGCGCCGCCGTCGAATGCGCTGACGCTGAGCGTGCCGCCTTCGGCCAAGGCCACGCCCGCTATCTCGACCGGGGCCTTGCCGAGCGTCTGGCACCACGCGTCGGCCAACCCTTGGGCGACGGCGGACGGGGTGGCGGCCACCACCCGCGCCGACCTGACGGCCCCGACGGTCAGCTCCACCCTGGCCCCGGCCCCGGCCGGCGCTACCTTGACATCAACCGACGGGCGCTCCGCACGCCCCGGCCGATGCGTCAGGCGCAGGCGCCGGGCGCCGGTCGACCTGACGCCGTAGGCGATGAGCAAGGCGCGGACCTTCTCCACGACCGCGGGCTCGTCGGCCCCGGGCTCCAACCTGACATCGATCCCGCCCCCGGGGCCGGTCAGGTCGACCGACGCCGAAGCCACACCGGGAAGATCTTGGAGTCGGGCGGCGAGCGTGCTCACCGGGCCCAGCTCCCGACGACGCGCATCCGCCTGCGCCAACGCAGGAAGCCGGCCAGGTCGTCGGTCGGCGCCTCGGCGCTCGGCGACCCGTAGGCGGTCTCGGCTCGCCACCTGAGATAGGACGAAGACGGGAAGACACAACGGCGCCGGCGCACCGCCAACGCCATGCGACACGCCTCCCGGAGCAGCGTCGGCTCGGAGAGGAGGGTTCTCACATGGGCTCGCAGCCCACGGGGTCTCAACGCACACTCTCCTTCTCGGCGATCGCCGTTTTCCGCGATCGCCTGCCTGCTAAAGCAGGCGATCGCGCCTGTCTTGACAACAAGAGCCCGCTCCGGGAGAGCTGCCGCCCTCCAAGCGGCGCAGGCCCCTGCCTTGAGGAGGCCACCTTAGCAGCATCTCGCGGCCCGTGCGCAGACGACTGAAGCCCCGCCGCGCGCCGACCCCATGGGCCGGGTCGGGCGCCGCCACATGGGCGATAGCCCGGCTCGCCGGTAGGATCGACTCGCATCGTCGCTACGGAGGGCGCCGGATCTTGCATCAACCGAACGTCAACGATCTCGACCTCTTCGGGTCGCGCTTCGAGGCGGTCGCCTCGAACATCGAGACGGTGATCCAGGGCAAGCGGGAGTCGGTCGAGTTGCTGCTCCTCGCCCTCGTGGCCGAGGGCCATGTGCTGGTCGAGGACGTGCCGGGCGTCGGGAAGACCCAGCTCGCCAAGTCGCTCGCCCGGTCGGTCGAAGGCGCCTTCAACCGGATCCAGTTCACCCCCGACCTCCTCCCGTCGGACGTGACGGGGATCTCGGTGTGGGACCGGGACCGCCGCGCCTTCGAGTTCAAGCCCGGGCCCATCTTCGCCAACATCGTCGTCGGCGACGAGATCAACCGGGCGAGCCCCAAGACCCAGTCGGCCCTCCTCGAGGCCATGGCCGAGCGTCAGGTCACCTCCGACGGGGTGACGCGCCAGGTCCCCCTCCCCTTCATGGTCATCGCCACGCAGAACCCGCTGGAGCATGAAGGCACCTACCCCTTGCCCGAGGCGCAACTCGACCGGTTCATGATGAGGGTCGTCATCGGGTACCCGAGCCGGGAGAAAGAGCTTGAGATGCTCGACGCCCACGGCGTCCGCTCCACCTTCCTCGACCTCGAGCCCGTCGCCGGGGTCGACGACGTCCGCGCCATGATCTCGATCGCCGCCCGGGTCGGCGTGTCGGGGCCCGTGAAGAGTTACATCGTCGACCTGGTCGAGGGGACCAGGCTTCACCCCGACGTCCTCCTGGGGGCGTCGCCCAGGTCGGCCCTCTTCCTCCAGGCCCTCTCCCGGGCGAGGGCGGCGTCGAAGGGCCGGGACTATGTGATGCCCGACGACGTCAAGGCGCTGGCCGAGCCGGTCCTCGAGCACCGGCTCGTGTTGCGGCCCGAGGCGCAGATGCGCGGGGAGACGGTCAAAGACCTCATCGGGGACGTCCTGAGTCGCGTCAGGGTGCCGGGGACCGTCTCTCGGGCGACGACATGATGACGGCGCCGCGGGCGGCCGCCTGATGCCGACTCCCCGAGGTTGGGCCCTCCTGGGCTCCGGCCTCGCCCTGATCGCCCTGTGGTACGCGTTCGGCGATCAGGAGCTTCTGCTGGCGGGCGCCTTCCTCACGGCTGCTCAGCTCTTCGCCGTCGCCTACGTCAGGGCCCGCCCTCCCCTGCTGGGCGTCGGCCGCCGCCTGGGGTCGACCGCCGTCCACGACGGCGACACCGTCGGGGTAGCCCTCGTCGTGCGCAACCGGGGCCGGGCGACGCTCCGCAACGTGGCGGTGAGCGACGAGGTGGAGGGTCTCGGCCGGGCGTCGTTTCAGGTCGCCCGGCTGCGGGGAGGCGAGGCCGTCAGCGCCGCCTATCAAGTCGTCTGCCGCCGCCGCGGCGCCTACCGGGTCGGCCCGGCCGAAGGGGCGGCCTCCGACCCCCTGGGCCTGGCCGAGCTCCCGGCGGCGCCGGGGCCGGAGGACCGGCTGGTCGTCTACCCGGCGGTCGAGCGTCTCGCCGGGCTCCCGACGAGCGGGGGCGACGACCCGGCGATGAGCGTCTCTCGCCCCGAGCGCGCCGAGCGCGGCGGCGAAGACTTCTACACCTTGAGGGAGTATCAGCGCGGCGACGACCTCCGCCGAGTCCACTGGCCCTACTCGGCCAAGACGGAGACGTTGATGATCAGGCAGTTGGAGACCCCGCGGCGGTCGCGGGCGTTGGTCCTCCTCGACGCGAGGCCGCAGGCCTACGAGTCGCCCGCCGCCTTCGAGAAAGCCGTCTCCGGCGCCGCCAGCGTCGTCACCCATCTGGTCTCGGCGGGCGTCGACGCCGACCTCTGGGCGGGCGGGCCGGGCCCGGTCAACGCGATGCGGTACGCGGCGGCGATGGAGCGCCTCGCTCTGGCCGCGCCCAACCCGGGTCTCGACATCGTCGCCGCGGCGACGCGGATCCGCCGGGAGACGGGAGGCGGCGCCCTGGTCCTTGTCACGGGTAGCGCCGACCGTGACCTCCTCTCGGTGCAGCGCCTCCTGTCGAGCGAGTTCGGGGCGACGGTCTTGATGGGGGCGGCTGGCGCCGCTTCGCCTGCGATCGGCGACTTCCACAGGCTCGGGGTCGCCGTCGTGACCGCGGCGCCCCATGAGGACTGGGCCCCGGCTTGGGGGTCGGCCATGAGGTCGATGTGGGCCGGCGGGTAGGCCGGGCGGCGGGCGCTCTCGCGGCGACCCTCATGATCGGGCGCCTGAGCCGCCTGTTCCTGCCGAGCCCCGAGCACCCGGCCGCGTGGGTGATCCCGGCCGTCTCCCTCGTCCTCGGCGCGCTCGCCTGGCGGCTGCTCGACCGGGCGCTCGCCGGGCGACGGGCGGCCGGGCTGCTGCTTGCCGTCGGCGCGGCGTGGATCTTCGCCCGTGTCGCCGCCCCCGAGACGCTGACCGGCGGGGCGATCCCCTCCGGGGACACGCCCGAGGCGCTGCTGGCGGCGACGCAGGAGGCGATCAGGCGCCTCCGCTGGGGCGTCCCGCCCGTCGAGCCGTCGGCTGGCGTCGCCGCCTTCCTCGCCGTGTTGATGTGGGGGGTCGGTGCCTTCTGGGCGCGGGGCTTCTCCAAGGGGTCGGCGGCGGCGATGACGATCCCGTCGCTGGCTCTCTACCTCCAGTTCGCCGTCTTCGACCGGGCCCGGGCCGGGCCGTGGTGGATGGCCGCCTTCGCGGTCGCCCTGGCGTTGACCGTCGCTGCGCTGGGGCTGGAGAGGAGAGCGACGGCGGGGCGCGCCCGCGACCGGGAGGGGAGGCAGCTCCCCCGCCGCTCGCCGTGGCTCGCCGTGACGACGGCGGCGCTCATCGGCCTCGTCGCGGTGCTCGCCGCGGTTGGCGCGTCGAAGGCGAAGCTGGCGCCGGAGTTCGGCCATGCGCCTTGGCGCTCATGGGGAGGCGGGTACGGACCGGGCGGCGGGAGCGTCTCGTTCGACCGTCTCGTCGGCCTGCGCCAGCAGCTTGTCGACCTCCCGGACACCGTGGTGTTCCAGGCCCTCGTCGACGGCGGGCGCTTCGACGAGGCGGGCCGCGTCTACTGGCGGATGGAGACGTTGGACGAGTTTGACGGGGCCCTCTGGAGGAGGTCGGACATGTCGGCCTACACATATGAGCCGGGCCGGGGAGTCGGCGATCCCGACCACCGGTACCGGGGGACCGCGGCTCGCATCTTCGCCCAGGTCCGCATCGAGGCGCTCTCCCAGCAGGTGGCGCCCACTCCCGGCATGGCGGCGCGGATTCTCCCGATCGACGCCGACGGGGCCATCAGGCCCGCCGCCTTCGCCACCGGCGACGACGCCTCCATCATCTACCTGCCGGGCTTGGCGCGGGGCGACACATACCAGGTCGTCGCCGACTACCCGTTGCACGCCGCGGACCTGGGCGGCTTGGCCACCGGCGCCGACGGGCGCCTGAGCCCGATCTTCCAGGCGGCGGTCGACGCCGGGGAGACGGCCCTGGCGCCGGCGACGAGCGCCGGGGCCGCGGCGGCGCCCGACGACCTGGGTTTATTCACCAGGCTCCCCTCGGGTCTCCCGCAACGGCTGGCCGGCATCGCCAGACGGCAGACTCGGGGCGCCTCGACCGACTTCGAGAGGGCCTACATGCTGGAGAGCTGGCTGAAGTCATCCGAGTTCGCGTACTCGACCGAGGTGAGCACCGGCCACGGCGCCCTCGACCTCGCCGACTGGCTGACCGACCCCGACAGCCTCAACCACCGCACCGGGTACTGCGAGCAGTTCGCCGCGGCGATGGCAGTCTTGGGGCGGGTCCTTGACATCCCCAGCAGGGTCGTGTGGGGTTTCGCCCCGGGGGAGACGGTCGCCCGCCGGGACGGGGCGGCGCTCGTCGAGGTGAGGGGGACCAACGCCCACGCCTGGGTGGAGATGTGGATGGAGGGGTACGGGTGGGTCAGGTTCGACCCGACGCCGAGGGGCGACATCGCCTTGGCCCCCGTCTCCGACTTCGACCCGACCGGCTTCACGCCCGAGTCGGAGCTGAGCCGGGAAGCGCCCGAAGGCGATCCCAGCGCCTTGTTCGAGGATGAGGCCGCCGCGCCCCTTCCCGGAGGCGGCGCCGCCACCGCCCCCCGATGGCGGCTCCCGGTCGCCCTGGCGATCGCCGCCCTCCTCGCTGCGATCCCGGCGACCAAGGCGATCCGCCGCCGCCGTCGGCTACGGGCGGCTCGGGACGGCGACATCGCGGCCGCTTGGGACGAGATCGTCGACAGGCTCACCGACATGGGGCGGCCGCCGCCGCCGAGCCTGACGCCGATGGAGGCGGCCCGGGCGACAAGCCCGGCGTTGGCGCCGTTGGCGGCCGGCTACTCGGCCGCCGTCTACGGGGGACGGCGGGGAGGGGACGCCGAGCCCGCTCTCTTGGTGGCGGAGGCGGCGCTCAGGGAGACCTGCTCTCCCGCGGTGCGCGCCAAGGCGGCGTTGCGGCCGACCTCGCTGCTGAGGAGACGCTGACCGGCGGCCGGGCCTACGAGCCGGCCGCCCTCATCTCGTCGTTGACGTCGTCTTCTACTCTGCGAAGCATCGACAGGAACCTGTCCTTGTCCAGCTCGAAGCGGGTGACGTCCTCTTGGACCTCGCGGGCGATCTCGTCGATGGCCACGAAGAAGGCGAGCTGCCCCTCGCGCAGGGCGTCCATCAGCTCACCCTCGTCGCTGCTCACCTTGAAGATCGACCGCCCGTCGGTCACCAGCTTGACGTCGGCGAGGTGGCTGTCCATGTCCCCCTCCCGGCGCAGGTAGTCCCACGCCCGCCTGACCCGCTGCAGAGACATGCCGTTGTCGAGGAGGCTGCGGACCACCCGCAGGGCGACGAGGTCGCGGAACGAGTAGAGCCGCCTGGTCCCCGGCTTCCCCCCGGTCTTCTGGATCGAGGGGCTGACCAGCCCCACTCGATCCCAATAACGCAGTTGGTGGTAGGTGCAGTTGCTCAGCCGACAGGCCTGCTCGGCTGTGAATGCCTGCTCCACGCTGTCCTTCCTCTACCTCTGGTCGCGGCCTCCCCGGGCGGGGGCCTTCTGCTGCGCCCGGCCGTCGGGGGCAGGCCCCGGCGGCGGGGCCGGAACGATAGCGGGTCCCGAGAGGCGACGTCGCGCCTGGGGCGAGGGCCCCTACTCGACCGGCTCGTCGTGGGCCTCAGGCTCGGCGACCCGCCACCCCCGCGCCCTCAGGGCGTTGACCAGCGCCGTCGCCGAGACCACCAGGACCCCGAACCAGAGGGCGGCCAGCCAGACCGTCTTGACGTAGACGATCACCAAGGCGAGCCCGACGATCACACCCGCCAACGCGAGCCGCGCCCCGATGCGCGGGGGCCGCTCGATCCGGCGGACGGCGCGGGCCAGGTCGGGGTCGTCTTCGTAGAACTGACGCTCGATCTGCGCCAGGATCTCCTGCTCTCTGTCGTCCAATGCCATCTCGCGCCGGTGCTGTCGGGGACTCATCTGAATGATACACCGTGTCGCCGCCCTGGGTAACCCCTTCTCGCCGATCGGGCCCGCGTGAGGCGAGCGGCGACCGCGCGGGCCCCGGGCCGGCCCCCGAGACTCGGCGAGGGGTGCGGATCTCCGTGCGATTCGCAGGGGGGCCTTGCGGCTTCGACTTGACCTCAGCCGCTCGAGACTCCCCCGCCGTGAGACCCCGATCCGGGCAGCGGCACCCTTGGGTCTTCGGTCGCTTGGGCGGTCGCCCTCATGAGCGGACCCGATGAGGCGGCCCAAGATGATTGCCGATTCCAATGGTGAGCACATCCGCCATCCCTTCACCTTCGCGTTCGGCTCCACCTGTAGTCGGCCCCCGACACGATCACACCAGGAACGCCGATCCTGTGCCACCCACCCGGCCGTGGGCGTCAACCGCCTCCAGACTCACACGCGCGATTCCGCTCTCATCACTCCGGCACATACTCGAAGTCGTGGCCCGACAGGCTGGTGCCGCCGTTGGCCTCCGCCGTAGTGACCGATATCTCCGTCGGCCCCTGATGATCGGCGGGCGGGTTTTCACCGTGACCTTCCAATCCCCGGGCGTCACCTCAAAGGAGTAGGCGCCCTCGCCGTCGGTCTCCTTCGGTCGCACCGCACGATATGTGGGCGGGTCGCTGCCGGCCACCTTCACGGCCAGCTCTACGGTGACACCGCTGATGCCGTCGTCCGCATCCCTCGCATCGTCCCCGTTGCGATCCGTCCAGACATGACCTTCGATCTCGGCAACGTGCTCGGCTTCGTAGGCGCCGATGTCACACTCAGACCCCTGCGGCCGAGACACGCCCCGAGCATCCCTCGGATTCTCATCCTCATCCTCATCCGAGTCGTCATCCTCATTCGAGTCATCATCCTCATCCGAGTCGTCATCCTCATCCTCATCCGAGTCGTCATCCTCATTCGAGTCATCATCCTCATCCTCATCCGAGTCGTCGCTCTTCAACATGTCCCGGCACGCCGCCGCGTTGGCCGCGTTGAACAACGGGCTGGTGGCGTCGATGGCCATGGTCCGCACATACCCCGTCCCGCCCCCCGTGTGGCTGTTGGGACCGACCCGGGCGCCGCTATTGTCGGCGGGCCATTTCAACTCGGGATCGTCGTTTTCCAGGCCGAAACCACACGAGTCGTCCGACGAGCTAGCGCTCTTGAACGACGCGTTCCCGCTCTTGGTCAATTTGACGTCGCTGCTGTCCTTCAGCTTCGCCGAGCCCGCGCTGCACTGATTGCCGGTGTTCCCGGCGACGACGGTGTTGGTGATGGACACGACCGCCGAGCCGCGCGCATGAATCCCGCCGCGGGGGCCGTTCTGGCGGATCGTGGAGCTCTTGATCTTCAATGTCGGCTCAAGCGAGTCCGACCCGTCGACCGTCACCCCCCCGCCCCGGAACCTCGAGCCCGAGGCATTTTCGGCGATGGTCGTGTTGACGATCTCGGTCACGGTCTCCGCCTCGTCCCCCGCGCTGCTGGTCCGGCCGCCTTCCGCGAGGACCCCGCCCGACTTCCCCACGTTCTCGACGATGAAGCTGTTCACAACTCTGAGACGACCACACAGGTTGCGCACCCCCCCGCCGTCATTCAATGCGACGACTGAGTTGAGGATCTCCAGCTTCATCTTCGACGGCGGGGCGCAGGCGTCCATGTAGACGCCCTCCGAGTCGTTGCCCTCCAAGTCGCTGCTCTCGACCCTCACCGTCCCGTCGCGAGTCGAAGCGGCAGCCTCGAACTTGACCCCCTCGCCGCTGCTCCCCTTGACATACAGTCTCCTCAGGGTGACGGTGAATGCGTCATTGACCGCCGCTCCGGAGGGGACTTCGATCCAGACTCCGGCGCCACGCGCGCCCTCGACCGTCAGGTCAGCCAGAGTCACCGCCGTGACCGACGCGTCCCCGACCGTGACCTTGAAGCCGCGGAATCCGTCGCCGCTGACGGTCGTCCCGCCCGCGGCGCCGTTCACCGTCACATTCGACTCCACCTCTAGGTCGTCCGACGCCCTGATCTCACCGGGGACCGAGATGTTGATCGTGTCGTCCCCTGACCCCGCCAGACAGCCGTCATCTGTTTGGTCGGTCTCAGCAGCCACCAGAGCTTCCGCCAGCGAGCACAGCCCATCATCAACGTCGCCCTCCAAAGTGTTGACGTTGATCACATGGTCTCCCGCGTTAGCCGTGTAGCCGAAGTTGAAACTCGACGACGCCGTCACCTCCAGCTCCAACGACGACGCCGTCGTCGCCCGATAGCCGGCAAGGTTAGGGTCGGCGGCGGCCACGCGGACCGTCCACCTGCCCGGCAACTCCTCGAAAGAGTAGGCGCCGCTTCCATCCGTCCTGACACTCTTCACATTGCCGGACGCGTCACTGTCGGACGCGTCGACGAGCTCCACTCTGACATCCGCTATCCCGGACTTGTTCCCGGTCTCGTCCGTGCTCATGCCGTCGCCGTTGGCGTCGTTCCACACGCGGCCTCTGATCGTGATCAGGCGCCGAAACCCGAAATCCAGGTCCGACCGGCCGGCGCCGCCCAGGCCCACCGTCACCGGGATCGACGTTGGTGTGGTAGCCTCATACTTGCGCGCGTCGCCCCCGACGTTCGCCGTGACCCGCTCGGCCACGGTCACCGTCCAGTCGCCAGGCGCCACCTTGAACTCGTATCCGCCGTCTCCCTTCGTTGTGGCCGTGTGCGTCTTGCCGTCGCCGTTGTCCGCCACCACGATCACACCCTCGAGCCTTCCGGTCTCGCCCGTGCTGAAGCCGTCGCCGTTGGCGTCGTCCCACACGCTGCCCTCGATCACAATCCGCCGCCGGAACCCGAAGTCGAAGCCCATGGCGCCGGCTCCTTCCGCCGTCACCTCCCCGGTCTCCGACCTATCGGAAATCCAATGATCCGGCAACTGGTCAGGAACCTTCTCGGCCACCCGGACCGTCCACCGGCCGGCCGTCGCCCCAAAGGAGTATCTTCCGTCATCGCCTGTAACTGCGCTGTCAATCACCCTGTCGCTGGCCGGGTCGACCAGCCCCATCTCAACAGACCCCAGCCCAGACTCACTCGCGGCGTCCAGATCCCCGTTGTTGTCGACATCCTCCCAGACGACGCCTCCGATCCTGACAATCTCGGCTTCATAAGCGCCGATGTCACACTTCGAGCCCTTGGGCCGAGCCACACCCCGCGCATCCGTAGTCTTGCAGCTCGTGTCGTCGCCGGCGTTGAACAACTCGCTGGAAGCGTCGATGGCCCTGGTCGGCACATACCCCGTCGCACCGTTCGGTCCCACGGCCGCGGGCCTGTCGCTCTCGGCCAGGCGTGACGTGTTGTCGGCCAAGTCGCCCAAACCTACCGCGTCCGATGTGAGGTTCTCCAAGTCGGAGTCGAAACCACACGACGCGTCCGATGACGCGTTCCCCGCCTTCGTTATAGGCGGCTTCCCGAAACTGCACTGCGATCCAGCCCGGCTCGTCGACGCCCTATTGTCGGCCACCACCGTGTTGACGATGGAAGTATTCACCGAGTCCGTTGTCTGCAATCCCCCAATGCTACCCAAGTTGCCGGCGATGGTGCTGTTCACGATCTCCAGCGCCGAGCTCGTCGCGTTCGAATAGAACCGGACTCCACCGCCTGAGATTGTCGCCCCGTTTCCACTGATAGTCGTGTTAACGATCCTCACGTCGACAGTGCCGCTCCCAGCTTCCACGGTAGATTGTGTATCGGGATAATAGACGAACACCCCAGCAGCAGGTGAACTCAGATTAGAGCCAGTTCCGTCACGCGTCGGCGCCACGTTCGCAGAGATAACGCTACGATCAATATTCAGGCGGCCGCAGGAGTTGTCCACACCATGCGAACGGTTGCGCCGGATGATGCTGTTAGTTATTGCCAAGACGACATCACCCGATGCCGAGCCGCAAGCATCCAAGTCGATGCCGCGCGAGTTGCCGTCGATCACGGTGTTAACCACGGCGACGTCCCCGCTGCGAGCCGATGCCCGATTCTTCTCGAACTTGATCCCCTCAGCAGCGTTGTCCTTGACAAGGAGGTTCTCCAAGGTGACGTCGTACCGGTCCGTCAAAGCGGCGGTGTCGGAGTCGTCCTTGACCGTCACCCCCGCGCCGGTGGCCCCGGTGATCGTCAAGTCGGCCAGCTTGACCTTGGTGGCGTCCGCCGTGTCCGCCGCCCCGTCCGTCCCGACCTTGGTCAAGACGATCTCAACGCCGCCGCCGCCGCTGATCGTCGTGCCGCCGCTGTTCCCTTGGATCGTCATGTTCGACGCGATCTCGAAACCCCCGACAGGCGCGGTGATCGTCTCGGTCGGCGTCTCCGTCGTGTCGTCGGGCAACCCGATGTTGATGATGTCGTGGCCCAAGCCGGCCCGACAGTCATTGTTAACCGCCCTGTCCTCGTTGGCGTTCTCGATCGCCTCCTCCAACGAGCAGTCGCCGTCATCGGTCTTGCCGCTCAGAGTGTCGACCTCAATGAGCAACTTCTCGTAGGCGCCGATATCACAACGAGAGCCCTGGGGACGGCTCACACCCCGCGCATCCTTGGATGGGCAATGCCCGGCGTCCGCTGTTCCGAGCAGTGCGCTGTCACCGTCGATCGCAATGGTCTCGATGTGACCTCCGGCGCCGTTGGGGCCTATCCGAGCGGCACCGTCGTTATCCGCCAGGTTCGCCAGAGACGACTCGGACAGGACAACACGATTCCGACAATCCTCCGTTGATGACGCCGTGAAGTGGAGACTCAAACGTCCCCCTGGGTGCGCCCGACACTGCCTGCCGGACGTCGGATCGCCGGAGGGGAGGATTGTCTTGTTGCCGACTATGGCGGTGTTGTACACCCCAGCTCGCACCCCGGGATCGACGTGGATTCCGCTGGCGGTATACCGGTCGCCCTCATTACGGGTGATGGTCGCATGCGAGACCTCAAGGATCGGCCCGAACCCGGACCGACCCGAGACATGAATCGCCCCACCATAGTTGTCGCTTCGCTTCGGCCTCGGGAGCTTGTTGTCCGCGATAGTCGAGTTGACGATGACAGTCGTGGTAGTCGCCTTCCGCGATGACGACTTGTTGTCGGGGTCCCGCCAACCGCCGAACTCAGCCCAGACAGCCGCCCTGGCGCCCGTGTTCCCGCTGACGGTGCTGCTCCTGATCTCGAGCCTGCCGCAGAGATTGGTCACACCGCCGGACCAATCCGACTCGCCGGCGGGACTGGAGTTGTTCCTGACGCTCGAGTTGACGACCTTCAGGACCGCCGGATCGGACGAAGCGTCGCATGCCTTCATGGAGACGCCGCCCTTGCGATTCCCCTCAACGACCGAGTCCTTGACAGAGACGGCGCCGGGACGGGCCGACTCGAACCTCTTCACGAACTTGACCCCCTCAGCGGCGTTCCCCTTCACAAGAAGGTTCTCCAAGGTCACGTCGTACCGGTCCGTGAGCGAAACGGTGTCGGAGTCGTCTGTGACCGTCACCCCAGCGCCGGTGGCCCCGGTGATCGTCAAGTCGGCCAGCCTCACCCTGGTGGCGCCCGCCGTGTCCGCCGCCCCGCCCGCCCC
>Ga0209788_1000298_pt1 | contig 12655 bp, 12 predicted proteins | sample WorMetLIZISLAND1_2_FD_187415 | JGI IMG/M metagenome (GOLD analysis project Ga0209788, IMG submission 187415) | Marine gutless worms symbiont microbial communities from Max Planck institute for Marine Microbiology, Germany - Olavius clavatus LIZARD... ...
TGTTTTGTTTTTATGCATTATTCACAATAATATCGTAGTCATGACTACGATATTATTATGAATAAAAATTTTCAAAATATTATCAATATACAGGCCTACGTGTAATCGTGCGGTTCGTTGACCGGGTGATCTAGGTCACTATTGGTTATTCCGCGGCGCGTGTAAGGTGTGAATGGCTGGAGGGCACGCCAGGGCAGACGATCAAATCCAGGTATTCGTTGAAGGTTTATCATGTCAGGTTCAAAGTGCTGTTGAATCAATTTCTCGGACACATCAGGCGTGTAATTACCTCTCTTTAAAACCGAGCGTAACGTGCCTGGACTCGTAACGTTAGTGGCAGGCATTACTCGGTGTCCTTATAAGACCACAGACGACAAGTCAGACGCTAAAGACTTAACGGCACTGGGGACATGGATAGATACTCACCGCTCTCTCTACGTGGGCGGTTGAATCTCGGGCTCATTAGATAAAAAAGGTAAAGGTACTGTATAGCTGTTAACGGAACCCCGTGACACAGCCATGGGATCACACAGTGTTACCTGTGACCCGACACAAGTGAACACAGCCCGCCTTAACCCCAATCAGAGTCGGATTTTCGATTTCTTGTCACACTTTCAAGATGGCTGCCATGACGTCATTTCACACAGAAAAGTGTCGCCACCAACACATGAAGCGTCCGTCCGGCGGACAGGCCGGTACTCGATTTACCTAGCCCGAAGGGATGGAAGGCTGAGTTGACCTAGGTGATTAGATATAGACAGATGAATGACCCTTTTCACCAATCTCCTTCCTTCCCGTCGTCTCATATCTTTCAATCAAATTTAATTCGAATTAGACCTCTACGATCCATGAAAGGTTAAGATGATAAAGGTAATCAAGGTAAGATAAGATTACAAGAAGCCCAACTATTGCTGAGAATGAGCCGATCGTACGGCGTTGTCCGGAATGGTCATGCGGCATGCTGACGATGGGTATTCCTGACGTGGAAATTTTGGCGACTCGCAATATGGTTTTAATTGGTCATATAGGCTAGGTGGGGTTAAAGACGGCACCGACGTCTATGGTTCAAGAGGTGGAGAACCTGAGGGGACAGGGTCGGTGTATGGGGTTGACAGTTGCACTTCCTATTCACTTGTTCATATACTTTAACTGTAGGATGTATCGTTTAGCCACAATGCACAGCGTCACAGCCAGACTGACAGGCGGACGGACATACAGGCGCGGATGTCAAAACTACGTCAGCTACGTACGGCGTACGCCGCAATCTTGTTAGAATATTTGCATATAATTTGCATGTAAAGTGCCGCAGTAGCAGCGCGTTGTCGTGACGTCAAGACATCAAGCGTCGACGTACGTCTACGCACGGTGTGTGAACAGGGCTTTAGGCTTACCCACGCACGGATGGCCGTGATGAGTATGGCCTGGATTGGGTATCAAGTTTCTAAACCCGCTAACGGTTCGCCCATCTCAGTACTAACCCAGCTTGAAGTAGAGCAACGTGGTTGACGAGCGCAACGCCTTTTCCACTGAACAAAAGTAACAAAACTGGCATCTCACATGTTAGAAAGTAGGCCTACTTTTTTTGGAAACCGCATAAAAAAATTGGAATAGTCTGCCAGCCACAGCAGAAGACTTTGCTTGTATACGAAAGTTTAAATGTTTTATTGAGCGTGTTGACCTGTCCAGATATGTAAATTTCTAATGCTCTGCAACACTTTAACATTTAACATTTTATTTCTGTTTTGTCATTTCATGTATTATTGTTGTGCCTATGTAATTGCAGACGTTCGGCGTTCATCGATGGATACGATACAAGATCTGTGCAACCCCAACATGACGTTCTCGCTGGTTTCAGCGCCTGGCAACTGCAGCATCAACGGTGGCGACTGTGATTTCGGCGGCATTATGACACCGAACTGTGCCCTCTTCGACTTCGTTCTGTACACCGTAGTTGGCGGCACGCTGTGTGCGTTCGGACTGGTCGGGAACGCCCTGTCCTTCATTGTGCTTCATTTCGGAGGTGACAACTCGTCCAAGACGGCTGCTACCACGTTATTGCTGAGGGCACTGGCCGTTGCAGACTCTCTAGTGCTGGTTACCTGTCTGCCGCTGTACGTGATTGAACCGGTCAATGTTTACACGGGTCATACGGGATCATTTCATCACTTCTACATGGTGGTTATGCCGTACCTCTGGCCGCTGTATCTCATGTCTCTGACGGCGACCATCCTCTTGACGGTTCTCGTCTCCTTTCACCGCTACACGGCCGTCTGTAAGCCATACCACTCGGCCACCCTGAGCTCGTTGATCGTACCATTCTCAGCTCGTAGTTCGTACCAACATGCACTCTGAGTGCGTTGGTCGTACCACCCTGAGCTCGTAGTTCGTACCACTCTCAGCTCATTGTTTGTACCCTGAGCTCGTTGATAGTACCACTCGTTGTTCGTACAACACTGAATCGTACCACTCTCAACTCGTAGTTCGTACTACTCGTACTTCGTACCACTCAGCCTCGTTGATCGTACAACTCTGAGTTTGTTGCTCGTACCATTCTCAGCTCGTAGTTCGTACCACTTGTGGTTCGTACCACTTTTTAGCCTCGTTGTTCGTACCACCCTGAGCTCGTTGATAGTACCACTCGTTGTTCGTACTACACCGAATCGTACCACTCTCAGCTCGTAGTTCGTACCACTCGTAGTTCGTACTGGTTGTTCGTAGCACCCTGAGCTCGTTGTCGCGCTGTCAACGTCACATCGGCTACGTCGCCGTCGCCGCTATCCTCTACAACATCCCACGATTCTTCGAGTACCGCCGACTGGACATCTACTGCCCGACCTCAGACGGCGCCAGTCGCTTCGTCACGTCAATGCATCTCTTCACCGACGTCGGGGAAGACCGCATCTTTCGCGTGGTCTACGACAACATCCTCTACTTTATCGTGATGATGGGAGGTCCGCTGCTGCTTTTGGCATTTCTCAACGCCAAGTTGATCGCGGCACTGAAGAAGCGAAGTAGAAAGAGGCGGGAGATGGGCGGAATTGCGAGGACGACGACCGGTCATAACCAGCAGCAGCAGCAGCAGGATCTCACCATCATGCTGGTCGTCGTCGTCTTCGTCTTCATCATCTGTCAGACGCCGACGTTTGTCGATCGCATCCTCTGGGCGTTTTTCGACGAGGATCAGCGCCAGTGTGGCCGCTGGCATTACTACTACACGGCAGTCGGCGACCTCATCCCCAGAAAGTATTGCTTATAGGTTACCCAAAGTTTAATAGTGTTGCAGCGATGTTGCTTGATTTCAAAATTATTACAAAGTTTCTGTATGCTATGATACACGGCGGTCGGCGATCTTATGGCCATCCTCAACTCGTCCGTCAACTTCATCATTTACGTCCTGGCCAGTCGCAAGTTCCGCCACGATTTGTTCACACTCGTTCGCCAGGGTCGCTGTCCTTGCACCAATCGTCCAGGCGGGACGGACGGAGAGACTGGGAGAGGTCAGCGCTGGGCCGGCCAGGGCGTCAGCGTCACGGACGACGTCTCCGTGTTCCGCCTGGCTGGAGTCAGCAATGCGGTGGTGTTGGAGACCATAGAGCCCGCTAGGCACGTCGTTGTCGACGCTGTGTAAGAAAGTTAAGTTATTGACAATCCATCTCAGAGCTACGGGTGTCACTTGCTGTACTTGATCACAGTGTTACCTGCCACACAACACAAGTGAACACACCCCGCCTTAACCCCAGCTAGAGGCTGGTACTAGACCAGAAAGCGGTGTAGATCAGAAAGCGAGCTCGGACTCGAAAGAAGACACAACTTAACTGTTAGGACAGTGGCACTTCCGCTGGCGTGGTTAATTACGCAGCCGGAAGCTGAGTACGTAAGAAATTGCTTGACTCTGTCGTACGATATTTTTGGCTATTCGACTAACGCCCCACATTAGATAGAAAGAACAAGCTTTCATCGGAGCTTCTTAACGCTTCAGCCTGTTGTGTCTACTCAAAGTACTATACCATGGACTGTAAATATCAGACGTTGTCATATTCGCTTCGGACGTTCAGAATGGACCGTTGACGTGATCGTGCGCTGTGTTCCTTTGGTGATTGTGGCGCGACGTTTACTATTGCTACGTGTACTGCAGGTCTGAGCTGGTGAAGCAGTGGTCTATTTAGGATTTGCACAACGGAGGGGGCAGGGAGTCTGGAGGACTTGCCCCACTTGGGTCCAGGGGCAAAGCCCCGGTAAGGGGCCCCAGAAGTTGAAGCCTTTTTGTAAATTGATACGTAGGTTTTAATTTTCTAGAAAGCGAAAATGTGTCATGACACGAACTTTTAATCAATCTGTAGCTTGTGCAGTAATGCTATTGCTGTCACATGATGCTGTTCGCTATACGCACTGGATACTGCACTAGAATAGCCTATAAAAATCATCAGCGCCGAGGACCGAGGGGGCATGGCAGCGGCAGGTGCCCCTCCCCACGATAAATACGCCACTGTTGTGAACGTGGACAATCCAGAGCGGATGATCTTTCTTCTTTATAGTGCCATGACGTCGTGAACAATGTTGGCAACCACTGTGATTCCACAGTTAGGCCTATCTGTCTTCTGTGGCCCTGATGATCAGCTGTGTTTGATTCACTTTATCTTTCTGATATCCGCGACACGCTCTCCAGAAATCGGCGCCATAAATCGACACCATTTTCTGGCGCCGGTTTTTCCTTCGTACCATATACGTCTGGAATGAAAATTTCCGGTGCCGAAAATAAACGTGGCTGAAAGCGACGTAGATGATGAATTTGTCAAGGTGGCCGCTGTTATTATAGCGTGTACAGTAGCCAAAGGTAAGTTGAAAAGGTATATATCGAACAGGAATAAATCATACATGATCATTTCAGTCACGTGCACGCCAGTTTCTGGCTTGGAGAAATCAGTGTTCTAAATTCTAATGGCGCCGGAATCTGGTACGAGACGAAGCTGGATTATCTGGTCCTATTTGCATAACACACGTACCAGAAACCGGCGCCAGAAAAAAAGAGTCGATTTATGGCGCCGGTTTCTGGAGCGTGTGTCATGGGTGTAACATTTACACAGACTGTCAAGACATTTCAGTTTTTTGTCATCCTGTCGTTCACTTCCCGCTACTTTTCCACTCATCGTTAGATTCTCCAAGCAATTTCCTCTCATCACGTGACCAAAGAAATCAAGAAGCCCTTGACAAAGTGTTTTCATTTAAACGCTGTACACCTGCGGCCTGCCTTCAGTACTGACAAATTACTGGCGATACCTACCATAAGTAAGTACGTAAGTAGATACACAGAGTGCCCCAAAGTCACGCAAAACGCCACTGCGACGCCGGATGTTAAGCTCATTCATTACTGGCCGACCGAAAAGATCGGTCTTTAACTTTTGCATGAGCAGGCGTACTGATGGCTTGTTGTCACGCAGAGGAGGTTGTAGACTGTTCCACACGGTAGACCGGTGTTTCGCTAATGTGTGCTGTCTTGGCAACTGAATGCATTCAGTCAACGCAGATTATGGCCGTGAACGACTTTGAATAAATAAATAACACAGTGATACAGCTCAGTGTGTATATATATTAGTTTTGTATGACATTGCGTATGTGTGTGATTTTCTTTCATATTCTGTATTATTTGATTATAAGTGCGGCGTAATAATACACTACATTGTGCTTCAAACAAGTTCACCCTTTTGGTTTTCACTATACATGTAACTAAGTCAAACGTTGACTAATTTTAATAATATTTGGTAGGAATGTAGCTGAGAAAATTTGCAGCAAAGATTACATTCCTTTTATTACACAGTACAACATGTGCGTGAATATTATGCACAAAAAGGAAAAGTTTATTACGAAATTACTTCACGCGACGCACGGAGAACGACGTAACACGGCGAAGTATCCGAATAGCAGCTAATCAGCCAGCCTAAATTAGACAAATTCCAGTTGCAATGTTATAGCAAATGTTCGAAGTGACGTCCACTCGTTTCCACGCAGTAATGCAGACGTTTGCGCCACTGATCTACAGGAAACTTGTAGAAATTTCCTTCGAAATTATTTTTAACCTATAGATTATAGACATCCACAAAATCATTCAGCTTCCTCGGAACACATGTTTGGCAATATGTGTGTGTAGCCTAATTGTAAATGTTAGAATACCCCCGTAGGACATCTCGTATAATGCTTGCGGTTCATCTTCTGTTTATTGTTATTGCTATTTCGTTGTGAGGTTCATACTGGCGAGCGTTGTCAACAACAATGACGTTAACTGCATGACGCGCCTGCAGGCACGCGATATAATAGTTTCTTTAATTATTGATCTCGTGTTTGGTTCTTTCTATGTGACGTCTTGTGGTTATAATAAAACGTTGTTGTGCAAATGTGAGATTACCTGTGCCTCTGTACAGTAGCAGCCGTATACGTAACATTTAGAACAAATTTCATAGCAGTCGCTACGAGAGGAGACAGGAACCCCCAGCAGGTTCAAAGCACACAAAATCCATGAAATTCAGAAAAAAGTTAAGACATTATTACAATAATGGTGAATGAACCCAAGAATCGGCTTATAATCGTTACGATGCTGGGAAAGAAGGGAAACGGCGAAATAACGAAAGCAAAAAAAATGGAAAAGACAATGGAGGAAAAATAGCTGTAAAGACGACAGGCTGAAGAAGATGTGGGGCAACATAAATTATGTGCAGTTAGAAATAGCGAAATTCTGATAACATATTATGAAGTATGCATGTTTGACTGTTGTCAGACTCTGACATGAGACTAGTGCCTTGAAGGCACGGTTTAATAAATGATTGAGCGGTCGTCCAGGAGCTTCAGCAGCTGATGTATACATCACAGTCCTATCTTGTGAAGAGATGTGTCATTCTGCTTGTAAACATTTTAGCTTTGAGCTGAGGTATCACGTCGCACTGCTGACCTTTAATTATCTTCATTACCTCGATCACTATTGCTCCTGACAACCTCTCGATACAGGCGGTTCTGCGGGCGCGTGGTGATGCGCATAGGCACGGGAACGACTTTTTCGGTTGGAGGAGCAAAAATTGGTGAAAAACAATCAAGACAATCAAATTCAAAATATATGCAATATGTATTTCTCGAAAAAGGTATATACGGTGTACAATGGGGTCTGGGCCAAGGACCCCAGAAACGAGAATTTGTGTGTTAAAAAGTAACCTTACAGTCCCCAAGGTCACTTTTAACTGTTAAGTTACATTTTTGGGGGATGTGTTACTTGCTCTCCAATAATTTTGTTAGAGCAGCTGCTCCCTGCCCCCCTCCCGGTTCTTGCGCCTATGGTGATGCGACGCGACGGCGCGAGCTGACCTTGCGATAAGGACGACGTCGATTATCTCGTAATAACGCGTCCTTGAAAATGTGCAGCGGCTCTATCACTCGCTGGCGAAGGCTTCTCCCGTCACGCCGGGCGTTCTGCGGTAAATTACCGTCGTTAAAGCAAGTTAAGCAGGCTTGTTAAGCGTCAGGGAAGAAAAGCGCAAACGATTTCCATGACAACAGCGACACGCAGCGTCTGTATCCGACATTCTAATTAGTACTGATTGCTTACGGTAAACACGACTGCATGTGACGTGAAGGCCAAATAGACGTTGTGACTTACTGCTTGTAAAAAAAATTGCAGTGATTGTTTTTTTCGTACCGTTGCAGTGATGTTTTGCGTCATTTGTTGTTGACGACATTGGTGCGATTAACAGACAGGTGATTGTGATCACTTCTGACACCTGTTCACTAATCGCTGCCGATATTGTCATTTACTTCCGATCTTTCAACTGCCGCATTTTCCACGACCGCATTTTCAGCGCTCCCCTCCGAAAAAAATCCAGATTAAAAAGTGACCCCGAACAGTGTTACTGTCGACTTCAGTTCTCATCCTGCGTGAGAGTGGGACGCTAAAAGAAGTATCGGCTTTCGGGCTGTGTAGACTAATAAATGGCGATAAGCGATGGATGTGGACGATAGTAGCCTATAGATGAACACACACGGCCCGAGGCGGTTGGATTGGTCTAAGGATCGGCGACCTCTTATTGCTCTACGTCTATCGTATGAACCAGTTGCAGTCTCGATCGCAATGACTGCAGCAATATGACTACTATGGTCGTCGTCGTCGTCATCGTGCAGCCAGCTCGGGCTGCAGCGTCGCTCCACCATGGTTGGTTATTTAAAGACGCCATTCATAACTGAGATGACAGGCCCCCACAGACCAGCCTGTCTCCATAGGTTGGCAGGAACAGATCCAGTGTCGTTGCAGGGTTGGTCTGTCCAGCGAGCATGAGGACGACCGTATCGACGTCTCCAGTCACCATTGAGTGAACGACAGCACGCCAGGCCGCTGGAAATGTAAGGCATCGTATGCTGGAGCACCCTGGGTGAGCTGAGCTGTGTCGCCGAATGCACTGTCCTTGTTTATATTGCTGTCGCTGCTGCGACAGTTTCACGAATCCCACGCCAGCTGCGTCTTCTTTCTCTGTGAAAACAGATAACAGACCCCAAGTTCTGTCTGTTTACGACTGACTTCAGACGTCCTGCCTTCATTCATGTACGGTCCTATCTGCCAAGGACATGCCTTAATGCGGAAGACTACAGCTGCAGCGATCGTAAACGCTCGAGACAGTGCTCATAAAAACGCCGTTAGTGTTAGCGGCGCGTCACTGCGCGGCTATGTGTTCTAAGCGACAGGCTCGACGACGCGTTGTTCGCGGGAAATCCGGTCTGCAGCAGACGTTGAAAATTGTTTTAGCTCGTCTGCGGAAATGAAATCGATGGACGGATATTGTCCACTGCAACCGTCAGCATCCTCGCATTGGACGCAGAGAGTTTTCTGTACCTCCTAGGGGGTTAACACCCCCAATTTTTGGACAACACGCCCTGCTTGCTCTCCTAATAACCCTGATAGGTCACAGGGGGTTAACTGTTGCTTTTACATTGCTTTTGTGAAGTACGAGTACCGATATGCATGCACTTTTTCCTATTTTTCATGTTTTTTTCTCAACACTCACAAAAAAGATTAGTCTAAATGGGGCTCTTTAAATATACTCATAGGTTGAACGATAAACTATTTCAAATTGAAATTCAATCAAAAAACAACCTTTTATTTGATTAATGTTGACGTTGATTGAATTTAAATGGTGCTGTTTTATTTTCGGATTTTCGTGTATATAGTCGCAATGGTACACCGGCCCCTCAAACCTCTGCTTCGTCCGACACTGAGGCCTACCAAGGCCTGTCCCCCGCAGGCCCCGCTGTGAGCTCGACATCCCCAACTATCAAATCCTATAGAAAACACCCAGACTGGACGTATACGCAGAGCTGAAATGAATAGCAACGAACGGGAACTAGTGCGGCGGACGATACGTGAGACGATTGGCGTAAGGAGCTTGCGGATATACATTTCTGTGTGTTGACTCAGCTGTCAAGACGTGAATAGTTCGATTGACTGATCGTGAAATACAGTACAGTATATAATACTTACTTTTTTTATGAAATCATATTCAGGTTACAAACAAACTCGCACAACTTAACCGGTGACACAATGCACGGGACTAACGGGTTATCGGACTATCGGGCTAACGGACCAACAGACTAGGGTTTGGTTTAGGGCTAGAGATAAGGTTGGGGTTAGTATTCTGATTTTACTACGGTTCATATCCGTAGGGCTTGAAAATGCAGGTATGTGGTCTCGGTCTCGAGGGTCTCGAGACGTACCGACGTCTCGTCTCGGTCTCGACCTAAAACGGACCATTTCGTCTTGTCGAGACGTTTCATGCAGGCGCGCCCAACTTAACTACAATTCTCCAATGAAAACCAGTACGCCAATGCCTTATTCCGTAGGTCGTTAGTGAAGTCCACTGAGACAATGCATTAAATGCAGTGAGTAAGTCGTTGAAAACAGTCATTCCAGACGAGCTAAGTAAACGAGACCCGCTAAGCCTATTGTGACGCATCATTTGGTCACTAAATGACAAGCGATCACACTCAGTTCGGTCTGCGCGACAAGCTGAAATGGTTGCTGGAGGTGGAGAAATCCACGCTGTAGACGACTATACGAGTACATGCATATTCGCTATATCTTCAAAGTTTTTTTCTGCGGTCAGTATCGGTAATAGGTTCCATTCTGTAAGAAAACTACAACAGCAAAACAAAGACCGTGGCTGACGATTGACTACCATTTCGCAATGCAGAAAAGCCCACAATGATACAAATACAAAGTGCTTTTTAAAGCTTACCAGTTCAGTTGATTCTACGTATTTTGTTGTGCTGAATGATTTTTATATACCATACGTCTCGGTCAAGGTCTCGGCAGCTGCAACGTCTCGGTCTCGGTCTCGTCTCGGTCTCGGCCTGAAAGGTCTCGTGCACATCACTGTGAAAATGTGAGGGCCCCCCTTAGTCAGAAATACCTTCAGTGAAACTAACCACATCAGTTGTAAAATAAGCAGTGTTAATAAATGTAACAAATACGAATGTACTATGGATCATGAACTGTAGACAGAAGTGCTAGCAGGCAGCTAGCGAAAGCTGCTGCATATGCGCCTGGGGACGCTGCATGTGCACTTGCCAGATGGCAGCACTATTCAGCATGAAATGATGTCATAGCCGTCATGTTGAAAGTGTGATGTCAAATCGAAAACCCGCCTCGTCAATCGATGGGTATTAACTTTGAGGAAAATCCTGAAAAAAATCATCCCTATCCGATTTGAAACGACGGTGACTTTTTGAAGAGCGTCGCCCCGACGGTAACATATTTCAGGTTCAGAGATTAGCAGTGTCATCCAATTAATCTTCGTCAGACCGACAGATAAACATGGTTAAGAAAAATTTTCCCATTTTGTCACATAACTTTGGCATCTGATGTACAAGGGAGGCGATCATCCGGCTATATATAGGTATTGCCACGCAGGCTATAGTTTTGATCTTGTTGCTTCCCTTGTTATCATCTTGCAGATTTATCCTTTGGTGAAGTCTCTTCATAGCGTCTGCAGCGATGTCCGAGCCTCTCGCGTTAATTCAGAAAGGAACCATTTTCGCGGGTTTATTTCTTGGCTGAGCAATAGTGGCGGTTCTAGCCTGCCAAAAGACCAAAACTGGAGGTGCAATGCTCCAAAGCCCTTGTGGTCTATAGGCTGCCCATCCCTATTAGGTCTTCCCATCAATTTATGAAACTTTCAAACGGCAAAACGGAAAAAGTTCATCAGGCATCTTCGTTTACAGTGCAAGCAAATTTCTGATTTTCAAGCGTTTCGATCGACTCAACGAAGTAATATTATTCGTAGTGATCATTTTTTGTCGCATCATTCCAAACTGGGGGGTGCAAAGCCGAAAACTAGGAGTGTAATTCAACGTAGAAACCTTAGGCAACCCCATTGAGTTTCACACGCTGCTGAGCAGAGAAAATCCTTAATACATGTCCAACATAAGCGAGTTTCTGTCGTACTGTTTTCCTGTAGAATCATGGTTCTTTTTTCTGATTCTTTTCAAAACATTTGTAGGCCTACATGTATTTGAAACTCTTTCCAACACTATCGGAGTAGCCTAGCAAATTATTTTCCATCACACCCATAACCCATGCACTTAACCACGCTAGCCCGGTAGTCCGACCGACTGCTGTTTGGTACAAAGGCGTTTAATATGTGAACGATTTGTCCAGCACTAGTGCATGGTACAGTAGTGCCCTGGGCGATAATAGACCTGTCACCTTGGTCATTACGGCGTTAAGTCCGCCCGCCAGTACGCCAATAAACTTCCGCTCTGCCAGCGGCGCCTCCTTCGATATCTTCCCATTAACACCGTCAGTAGCGGTCGCCAACAGGGCTAGAGAGCTAAAGATTCTTGTGTAGGCAATAGCATGGCTTCACATTTAACCATTGATTTCAGTTAGGTCGATGTGTACGGCTAGTGTTATATAATGTCCGAAGTCCGGTGCTATTTTATGAAATATATCGCTAAATACTAACCCTAACCTTAACTCTACAGTGTCCTACCTTACCAACACCGCCTTGGCTTCTCCACCGTCCTGAAATCAACTACAGCTTACACTCTCTTCATAAAGATGATACTGCACCTGAAATCTTCAGGCATAACTTCAATGAGTTATGTGCACAGTGCAGACTACAAACACTGCGCTCGCTTTTACACCGCTGGATCCAAGATGGGTGATGGAGTAGCCTCGGCGGTGTTTGGCAAAAATCGTGTAAAACTGTTCGCTTACCAAGCAACGCAAGCATCTTCAGAGCAGAACTCTACGCAATCAGCCTGGCACTTAACATTGTCCGTCGCTGCAGAGATAAGGACTTCATCATCTTCTCTGACTCTATATCTAGCCTGCAGGCTTTGAGCGGATTTAAACTGGAAATATATCTGGTACAGAAAATCCTGAAGGATTATAGTACTCTTACAAATTCTGGAAAAAGTATTGTTCTGTGCTGGATTCCAAGCCATGTCAACATTCCTGGCAATGAGAGAGCTGATGCTGCAGCTAAGTCGGCTCTTTCGTTGCCCATCACAGGCATGAAACTTCCTGGTTGTGACCTCATTCCTCGTGTCTCTAACTACTGTTTGAGAGAATGGCAAGAGATCTGGAGCAATTGTGTAAATAACAAACTGTATGCCATCTATCAAA
>Ga0209788_1000299_pt1 | contig 12640 bp, 10 predicted proteins | sample WorMetLIZISLAND1_2_FD_187415 | JGI IMG/M metagenome (GOLD analysis project Ga0209788, IMG submission 187415) | Marine gutless worms symbiont microbial communities from Max Planck institute for Marine Microbiology, Germany - Olavius clavatus LIZARD... ...
CGAATGGTATGAAAGCTGATGCCGCCACTTTAGTACGTTTTCGTGTCTTCCTACGGCGGTATTTACCGCCGCAATAGCATTGTGCAAATCATTAAGCACCACAAAGTTATGATCACCATCGTACGTTGTTGACATTTGGCTGATGCGATTTGCTTAAGACCAGCTGGAAGACTGTTGCACAGCTTTGGTCTGGCAGCCACGAAACATCGGTCTCTAACGTTGCTGCAGGTCTGCCTGACGAGTGACGACACAAATCCTTGAGTTGGCAGAACACAGCTGGTGGCGACCTTCCTCTGGCAACAACTGACAGTCAGCAGTCAGATAAGCTGGAGCCGTGCCCGACACCAAGATGGCCATCTTGAAGTCCACCAACTTCTGAACTGAAAGCCAGTACAATTGGTGTAGCTGCTCCGGTATGATATAGTCATTGGTCATGCTGTCAAGTGCCCGATGCCAGTTGCCAGACATGCAGCAGCATTCTGGACAGACTACAGCCAGTTCATCAGTCCATCGGATATGCCACAGTAAAGTGAATTGCAGTAGTCCACTCCAGGCAATATGAAATGAACGCCTGGGCCAACATTGTTGTCGTGATTTTGTTTACATTTTTCATCTATTGTCTGCAAATAAACATGGAACATCTTCATGGTGACGGATGACATAGATCAGATGAATGGTCGTAGCTGCCATAGCTGGTAGTATCCACCTCAACATACTGCGGCCAGTCCACTTGTGCCGACATTGTCAGCTGACTGTCGATGACAACACCAAGGTCATGTGCCAGTGGTGCCATCTCCGAGACATTGATTCATGAAGTTGCCAGCAGAACTTGTGAGACGTTCACCTTGGCGACCTGTTGTGGCAAACCCAACCTACATCACCTAGGTCTTGGTGGTGTTAAGTCGAAGCTGGCTGGCCTGCAGGCAGGTCTCGATGTCAACAAGACATGCTGTGAGAGTTCCGACTGCTGTCTCAGCATTCCTGGTCGATGTGCTGATGCATATCTGGGTATTATCGTTGTACTGGTGCAGGTTGAGGCAGTGATGAGCAACAATGAGGTCCAGCTCAGCCGTGTACGAAGTGTACAACAGCAGTCCCAGACCATTTGTGATGAACAAAATCAAATGACATAATTTTGCACATGACTTAATGATAAATTATTATCATCATCATCATCAGGAGCATGCTCCAGACTTAGGGAACACAGTTTTCCGCACGACGCAGAATTTTTAACCTATCTGTGGAATTTTACTTTTTCTGCTGAATTTCTACATTTTTGCAGATTTTTGAGGAATTCGATACTGACTGGTGATAAGGGGACAAAATTTAATGTGCCATATTTTTGTCAGGTTTAGGTAGTTGTAGCAATTAATTACTATATGTAGACATGATGGCGCCATGGCCATGCTGCCATCATACAAAAAAGTCATTCATAGAGGTAAAGGAAACAAAAATTAAGCACATCTGAGACTGTGTTAATACTTCAGTTTCACCTCAGTTATCCCGCAATATTAATTAAATTATTGACATTTGATGCCCCTTGAGAGGTCACTTGCTGTTGGGGTATAAGGTTAAGATTTTTACATGTTCCTTTAAACAGTGTTTGTCATCTTTTGCAACCCTATGCGATTGATTCTGGCACAAAAAATTTTTTCTGAACACCCTAGCCATCAAATACATGACTTCCATTTGAGCTCTAATGGAAGGAATATTGAAAATATTGATTACATGATTTTATCTGAAATATTGCCTGTTCATTTGGTAGACAGACTGTTGTTTCTGTCAGTTGCAGTTACCGGTGACAAATACTGCATATTTGGTCAAGCATGTGATATAAATAAAAATAACTGGATACTACGGAGTTACAATAGAAGCAGTCAGAGTGTCATTTTGACTGAATGTCATGCTTACTGTACTATGTATCATACTTCTGTATGTTACAAAGTAGGTGGTGAATGTATCGAGCTGTATGGTTTTTGTTGCAGATTATCTTTGTCGGCCTGAAGCCAATATTTATAACATTGACTTCACACGGTTTAAGCTGAGAGATATGGATAGCAGTGCTGTGTTATTTGAAGTTGCTAAGCCAGATGGAGCAGGTATAGCAGTTTTGTAATTTTATATTTGACATACAACATAACACACCTGTTATATATATAACACACTCTCATATGGCTGTTGGTAGCTTGTTGCTTTGTTCATTGTGGAGTTTACTGTTGTTGAGAAGCTGGTGAGTGAGTTCTGTATGATATTGCGGCATTAGTTCAGCCAGTGTCAGACGTGCGGGAAGTATGAGATAATGAGAGGAGATGAGAGTGATTAGTAGTGATTAGTGGTTTATAGCAAGTACAATGAGACGGCAGCCTGTGTGGGTGGTCCGCTGTGCATGAGCCACTCTGCTGTTGACAGGTGACCGTGAGGAGGCAGAGAACGACGATTCCGACCCGAATGCCGGTCGTTTTGTCAGATATCAGTTCACTCCACAGTTCCTCAAGCTCAGCACTGTCGGCGCCACGTGAGCTATTTAGAATTGGAATTACTTGTATAGAATATAAAAAATATTGTGTGAAATGTTCAACTGCTACAGAGGAAGTTTCATATTATCATGTTTGTTTGTTTGTTTGTATGGAGTGGTACACACAGTTGTGAAAATGTCGGTTGCAATGCTTATGCTAATTTTGTGTTAGCTGTAATGCTGACTTCAGTGCTTTGACAGTGTTGGTTGGGCAGATCTGGCTTGTAAAAACTTGTGCTTCAAAGCCCTTTGGGATGACGGTTAATGTAATTGCGTGCGGCATAGCCTGTCTTGTTTATACTGTCCTGTAATGATGCTCAGGATAAGGATTACTCAAGGCTGCCTCAAGGGGCAGCTAGCTAACCCAGGTTGATGTGGAAAACAGTCATCGAAACGGTGTGTGTGTCTTAGCTTTAGTGATAGTCAACTCTGCACTATCAGAATAGTGTCAGGGGGTCAGTGTTCATACAGGGCACTTCGGACCTGTTTGGTAGCTGCTGTCAAAAATGACTAGCTTGCCAGATAGAGATCTCTAAAATGCATAGCTTTATGTTAGATTTACCTCTCTTGAACTTGAAGTTCTCTTGGGGAGAGGCTATTTATTGCTGTGTTCAAAATAGTGGTAATACGGGAGTAGAAGTTGAGATCGAGGGAGGGGTGGTCAGTTGGCGTTACCTGGATCAGCCCTGATTATGCTGTATGTGTGATTATTGCCGGTATACAGAAGTGAGGTAATTAGTCGGACGTGTGCTGGCTGTGTATTGGTGGCTTGTTCAGTGTGGAGTTTACCGTTGGTGAGAAACCGGTGAGTAAGTTCCGCATGATCGAGCGGCATTACTTCCGTGACCGTCTGCTTAAGAGCTTTGACTTTGAGTTTGGCTTTGTGATGCCACATAGCAAGAACACAATGGAACATATCTATGAGTTCCCATCTCTATCTGAAGATGACAGTATGTTTATGTTTTGATTTGTATTTCTTATTTACAGTAAAATGCATGACATAGTTTATCATGCAGCAGGTATCACCGCATTGCATCATATCAGTCAGTTACTACATGTGCTTTTACACAGTGGATACAGTTCATGGAAACTCATGGAATTTAAAATTCATATTTTCCAGGCCTGGAAAGTCATGGAATTAGGCCTAGGCCCCAAAGGTCATGAAAAATCAACCAAATGGTTGCCACATTTTTGACCTATGTACACCAAAACCCGTCTGGTGTCCTGGCTCTGCCCGCACCCACGAGGGTGCTTAAGTGCTCCCGCAGGCCCTCTGGCAGCACTTAATAAATGTATATGAAAGTCTGACTTGTTTTACTTAATGCACTCAATGAAAAAGTGCTGGAAAGTCATGGAGAACCACTTTCAGTGTTCTTAATGCACCCTGTTTCATCGGTAACAAGTCCCATTCAACTACTGAATTACCATTGTCGTAAAAAGTATTTGTCTACACAGATCAGACCAGCCAGGCATTACAAAAGTCATATAATGAAGAAAACAAATGGTCTTCTATGAGTTAAGAAGTCAGTTTATAATAATAGAATAGTGATTCCAAGCATGGCCACAGTCAACTAGCTTGTTGGAGAGTAGGTGAAAATAGTGGGCCCAGTTGAACTGATAGATGGTTCTGGCTGACCATGTGGACTGCAAAAGATGGTTTCACGCTTCAGTACTAATTAGTAACGTGTAATATTGTTGATTGCTTTTGACTGCTGTCTATGGCTCTGCCATTTCAAGTCGGATTGGGGTGAAATTTGGCGGGAATATTCCCTATTCTTCAAGGAAGTACACATTAATTGACAGTCAGATTTTTGATTTGACATCACACATTGAAGATGGAGGCTATGGCATGCTGCCGCCTGGTGAGTGAACCTGATCTGAAGCATTGCCAAGCACCTATGCAACAGCATTGACAGTTCCTAATCTACAGTACATTCGTTGGCTACTCTTAACAATGCAATGGACAATCGAGCTAACAGACTACTATCGGAGGGCCGGTTGTACCAACAAAACTTAATTCTGTACTTAGTTAAGAGCACCTTATATTTAATTGTCACTTAACTTGCCATACCGTTGCACCACCACAAACTCGACCTTACTTACTTAAGTACAAATTTAAGTATGCACACATTGTAATGAGCGCTATCATTGGCTAACTGTGATCACGTGACAGACATCATTTCCATGGCATCCGTGCACGCTATGCCGCTAACACTTCACCCGTATGCTGTTTTTATCACTAATCGCTTTTATTTAGGTAAATCTAACAAAATAACCGTGCCAACAATATTCTGTTTATCTCAATGCGTGCATGTTTATTACACTGGGGGATGTTGACGTGAAAATAAGAGTTTATTTGTGTGACGAACGAATCCTGACCTATCGATAGTGGGCGTGTCTCGTTGCCAGCTGCCACGTAAAAAGGGGATTTTTTTTCACTCAAAATGCTCTCCAATATCACTGCTGAACTACAAGTACCATTATCCACATTATTTTCTTCAGTTATATTGCATGATTATGTTGAGCTTTTACGTAAAATCAAACTTTAAAGCGAACGTTGCAGGCGCTTAAATCGCTACTTAAATTTAAGTGCCCAATGTTGGCTACTTAAGTTTAAGTGACGCTTAAGTAGGCTTGCCCACTTAAATGGTGTTGGTGCAACGCATTTTTCGCTAATTGACGATTATCTCCGGATTTAAGTGGTACTTAAATTTAAGTTTGGTTGGTGCAACCGGCCCTATATCGGGTAACAGACTATCAGACTAATAGGCTCTCAGACTATTGAGCCAAAGGACTAGGGTTAGAGTGAGGGATAGGTTTATGGGTCCGATATTAGCGCATTAGCCCGATAGTCCGATGCATTGTTAAGTGTAACCCATACATTCATACTTGTTAGTTATATTTCAACCACATATGATATGGCTTTGAAGTTGTTAGTTGTTCATTATCTTGCAGTTGTGTTGTGTTTCAGTGCATGAGATGATTGCCAATCCATATGAAACACGCTCCGACAGTTTCTATTTCGTTGATGATTCCCTTGTCATGCATAACAAGGCCGACTACGCATACAATGGCGGTTATTCTTCGGCATAGAAGACGAGTCAGTGGTCCATCATTGCAGTTGGCACATCTGTCGACTGACTGTGCAGCACTGGTCAGTGGTCTCACGGGTGCTGCTGGTGAACGTGTATCAAGTCTGCACCTGCTGCTGCAACTTGTGCTTGTCACCGCAGTCAAAGTTGCCATCTGTCGTGTCTACTACATGGTGATAGTTGTTTTGAATTGTGTGTCTTATTTCAAGAAAATGCATTCAAGTCTGTGTTATTTGGTTGTTTTCACTTCCTCACCTGCCCCCTCCCCAACCCAGTGAAAGTCCACTTGGCGGCCTTATTGGAGGAAGATATTTTCTGATGAGAGATTCCGTGTGATTTTTGTGTAATGATATGTATGTATAGATGAAGATGAGCCATATCATCAGCAATGCCGAGTTCATGTCTTGAGCATGACGACTTTTTTTATTGTAACGCACTACTAGTCTGTTGATTTTTGATAGGACAGTGAATGAGCATTTTTACATATCTTGTCAATAACTTTGAATAAGTGAAGAGTTAATGATAATACAGTTATATGTCCACTGGATGCCGTTTGTCTGTCGAGTAACTTATTCTACGTAACACTAATGTCTTTACATGTGTTATGCAAATATGAGTAATTTTGGTGTGTTTAAAATTGAGTAGAAATTTAACTGATAAAATAAGAATTAAAGTAAATATACTAATGATGTTAACTGTCACAAACAGCTAAAGAAGTAGTCTTGGCCATGTAATGCCTACATGTAAATATTGTTTATTCCTGGCTGTTAGTGTTATTTTTTTCACATATGTACTGATGTTGGTGCACTGACGTAATTTATGTGTGTTATTGCTGATGTACGTGCTATTTATGTACTGCTCACTATTGCCTCATCACTGCTAGCAGATAGTGTTGTTCACGTTGTTAACTCAAACTTCAGCATGTCTATTGTGTACTTTCATTCCATTGTGGTTGTATATGAAGTCCAATCTGACTGACATTATCAAATGTAGCAACCAATACTTGTGCAAATTTTTCGAGAAATGCTGGACATCTTAGAGTGTTTTTTTTTCTCAAAAATATAACAGTGATTTTATTTTCATCCTGAAAACCATTCTTACAACAAGTAAATGTTGACATCACAAAAAGCACAGCAATGTGACAAATGTGGTCATTACATGCTGAAGGCAGTACACGTTGTGAGCAATTTTGGTAGCACTTCATGCCGCATAACTCGTGCTTTGACTTGTGAATTTTTGTATTATTAACACATATTGACAAAGTTGAAAGCAAGATGTTTCTAAGTATTATACACCATGTACATAATTGACAGAGGTTGTGCTTTGGTTAATATGACTCTGACTTGCCGAGAATTTCTATCTGTTGTTTAACCGCAAGGTTTTGTGCGCAAATTCTTTGTTGATTTCTGTAGTTCTAATATAGGTGGAATTTGATCTGGTTGAAGTCGAGAACATCAGATATTACAGCTCTAACAGAAAGAATTACCAAGTGTACTTGCATATTAGTTGCTCCACGTATAAGTCGACCCCAAAAATGAGTCCCTATTTGGCCTAAAATAACTGACCCGCATATAAGTCGAGGGTAACTTTTGGGGAATTGTAGGCCAGCGTGGTGGCAGTCATGAGCTGCATAACTGGGTGTTGCATCGTAATCAATGAAAAAGTGAAAGATGCAAAAAAATGTCGCTTGGAGCCTATTGCAGAGCACAGTCGATATGTAGTCCTTTCCTGTTCAGGGCATAAGATATACATTGTATGCAGTCACCTACGGTGGCTTGTGAGTCAATGTTGGTTTAGCACTGAATGTGTTGGGTATTATCGTTAAGTCTGCTGGTATGATTCTGTTTGATGTTGGCATTGGACATTGAAGTTGCTCGTAATGTGGTAGATGCTGTGATTTGTGTAAGTTTCCTGGCTGTCTCATCAGCTGATGTCTACAGTGAGTAATGTACAAATTGCTCTTGAAGTGTTTTATTCTCAGTCACATATTTTGGATAACTTCTGTGGTATTACAAACTAAACTAACCGATGCTTGTGTTTGTGCTCTGTATCATGTTAAAATACCAGTCTGGCTGACTGTCAATAGTCAGTACCTCCAGTCTCCGTCCTTGATTGGCATTTTTCTATCAGCTGATGATTGGTACCACGTGCTGTGATTGTGATATTGTATTTGCTATGTCCTCTTGTCATATCAGTAGCTTTTACGTATTTATTGGTGGGTTGTCTCAAACTCATCTGTATATATGAAATACAGTAATAGGCGGGCCACTCTTAGTGTACTGTTGAAGCTGCCATCATATTCACTGTCACTTATTATTTGTCGTGTCATAAAGTTGACTGCATGCAAAATTATGTTGTGATGTGTTGACCACACCCACCCAAATAGAGGTAGAAAATATTAATAATTAGACTTTGACCAATTTTGAGCCAAGCATGGTAAGGGTACAACACAGCCACACCAAACTGATATGAAAAATAACTTTTTTGTTATATTGTAAGGCAGTCATAAACAGACATATTAGTAAACTTGTCATGCAAGTTTTTGTTGAACACAGTCTAGACTTGAATGTGAAAAAAATGATGTTTGTATTCACGTGACCTGGTTATTTGTGTTAGCTCATCCCAAATAAGTAGTGTACATATAATCTGCATATTTACAGTACAGTGTATGGTGATGGCTTTGTTGTAAACTTTCTTTCAGTCCCATCTTTCAGTTGCATCCACCACCATATTGCTTCAGTGGTTCCTTTTCCTAGCTAGAATCTTAACTGCATATTATCAACTTTACTTGTTGCCTATTTCTTTTTTCAAACACACATTCCGTAACTCTTATTGCATGTTGCAACAACTTGATTGCTCAGTGATATTCATACTCCATTGGGTCACTTTTCACTTTAAAAACCAGTAACGAAACACTTCACTTGCAGTTGTCAGAGATTTTCCTTTCAGCCACTCAAATTATATAGGTCAGTCAATCATTCCACACCAAGACTTTCATCTAGCATAATCATTTCCTGTTTTCATTGGCTATAAAACAAAATGATGAACCAGTCCGTGTCAGTCTGTTGTCTGTGGTGTATGGCGAGTGTGTTTGTTTGGCTAGTATTATTTTACTGTCTGTCGTTATTTTGAGAACAGTATTGCTGTTGTAACTCGTCATTGGACTTGTATTGTTGGACCAAAGCTAATAGGTACTTTCCACGTGAAATTTGGAATATGTAGAGCATAATATTTATTTAATTTAGCACTAGTTACTGTGTGTGATACTGCTTATTGCAAAGTGCACTATATGCTGTGGCATTTCTGTCTCTCCGGAGTCTAGACGTTATCATGCATTGTCTAAATGGCTGCCAGTAAACGTACATCGCACTTCTTTCACTATGTGGTAACCCCATTATGTTACATTTCTTATACCAGGCTTGTGGCAAAATTTCATTGAGAACAGCTTCAGTGGGACATCAAAAGCAGGTGGGACATGAAGAGCTTGTGATTTGAAACAGTATGTGGCTATATATCAGAAGTGATACAATATGCATAGTTGCAATATGAACAGAAAGTCACAAGTGGTGTGTTGAATGCGTGATTGCTGCTGACAGTGAGTGACCTTTAACATCATTTTGTTGGGAACCTATCCATGTCCAGTATGTTCAGAAGTATGTCCAGTGATATTAACAAGGCCACAAGATACAATGCCAAGGCCTCATTTCACAAGGCTATGCTTAGCAAGGCTACAGCTAGGCTCAGCACTAGCTGCCATTTGCTCAGTCATGCCTCAGTGTGAACTGTAGAAAGATGTAACCAAAAATGAATCTGTTAACATTGCATAACTAATGGGATTAGTATGCCTGTGTGGCATTTGTTTTGATTCCATCTAGCAGTGGCAGGTTGGTGTCAGACGATGGTGGCATCACTATGACGTATCAGATAATTATTATAGTGCTGAAAATTGTATTAACAGGAGAAAGAATTGTCTATGTAAGTATTCGCTTAGTTTTTGGTTTGCATCGTCAACATAAACAATTGCAAGCCAGCCCGGCTGCCACTAGGAGCCACCAAGAACTGGTACAGTGCGGGTAGTACCACATGGCCACATGGCCATACTAGTCCCACTGCTTGTACAATGCTGTTAATGTCTGCATGTCACTGAATTTCATCACTGAGGATGCAAAACATAAAGTGGTTTATTGTCTTCTGCAGAAAATTTAGAGATAACCATTCAAGAAAATCATATATCAAAGGCCATCGTTGAAGTCATCATGCCAAGTCAAGATGCCAAGGTTTTGGCACCAGAGCCACAAAATGTGCAGATGAGGGCAGGCCAGGAAAGAGTGACCCTGTAGAATTTTCAGCAGAATTGCTCCACTGGCTGAGACTGTCAGTGTGCTGAAAACAGTGTTTTTCACCAGGCGCATCACTCGCTGTTTTGGTCACTTTTGCTTCAACAGTTCTCACCGTACTTGTTGTGAACACATGAATCTGTGTGTATGAATCATATCGAAGCCAGATTTTGAAAATTTTTCTTTAAGAGGTGTCTTTCCCTGCCCCCCAAAACAACAAAATGGAGTGTTTTGGGTACCCTTGTACAGATGCTTCAGCGCAGAGAGCATGATACTGTGATGTTGTTTTGGGATAAAGAGGTCAGATGCTGCTTACATTAAGCCAAGCAGTGCTTCACAGACTTGGGAGTTGCAACTGATTGACCAGAGCCTTATGCAGCCATCCATTGTTCAAGCTAGCAAACAGTTGGACCCACAGACATATTAACCAGCCAGTCCTGAAAGCTACTACTCACTGCGTCTAGCCACGGACGGGTGGCCAGGCTGAGTTGACGTAGGTGACCAGTTACATGCTGAGGTAGCCCTGTCCACATGCCCACCCCTCCATGTTCTAACCTGGCAGTGCATGGCTAGACAACCTCACAACCTATTGATTGCATGTCCGACGCACTACCATCCTAGAGCATGCCTTGGGATGCCTTTTCTTAGTGAGTTTTAATAGGGCTGTGCCTTTTTGGTCCCGAGAAATTGACCAGTCTTTCACACAGTAGATTTGTACTCTATCAACTCTGTTTGCAAGGTGGGCTACACGTGATTTCTTGCCAACAATTGCAGTGGAATTTGGCCTCCCACTGCAGTTTCTTGTTGTGATCAGGAATATCTAAGCAGTGTTGCACGCGTGCTCTATCAACTAAACTTGTAAGCCACTAGTATTAAGTGTGTATGTATGTGCATGTCTGGTAATAGGTGAACATGTGTATTACACAGTTGTGGAAGATAGAATAATGTCCTGTTACCATCATAGTCGTTATGGCCTAGTTGTATTGATGTAGTGTTGTCATGACATATTAAACATGACGTTATGCCTGTCACGTGGCTTGGTATGCACTACGCTGTGTAGTGTGTACGCCACCAAACTTGATGCGTCGGGATGGTTTGTTGCTGTTTTTGATAGTGACTGCATGATGTTGTGACAGCGTTTTTACTGCACTGTGAAAACTTGTCTGCTACATGTTACACTGTATATCAAATCAAGTTTCTACCAATATTTCAATTTGTCACAGTAAATTAGTTCACCAAGCTCATTCTACTTTAGCGGTTACAACTGATGAGTTTGAATATTCTGCCAGAGAGGATTTTTGGTTGTATTAGCTTAGGTGTAGATGAAAAAGTTAAAAGACTTAAAGCCTGTCCACACTGTCACAGAAAAGTGAGACTGTCGCGGTTGTCTCGCCGTTTTCTACGACAGTCTCACTTGACAGTGTGGACAGGGCTTTAGGATTAATAATCAGGGCTGGTAACATTAGGTTCTGAATAGGTGGGAATTATTTAGATTTTCGGGTTTTTATTTATTTTTTCTTTGAAACTCACAGTTCACACATGCTGTGCTGTGGCATACTCTTTCTTAGTTTTTGAACTTTTTAAGCCTGCCTGCCACTTCGCTGTATGACGTTTTTGTGCAACAATCGTCGCTAAACTTCTCTACTGTTCACCAGCGTGGTCTGGATTCTGTTCAGACTGTTCTGCAGCAGACATATCCCGACTTGACGCATTTCTAAACTATAAAGCGATGCAAATGTAAACGTTAGGCCTACTGCTATTGTCCGGATAATTTTCCAACAAACGCATGTTCTTATGCCGCACTCATATAATCTGCGAGACAGTTCTCATAATCAGTAAAGTGACTCACACATTAACGGCCGTCATTTCATCGTAAGACTGCTGTACGAACACGCGTATAGGCCTATCTGTTATTTTCAGGCTTGCCGTGGATATGGATATCCATGGATATATCCGTGGATATATCCATGTGTGGATATGAGACTTAGGCCAGGCTGTGGATATATCCATGGATATTACGCTGGCACAACACTATAGCATTAACCTATGCAAAATTCCAGCAAGTTACAACCACACCGTGTCCCAAAATTAGCGACACCCCTACAGATAAGTTAATGTAAAATCGTTAATACCCGACAGATTTTACAAAATTTGAAACATTCTTGGAGACGATCATTCTATAGTCTTTGAAGTTTGTGCTCAAAGTGGCCATCTTTAGCCTCAACACAAACTCTTAAAGGGGTGCGCCACTGCTTGATCGTCTTGTCAATAATACGCTGGTCAAGTTCATCCCAGACAGTCTGTATACGCTGGCGCAGCTCATCGACATTGTTTACATTCACCTTGTACATTTGCTCCTAAAGTACCGACCAGACTTTATAATCAACCGGATCCAAATCCGGACTGTTAGGCGGCCAGAGTGTTGTCAGGATGAAAGCCGGTGTTTCAGTCGAAAGAAGGTCAACTGTTTCCTTCGCACGATGAGCTGGCGCGTTGTCCTGCTGAAAGATAAAGTATTTGGAAATGTTGCGCATGTCTGGAAGCAGTTCTTCCTTTAGAAGAGTTTCCCTGTAATATTTTCCATTAATCTTGACGCAGGATTCACAAAATGCCGCCGTGTTACTCGAAGTATACCAAAACGCCGACCGATACCATAACAGATCGGCTGAAGTGTGAACGATCAAGCAGTGGCGCAC
>Ga0209788_1000301_pt1 | contig 12626 bp, 24 predicted proteins | sample WorMetLIZISLAND1_2_FD_187415 | JGI IMG/M metagenome (GOLD analysis project Ga0209788, IMG submission 187415) | Marine gutless worms symbiont microbial communities from Max Planck institute for Marine Microbiology, Germany - Olavius clavatus LIZARD... ...
TCATGCCGGGAGACAACACCGAGATGACGGTGGAGTTGATCGCTCCCATCGCCATGGACGAGGGTCTCCAGTTCGCTATCCGGGAGGGCGGCCGCACCGTCGGCGCAGGCCGCGTCACCAAGATCACAAAATAATGGCCGACCAGAAGATCCGCATCCGACTCAAGGCTTACGACCATAACGTCGTGGACGAGTCGTCGAAGAAGATCACGGAGACCGTGTTGCGCACCGAGGCTTCCATCAGGGGTCCCGTGCCTCTCCCGACCGAGATTCACCGCTACTGCGTTGTCCGCGGGCCCCATGTGCACAAGGACAGCCGGGAGCACTTCGAGATGCGGATCCACAAGCGGCTCATCGACATCTTGGAACCGACCCCGAAGACGGTCGACTCTCTGATGCGTCTTGAGCTTCCGGCCGGCGTGGAGGTTGAGATCAAGTTGTGAACGCCATACTCGGGCAGAAGTTGGGCATGACCCAGATCTTCGACGACGAGGCCAGGGCCGTGCCCGTCACCGTCGTCAAGGCGGGGCCGGTCAACGTCGTCCAGATCAAGACGATGGCGACGGACGGGTACAACGCCGTCCAGATCTCCTACGGCGCCAAGAAGCCGGGCAAGGCCAACAAAGCCGAGGCGGGTCACTTCGCCAAGGCGGGTGTCGGGCCTTCGAGGCATCTCGTCGAGATCAAGGTCGCCGACCCCGGCGAGTACGTGTTGGGTCAGGAGCTGAAGGTCGAGGAGATGTTCGAGGCGGGCGCCAAGGCCGATGTCAGCGGGGTCTCCAAGGGCAAAGGCTTCTCCGGCGTCATGAAGCGTCACAACTTCGCCGGCCAGGGCGCTTCCCACGGCGCCCACAGGATCCACCGCGCTCCCGGCTCGATCGGCGCCTGCGCCACCCCCGCCCGCGTGTTCAAAGGCATGCCGATGGCGGGGCGCATGGGCGGCGAGAAGGTCACGACGCTCAATCTCGAGATCGCCGGGGTGGACGCCGAGCGAGGGCTTCTCCTGCTCAACGGGGCCGTCCCCGGCCCCAAGGGCTCGGTCGTCCTCGTCAGGGAGGCGGTGAAGGCGCATGGTTGAGGTGAGGGCCCCCCTCTACAACCCCGACGGCGAGTCGGCCGGCGACGTCGGCCTGGACGGGGACATGTTCGGCGTCGAGCCGAACCTTGACGTCCTCCACCAGGTGGTGACCGCCCAGTTGGCCGCCGCCCGGGCCGGGACGGCCAGCACCAAGACCCGCGGGGAGGTGCGCGGCGGCGGTCGCAAGCCATGGCGGCAGAAGGGCCTCGGTCGGGCCCGTCACGGCTCGATCCGGTCCCCGCAGTGGGTGGGGGGCGGCGTTGCCCACGGCCCCAAGCCCCGCGACTACACCCAACGCACCCCCAAGAAGATGAAGCGTCTCGCCCTGCGCAGCGCTCTCTCGGCCCGCGCCTCGGAGGCGGCCGTCAAGGTGGTTGAGGACATCGACTGGCCCGACCCGAAGACGAAGCGGGCCGTTCAGCTCCTCGAGGACATCGGCGCGGGCGGCAAGACGTTGTTGGTGCTCGCCCAGTTGGACGGCGCCGCTGCCAGGTCGTTCCGCAACCTCCGCGACGTCAGGTTGTCGGCGCCGGGCGGGCTGACTCCCTACGACGTGCTCTGGTCCGACCAGGTGGTCTTCACCGTCTCAGCGGCGCGTCTCGTCGGCGGCCTCGCTCCCGACGACTCCCCTGAGGCCGACGCTGCTGAAGCCGTCATCGACGACGCCGCTGAGGCCGACGCGGCTGAAGCCGTCCCCGACGACCCCGCTGAGACCGACTCCGCCGACGGCGCCGCCCCCGACGACCCCGCGGAGGTCGACTCCGCTGAAGCCGCCGTGCCCGAAGACGACGCTGAGGCCGACTCCGCCGACGGCGCCGCCCCCGACGGCCCCGCGGAGGCTGAGCCCGCCGAAGCCGCCGACGACTCGACGGAGACCGACGAGAAGGCGGAGGAGGCGACATGAAGGCCGCACACGACATCATCCTCGCCCCCGTGGTCTCGGAGAAGTGCTACGACATCATTGAGGAGCTGAACGCGTACACCTTCGAGGTGGACCCCCGCTGCAACAAGGAGGAGATCCGGGACGCCGTCGAGGCGGTCTTCGACGTCAGGGTCCTCAAGGTGAACACGATGAACCGCAAAGGCAAACGAAAGCGGCAGGGTTTCAAGTACGGGAAACGCAAAGACGTCAAGCGAGCCGTCGTGACGCTCGCCGAAGGCGACTCGATCAACCTGTTCGGAGTCTGAGATGGCAGTCAAGAAACGCAAACCAACATCACCCGGGCGCCGGTTCCAGACCGTCTCGGACTTCGCCGAGATCACCGAGACCAAACCCGAGAAGTCCCTGGTCGCCAAGAAGACCAAGACCGGCGGCCGCAACACCGGCGGCCGCATCACCTCGCGCCATCGCGGCGGAGGCCACAAGCAGCGTTACCGCGTCATCGACTTCAGACGCAACAAAGACGGAGTCCCCGCCCGCGTCGCATCGATCCAGTACGACCCCAACCGCAACGCCCGCATCGCCCTCCTCAGCTACCTGGACGGCGAGAAGCGTTACATCCTCGCCCCGGCGGGAGTCGCCGTTGACGACCGCCTCGAGTCGGGCCCCGGCGCGGAGATCCGTCCCGGCAACGCTCTCCCCCTCAGGAACATCCCGGCCGGGACCATGGTGCACGCCATCGAGTTGCGCCCCGGCGGCGGGGCCAAGATGGCCCGGTCCGCCGGCGCCGCGGCGCAGCTCATGTCAAAGGAGGGCGACCTGGCGCTGCTTCGCCTCCCCTCCGGCGAGATGCGGCAGGCGCCGCTCGACTGCCGGGCCACCGTGGGCCAGGTGGGCGCCGCTGAAGCCGAGTTGGTCAAGTTGGGCAAGGCCGGCCGCAATCGCTGGAAAGGCGTCCGCCCGCAGACCCGCGGCGTCGCCATGAACCCGGTCGACCACCCCCTCGGCGGCGGCGAGGGCAAGTCTTCCGGCGGTCGTCACCCGACCAGCCCCTGGGGCAAGGCGGAAGGCCGCACCCGGAGCAAGAAGAAGGCCTCGAGCAAGTACATCGTGCGACGCCGCACGAAGAAGGGCAGGCGCTGATGAGCAGGTCGCTGAAGAAGGGCCCCTTCGTCGATGAGCACCTCGCCAACAAGGTGGATGAGCTGAACCGGACGAGCGAGAAACGCGTGATCAGGACCTGGTCGCGTCGCTCGACGATCATCCCGGAGATGATCGGGCACACGATCGCCGTCCACGACGGCCGCAAACATGTGCCCGTCTACGTCACCGAGTCGATGGTCGGCCACAAGCTCGGGGAGTTCGCCCCGACCCGCACCTTCCGCGGTCACGCCGAGAAGGCGGTGAGGCGATGAAGGTCGAAGCCCACGCCCGCTACATCCGGCAGTCGCCCTACAAGGTGCGCCGCGTCCTCGACCTTGTCCGGGGTCTCCCCGTCGAGGAGGCCGAACATGTGCTGCGCCTCACCCGGCGCGCCGCCGCCGCCCCCATCGCCAAGACGCTGAAATCGGCGGTGGCCAACGCCGAGCACAACCACGCAATCGACGCCGAGGAGCTGGTCGTCGCCGAGGCCTACGCCAACGAGGGGCCGACACTGAAGCGTTATCGCCCCCGCGCCCGCGGCCGCGCCGCGCGGATCAACAAGCGAACCAGCCACATCACCATCGTGGTGGCGGGCGGATACGATGAAGACGAGGAGACGGGCTGATGGGTCAGAAGACACACCCCTACTCATTCAGGCTCGGTGTCGCCACCGACTGGAAGTCGAAGTGGTTCTCCACAAAGGAGTACGCCGACTTCGTCAATGAGGACTGGAGGATTCGCAGCTTCCTCACTCGAGAGCTGGTCCGAGGCGCAGTCTCGCGCATCGACATCGAGCGGACGCGCGACCGTCTGATCGTCGACATCCACACCGCCCGGCCCGGTGTTGTCATCGGCCGCAAGGGGTCTGAGGCGGAGCGTCTCCGAGACGGGCTCGAGAAGATGACCGGTCGGCGCATCAAGCTGAACATCAACGAGGTCAAGGACGCCGACCTCGACGCGGCGTTGCTCGCCAGGGGGATCGCCGACCAGATCGAGAACCGGATCGCCTTCCGGCGCGCCATGAAGCGCGCCGTGGCGTCGGCGTTGAAGGCCGGCGCGGAAGGTGTGCGCGTCGAAGCGAAGGGGCGCCTGGGCGGTGCCGACATGGGTCGCCGCGAGTGGTACCGCGAGGGCCGCGTCCCCCTGCACACGCTTCGTGCCGACATCGACTACGGGACGGCGACCGCCCGCACCACCGTGGGCGCGATCGGGATCAAGGTCTGGGTCTACCGCGGCGAGGTCATCGACCGTCGCCCGGTGTCCGGTGAGCGCATCGCCGCCGAGGCCGACCTGGCCGCGGGCGGCCCGGGGCGCCGCACCCAGAAGAGCATCAAGTCGCGCGCTGAGGAAGCCGCGGGGGTAGAGAAGAAGCCGCGGCTCATCGAGGCGGGCGGCGGCAAGCGCCCGGTTGTCGAGACTGCGGCCACCGAGGGCAAACCAAAGCTGATCGAGGCCGGCGGCGGCCGTCGTCCCACAGCGGCCGAGGCCAAGGTCCAGTACGAGAGCGCACAAGACGAGCTGCAAGTCGCCGAGGCGGGCGCCTCTCCGGCGGTGCCTGAAGCCGAGGCCGCCCCGAAGCCCGAGGCCGCCCCGAAGCCCGAAGCCGCCCCGAAGCCCGAGGCCGCCCCTGAGGCCGAGGCCGCCCCGAAGCCCGAGGCCGCCCCTGAAGCCGAGGCCGCCCCGAAGCCCGAAGCCGCGCCTGAGGCCGAGGCCGCCCCTGAAGCCGAGGCCGCCCCGGCGGCCAAGGAAGAGGAGTAGCCGTCATGCTCATGCCCAAGAGGACCAAACACCGCAAGACACACCGCGGGCGCATGTCCGGCGTCGCCAAAGGCGGCGCCTCGGTGAGCTTCGGCGAGTACGGGCTGCAGGCTCTCGAGCCGGGATGGATCTCATCTCGCCAGATCGAGGCGAGTCGCGTCGCCATCACCCGGGCGGTGAGACGCGGGGGCAAGGTCTGGATCACGATCTTCCCCGACAAGCCGGTGACGCAGAAGCCTGCCGAGACCCGCATGGGGTCGGGCAAGGGCACCCCGGAGTTCTGGGTGGCCGTGGTGAAGCCGGGACGGGTCATGTTCGAGCTTGCCGGCGTGTCCGAGGAGCTGGCCCGGGAGGCGATGCGCAAGGCAAGCCACAAGCTGCCGATCAAGACCCGTTTCGTGGCCAGGGAGGAAACGTGAGGACCAGGGAGATCCGCGAGATGACCGACGTGGAGCTGGCCGAGGCGCTTGCGAAGGCCAAAGAGGAGAGCTTCAATCTCCGGTTCCGGGCGGCGACGAACCAGCTCGACAACACCGCCCTGATGAAGGCGGTCAAGAAGGACATCGCGCGCATGCTCACCGTGAGACGTGAGCGCGAGAGGGCGGCAGGCGACTCGCCCGAGACGGTTGAGGAGGGCGCCTGATGGCCGACAACACAGGAAGGAACCGCCGCAAGGTGCGAGTGGGCGTCGTGGTCTCGGACAGCCGCGACAAGACCGTGACGGTGGAGGCGCCGCACTCGGCCACCCACGTCCGCTACGACAAAGTCGTCCGCACCAGCACCAAGTTTCACGCCCACGACGAGGCAAACGACGCCCGCGTGGGCGACACCGTGCGCATCATGGAGACCCGGCCGATCTCCAAGCAGAAGCGGTGGCGCGTCGTCGAAGTGGTGGAGCGAGCCAGATGATCCAACAGGAGACCCGTCTCAAGGTGGCGGACAACACCGGCGCCCGTGAGCTGCTCACCATCCGCGTCCTCGGCGGCTCGTCCCGTCGGTACGCGGGCGTAGGCGACATGATCGTCGGGACCGTCAAAGACTCCACCCCCGGCGGGGCCGTCAAGAAGGGCGAGGTCGTGAGGGCCGTGGTGGTGCGCACCAAGAAGGAGACCCGTCGGCCCGACGGCACCTACATCCGCTTCGACGACAACGCTTGTGTGATCATCGACGCAGGCCGCCAGCCGCGCGGCACTCGCATCTTCGGCCCGGTGGCTCGCGAGCTGCGCGAGCATCGGTTCATGCGGATCGTCTCGTTGGCCCCGGAGGTGCTGTGATGAGGTTGCGGGCCGGGGACAAGGTCATGGTCATCACCGGCAAGGACGCCGGCAAGGAGTCCAAGGTCACGCGCGTCCTCAAGTCGAAGGGGAAGGTGCTCGTCGAGGGTGTCAACACCGCCAAGCGCCACACCAAGCCGAGCGGCTCGACCATGCAGGGTGGCATCATCGACAAGGACATGCCGATCGACGCGTCGAACGTGATGATCGTCTGCGAAGAGTGCGGCCCCACCAGAGTCCGGCGCCGCTTCGACAACCTGGGCACCAAGCACCGCGTCTGCGTGAAGTGCGGAGACGACCTGTGAGCGCCCCGCCCCGCCTTCTGGTCAAACACGCCGAAGAGGTCACCCCCAAGCTGAGAGACCAGCTCGGCCTGACCAACCCGATGCAGGCGCCGACGCTGGAGAAGATCGTCCTCAACATGGGAATCGGCGAGGTCGTGACCGACAAGAAGGCCGTCGACGAGGCGATCGAGGAGCTGAGCCTGATCTCCGGGCAGAAGCCCCGGGTGAACCGGGCGCGCAAGTCGATCGCCAACTTCAAGCTGCGCGCCGGGTTGCCCATCGGCGTGTCGGTCACGTTGCGCGGCGCCAACATGTGGGAGTTCTTCGACCGGCTGCTGTCCATCGCCATCCCCAGGGTCCGCGACTTCCGCGGGCTCAGCCCGAAGGCGTTCGACGGTCACGGCAACTACAGCGTCGGCGCCTCCGAGCAGTTGATCTTCCCCGAGATCGACTTCGACCGGGTGACGACGACCCGGGGGCTCAACATCACGATCGTGACCACGGCGACCACGGACGAGGCGGGCAGGGCCCTGCTCGACGCGTTCGGGTTCCCGTTCCGCAGAGAAGCGCAGGTTTGAAGGGAGAGGCGATGGCCAAGAAATCGATGATCGCCAAGGCAGGCAGAGAGCCGAAGTTCAAGGTGAGGGCATACAACCGGTGTCGGCGGTGCGGCCGCTCCCGCGCCTACATGCGCGCGTTCGGCATGTGCCGGATATGTGTTCGCGAGCTGGCTTCTCGGGGCGAGTTGCCCGGCGTCAGAAAGGCGTCATGGTGAGCGGCATCGTCACAGACCCCATCGCGGACATGCTGACCCGCATCCGCAACGCGGCCGCCGTCGGCCATGAGCGCGTCGTCATGCCGTCCTCGAAGATGAAGGCGGGCATCGCCCGGATCCTCGTCGACGAGGGTTTCATCGATCGTTGTGAGATCTCCGACGGGGAGCGCAGGCGCGAGCTGGAGCTGGTGCTTCGCTACGGCGACCGCCGCCAGTCGGTGATCGAAGGGATCAGGCGGATCTCCCGTCCCGGTCATCGCGTCTACAAAGGCTCTCGCGAGCTTCCGCGCGTGCAGGGCGGGCTCGGGGTGGCCGTTGTCTCCACGAGTCAGGGCCTCCTCCCCGACCGCGAGGCGCGGCGGCGCCGGCTCGGCGGCGAGATCGTGTGCGAGGTCTGGTGACATGAGTCGTGTCGGCAAGGCTCCGGTGACGATCCCGGCGGGCGTCGAGGTGAAGGTCGACGGCAGTCGCGTGAGGGTCAAGGGCGCCAAAGGCGAGCTGGAGCGCGACTTCAACGAGCGGATGTCGTTCAGAGTCGAGGACGGCGCCGTCGGCGTCTTCCGCCCCGACGACTCCCGCGAGTCGAGGGCGCTCCACGGCTTGAGCCGCGCCCTGGTCGCCAACATGGTCGTCGGCGTGTCGGAGGGGTTCACCAAGGAGCTGGAGCTGCAGGGCGTCGGCTACCGGGCCGCGCTCAAGGGGAGGAGCGTCGAGCTTCTGGTCGGCTTCAGCCACCCGGTGCTGGTCGAGCCGCCCGACGGGATCACGTTCGAAGTCCCCGAGCCCACCAAGATCACCGTCTCGGGGATCGACAAGGAGAAGGTGGGCCAAGCGGCTGCCGACATCCGACAGGTGCGCCCGCCCGAGCCCTACAAGGGCAAAGGCGTCCGATATGCGGGCGAGTACGTTCGGCGGAAGGCCGGGAAGGCGGGTAAGGCGTGAGGGGCTCGCGCAAGGACGCCCGCGCCCGCCGCCGCAAACGCGTGCGCAAGCGTGTCCGCGGCACGGCGGAGCGCCCTCGTTTGGCGGTGTTCCGCAGCAACCGCTACATCTACGCCCAGGTGATCGACGACGTCGAGGGCCGCACTCTCGCCGCCGCCTCCTCGCAGGAGGCGGATCTGCGGACGCGCTCTCTCAACACGGACACGGCGTCGAAGGTGGGCGCGCTTGTGGCGAGCCGCGCCAAAGGCGCCGGTGTTCAGGCCGTTGTCTTCGACCGGGGCGGATACAAGTTCCACGGGAGAGTCAAGGCTCTCGCCGACGCCGCCCGCGAGGAAGGATTGGAGTTCTAGGCATGGCGCGTCAACAACGTCACGGCGGCGAGCAGAGCACGCTCGACGAGCGCGTCATCCAGATCAACCGGGTGGCGAAGGTGGTCAAGGGGGGTCGCCGCTTCAGCTTCACGGCCCTTGTCGTCGTCGGCGACGGGGCGGGCCGTGCCGGCGTCGGGTACGGCAAGGCCAAGGAGGTGCCCGCCGCCATCCAGAAAGGCATCGAGCAGGCGAAGCGCGGCATGCAGGTCGTGCCGATGGCGGGTCAGACCGTCATCCACGACGTGATCGGCGTGCACGGCGCCTCCCGCGTCCTCATCAAGCCGGCGGCGCCGGGGACGGGCGTCATCGCCGGGGGGGCCGTCAGGCAGATCCTCGAGGCGGCGGGGATCAAGGACGCCCTGGCGAAATCGCTCGGCTCGCCGACCCATCTCAACGTCGCCCGCGCCGCTATGGACGGTCTGATGCGGCAGCGTCGGCCCGACGAGATCGCGAGGAAACGCGGCAAGAAGGCCGAGGACATCGTGCCGCCGGGTCTTCTCGGCGCATACAACGGGGCCGAGGCGATGCGCGCCCGGGCCGACAACCCGAGTTGAGGCGACGGCTATGTCGAAGGAGAAGACGGTGAGAGTCACCTTGAGGAAGTCGGTGATCGGCGAGAAGCCCAAGACCAGGGCCACGGTCGACGGGCTCGGTCTCCGCAAGATCGACCAGAGTGTTGAGATGGTCGATTCCCCCGACCTCCGCGGGATGTTGGCCCGCATCCGCCACCTTGTCGAAGTCGAGGAGGGCCGGCCGTGACCGAGCGGAAGCAGCAGCTCAAGTTGCACCACCTGTCGCCTGCGCCGGGGTCGAAGAAGAAGAAGATCCGGGTGGGCCGAGGCGAGGGGGGTCGTCGCGGCAAGACCGCGGGCCGCGGGACCAAAGGCCTCAAAGCCCGCGGCAAGCTCCGCCCCGGCTTCGAGGGCGGTCAGACCCCTTTGGCGATGCGCCTCCCCAAGCTCAAGGGTTTCAAGAGCCGGAGAGCCGATGAGACGGCCGTCGTGAACCTCGCCTCACTCACATCTTTCGAGGACGGCGCCGAGGTGACGCCGGAGAGTCTTCGCGCCAAGGGCCTCATTCGTCGCAAGGGCCGGGTCAAGGTGCTTGCCGAGGGCGACGTCGACAGGGCTCTCGCGGTGAAGGCTCACGCCTTCAGCGCCGCGGCGAAAGAGAAGATCGAGAAGGCCGGGGGGAGCGTCGAGATCATCGGATGATTGTCGCGACGCGGCCCCGGGGCCGGACCTCCCCCAGCAGGTAGCTAAATGCTTGCCATCTATCGCAACATGTTCAAGATCGCGGATCTTCGGGCGAAGATCCTGTTCACGCTGGCCATGTTCGGCGTCTACCGTCTCGGCGCCACCATCCCGGTCCCGGGGATCGACCTCGACGCGGTCGACCTCTTCCAGAGCCAGCAGCAGGCGGGCGGCATCTACGGGTTGCTCAACCTTTTCTCGGGAGGTGCTCTCGAGCAGTTCTCGGTGTTCGCGCTGGGGATCATCCCCTACATCACGTCGTCGATCATCATGCAGCTTCTCCAGGTGGTCATCCCCCGGCTGCAGACCCTCCAGGAGGAAGGCGAGTCGGGCCGCAAGGTGATAACTCAGTGGACCCGTTACCTGACGGTGATCCTCGCCCTGATCCAGTCGACGGGTTTCACGTTCCTCTTCCACTCCGGGCAGTTCACGGGCGGGATCGACCTGATCCCCAACTACACCCCGGGCCGGGTCATCCTCATCGTGCTGACCATGACCGCGGGCACGGCGATGGTCATGTGGCTCGGCGAGCTGATCACCCAGAGGGGGGTGGGCAACGGGATGTCGCTGATCATCTTCGTGTCGATCCTCAGCCAGTTCCCGTTCATCTTCGGTCAGATCTGGGTCCAGACCGGTATGACGGGGCTCTACGGCCGTTTCGCCGTGATCATCGGCGTGTTCGTCTTCATGATCGTGGCGATCATCTACGTCGACCAGGGTCAACGCAGGATCCCGATCCAGTTCGCCAAGAGGGTGCGGGGTCGCAGGGTGTTGGGCGGCCAATCCACCTACATCCCGCTCAAGGTCAACACCGCGGGTGTGATCCCGGTGATCTTCGCCACGTCCGTCCTCCTGATCCCGACTCTGATCATCACCGCCATCCCGTCGAACGCCGCCTGGCTGCAGTCGATCTTCCGCTGGTTCGACACGAACCTCGGCGCCGGGGCCAACACGACAAGCTGGTGGTATGTCGGCGTCCTGTTCGCGTTGATCGTCTTCTTCACCTACTTCTACACGGCGATCCAGTTCGACCCCGAGCAGCAGGCGGAGATGATCCAGCGGCAGGGCGGGTTCATCCCCGGCGTGCGGCCCGGCGCCCAGACGGCGAAGCACCTTGCGTTCATCCTCAACCGGATCACCCTGCCCGGTTCGATCTTCCTGGCGACCATCTCGGTGCTGCCCGCCATCGCCGGGGCGATCTGGAACATCCAGATCTCGTTCTCCGGCGTCTCCATCCTGATCGTGGTGGGCGTGGCGCTGGAGACGATGAAGCAGATCGAGTCGCAGTTGACCATGCGCAACTACGAAGGCATCCTCACCTGATGGCTCCCGCGATGAGCGCCCTCGCCCCCTGTTGCGGCGGTTCCCGATGAGGCTCCTGTTCATAGGCCCGCCGGGCGCAGGCAAGGGCACGCAGGCCGACCTGGTCGCCGAGCGACTCGGCATACCCCACATCTCCACAGGTGAGATGTTCCGCGACAACGTCGCCAGGGGCACCGAGCTCGGCCGGCAGGTCGAGGCGATCATGGCGGCGGGGGAGTACGTCCCCGACGAGATCACCTGCGCCATGCTCGGCGAGCGGGTCAGAGAGGGAGACGCCTCCGAAGGGTTCGTGCTCGACGGGTTCCCCCGCACGATCGCCCAGGTGGCGGCGCTCGACGAGCTTCTCGGCGACGAGGGCCTCGACACCGTCGTCGTCTTCGAGGTCGACGAGGAGGAGCTGATCGAGCGGATGCTCGCCCGCGGCCGCGCCGACGACACCGAGGACACGATCCGCAATCGGTTCGCGGTCTACCGCGAGCAGACTCAGCCGCTTCTCGACGTCTTCGATGAGCGCGGGATCACGGTCCCGGTCGACGGGACTGGCGAGATCGAGGAGATCACCGACAGGGTTGTGTCCGCCCTGGGCGCTTCATGATCACAATCAAGAGTCGCCGCGAGCTGGCGAAGATGGCGACGGCGGGGGCGGCGGTGGCAGCGGTCCACAAAGCCGTCCGTGAGGCGGCCGCGCCGGGGGTGGCGCTTCTGAGCCTCGATGAGGTCGGCGCCGCGGTGATCGCCGATCGCGGTTGTGTCCCTTCGTTCCTCGGCTACCTGGGCTCGTACCCGGCGACTCTGTGCCTCTCGCCCAACGACGTCATCGTGCACGGCATACCCGACGGCTATCGGCTTCAGGAAGGGGACATCCTGTCGGTCGACGCAGGCGCCGTCTATGAGGGGTTCCACGGCGACGCCGCGTTCACCATGGGCATCGGTGAGGTCTCGGCCGAGGCTCAGCGTCTCATTGACGCCACCGAGGAGGCCATGTGGGCCGGGGTCCGCCAGGTCCGCCAGGGGAACCGTCTCGGCGACATCGGCGCCGCGGTCGCCGAGGTGGGCGCCGCTCACGGCCTCGGGGTTGTGGAGGAGTACGTCGGGCACGGCATCGGCCGTGAGATGCACGAGGCACCGCAGGTCCCCAACTACGGGGCGGCCGGCACGGGGATGAAACTGAAGACGGGTATCGCCCTTTGCGTCGAGCCCATGTTCAACCTGGGGCGACGGCACACCAAGGTCGACGACGACGGCTGGACCGTGCGCACCGAAGACGGCTCACTGTCGGCTCACTGGGAGCACACGGTGGCCATCACCGAAGACGGCCCCCAGCTTTTCACTGTCGGCGACGAGCCTGTGCCCGTCGAGGCTGTGGAGGCGCCGGTCGGCGAGTAGAGGCCGCCGGGCCGCCGCCGCCGGCCTCTATTAGTGTTGTCTGCGTCGGCGGATGGCGGTGGTGGTGAGGATGGCGGCGCCTGTGGTGAGGAGGGCGAGGGCTGTGATGGTGATGGTGGTGGTGGTGTTGTCTGCGCCGGTGTGGGGGAGGGCCCCGATT
>Ga0209788_1000302_pt1 | contig 12603 bp, 6 predicted proteins | sample WorMetLIZISLAND1_2_FD_187415 | JGI IMG/M metagenome (GOLD analysis project Ga0209788, IMG submission 187415) | Marine gutless worms symbiont microbial communities from Max Planck institute for Marine Microbiology, Germany - Olavius clavatus LIZARD... ...
GGCCTTCTCGACCGCCTCGGAGACCACGCCCGTCCCTCCGACGACGACGATGCGCTTCGGCTTCAACCGCTTCAGCTCAGAGATGGTGGCTGAGGGGAGCTTGGTCTTCTGGGTGAGGAGGATCGGCCCGCCCAGCTTCGCCGCGGCCGGGCCCCCGGTCAACGCGTCGGGGAAGTCCTCGCCGGTGGCCACGAACGCCACAGCCGCCCCGGCGTCGAAGTGCTTCGCCGAGATCGCCGCCGCGGTGGAGTAACGGTCGGAACCGGACTGGCGGGTGGTCGTCGCCTCCTTCCGCAACGCCGACTCCACCGCCTGCGACACGACGCCGGTCCCTCCCAGGACGATGATCTTCTTCGGCTTGAGCCGCTTCAGCTCAGCCAATGTCGCTGAGGGTATGGCGTCCTTGGTGACCAAGAGGATGGGGCCGTCCCCACCAGAGGCGGCGGAGCCCGCCAGGGCGTCGGGGAAGTTGACCCCGGTGGCGACGTACACCGCGTCCACGCCCGGAGCGAACGTCGCCTTCGAGATCTCAACAGCCGTCGCATACCTGTCCGGGCCCGCGTGCCGACCCGCGGTCGTCTTGCCTGTGTCCGGGTCGAACGACTCCGAGTCGGTAGCGGTCACCGTCTTCCCGTCCTGCGCCTTCACGGTGACTGTTGCCCTGTTGCTGATCACAGCCGCCGCGATGTCAGCCGAGGTCGCCGTATAGGTTGCGGTGCAGGTCGTCTCCTTGCCCGGCGCCAACGACGTCTCCGGGCAGGCCACCTTCCCGGCCTTCGGGTCGGCCACCGACACCCCGCTCAACGTCACGTTGCCGGTGTTGGTCACGGCGAAGGAGTAGGAGACCTTGTCGCCCGCGGCGACCTTCCCCGCAGGAGCGGTCTTCGCCTTGTCGAAGCCCACGGCGGGGGCCGAGGTCAAGGTCGTGGTCGCGGTGTGACTCCGGGACGCTGGGACGCCTATCGACGTGGACGCGGTGATCCTCACGTTGGTGGACCACTTCCCGGAGTCGATCTGAGGCTGAGTCAACGAGACGGTGGCCACACAGGTCGTTGCGGCTTCCCGGGCGAGAGGCAAGCCGGGGCAGACGACTGTCGCCTTGGGGTCGCTCACCTTGATCTCCGCCAGAGCCAAGTCGCCTGTGTTGGTGACGAGGAACCTGTATGAGACCTTGTCGTCTTCGTCGACCCGCTTTACGGGCCCGGCCGGTGTCTTGTCCACGGTGGTGCCCTTGTCGGCGACGGTGAAGGACGGGCTCCAGTCGGCTGTGGCCCTGGCTTGCACGCTCGGGGCCACCCTCGAGTTGTCCTCTCTCTCTTTGGCCTTGGCGGCGTCGTCGGCTTTCACGGTGACGGTCACCGTCCCACGAGACACGTCGTTTGCTGTGAGAGTGTCCCTCGTGGTGCAGGTCATCGACTCGGACGGCTTCAGGAGCGTCTCCTTGTCCGACGGGCAGTCGGCCGTAGACCCGAGGCTGTCGGTCACCACCAGGTTGGTGAGGCTCGCCGCGCCGACCTTGTTGCCCTCGTCGGCTGCCGCGGTGTTCCTCACTTCATAGGCGAATCTGATGGCGTCGCCTGCGGTGACGGTGCCGGAGTCGTCGTTGTCGGTGTGCCCGGCGACCCGGGCGGTGATCGAGATGCTGCATGTCAAGTCGAGTTTGACCCCATCAACGAAGGAAGGCAGAGCCCCATCAGCATCGGGGTACAGCTCGTCGATCCCTTTGAGGGACAGGACCGTCTCCTCCCCTGTGTGCCCCACAGTGTGCAGGCCGGAATACGACGTCCAGACCTTGGCGATCGAGCTGGTCATCCGTTGGACGGCCGTCGGGTTGGCAGGAGCGCCGAACAGGACGTCGACTGCGGCGCCTTTGTACACTTTTCTCCGCTCGCCCACGCCTTCCACTACCTCCAAGCGAGGAGCGGCGTGCTGGGCCGTCCATGCGATCACATCCCCTGAGAGAGTGGGGAAAGGCTGGCTCAGCGTTTCCGGCCCGTCGCTGAGCTCGGCGTATTGTGAGTTGTCTGGACTCGAAAGGCCGTCGGGGTGCGTCCCGCTCGCCAAGATGGTGATCCTGCTGTTCTCGTTGGTGGTGTCCCAGCCGGGGACGTCGCTTTCGTGCGGCGCTTCGATGCTGTCGGCCTGCACGGTCGGCGACTCGAACCCGAGGTTCACGCCGCGACCGCACACCGCCGTGCTTCCGGGCTCGGCTCGGGCCTCCGGGGCGTCGGCGGCCAACCCGGCGGCCCCCGCGGCGAGGGCCGCCGCAACAAGAAGGGCTCCCCTGATGGTCGAGCGGTGGTGGGTGTGTCTTACTGTTGCCTCCGTCGGTCTGCGTGAGTCGTCTCCGCGGGCGATCGGCGCCCACGGAGTGGTCGCTGCGCATCAGTATACCGGAAGGAGGCGCGCGCGACAAGGGGTCTCTTCGACTTTTTTTCGCGAGGATTCTCTCTGCATGATTGGCGCGGTCACTCTCGGTGAGGGTGGTTCCAGAAACTGCCAATCTGGAGCGTTGCGAAACGGTCGGAGGGGTCAGCCCACGGCGCCCGGGCGAAGGGTCAGCGCCGCCAGCCCGGGGAGGTCCAACGTCAGCGACCGGGTCCCATTCTGTGGTCCTTCTTGATCCGCGGTCAGTCTTCGCGGGCGGGCCGCGCGGCCGACGGCCGGGCACACGTCAGCATACCCGCGTTCGCGTGATCCGTAGAGGCGAGTCCTCGACTCGGTTGTCTCAGGGGGTCTTGGGCAGGTAGGCGCCGAGGGCGGTCTCGACCGTCTTCGGCACCACGGCTTCCCCGCCTAACACGATGATGCTCCTCGGCTTCAGGCGGGTCAGTTCCGCCGCCGTCGCCTTCGGGATCGTCCCTCCCGCCACGAGCAGGACTGGCCCGTCTTTGAACGCCCCGGCCGCCCCTCCCGCCAGGGCGTCGGGGAAGTTCAGGCCCGTCGCGATGTAGGCGACGGGCACTCCCGGCTTGAACGCGTCCTTCGAGATGGCCCCTCCGGTGGAGTACCGGTCCGCGCCGGCGAGGCGAGACACCTCCCCCGCCGTGTAGCTCCTCAACGCGTTCTGGACCGCGTCCGAGACGACGCCGGTCCCTCCGAGCACGACGATGCGCTTCGGCTTCAACCGCCTCAACTCGGACACCGTGGCTGATGGGAGCTTGGTCTTCTGGGTGAGCAGGATCGGCCCGCCCAACGCCGCGGCGGCCGGGCCTCCGGTTAACGCGTCGGGGAAGTCCTCACCGGTGGCCACGAACGCCACAGCCGCCCCGGAGTCGAAGTGCTTCGCGGAGATCGCCGCCGCCGTGGAGTAACGGTCGGAACCGGACTGGCGGGTGGTCGCGCCCTCCTTCTTCAACGCCGACTCCACCGACTGCGACACCACGCCGGTGCCTCCCAGCACGATGATCTTCTGCGGCTTGAGCCGCTTCAGCTCGGTCAACGTCGCTCCGGGTATGGCGTCCTTGGTGACCAAGAGGATGGGGCCGTCCCCTCCCGAGGCGGCGGAGCCCGCCAGGGCGTCGGGGAAGTTGACCCCGGTGGCGATGTACGCGGTCTTCACGCCCGGATCGAACGTCTCCTGTGAGATCAGAGCGGCCGTCGAGTAACGCTCCTTGCCCGCGATCCGATCCACCGTGACTTGGCCTGTGTCCGGGTCGAACGACTCCGAGTCGGTGGCGGTCACGGTCTTCCCGTCCTGCGCCTTGGCGGTCACCGTCGCTGTGTTCTTGATCACACCCGCCCCGATGTCGGCCGAGGTCGCGGTGTAGACGGCCGTGCAGGTCGTCTTCTTGCCCGGCGCCACCGTGGTTTGAGGGCAGGTCACCTTGCCGGCCTTCGGGTCGGCCACCGACACTTCGGTCAACGTCACGTTGCCTTCGTTGGTCACGGCGAACGAGTAGGAAACGGTGTCGCCCGCATCCACCCGATCAGCGGGCCCCGCCTTCGTCATGTCCAGAATCGCCGTCTTGACGATCCCGACAGACCTAACCTGGGTCAGGGCCGTCTCCGCGGCGTGGGGGAGGGGCTCCAACCTGCCCCGACGAGGAGACGCGGTGATCGTGGCGTTGGTGGACCACGACCCGGCGTTGATCAGAGCCTGGGTCACCGGGACCGTGACCGTACATGTGGCTGAGGCTTCAGGGGCGAGAGGCGTGCCGGGGCAGGCGACGGTCCCGGCGACCGGGTCGTTCACCGAAACCGTGTCCAGGGTCACGTTCCCAGTGTTGGCGACTTTGAACGAGTAGGTGATCTCATCGTCCACGCCGACCTGTCCTGAGGGCGCGGCGACAGCGTCGTTCACGGATGTCTTCTTGTCTTCGACGGTGAACAAAGGGTTGGCCTCGATCATCGGCGTCGTCACGGAAGCCAAATCCCTCACTCGATGATCAAGCGGCTTCGTCGGGTCGGCCTCGTCCGCGGCTCTCACCGCGTCGTCCGCGTCCACGGTGGCCACAACGGTGACGGTTCCCCGGTCGATATCGGGTTGGGTGAGCTCGTAGGTGCTGGTGCAGGACATCTGATGGTCGGTGCTGCCCGAGACGGTCGGCTTCAAGAGCTTGGTCTTGGCCTCCGGGCAGATGATTTCTGTGTCGGCGAGGTCATGGGCGACGTCCACGTTGGTGAGGCTCGCCGCCCCCGTCGCAGCTGTCGCCTCGGTGGTGTTTTCCACCCCATAGGTGAATCTCACGGTGTCGCCCGCGTTGACATGCCTCGGGTCGCTCCTCTCGGTGAACGAGCCCGCAGTCGCAGTAATCGTGATGTTGCACTGCAAGTTGAGTTTGACCCAGTAGATATCGACAGCCAACGTATGCTGCACGGCGTGGATCGTCAAGGTTGATGTCGCCAGACCAGCGTGAGTCACCTCATGTGTCTGCGGTGTATCCGGGTATGTCTGCTCTCCGCTGCCGATCATGGCCACCGACGTCCCGGGGGTCGCCCCGGTCTTGCCGATGGTGACAGTGTCAATACGGCCTGAAGGACGCCAATTGTTTACGGACCAAGCGATCTTGTCGCCTTGCAGCGTGGGGAAGGATTGGCTCAGCTTATGAGGAGGAAAGCCCCCGGGCAACTTGGCAGCCTGGAGGCCCTGGTCGGTCCGGATAATTCGGATTGTGTCTTGGTGCTCACCGGTCAGAGTCGTGTACCAACCTCTGACGTTCTCCTGATTATCCGGGTCAGCCGGGTTGTGCTCCGGCACCCAAGCCCAGAGGGCAGGGGAGATGTTCGGCCAGTCGAAGGAGAGGTTCACGCCTCGGCCGCAGTCCGCCGTCTCCTCAAGCCCTGTCGTCTCCTGGGCGCGGGCCGCCGAACTCGGCTCGGCGGCGTCAACCGGCCGAGGACCCTCGGCCAGCCCGGCGGCCCCCGCGGCGAGGGCCGCCGCAACAAGAAGGGCGCCCCTGATGGTCGAGCGGTGGTGGGTGTGTCTTACTGTTGCCTCCGTCGGTCTGCGTGAGTCGTCTCCGCGGGCGATCGGCGCCCACGGAGTGGTCGCTGCGCATCAGTATACCGGAAGGAGGCACGCGCGACAAGGGGTCTCTTCGACTTTTTTTCGCGAGGATTCTCTCTGCAGGGTTGGCGCGGTCACTCTCGGTGAGGTTAGTTCCAGAAACTGCCAATCTGGAGCGTTGCGAAACGGTCGGAGGGGTCAGCCCACGGCGCCCGGGCGAAGGGTCAGCGCCGCCAGCCCGGGGAGGTCCAACGTCAGCGACCGGGGTTGGCCGTGCTCGCCTTCCTCGTCTGCGGGGACCCGCCCCGTCGTTCCCGCGCCCGACCCCCAATACTCGGCGCCGTCGGTGTTGAGCAAGACGTCCCAGGCCTCGGCCTCAGGAGCGCCCACCCGATAGCCGGGTCGGGGCACGGGGGTGAAGTTGGCGACGACGAGCAGCGGATCGCCGTCGCTCGCCAGCCGGAGGTAGGCGAGCACGCCGTTGGAAGCGTCGTCGGCGATCAGCCACCTGAACCCGGCCGGGTCGGCGTCAAGCTCGTGCAACGCCGGTTGTGCTGTCAGCAGGGTGTTGAGGTCGGCGACCAGCCGAGCGACACCCCGGTGCGAGTCGTTGTGGACGACCCCCCAGTCGAGCTGCGCCTCGTGGTCCCACTCGTGCCTCTGCGCCAGCTCGGCCCCCATGAAGAGGAGCTTCTTGCCCGGCAGCGTGTACATGTAGGCGAGCAGGAGCCTCAGGTTGGCGAACTGGCGCCAGTCGTCGCCGGGCATCTTGGTGAGCAACGACCCCTTCCCGTGGACCACCTCGTCGTGGGACAACGGGAGGATGAAGTTCTCGGTGAACGCGTACACCCCCCGGAAGGTGAGCTCGCCGTAGTGATAGGAGCGATGCACCGGCTCTCTGGACATGAACTTGAGGGTGTCGTGCATCCACCCCATGTCCCACTTCAGCCCGAACCCGAGCCCGCCCACATCGGTGGGCCGGGAGACCATCGGCCACGCCGTCGACTCCTCGGCGAAGGTCTGCACGTCCGGGTAGTTGAGGTAGATGACCTCGTTCATCCGACGCAGGAAGGCGACTGCCTCCAGGTTCTCGTTCCCTCCGTGGATGTTCGGCACCCACTCGTCGTCCCGCCGCGAGTAGTCGAGGTAGAGCATTGAGGCCACCGCGTCGACCCGAAGACCGTCGACGTGGTACTTGTCGAGCCAGTAGAGGGCGGAGCTGATCAGGAACGCCGGGATCTCGGTGCGTCCGTAGTTGAAGATCAGCGACTCCCAGTCGGGATGGAAGCCGAGGCGGGGGTCGGCGTGCTCGAACAGGTGGGTCCCGTCGAAGAAGGCGAGGCTGTGCTCGTCGTTGGGGAAGTGGGACGGCACCCAGTCGAGGATCACGCCGATCCCGGCCTGATGGAGTGCGTCGACCAGGGACATGAAACCCTGCGGCGTGCCGAACCGGCTCGTCGGGGCGAAGTAGCCGGTGGTCTGATACCCCCACGACCCGTAGAAGGGGTGCTCCATGACGGGGAGGATCTCGACATGGGTGAAGCCGAGCCCGACCAGGTACTCGGGGAGCCGGCCGGCCAGCTCCTCGTAGGTCAGGTGACGGCCCCCCTCCCCGCGGCGCCAAGAGCCGAGGTGGATCTCGTAGACGCTCATCGGCGAGCCCAGGGCGCCGGCCGACCCCCTCGACGCCATCCAACCGGAGTCTCCCCACTCGTAGTCGAGGTCCCAGATCTTCGACGCGGTGCGGGGCGGGGTCTCGTGGTGGAACCCGACCGGGTCGGCCTTGGCCGCCTCGTAGGCCCCGGCGCCGATCCGGTACTTGTAGCCGTGGCCGCGCCGGGCGCCGGGGGCGAAACCCTCCCAGATTCCCGACACGCCGCGCGGCGCCATCGGGTCGGCGGTCGGGTCCCAGCCGTTCCAGTCGCCCACAACCGAGACCCGATCCGCGTTGGGCGCCCAGACGGCGAACTGGGTCCCCGACTCGCCGAGGTGAGCGCCCAGCTTCTCATAGAGCCTGTAGTGGGTCCCCTCGTTCCAGAGGAACAGGTCGTCTTCGGACATCCGGCCTTGGGGCCTCACGCTCATCGTCGCTCCTCCCGGCTCCTGCCTGTCCGGCGGGTGGTCGCGGCGAGTCGCTCCAGCGTCTCATCGTCGAGCTCGCCCGGCCGCAGTCGCCACCGCCACGCGCCTTCGGCGGTCCCCGGGGTGTTCATCCTCGCCTCGGCGCCCAGCCCGAGCAGATCCTGGGCCGGGAAGACCGTCGTTGCCGCCGCCGACGCCGCCACCATCTCGACCAGGCCCCAGGAGACGGGTTCGCCGACGGCGGCGAGCAGCTTCTTGCGGCCAGGTCCCAGCTTTGAGGCGACACGGCGCGGGCTGCGGGACCAGAACCACCCCTCGGTCGTGTTGTTGTCGTGAGTCCCGGTGTAGGCCCACACCCGGGGCGTGAAGGCGCGGGGATGATGCAGCGAGGTGTCTGGGGCGCCGTCGAAGCCGAACTGAGCCACCCGCATCCCGGGCAGGCCGTAGCCGTCCCGCAGAGCCTCGACGTCCTTGGTGACCACACCGAGGTCCTCGGCGATGATCCGCTTGTCGCCGTCCTCGACCCCGATCGCGTCCAGCAGGGCGGCGCCGGGCCCCTCCAGCCACTCGCCTTTCACTGCGGTCTCCTCCTCGGCGGGGATCGCCCAGTACCCGGCGATGCCCCGGAAGTGGTCGATGCGGACCACGTCGAACATGGACAAGATGTGAGCCGTGCGGCGCCGCCACCACGAGAACCCGTCCCGCTCCATGCGGTCCCAGTCGTAGATGGGGGCGCCCCACCGTTGCCCGGTCGCCGAGAAGTAGTCGGGCGGAACTCCAGCCACCACGGTCGGGCGCCTCGCCGCGTCGAGCAGGAACTGCTCCGGCCGCCCCCAGACGTCGGCCGAGTCGTGGGAGACGTACAGGGGGAGGTCGCCCACGAGCTTCACCCCCGCCGCGTCGGCGGCCCGCCGCAACGCCCGCCACTGCTCGAAGAACAGGAACTGGAGGATCTTGAATGACTCGATCTCGTCCCTCAGGCTCTCCGCCGCCGGGCCGAGCTTGTCCTCGTCGCGTCGGGCCAGGCCCGCCGGCCACTCGGTGAAGGCGACGCCGCCCGAGGCGGCCTTGACGGCGGCGAAGACCGCGGCGTCGTCAAGCCACTGCGGCCCGTGACGGTCTCTGAACTCGGAGTAGGCCTCGGCGAGGCCCGGCGCCGCCCGGTAGCGGAAGGTCAGGGCGGCGCGCTCCAAGGCTTCGGTCTTGGCGCCGATCACGGCCGCGTAGTCGACGGGGCCGTCGGGCGCCGACTCGAGGGGTTCGATCTCAGCCGGGGCGAGCAGGCCCAGCTCGACCAGCCGGTCGAGGCTGATCAGCATCGGGTTGGCGGCGAACGACGACCACGACTGATAGGGGGAGTCGCCGTAGCCGGTCGGCCCGACGGGGAGCATCTGCCAGTAGGCCTGACCGGCCGCCGCGAGGTCCGAGATGAAGGAGTGCGCTTCAGGCCCCAGGTCGCCGATCCCGTGTCGGGACGGGAGGGATGTGATGTGCAGCAGGACCCCGGAGCGCCGCGCGCCGCCGCGGCCCGGAGGGGCGAGTCGAGACAAATCGGTTCCCTAATGCTCTAGATGCGTCTCTTCCGTGACTGGGAAGGATAGAACGGCTCGCCCGACTTGCCGTTCGCCGAGCGGGGGGCGTAGTATCGCGTCGCGTCCTGTGGCCCTTCAGGTGAGGGGCCTCGGGAAATTCGCGCCCGGCGAGCGCCGGGCGCGTGTAGTTTCGCGACAGGAACGGCGTGCGGGTCGCCCCGCGCCGCTTCCTCGCGCAGAGGAGCACCATGCCGACCATCGAGCAGCTTGTCCGCGAGGGCAGGAAGCCGAAGAAGAAAAAGGTGAAGACCGCAGGCCTCGCCGGCGCACCGCAGCGCCGCGGGGTGTGCACCCGCGTCTACACCGTGACCCCCAAGAAGCCCAACTCGGCGCTCCGCAAGGTGTGCCGCGTGCGCCTCTCCTCCGGTGCCGAGGTCACCGCCTACATCCCCGGGGAGGGTCACAACCTCCAGGAGCACAGCATCGTGCTCGTCCGCGGCGGCCGCGTCCGCGACCTGCCCGGCGTCCGTTACAAGGTGATCCGCGGCGCACTCGACGCCTCCGGGGTCGGAGAGCGCAAGAAGGCCCGCAGCCGCTACGGGGCCAAGAAGGAGACCTGATGCGGAGAGCTCCCGCCCAGAAGCGCAAAGTCGAGCCCGACCCGGTGTTCCGGAGCGTCCTCGTCAGCCAGGTCATCAACAAGGTCCTGCTGAAAGGCAAGAAAGACCTGGCCCGGACCATCGTCTACGACGCGTTGGAGACCGTCGAGCAGCGAGCCAGCCAGGACCCCACCGTGGTCCTCAAGCGCGCCGTCGACAACATCCGCCCCGCCGTTGAGGTCCGGAGCCGCCGCGTCGGGGGCAGCTCCTATCAGGTCCCGGTCGAGGTTTCCCCCCGTCGCCAGGGGAGCCTGGCGATCCGGTGGCTCGTCGAGTCCGCCCGCCGCCGCCGCGAGCCGACCATGTCGGCGCGTCTCGCCAACGAGATCCTCGACGCCGCGGGCAACGGCGGGGCGGCGGTGAAACGCAAAGAAGATGTCCACAAGATGGCGGAGTCCAACAAGGCCTTCGCCCACTACCGTTGGTGAGTCTCGCCGCGACGGCCCCGGCCTCGCCCGAGACGCTTCAGCCCACAACCAAGAAACGACCCGCTCACGGCAGTGAGCTGGGCGCCCCGCCAGGCGGGCCCGAAATGGCTCCGGGCCTGAACCGTCGGGGCGACGGCGTCGGCGCCGTCGGGGCCGACGCCCTCACAACCGCATAACGAGCCGGAGCGAATCAGAGAGAAATGAGCAAGGACAACCCCCTGCACCTGCGTCAGGCGCCGTTGAGCCGGACCCGGAACATCGGGATCATGGCTCACATCGACGCGGGCAAGACGACCCTGACCGAGCGCATCCTCTACTACACCGGCCGCAACTACAAGATCGGCGAGGTCCACGAGGGCGCCGCCACGATGGACTGGATGGAGCAGGAGCAGGAGCGCGGCATCACCATCACCTCCGCCGCCACCACCTGCGTCTGGCACGACCACTGGATCAACATCATCGACACCCCCGGCCACGTCGACTTCACGGTCGAGGTCGAGCGCGCCCTCCGGGTGCTCGACGGCGCGGTGGCGGTGTTCGACGGCGTAGCCGGGGTCGAGCCGCAGTCGGAGACCGTCTGGCGCCAAGCCGACCGCTACGGGGTCCCCCGGATCTGCTTCATCAACAAACTCGACCGGACGGGCGCCGACTTCTACTTCGACGTCGACTCCATCGTCGAGCGGCTCGGGGCCAGGCCCCTCGTCATGCAGCTCCCGATCGGCGCCGAGGCCGACTTCAAGGGCATCGTCGACCTCGTCGAGATGCGGGCGCACATCTGGCAGGGCGACGACGGGAAGCACTGGGACACCACCGAGGTCCCCGCCGACCTCGCGGAGAAGGCCGCCGAGTACCGGGAGCGGCTCCTCGAGTCGGTCGCCGAGATGTCGGAGGACCTCCTGGAGTCCTACCTGGAGAACGGCGACCTGACCTCCAAGGAGATCCAGCAGGGCGTCCGGGCCGGGACCTTGGTCGGCGAGCTCACCCCCGTCTTCGCAGGCGCCGCCTTCAAGAACAAGGGCGTCCAGCTCCTCCTCGACGCCATCGTCGCCTATCTCCCCAGCCCGGGGGATCTGCCCCCCGTCGAGGGGTTCAAGCCCGGCGACGAGGAGACGGTCGTCGAGAGGCGGCAGAGCGACGACGACCCGTTCGCGGCGCTCGCCTTCAAGATCATGAGCGACCCGCACGTCGGCAAGCTCACCTACTTCCGCGTCTACTCCGGCCACATCTCCAAGGGCGACACGGTGCTCAACACGGTCACCGGGAAGAAGGAGCGCATCGGGCGCATCCTCAAGATGCACGCCAACTCCCGAGAGGACGTGGACGACATCTTCGCCGGCGACATCGTGGCCGGCATCGGCTTCAAGAACACCACGACCGGCGACACCCTGTCGGCCGTGGGCTCGCCGGTGCAGCTCGAGTCGATGGAGTTCCCGGCCCCGGTGATCTCAGTCGCCATCGAGCCAAGAACGAAGTCGGACGAGGAGAAGCTCTCGGCGTCGCTGCACAAGCTCTCCGAGGAGGACCCCACCTTCCTGGTGCGCACCGACGAGGAGACGGGTCAGACGATCATCTCCGGGATGGGCGAGCTGCACCTGGAGATCCTCGTCGACCGCCTCCTGCGCGAGTTCAAGGTGGGGGCCTCGGTGGGCAAGCCCCAGGTGGCCTACCGCGAGACCATCCGCAAGGGGGTCGAGAAGATCCAGTACAAACATGTCAAGCAGACGGGCGGCAGGGGCCAGTACGCCGACGTGGTGATCCACCTCGAGCCCACCGGCCCCGGCGGCGGGTACGAGTTCATCGACCAGGTCAAGGGCGGGTCGGTCCCCCGCGAGTTCGTCCCGTCGGTCGACGCCGGCATCGAGGACGCCCTCGACCAGGGCATACTGGCCGGGTACCCCCTGGTCGACGTGCGCGCCGTGCTCGTCGACGGCTCATCCCACGACGTCGACTCGTCCGAGATGGCCTTCAGGATCGCCGGGTCGATGGCGCTCCGGGAGGCGGCTCGCCGAGCCGGGGTCAAGCTGCTCGAGCCGGTCATGGACGTGGAGGTGACCACACCCGACGAGTACACCGGCGATGTGATTGGCGATCTCAACGGCCGTCGGGGTAGGGTGGAGGGGATGACCCAGCGCGGCGCCGGCCAGGTCATCAAGGCCCAGGCGCCCATGTCGGAGATGTTCGGCTACGCCACCGACCTGCGTTCCAAGACGCAGGGGCGCGCCAACTACTCAATGCAATTCAATTCGTATCAGGATGTGCCTGCGTCGATCGCCGAAGAAGTTGTGGCGTATCGTCGCGGCGAGGTCTGAGTGAGGAAGGAGAATCGGTCTGATGGCTAAGGAGAAGTTCGAGCGGACGAAGCCGCATGTGAATGTGGGGACGATGGGTCATATTGATCATGGGAAGACGACGTTGACGGCTGCGATCACGAAGACGTTGTCTGAGCGTGTGGG
>Ga0209788_1000303_pt1 | contig 12587 bp, 13 predicted proteins | sample WorMetLIZISLAND1_2_FD_187415 | JGI IMG/M metagenome (GOLD analysis project Ga0209788, IMG submission 187415) | Marine gutless worms symbiont microbial communities from Max Planck institute for Marine Microbiology, Germany - Olavius clavatus LIZARD... ...
CCCACACGCTCAGACAACGTCTTCGTGATCGCAGCCGTCAACGTCGTCTTCCCATGATCAATATGACCCATCGTCCCCACATTCACATGCGGCTTCGTCCGCTCGAACTTCTCCTTAGCCATCAGACTGGCTCTCCTTCCTCTTCCAACTTCGCCGGAGGCGGCCGCCTCGGCGCTGTGTAGCGGCGGGCAGACTCGAACTGCCGACCTCTCGATTATGAGTCGAGCGCTCTCACCAACTGAGCTACGCCGCCTCAGGCTACACCCGTCGCAACGGGCGCGCGGGCCGGCGAGCCGACCCGCCCTCCTCGCCGCAGGCGAGGGGCCGAGCCCCCTTCCGGATTTGAACCGAAGACCTCTTCCTTACCATGGAAGCGCTCTACCGACTGAGCTAAGGGGGCGCCGATTGTAGCGGCCGCCGGGCCGCTCGTGCCGGGAGAAGGATTCGAACCTCCGTAGGCGTCTGCCGGCAGATTTACAGTCTGCTTCCTTTGGCCGCTCGGACATCCCGGCGCACCGAATCACGATAACCCGCTCCGAGCCGGCTCGCCACGCCCGAGCCGCCCCCGCGGTCAGGAGATGCCCATGGCCATGTTGGTGAGCCGTTCGACGCGCTCCTCCGTCGGGGGGTGGGTGCTGAAGAGCCTGCTCACGGCCCCGCCCCGGATCGCCTTGCGCGGGTTGTCGATGAAGAGCTGCGCCACGGCGTCGTTCACGGGCATCGGGAACCTGCGGGCCCCGGCCGAGATCTTCTCCAGGGCGGCCGCCAACGCCAGAGGCTGCCCGGTGATCTCGGCGCCGGTCTTGTCGGCTTGGAACTCCCGGGTCCGGGAGATGGCGAAGCGGATCAACACGGCGGCGATCGGGGCGACGATCAGGGAGACGATCACGCCGACGACGCCGAGCGGGTTGTTCCGGTTGTCTCCCCCGCCGAACCAGAAGGCGATCCGGACGATGATTGAGATCGCCGCGCCGAGCATCGCCGCGATCGAGCTGATCAGGATGTCCCGGTTCACGACATGGGCCAACTCGTGGCCGAGCACAGCCTCCAGCTCCGTAGGTGTGAGCCTCTCCAGGATCCCCGTCGTGACCGCCACCGCCGCCTTCTTCGGGCTGCGACCCGTGGCGAAGGCGTTGGGCTGGGGCGAGTCGATGATGTGGATCGACGGAACCGGGACCCCCATCTGCTGCGAGAGCCGGCGGGCGGCGGCGTAGACCTGGGGCAGCTCCTCCTCGGTCGCGGGCCGGGCGCGGCTAGAGGCGAGGGCGATCCTGTCCGAGAAGAAGTAGGCGGCGAAGTTGAAGCCGAAGGCGATGACCAGCGCAAACATCACATTGCCGCCGATGGTGTGGACGAGCCAGAAGAGGAGGGCCGTCATGAAGGCCAAGAGGCCTGCGGTCTTGAAGCTGTTCATGGGCTGATGATACCGCTCACCGGGTGATCACCAGCACCTTGAAGTCGCCGAGGCCCCTCGGGTGGAGGAGCGTCTCGGCGTCGGTCCGCAGCGCCCGCAGCCGGAGCCGCCTCATCTCGTCGCGCGAGCGGGCCGCCTCAAGCTCGGCAGCGCCCAGCTCGGCGAGGCGCTCCCCCAGCCCGAGCGCCGAGAGGAAGTCGGCCTGGCTGTGCAGCTCCACCGAGGAGCAGCGCCCCTCGGCCGCGGCGATCAACGCCGAGAAGTTGACGTCGGCGGTGATGTCGACCCGGCCCGGCTCGTCCAGCGGGTGCGGCCCGAGATGGTGTGATCGATAGGTGCGCAAGGTCCCGTCTCGCCGCCTCGGGGCCTCGGCGGTGTCGCCGTAGTCGATCAGGACGATCGACCCGGCCTGCAACGACTCGAGTGTGCGCACCAGCCAATCCTGAGCCGCCAACTGCGCCTCGCCCCAAGCGCCTTCGGGCGCGTCGCCCCCGAACATCCTCAGCCACTCCGCCACCTCGGGCCTGGGATCGGCGTCAACGAACACGAGGTCCCGGCCGTCGAGCCCGACCCAGCGCTCCCTCCACTCCCCGCCGCTCATCTGGGCGACGGCCATGGGGAGGTTGTCGATCAGCTCATTGGCGATCACAACGCCGCGAACCGACTCGGGCGCCTCCTCGGCCGTGTCGACCCAGTCGGCGAGGGCGTCTCTCGCCGCCGGCGACACCTCAACCGCCTGCGCCGGGACGTCGACGGCCTCCAGAAGCGGTCTCAGCAACGACCCCGAGCCCGCCCCCGCCTCGACAAGTTGGAAGGGCTCGCCGATCCTCCTCCGCTCCTGATCGACGTGGACGGCCAGCGTCTCGCCGAACAACCGGCTCACCTCCGGTGACGTCATGAAGTCGCCGGCCTTCACCGAGCGGAGGCGGCCGCGGCCGAAGAAACCCTCGGCGTCGTAGAGCGCGAGCTCCATGTAACGCTCGAACGGCATGGGGCCGTCGGAGCGGATCTCGTCGATGATGCGAGCGCGGATGCTCATCGGATAATGTGGCGGGAATGAGATTCGGCGTTTTCACCTTCGTCACCGACACATCGATGCGCCCCGACGACGCGGCGCGGGAAGTCGAGGTGCGCGGCTTCCACTCGATCTGGTTCCCGGAGCACTCCCACATCCCGTCGTCGCGCAAGACGCCCTGGGGCGGGAAGGAGGGCGCTCCCCCCCTTCCCGAGGAGTATCGGCGCACCCTCGACCAGTACGTCGCGCTCAGCTACGCGGCCGCCGCCACCACGACGCTCAAGGTGGGCGCCGGGATCAGCCTCATCGCGCAACGAGACCCGATCTGGACCGCCAAGCAGGTGGCCACACTCGATCACCTCTCCGGCGGCAGACTCCTTCTCGGCGTCGGCTACGGGTGGAACCGCGAGGAGATGGCGAGCCACGGGACGGCCTACCGCGAACGTCGCGCCCTCCTTCGCGAGAAGGTGTTGATGATGAAGGCGCTCTGGACCGAGGAGGAGGCGTCCTTCGACGGCGAGCTGCTCTCGCTGGCGCCGTCCTGGGCCTACCCGAAACCGGCTCAGCACCCGCACCCTCCCGTGATAATGGGGGCGGACGCGGGGCCGAAGACCATCGCCGACATGGCCGAGCTCTGCGACGGGTGGATGCCGTTGGCGACCCGCCACGACATCAGAGGGCGGGTGGCGACCGTGAGACGCGCCATCGCAGGCGCCGGGCGCGACCCGGGCTCGTTTTCCGTCATCGCGAGCGGCGCCAGACCGCAGGACATCGGCGCGTTGGCCGACGCGGGCGTCGACGAAGCGCTGTTCATGCTCCCCCCGCGGGGCGCCGACGTGTGTTTGCCGCGCCTCGACATGCTCGCCGACGCCGCCGGGCTGTGACCGGGCGCGACGAAGGGGCCCCGAGAGGCCCCTTCGCTCGCCGACATGAGGCAACTAGAAGTCCATCCCTCCGCCGTGGTCGTGGCCGCCGGCGGGCGCCGCCGGGGTCTCCTCCGGCTGCTCGACGACGAGGGCCTCGGTGGTCAGCAACAGAGCGGCGATCGAAGCCGCGTTCTGCAACGTTGACCGCGTGACCTTGGCCGGGTCGATGACGCCGGCGCCGATCAGGTCCTCGTAGTCGCCGGTCGCGGCGTTGAAGCCGGACGAGCCCTCGTCGGCCCGCACCCGCTCGACGACGACCCCGCCTTCGAAGCCGGCGTTGACGGCGATCTGGCGGATCGGCTCCTCCATCGACTTGCGGACGATGACGCGCCCGGTCTTCTCGTCGTCGGAGCCGCCGCGGACCTTCTTCACGGCGGCCTGAGCGCGTAGGAGGGCGACGCCGCCGCCGGGGACCGCGCCTTCCTCGACCGCGGCCCGGGCCGCCTGGACGGCGTCCTCGATGCGGTGCTTCTTCTCCTTCAGCTCAACTTCGGTCGCGGCGCCCGCCTTGATGACGACGACGCCGCCGCTGAGCTTGGCGAGACGCTCCTGGAGCTTCTCGCGGTCCCAGTCGGAGTCGGTGTTCTCGATCTCACGCTCGATCTGCTTGATGCGAGCTTTGACGTCGGCCTCTTCGCCGCCGCCGTCGATGACCGTGGTGTCGTCCTTGGAGACGACGACCTTCCGGGCCCGGCCCAGAAGCTCGAGGGTGACGTTCTCAAGCTTCAGACCGACCTCCTCGGAGATGACGGTGCCGCCGGTGAGGGTGGCGATGTCCTGAAGCATGGCCTTGCGGCGCTCGCCGAACCCGGGGGCCTTGACGGCGACCGAGTGGAACGTGCCGCGGATCTTGTTGACCACGAGGGTGGCGAGGGCCTCGCCCTCGACGTCCTCGGCGATCACCAAGACGGCCTTGCCGGTCTGCATCACCTTCTCCAAGACGGGGACCAGGTCGTTGACCGAGCTGACCTTCTGGTTCGCGATGAGGATGTAGGGATCCTCGATCACGGCCTCCTGGCGGTCCGGGTCGGTGATGAAGTAGGGCGAGATGTAGCCCTTGTCGAACTGCATGCCCTCGGTGAACTCAAGCTCGAGCCCGAACGTCTGGCCCTCCTCGACCGTGATCACGCCGTCCTTGCCGACGCGGTCCATGGCGTCGGCGATGACCTCGCCGATCGACGCGTCGTTGTTGGCCGAGATCGACGCGATGTTGGCGATCTCCTCGGCGGTCTCGATGTCGTGAGCCTGATCGCCGATCGCCTTGACGGCGGCCTCCACGGCGGCCTCGATGCCCCGCTTGAGCTCCATCGGGTTGGCCCCGGCGGCCACCTGGCGGAGACCCTCGCGGACCATCGACTGGGCGAGGACCGTGGCGGTCGTCGTGCCGTCGCCTGCGACGTTGTCGGTCTTGTTGGCGACTTCGTAGGCGAGCTTGGCGCCCATGTTCTCGTACGGATCCTCGAGATCGATCTCCTTGGCGATGGTCACGCCGTCGTTGGTGATGGTGGGGGCGCCCCACTTCTTCTCGAGGACGACGTTGCGGCCCTTCGGGCCGAGCGTCACTTTGACTGTGTCGGCGAGTTTGTCCACACCCGCCTGCAGGCCCTTGCGGGCGTCTTCGCTGAAGCGAAGTTCTTTCGTTGCCATTCTCTTTCCCTCCTCAGTTGACGATGGCCAGGATGTCGCGCTCGCTGAGCACCAGGTACTCATCGGAGTCGAGTTTGACTTCCGTCCCGGCGAACTTCGAGTAGAGGACCTTGTCGCCGACGGACACATCCATCGCGATGCGCTCGCCGTCGTCGTCGCGGGCGCCGGGGCCCGTGGCCTTGACTTCGCCGATCTGCGGCTTCTCCTTTGCGGTGTCCGGGATGACCAAACCCGACGGGGTGCGGGCTTCCGCCTCGTCCGTCGCCTTGACCACCACGCGGTCACCAAGCGGTTGTAGTTTCATTCGTTTCCCCTCCTTGAGGTCGAACGTGTGCTTGCCCGGGCGGGCCGCCCCGAGGAGGGCCCGCTCGCCGACGCTCGCCTCGGCGGGCGCCGACGGCCAACTTAGCACTCGTCGTCGGCGAGTGCTAATCGAGTCCCGGGCCGAGCCCGGCTCCGCCCCGGCCGCCGCCGCCTAGAGGAGCATCGCCGGGTCAACCGCCTCCGCCCAATCGGTGAGACGGCCCCGGGAGATCCAGTGGGCCCCGGCCACCCCGATCATGGCCGCGTTGTCGGTGCAGAGGATCGGGTCGGGCAGGGCCAGGGTCACCCCTCGTTTGTCCGCCTCCTCGCCGAGCCTGTGACGCAGCCTCCGGTTCGCCAAGACCCCGCCGCCCCCGCCCAACGTCGGGGCGCCCGTGGCGTCTACGGCGTTGAAGGCCTTGTCCACCAGCACGTCCACGATGGCCTCCTGGGCCGACGCGGCGACATCGGCGAGAGGCGGCAGGTCGCCCTGAGCCTTCTCGACGTACCTCGCCACCGATGTCTTCAGGCCCGAGAAGGAGAAGTGATAGGGGCGGGCGGGGAGAGACCTCGGGAACCGGACGGCCGCCGGGTCGCCGCCCCCGGACGCCTTGTCGATCGCGGGCCCCCCGGGGAAGCCGAGACCCATCACCCTGGCGAGTTTGTCGAACGCCTCCCCCGCGGCGTCGTCGATGGTGTGGCCCAACGTCTCGTAGGCGCCCCAGTCGGAGACATGGACGATCTGGGAGTGCCCGCCCGACGCCAACAACGCGACGAGGGGAGGCTCAAAGCCCTCGAACTGGAGTCGGGGCGCCATGAGGTGGCCCTCCATGTGATCGACGCCGACAAACGGGAGCTGGCGCGCCCAGGCGGTCGCCTTGCCGAAGGAGTGACCCACGAGCAGCGCGCCGACCAGACCGGGGCCTGAGGTGGCGGCCACGCCGTCGAGGTCGTCGGGGTGCACACCCGCCTCTTGGAGGGCCTGGTGGGTGAGCGACCGGATCGACTCGACGTGCGCCCGCGCCGCGATCTCGGGGACGACGCCGCCGAAGCGGGCGTGTGCGTCGACCTGCGATGAGAGCACGTTGGACAACGCCTCGGCGCCCCGCACCACGGCCACGGCCGTCTCGTCGCAGCTTGTCTCAAACGCCAGGATCGTCGGCTTCATCGCAGGCCCTTGGCGTACTCCGGGCTGTCCACGTCGCTCGCCCGCATGACCAGCGCGTCGTCGTCGCCGTAGTAGCCGCGGCGGGCGCCCGCGGGCGCGAAGCCGAGACTCGAGTAGAGCGAGCGGGCCGCGGTGTGCGAGGTCGCCGCCTCCAAGGTCAATTCGTTGGCCCCCTCGGCGACCGCCGTTTCGATGAGGGCGATCATCAACCTGCGACCCACGCCTTGGCCGCGCATCGCCGGGTCGACCAGGAGATTGGTCACATGGGCCTCCTCGCCGAACACCGCGGCGCCTGCGAACCCGACGAGCGCGTCGCTGTCGGCCACGAGGTAGGTGCGGCCCTCGGCGGACAACTCGGACTCGAAGATCTCCTCGGTCCAGGGCTGTGGCCTGCAAGCGGCTTCCATCGCCGCGGCGGCGCCGATGTCGGCGGGCCGGAACGGCCGGATCGTGATCACGCCGGGCCCCACGGGCCCTCCCGGCGCAGCTTCTCCCAGTTGATCGTGACGTCGGGCTCGCGCAGGTAGAGCGGCCGCACCTCGTCGGGAGCGGGGTACTCCCCCTTCTCGAGTTTGGCGAGGCCGATCTCGGCGAGAGCGGCCGCGTTCGGGTAGCGGGGCTCGCCGGCCTTGGCCCGGCCGACTCCCCGGAGGAGTCCCTCGGGGAGCGCTCCCACGTCTCCGACGACGAGGCTCTGGCCCGAGCTCTCTTGGAGCATCGCTCTCAACACGTCGGGTTTGAGAAGCTCCGTCGCCCCCTCCTTGACCACCCCGCCGGGCACCGGTCGGTACTTGGCCGCGGCGACCTCGCCGCGCCGCACGTCGACAACGGCCCAGATGAGCCGATGCCCGGTCCGCGCCTCAAACGCCAGGGCGTCGACGGACACGGCGGGGATGACCGGCACTCCGAACGCGGCCGCCAGCGCCTGGGCCGTCGCCAAACCGACCCGTATCCCCGTGTACAAACCGGGACCGACGTCGACAACGACGGCGTCGATGTCCCCGGGCGACCACCCGGCCTGATCGAAGCAGAAGTCGATGGCGGGCACCACGAAGCCGGCGTGGCCGACCCGATCGATCCGCGACGCGGTGGCGAGGGTGTTCCGACCCTCCACCAAGGCGACGGAGGCGCCCGGCGTGGCGGTCTCGACGGCCAAGAGCCTCATCTCACCGCCTCCAGGTCGCGGGAGACCCAGCTCCCCGCGGGCACCAGCCGCAGGGCCCTGGTCTCGTCGTCCTCCACAGCGAGCTCAACGCGGAGGTGATCGGCCGCCACCGCGGCCTCGACGGCGTCGCCCCACTCGATGACGAGCACCCCGTCGGCCGCCATCTCGAAGACGTCGAGGTCCTCGAACTCGCTCAGCGAGCCCAGGCGGTAGACGTCGACGTGGACCATGGGGAGGAACCCTGACAAGTACCGCCGGACCAGGACGAATGTGGGCGAGACCACCGTCTCCTCGACTCCCAGCCCGGTCGCCAGGCCGCCGGCGAAGAGCGTCTTGCCCGCTCCGAGACCGCCGACGAGGAGGAGGACGTCGCCGGGCCGCACCGCCGCCGCGAGCCGCGACCCGAACGCCCGGGTGTCGGCCTCCGTGGGGCAGCGGACCTCGATCACTCGAACAGCGACTCCTGCCGGGGCGCGCCCCCCTCGGCCAGACCCCCTTCGGCGGGTCCCCCCTCCGCGAGCCCCCCGGCAGGGGGCGACTCCCTGGGCGAGGCGAGGATGTCCGCTACCAACACCAGGTCCTCGCGTATCTGAGCTTTGACGCGCTCCCCGCCGCGGAGGGCGGCGGACGGGTGGAAGGTGGGGACCAGCGCGGCGCCCAGCCACCAGTCGTATCGCCGGCCGCGCAAGCGGGTGACGCCCGTCTCGACACCCAAGAGGAGCCTCGAGGCGAAGGCGCCCAGGGTGACCACAACGTCCGGTGCGATGAGCCTGATCTGCTCGCGCAGGTACCCCTTGCAGGCCTCGATCTCGGCCGGGAGCGGGTCTCGGTTGCCTGGGGGCCGGCACTTGAGCACGTTGGCAATGTAGACCTCATGGCGGGCGATCCCGACCTCGGCCAACAGCTCGTTGAGGAGGCGGCCGGCGGCGCCCACGAACGGCTCGCCTTGGATGTCCTCGTTCCTCCCCGGGGCCTCGCCGACGAGCATGAGCCTGGCGCGCCGGTCCCCGACTCCGAACACGACGTTGGCTCTCGTCTCGGCAAGGTCGCAGGCAACACAACCGAGCGCCGCCCGGCGCAGCTCCTCGAACGGGTCGTCGCTCAAGACACGTACCGCCTCGGGACGCGAGGGCTGATCGAGCACACGACCTCATAGGAGATCGTGCCCAGCTCCTCGGCCCACTCGTCGGCCGAGATCTCCTCGTCTCCCTGCCTGCCCAACAGGACGACCTCGTCGCCCACGGACACTTCTGCGTCGCCCATGTCGATGACCACCTGGTCCATTGTCACCATTCCGGCCAGCGGGCGCCGCCGGCCGCCGACCAGGGCGCACCCGCGCCGCGAGATCCCCCTGGGCACCCCGTCGGCGTACCCGACCGGGGCGGTCGCCACCGTCGAGCTCTCCGCCAACTCCTTGATACGCCCGTAGCTGGGGCGGGCGCCCGCCTCGACGCGTTGCACGCGGGACACATGGGTCACCAGCCGCATCGCCGGGCGGAGATCGACTCGAGACCGGGTGTGACGGCAGGGATGCAGCCCGTAGGCGCCGAGGCCGATGCGCGCCATGTCGCGTCTCGACTCCGGGAAAAGCACGGCGGCGGCGGTGTTGGCCATGTGGACAATGGGAACGTCGACCCCCTGCAACGTGCGGTCGAACACCTCGATCTGCCGTCTGGTGAAGTCAGGGTCCTCGTCCGCCGCGGGGAAGTGGGTCCACAACCCTCCCAACGTCAGGTTGGGGCGGCTTCTCACTGCGTCGATCAGGTGTTTCGCCGCGGGCGGCGGCGCGCCGGCCCGGTGCATCCCGGTGTCGATCTTGAGGTGGACGCGGAGAGGGGCGCCCGTCGCGGCCAGGGCCTCGATGAACCCGAGCGAGTAGGCGGTGGGCGTCAGCTCCCACTTCACGATGTGGGAGACATCGTCCGGCAGGCTCTCGGAGAGCAGCAGGATCGGGGCGCCGATCCCCGCCTCGCGCAAACTGATCCCCTCCTCGATCATGGCGACGGCCAACCACGAGGCGCCGGCGTTCACCGCCGCGGCTGCGACCGGCGCGTCGCCGTGGCCGTAGGCGTCCGCCTTGACGACGGCGCAGAGTCGGGTGTCGCCGATGACGGAATCGAGCGCCGCGACGTTGTGGGCGACGGCGCCCAGATCGATCTCGGCGTAGGTCGGCCTCACCAGGCGTACGCCGCTATGTGGTCGGCCAGGGCGTCGGCTGTGACGGCCCGCCTCCGGGCGAGGTCGGCAGCGGCGACGCCGTGCCAGTAGGCCCCGGACACTGCGGCGGCGGGAGCGGAGAGGCCCCGCGCCCAGAGAGCGCCGATCATCCCGGCAAGGACGTCCCCGGTCCCGATGGAGGCCAGCTCGGGACCGCCGCTCGCCACCAGGGTCGGCGGACCCCCGCCGGTCACGAGCGTGGGACTCCCCTTGAGCAGGACGGTGATCCCCTTCCGAGCAGCGAGGGCCCTCGTCGAGTAAGTGCCGCCGCCCACCCCGGCGATCCGCTTGAACTCGCCCTGGTGCGGGGTCGCGATGACCTCACCGTTCGTTGCATCCAGCACCTCGGGCAAAACCCCGCCGGCGTCGAGCAAGACCTTCGAGGCGCTGCGAACAACGGGAAGGGCCGCGGCGACGTCTTCGGACGCGAGCCCGGGGCCGGCGATCACGACGTCGAAGCGCCCCACTCGCTCCGCGGAGGCGGCGAGGTCGAGCGCCGGGAGCTGGGGCGCCACCTGATGGGCGACTTCGGCCCGGGGCGACGCCACAACGACGGTCCCCGCCCCGAAGGCGAGGGCGCTGCGACCGGCGAGCACGGACGCTCCCACGATCCCCGTCGACCCGCCTACGACCAACACGGCGCCGGCGGACCACTTGTGGGCGGTGCGTCGCCGCCGGGGCCGCGGGGCGTCGCTCTCTTCCGCCATGTACATACACGGCCGTCCCCCGTTGATCCCGATGTCGGCAACGGTCACGACGCCGCAGAAGTCGGGTCCGTCGCCGCGGACGTGACCGGTCTTGACCGTCGAGAAGGTGACGGTTTCGGTGGCGACGAACGCCGCGTCCTCCACGCGGCCGGTGTCCGGGTCGAGCCCGGTCGGGTAGTCGACGGCCACCACGGGAGCGGTTGCGCCCATCCACGCGACGACTTCGCGGGGCAACCCGGAGCGCACTCCGCCTCCGAAGAGAGCGTCGATCACGACGTCGCACTCCGAGGGCGGCCCGAGCTTGGTCATCCTGACTCCGGCGGCCTGCGCCTTCTTGGCGGCGTCAACGGCTTCCGGCGCCTTGGGCAGGGCGAGAGCCTGGATTTCGATGTCGGCGCCTCGGGCCTTCAGGCGGCGGGCGGCGACGTAGCCGTCGCCTCCGTTGTTCCCCGGGCCCGCCAAGACCACGACCTTCTTGCCGTAGCCGGCGCCCGCTCTCACAGCCGCCTGGGCCACCGCGTGACCGGCTTTGTCCATGGCTTCGATGAGATCGCCTTGGTAGGCCTTGTCGACCCGACGGTGCTCCTCCGCGGTGAGAACCGGTCTCATGCCTCAGCCGCCCTCCCCGACCGCAACCGCCATGACCAGCGCCGACTTCTCCGTGTGTGTGACCGACACAAGCACTTCCGCCACCCCCAGCGTCTCCGCCCGCCGAGTCGCCGACCCGCTCATCCGAACCGTCGGCTTCCCGCCGCCGGTGATCTCGATGTCCCGCCACCGGACGCGCCGCCATCCGGTTCCCATCGACTTCATGACCGCCTCCTTGCCGGCGAAGCGGGCGGCGAGCCTGCGCTCCGGGCGAGCGTGCCGGAAGGCGTACTCGCGCTCGTGCTCGGTGAAGCAACGCTCGGCGAAACGCGGGTAGGCGCCCAGAAGCCGCTCGACCCTGTCGACATCGGCAAGATCCACGCCAAGGCCAAGAATCTTCATCGGATCAACGCCTCACAGGCCCCGTCCACAACCACGGTGCGGAAGTCTAACGGTCGCTGCTCCGGGCCCGGCCGGGGATGGCATGAGGCGGGCGCGCCCGGGGGCGGCGCGCCGCAGTGCCTGCGCATCGCTGTGTTTTCATTATTCAGTTGTCAAACCGCGGTGCGCGTCATCGCGCGTCGCGGCGCCTGTGATCGGGCCGTGGCCCCCGGGCCGCCGGTGATCGGGCCGTGGCCCCCGGGCCGTAGCCAGCCGGGCCGTTGCCGGCCGGGTGTGCGGTTCATGTTCTCCTCTCCCCCCTTTCGCCGAGGCGTCAGGGCGGGTCTCTCCCCCCTGTCCAACGTTCCCCAGCGAGGCCTGCCCCGATCCGGTAGGTGTGCCCGAACGGGCTGACCCAATCCACGCCCACCCTGCCCGTCTTCGCATACCGCCATCCGTCTTGATGCTTCGACATGTGATGATGACGGCAGAGCGGGGCGTGGTTCCCCACCGTGGTGGGGCCGCCGAAGGCGTAGTCGACGCAGTGGTCGAGGTCGCAGTCCACTGCGGGCATACGACACCCCGGGAAGACACAGACCGGGTGCAGGGCTCGGATCATCTTCTGCTGCCTTGTCGTGGGCCTCCTCTTCACGGACACAACGTGGAGCGGCTCGCCGGTCTCCGGGTCTGAGACCACCGCGTTCCATCCGCTCTTCTCCTGCTGTTCCTCGGCGACTTGGCGGGCGATGTCAGAGACGACCGGCCCGTAGCCCGCCAGCTCTCCCGGGTGGTCGTCAAGCCCGGCCAGAGTCGTGAGATCAACATGGAGGTTGACCGACCCTGCCTTCCCCTCCCCCGTGTCGGCGTCGGTGAGGCGGCCTGTCAGCAGGTCTATGGCGACGTCGGCGCGGAGCTGGTCGACGCTTCGGGACTCGTGCCTGGTCTTGAGGCTACGGGCGATCCTGTTGACCCGGTCCGTGGCGGCTTGAGCCAGGTGAGGGGCGCAGTCGGATATGTGCAGGTGGGTCGTCCCGTCCGCTGTCGGGCGGGCCACGA
>Ga0209788_1000304_pt1 | contig 12584 bp, 5 predicted proteins | sample WorMetLIZISLAND1_2_FD_187415 | JGI IMG/M metagenome (GOLD analysis project Ga0209788, IMG submission 187415) | Marine gutless worms symbiont microbial communities from Max Planck institute for Marine Microbiology, Germany - Olavius clavatus LIZARD... ...
TCTCTATCATTTCCGACAACATACCGGAAGTCAAGCAGGAAGTGCCTGATGACGTAGTCGACACGTCATCATGCGGCCAAACAAAGCTGTGCATGCGAGATCCGGCCGGATGCGAGGGAGGGTCATGCGACTGGGTGATGACGTCACGTGACGTAGGCGTGGCGTACGACATAGAACTATCGGCGACCGTCACGCAGACAAACGCCTGGGCAGCGTTTGGACTTTCGCACGACTACGGCATGGTCAGTGTGTAACAGTAGTACAACAGTAGAAACTAGAAAGCACCCAGAGGGTGCATACTACAGCTGAGGATGAAGAAAAATATTTTCCCATCCTGGAAAAAATAATTTATGCATGCACATAGCTCCCTTACTTAGTGTAATTACGGTGTTTGGGTTCCATTGAACTCGATGTCCATAGAGTAAACCCCGACCCCCTACGGCTTACCCTTCCCCAAGATTGGTGGTTCATAACCCAAACTCAAAAGTGCAATTGCTATTATCTCAGGAAGGGGTAAAGCTACGGACTGCAAATTTGGCCATTGGCCGATACATTCACAAATTGGGAGAACAGGGGGCGTGGGCGTATCCAGGGACTGCCCAAATTTCTTCAGTACCCCCCATTATCTCACGAATGGGTAAAAATTTTGTAAGCACATTGATAGGATCGATCGGAACAAAAGCCCGTTAAAATTTCGGCAAAAGTAGCCGTGGGTGTACTTAGAGACTTTCGAAAATTTCCAGGGCACCAATATATAGGGCGCATCGCGCGGTCATCTTTGCGGTAGCTCAGCTTTCTTGTTGCCTTAGAATGGACCAAAACATGCAATTTTGAGAAGGAAAATCCAGAAGTGCTCACCACGCTCAGACAGGGCTAACAGGAGATGTAGGCTTGAATTATTTTGTCTGTGTCTTACACTCACAGACAAAAGGACACTTAAGCCTCGTCCACACTGGCGAAGTCGCCGTTTTTGGCGAATATAGTCGCCAGTGTATTTTCACTCGACAAAAATAAATGGATGGATGGAAGAAGCTTTAGAAGAATGCGCGTGCGGTGAATGACAATAAGTAACGATATTTTGCATGCACATAATATTGTACTTGCGAACCCCAAGTATACAAAATTGGGGTTCGCAACCCCACCCAAAAGTTCAAAACTTCAAGTTGCACGTACAACATAATGTTTGCACATAACATATAGACTAACAGCCATAGTTGTCGAGTCGACATGCTGGATGCTGTGTTGTGTTGCAGGGCTATGACGACTGCGTAGACTGTATTCACGACTCGGCAACTAACAGAATCAAGATTCAGTTGTCATGGAGTGGTCGTGGTATTGACAACGATCCCACGCCTGGTGTAAGCTAGACTATTTAGATAGTACTTTTCATAGATAAACTTGTGCATAGACAGCGTGCAGTCGATGGTCAAGCCAATACTATTCTTTGTGTGAAAATAGGCGACATGAAACTATGTACCTTATCGTGCATCACCACGTTTGTTGGTCGTTCTGGTAGTGGTAGTGCTTTTTAGTCCTTACCTGTATTATAATTATGTCTACACGTCGTCCTTGCATGTTAAGCCATGATTATAGTGTCGGGAACTATAGCCATGGCTTCAGACGGTGTTTGACAACTGCAGAGAGCTGACGTTCTGGTTGACTCGAGTCTGTCTGGAAGCTACATCGACGGACGCATCACATGTCGTTTTCGACGGCTGAAGCAGCCACTTCGCAACGACTCTCGACTTTATCCTCTTAACGAACACACCGAATATTTCGTTCTGATGGCTCGTGGCCCCAGCATGTCAGGTATAGTCTTATAGTCGTGTTGGTGTTGCCATATTTCACTTCACGGCAAATGCACTGTAAGTCGCTCTACAGTATTTGTTTTCCTTCATGAAAAACCAACCTTTTCTATCCCGATTGTATTCATGTCATCAGATGTGTTTCGTAAAGGCGATTTTCATTGTAGCATGAAAACGTGTACGAAGAAACGAGTAAACTCAAGAAACTCACAAGTCTTTTAGGCCATACTTGATGTTAACTCGCATGGCTTAGATTAACATATACCTTTAGCTGAAATGCACTGTCGATCGTCAATGATTTGTCGTGATTGTATTCTCTCTCTCTCTCTCTCTCTCTCTCTCTCTCTCTCTCTCTCTCTCTCTCTCTCTCTCTATATCTTCATCAACGGGCTGGCTGGTAACCTGCCATTCGAAATGCAGATATCTACTAAATAGATTATTTACACACTTGACATTAGCATTTATTCATACGATCACTCTGCAGAGAAATGCATCCTGGTTAGAATATTTACACCAAAATCGTGTAAGAATGGCGCATAAGTAATAGGTGACCTTTGGACGTTACTTTGGGTCCTATGCGTTGAGTCGTATACAAAATCGTGTTTAAATATCTTTTTCTATATAAATCAGTGGATATCCGTTTATCCCACAGATTCTATGTGTTATCCTCCTAAGTCAACCATGTTAAAAGAAGCGTGACTGTTTTGCCCGAAAAAATGGAGTGTTATGTGCTATACGCTTCATGTCTTGTATAGGTTCAGAAATCACGAAGGTCAGACGAATGTAAAACATGATTTTTCTTCGCAATTTCAGATCCAATTTCAATGAAACTTCACAAAACAAATATTTTCGGTGCAATTTAACAGTACCTTGTGTATCTATAGCGACATTTCCGTATTTCCAGAGTTATAATACCTGTTTCGATATTTAGGGCTATGATGTTATAACTGCCCTGTTGAGTGAACGGTATATACAAGAGAATTATCCAGCTGCCGAAATTAATGACGATATTTTTTTCCTCAAGCACAATGGCAACAGATAAAGGAACTCATGTGGTGAAGTATGCACCATAAAAATGGCGCACCTTACAGTTATGACGTTATAACGCCCTTCATTATAATACTGCAGTTGTAACCTTCCTCTCTGTCTTGTAACCTCTACTGCACACAACACATTTCGTGGCGCAATAACTTATTATTAAAAAGTCGCTGGATTTTGATACTTCACTAGGCATTCACTGTTATCATTTCCTATGAGTCTGTGTATAGGCCTAACTGAAATGTCGACTATTAGTTGTCGAATTTTCTCTGACTACACATTGCCCTATCTGACAACATTAATAAAAGTCTTCTGGAGGCTTGAATTTCATTTCATGTGCTAATGTGAAATATCCAAACTAAGTATCCAGATGTACTTAACACAGAATATTATCCACTTATACTAATGACTGCTTGCTCATCATTGTAATTAATACAACCCTAACCCTAACTGTAACCATAACCCTAGCCCTAAATTTTGTAACCGCTCTATTTTCTGTCTTTTCAATGCATAAAATTTTTATTTTGGGCTGCTAACCTAACTGGCACCTTAGAATGGAGACCTCTGTCACTGTATGATGACTATGACAATTAAACCAATGACATCTAAGGGAAATTTGTTAGAGTATCAGAGCATAAAATTTGTTTGTGGATTTGTGTCATGTTACAGTGACTTAACTATAGGCCTATGTTCATTAGTTCAGAATAGTAAAGTACTGTGTGGTAGTCAGTTGAAATGTGATTCAACTTGTGGTGAATGTTAGTCATTTTGTGATTTATAATTTATTATGTTTACTTTCTGAGTCACAGACAGTTGCTCGCTTAGAATGCCTATTCTCTTAGAAGCAGTATTGATTCCAGTCAGAATTATAAACAGTATACATGATGTACCAGTAATGTTGGTTCTAAATGCATTATAATACTTAAATTACTTTGTATGCCTGCTAAATATTATTCGCTGTCAGCAAGGTAATCATGTCAGCAGTAATACTGCCACTGCACAGTGATGGATAATTGTAATTTTTGTAACTAACTTATTACAATAACTTGTAGTCTCACAATTACAATTAGCATTTTTGGAGCATCTAATTAACTGCAATTACAATTAGCTGCCTGCTAATTAATTATAACTACAATTACATCTTGGGCAATGTAAAAGCAAAATAAGCAAAACTCGTTCCGTTAAGTAACAAACATAATACTGCAAAAACATAAACATGATACTGCAGAAATTATAGTATGCATAGTCCTGGTTGTCTTGGTGGTTGCATTGGTTGAGCGTTAAACTCGTGATCGAAAGATCGCAGGTTCGACTCCCGGCCGGGGCACTATCAAGTCAACTAGGTCAACTCAGCCTTCCATCCCTCCGGGGTAGGTAAATCGAGTACCGGCCTGCATGGCTGGGGTTAAGGCGGGTGTGTACACTTGTGTCGGGTAGCAGGTAACACTGTGTGATCCCATATGGCAAGTGACACTCCGTAGCTGTGCCATGGAATACTTCCATTAACGGCTTTACAGTACCTTTACCCTTTTACCCTTTACCCTTATACCACAGGACATAGAAACTAGAAATACGTTCTATGAAACATGGTATCTCTCCTACTGCTGCTGCATTAACAATTATTAAACCCCCATTCGTTAAAAAATCTTATAGTCAGTATTGCTCAATACGTATCAAAATTTATGGGTCATTATTTTTACCATTTGGGGTCACAGGTTATGCAGTAGCAATGGGACAGATAAATGTCCACAATTTTAACAAACACTCCACAACAACTTAACTCCACAACACAGAATCACAGTTCAGCAGTCCAATTCAGAAAGATTATTAATATGCAGTAATAAGTAAATACCGTAAAACTTCTATTAAACGCCGGGTCCCGAATAATCGCCGGGTCTCTAATAAACGCCAGGGTTTTGAGGCCAATGTTCTAATAAACGCCGGGTCTCGATTAAACGCCCGGGTCTTCTAGAAATACAGAGTTGTCAGAGTACCTGCCATACACTAGTTGTCATTATATACCCAACATTTAGTGCTGACACAGATAATTTGTTGTTTTTAGCTAACTAAATAGATGTGCACGCTGAGAATTAACGCATGAAGAGTAAAATTAACATAAACAGGGTACATTGGAACAGATGACATTAATAAACGCAGGGAGCTCGAGGCCAGTGTTCTAATAGACGCCGGGTCTCTATTAAACGCTGGGGTTTCGAGGCCCGTGTTCTAATAAACGCCGGGGGCGTTTAATAGAAGTTTTACGGTAACTATTATCTGGTCAAGGTGGCATAATGCGTGGGGTGTATCATGTATATATGCAAATGGTGGCTTAAATTTTAATGTCAAAATTGTCAGGTAATTGTGCAATTAACTGTCAGTTTCCACTACAATTGGCACAAACTTAAACTAGTGCTTTGAACACTTTCGACGCTCGTACTTCAGTCGATTTTTCAGCTGGAAGAGGGTGTACTTCTTAAGCAAATTAGTACCAGCTGATGTCTCACTCAAAACACTACGGACACGTTCCTCAGAAATTGCCCCTCGTGCAATAACAGAAGCACACAGTTTTACAATTGTTTTAATGTCTTCCTTGCCAAAAATGTCCTTGGCTCTGGATGAAGGCGGGATACAAGATTCATCTGACTCATCTTCTGAACTGATCGCGTTGGAGACTGTTGCTGAACTGTGCCCCAGTAACAAGCGCTTCGCCCTCTCAGCTGAAGTGTCAGTTGCAGCTGGCAGAAACACATCACTATGATCTGCGGACTTGCTGCGCATTTCCGACCTTAGTTTATCATACACTTGTCGACAGCTAAAACTCGACAGCTCTTCAATTCCTTTCAGCTTTTCACGAACAGACTCCAAGGTAACTGTTCCAGCTGTAATGTTAGACTGAAAGTGAGCCTTCAGTGCAAACAGCTTCTGACTGTCCCATATGAATCGGTCAGTTGAAGGACATACTGCTTGCGATTCACTGGCTGACGTAGATGGCACCGTTTCAGCAATCGCAGAATTCTGTTCATTGGACACAGCTCTGGATGTTGATGACATTGCTTCTCTTAGTCCCATCGATGCCACCACAGACGACTTCTCCCGCTCCACAACACGGTAGCATTTCTGTGCAGTTGTCAGACGGTGACACATAAGATCTGCAAGTTGTGAACTTATTTCAGGTCTGTTTTGATGCACACTTGATACAGCAGACTTTCTCATTATGTTCATGCTGATTCCCTCCCCTAATCCTGCTTTCCTCCAGATTGACTGTATACACTTCGTTATCTGTCCACTGCTCATAGATTCTCCATTCCAAGTGACAAACATCGCATCATCTGCTGAATTACTCGAAAACAGTGGAATTCGCAACTTGTCTACATACAGAAGCAGCCAGCTGTGGAGGGATGGGCTCAACACAACTTTCGCTGGTCCATATGTTGCTGATGTTTTGTGATCATCAACAGACACAACGAACTGATCTTCAACCTTCCGAGCAATCTTAAACTGTTTCAGTGTCATATTTGATAGTACACCTGAGCGATTCGCATTCGTCAAAGCAATCTCTGTCAGCAAGAAATCTCTCACGAGGACATAATCAGTCTGAGTTACTACTAGCTGACTGTCATCAGTGAGAGATCCAAGAGTTTTAATTGCTGACAATGCACATTCACTTTTCCGGAAAGCCTCCACTTGCTCTGGTTGTATTAACCTGTTCAGATCTTCATTCATTTTCTGCTGTGTGTGTTTACTGCATTGTTTTCTATATGCTGCAATCCAGTGCTTCACACGTTCAAGCATTCGTGTCACTTGCTGAACATCGTCACCAGTGACAATGCTGGCTGCTGTCACAAAGTGGTAGAAATGTTTTAGACTGTTTAGGTAGGATTTGCTAGTTGCTGGTAAATACTTCATGACTTTAGCATAAGATGTAAATGCATCAAGGACTGAATTATCCCACAGTGCTGACAATGACTGTTCGCCAGTTATCTTCAGAATGGCACGAATTTGAGTCATGTGCTGCTTGGCAGACTTGATGTTCTTAAGTCCACCATCTGGTGACATCATCCAGGTCATAAACTTGTGAAGCTGAGTTGCATGGTCATCATTCATCAGGACACGTTCAGCTGAATCATGCAGTCTGGAAACATCATCATCTGCACTAGTGTCTTCTTCAGCATTGTTGACTACTGGTTGTGCTGTAGTGACAGCAGATTCACTGTTTTCTTGTTCCACAGCAGTCGCACTGCTCACTGACTGGAACGCAGTGTGGCTGTCACTGACCAACAACATTCCTGCTGCTGCACGGTCAACTGCTGGTGGTGATCCATCATTCTGTTGTTCAGGAGCAGCAGCAGAACTGAGCAGAACTGAATGACTGACGGACTCCGGTGCATTATGGCTCATGCTGTCAAACATCATTCCTGTTGCATCAGTGGTGCACTGCTTAAAGTCAGTTCGTGCCTTTGCCAACAGTCGCTTGTACTTCAGTGAACCTGCAGCGATCTTGTGTGACTGCAGATGAGAAGAAAGTCGCTTGACTGATGCAGTACAGCCATCAACTGGACACTGGCGCCGATGATGGTAATCCTTCTGCTTTGACTTCTGCTTCTTTACAGTTTGTAGCTTGAATTTCCGCACCGCAGTTCGAGCTTCCTCGGGAGTCCAGCCATGACAATTGCGCAAATGTCGAGGTACATGTATAACTTCTGCTCTGCACACTGGACACTTCTTTGATGAACGGCAACGACTTCTCATATGAGGTTCACCTTGTGTGGCAAGTGCGCCATGTGGATACTCATGACCTCCTGGACACAAAGTATGAAATCAAGTGAAACTAGGCCTAGAGAGAGGATGTGCCCCCATAGTGCAGCATTGTCATGCTGGATTTGAGGGTGACGTCACGGTCGTCACCGTGCTCTGCAGGTCCCCACCTGGTTTTTAAGTCAACCCCACAACCAGTAACTAAGCTATATGAACTGGTATATCCAATGCGCAGAAAAATGGTGCAAAATAAAGATGCAGTTACCATAGAACAGTGATGGGAAAAAATTATTGCTTGTTAAATGATGTCACAATTGATGACCCTGAGGGTTATTTCACTCATACCAATTTTCTCACTTTGATGCATGTACTATACAGAAATTTGTAAATTTGCAAACAGTACAGGAAAATACACATAAACTTTCTTCTTTTCAAAGTGGTAAAATGCAGCCAAAATGGACTTCAGCAAAGTGATATCACAAAAGTTGCTAGATATTGTAGAGGAAAACAGCTAAAAGCTGCAAATGAGACACAGGCAGTGACAGCAACTACAAAACTGAGGAATTAATTAAATTAAATTAATGAGTAAAACAGTAATAATGACAATGACAGTGACACTGTGGCATGAACAGCTTTAGATGGCAGATTTAGAAAAACACTGGTACCCTCCAGCACAGAACTAAAATATAGACAGTGCTGAAACAGAAATACATTTAACTAAATACATGCCTGCTACTGAGAAGCAAAACAGTACAGGAAAATACATATACATACATTCAATGTAAATTTAAACAAGTAAACAACCTAAAATACAGCAAAACAGAACTATCCTGGTTCATTCGCCTCTAACGACTCTCGGCCAGGAAACGAAATGGGCTTGCTCAACAACGCTCCAGAGCCCAGATGGGATGCTAGAAAATAGGTTTAATTCATATCATGCACTTTCCCTCTATGTACTCATTAACTGCTGCTAATACTGGACAACGAAAAGACCAATACTATCAGAATACCTCGTGCGTCAAAGTCGTCAGCCAAATCCCCACCAGTAACAGACTCACTGTCGCTGGACAACAATGGAGGTGTACCAGGAGACACCATCTACCATAATACATACATACATGCACAAAAATACACATATTTTCAAACAATAGTCAGTTACGTAGTTATGTATTATTGCCACCATAGACGGCGGAACCTACTGGGCAGGTCAGGCAGCAGCCACCCACTTTTCGCTCTTGTGGCCGAGGCTTATTTCTTGCCACGTACTTTTTGGGTTGAAAAAATTATTTTTTTGTGCAAACTCAAAGAACCTGGGTCTGACTGACAATGGTGAGTATAAATAACTGTGGCAACATTCAAACCATGCCAAATAGTGCCTGACCAAATTTGACAGACTACACATTGCTGGTAAGGTAAGGCTGCCATCAGTGGCAGGCATCATGTGGCATGTAGCATACGAACAACGACTGCATTTGACACCCAATTAACTTGGATAGACACTTTACTGTAAATACTTTCTTACGTTTCATGGAAATGTTGCCAAATGACATCTCTCAGCTGTGAAAATTGTTAAGTTATGTTTAGGGACCACAGTTTTCCGTGGCAAATTTTTCCAAATTCCGCAGGCCAGTTTCCCAAATTCCGCGGCATACTTTTCACATATAGCAATTAATTTTCTATGACCCCGGAAACTGACCAAATATGCAATATTTGTTGCCAAGTAAGTAAGTAAGTAAGTAAGTAAGTAAGTAAAAAGTAAATTTATATAGCGCATTACCAAAAAAATCTCTAATGCGCTGAACATGCAAGTACATCTAATATAACGTGAAGAAGTGAGTCTTCAGTTGACGCCTGAAAATGTCTAAAGTCAGCTCTGGATCTCTGAGACTGTCCGGTAATGCATTCCAGACTGGCGGACTTGCCACCGAAAAAGCCCGGCAGCCGAATGTCTTCCGACAGCACCGTGGAACGATCAGTTTCTGTTGGGCAGCGGATCCCAGGCATTGACGACCAGTGACCTTAGATGCCGACATGAGGAGGCTTGTCAGGTACTGTAAGTTACCACATCTGACACATGCAGTCTGTCTGCCAACTAAACAGACAATATTTCAGATAAATTCAATATTTTCAATATTGCTCACTTTAGAACTTGAGTGGCAGTCATGCATTTAATGGCACAATCATGTCTACATGTAGTAATTAATTTTCCACGGCCACCTAAACCCGACCAAAATATGCTGTATTTCTCCCTTTTCCACCGGCCATTACAGAATTTTGCAAAATTCCGCGGAAACGTAGAAATTCTGCAGAAACAGGCAAATTCCGCGGGTTGGCTCAAAATTATGCGTACCGTGGAAAACTGTGGTCCCTAGTTATGTTACGCATAGTATTGATAACATTTACATACTGATAATGGTAGACTGCATCTTACTGGACTGTTGACAGGCATCTCTGCTGCACTGACAGTGGCTTCTTCTCTCTGAACACATCACAGACACCACTGAATCATTGATTCAAGTATCAGTTGTCAGTCACAAACTGTAAACTTCCCAGTTCTACACAGGACTCTGTCAATGTTACTGGCAAATCAACTGTAATACTGACTGCATGATACCGCTCAAAAACAATTACTGCTGTACGTGATTGAAGTTGATTCCCACATCAATAGATTAAGATTTTGTTAGCAAAATTATGGTTAATTAAATGTGCAGTGGTTTGTCATTGCAAAGAGCATAAGCTGTGTGTTTACAAAAAACTGTACAATGCTATTTATAGAAAAACTGTCAATGCAAAGTGTGGAATAACCTGGAAATCAGTAGCTGATGGGCGAATTTGGTTATGTGGAAATAGTGTCGTCAGTGCTGTACGAGCAGCATCATCTTCAGCTGAATCACGTGTCAAACCTTGTCCACCAAACACCTGGGGTGGAACTGTGGCAACAGTAACAATGCTTCGAAAAATCTCCCGTTGCTCAACCTGAACATCAAACATTTAAACACAATAAAACATCACATTAGCTTAAGTTGTACACGTCAGAGGTACTTCGTAATTAGAGGGTAGTACGAAAACAGGACCGATTTTTAACCTTCCTAACTGCTGTACATCATCACAGATAATCATGAGACATACATCAAGATTTGGAGCTTTATTGACCACAACGTGTAAGGTTTTTTTTGTGTCAGTACACACATTGGTGTTCATCAGAGAAAATAATCTTCACCATCGCAAAGACTAAATCTTTAACAGTCATACAGCAAGAGAATGCAGCTTCAGTAGACACTATACTCTTCACTCTATACCAGTATTTATTATCAAGTAATTTCTTCTTACCAACACTCAATAATCACAAATGAAGTTCACTAAAATGCATCAACTACATAAAATAAGTGTATGATTATATGCAACAGATTTGTTGTGCTCTCTCTTGCACAGACAGTTTACAGATATTAGAAAAAAATTAGAATTGTTTAATACTTTGACGCTTATTATAGGTTCATATCATGCATGTAATTTATCAACAAGGGTCAAATAAGTAACATTTCGGTATTATTAATCACAGATAAATCTGAAGCAATAAACAAAAGTAAACTTTTTCAGTCCATATTTTGCTATGTATTTTATGTGTATAGTGACAGAACTGGCTCTGTCACATGAAAAACCGTAAACCTGATAAAACCCCAATGGCCAAACCCATGAAAACCTCATTTTGTGAAAATCGATTAGTTTGGGCTTGTAAAACCAGTTTTTGGAACACTAATTGGTAAACGTATAAAAACAGACATTGTGGTCCATCTAACAAATGTTACAAAAGTGAGGGTTGCTAACTGTAACACAAAACATATGATTTTTTTTACCTCTGCAATATTCATTACAGATATTTGTATTCTGGATGCACTGGCATGATCTCTTAACTGGTGCAGAGGACGCACCTGCACTGAGCTCGAGCTTACTCTGACAGCTGTGCAACAAAACAGACCGGCAAATCTGCACACAAGTTATACTAAAGCAGTCATAGGCAATGCTGTAAATGGATGCCAGAAGCTGTGTTATTATGAAAACAGAGCAGCACATATACTGGCTTATTAATACATGACTGTCAGCCTTCTGCTGGTAGATTATACCCACAGGTTTGTAAAGCCAAGTTACCGATCATTACAAATTTACACAGCTTGGCATCGAAAAAGAATACCAAAAATATTTGTGTTCAGGTCTCTAAATCAAGTTCAGCTTACTCTGTATTGTAACCATCTCATGTATCTTAAATCATATTTTAATAATCAATCTCAGTATTTTTCGTCACAGATTACAATCAACTCACCATTTAACTGTCACCTATAATGTAGGACATATATAGCCTCTTTCCTACAACCTTATCAACCGATTCTTATTCTACAGACTAAAAACAGTGGTCTTAAGTTTGCCTACTCCTACTTATTCTTAGGTAAAAATGAAATGCGTGCCAGTGACCGCACCATCCACCAGAAACTTCCCCAGACTTCTCACATTTAGGGCAGACAAAAAAACACAAAATGTTTGCGCTAACCAAATCAGCCTAACCAACAAATTACCATGCATATCTGATTCAATGTGCATTAAAATAATATTTCCACACCAAAATTCATTACGATGGAACTAACAACTAACAAACTAACAAAGTAAAATTGAGCACAAAACCTGATGTCAATATTTGCTGCAGAAATCCGTTAGCAATAGAAATCGTGATTTCATCTGATAATCCACGAGCCCTGAGATAACTGAGTACTTCAGCAGCCATATCAGGTGAAAACGAAGGAAACGGACCTTCCAGATCCGTGGCAACACTTGTACCAGATTCTTGCATCTCAGACGAAATCAAAGTCGGTGGACCTTCCAGATCCTGGTCGACAACGACACTGGTACCGCCACCTTCTAAGTCCTGGTGGAGTGTGACACTGGCACCACTACGAACAGCTTCTTGTATCTCAGCAGGTGGACCTTCCAGATCCT
>Ga0209788_1000305_pt1 | contig 12583 bp, 11 predicted proteins | sample WorMetLIZISLAND1_2_FD_187415 | JGI IMG/M metagenome (GOLD analysis project Ga0209788, IMG submission 187415) | Marine gutless worms symbiont microbial communities from Max Planck institute for Marine Microbiology, Germany - Olavius clavatus LIZARD... ...
GCCTGCGTCTGCTCCTGTGAGAGCGTTCCCACGTAGGCTTCGTCAAGTTGTCTGAGATCATGATCGCTGAGGTGCACGCCGCCCGTTTTGCGGTGCTTCGCCACCGCTCGACCCTATTGGCATCTAATCTTTCCATATCAGACGAGGTATATCTTATAACCTCATGATTGCCCCTTTTTGGCATCAGACGCGGAACCCGGCGCCAAGTAGCATCCCGGTTTGTAGAGCAAATCCGCCGTGCCATTAGCGGTAACACACCCTGGACGCCTACCCCTATTCCGGACCAGGAGGCCATGATCGGCTGGCTCAATGAATTTCCCGATATGGCAATGCGTGAAATCGGCTTGGCGGACCTTTCGATCACCGAAGAATTCGAGAATCAATGTAGATTATATCGGATCCGACGAGTGTTTATCTGGTCTTATGACAGACATTCGAATGCCTACGACCGAAAAGTGAGGTGTAGAGAATGATGATCGATCCCAAACGGCTTCTCCAAGACCTGAGATGAAATGCCGTTCGAAGCCGAAGCCGAAGCTGTGGCCGATGCCTTAGTTTATCCGCTCCGAGGCATTGCCTGGTAAGCTGGCACCTAACGTCCGAGTCAGAGATGTCTTTAGATTATGGATACCTGAAAGCAACCAAGTTATAACACTACTAATTTCTCAAGGTGCGTTATATCGACACCCACCGAATAGAGCCGGTACCTAGGCCCCCTGTTTACTCCCCCTCTCCCTAACCCCTCTCCCGCCAAGGGAGAGGGGCCTTCGGTCGCGGAATTCCGAGGCCACCATCGCACCATTACTACGGAGGACCTTGAATTTTTAATAGTGCTACAAATTTTGTCGTTGCCGAATAAAGGAAACCTTGAACGTGGGATTTTCCATGGTACCCGCTGCACCGGCACACAACAAAATTAAAGCACTACCCCGTTTCGGGCAGGCCCCTTGAGACCGTCCACGTAGGCGACGAAGCCATCCTCTACGCCACGGCTCAGGCTTGTTGCAGGTTACGATGTAGCCGCCCGCGTGAAATCCGAAATCGCTGTCTAGCTCAGTGCTGACAAGGAGTTTCACAGATCTCGGAGGGGAAAATCAGTTTTGGGTCCGTGCAACCCGGCAAGAACTCATCAAACAGGGCGTCTTGCTTCAACTGGCTTGTGGTCATCCTGGGTGCTCCTCTTTGAGCTTAGAATGACCATATACACCAGTTAATTGTACACCCCTGGCACTCTGGGAAACGCTACCAGGGTCGACTCTCCTGCAAGGGACCACCGGAGCGGTGCATAAGCTGCATCTCTTCGAGCATGAACTGGTTGCGCATCAGCAGTGAGGGATCGCCTTCCACCTGCTGAAGACGTTGCTCCATGATGGCCAAGCCGGGGCCACGCACCGGCAGTCCACCCAGGGCGGTTGTCGCGGCCTGTTCGGCGTCCAGCTGCTGGTCGGACATGGGTTGTTGTGCACCGAGCTGATCGAAACGATCGACGGCCTCTGCCCAGTTTCCTTCCGAGGGCCTGTCCGGCGGTGACAGGTCGGATCGCGTCTTACCGCCGTCCGCAGGTCTGTCCGATCGTGGCTTGTCCGACGGCTGCTCGGCCTTGCCAGGGGTCTCCTGTGCCTCGTCCGGACCTTGGCCGGCTCCAGGCTTCTCTTCTTCACCCCCCTCGTCGGGAGATTCGTTTCCCCGCTCTTTTTCTCCTTTCCCTTGGTCGGGGCGTTGCTTTTCTCCCCCGGCGGTCTTGTCCTCGGGCTTCGGTCGTTCTCCGCCTTTGCCGGCATCATCCCGGCGTTCTTGATCCGCTCCGATCTGTTCGGATCGGTCTTTCCGGGGGCTGTCGTCGCTGGCCTTTTCCGCGTCCATTCCCGGCTCTTTCTTGCCTTCGGTCTGTTGCTCGGAGTCTTGCTCCTCGCCGCCTTTTGACTTTTGGCTTTCTTGCTGCTCTTCGCCGCCCGTCCGGGTCTCCTTTCGGGGTGATTGCTTTCCGGATTCGGTTTTCTGCTGTTCTTCCGTCCGTTCGCCTTCGCTTTCGGTTTGCTGGTCGTCTTTTCGGCGACCTTCTTGGGGCTCGGTGGCTTGGGCCTCGGACTTGCCTTCTTGTTGCTGTTCGGAAGCCTGGCCCTTGGACTGCTCGCTGTCTTCTTTCTGCTCTCCCTGGCTTTCGCTCGTTTCGCCGGACTTGCCTTCCGAGGATTGCTGTCCGGATCCGCCTTGCTGCTCGGATTCTTGTTGCTCTTGTCCCTGTTGCTGTTCTTGCTGCTCCTGTTGCTCTCCTTGTTGCTGTTGTTTTTGCTGTTCCTGCTTCTCTCCTTGCTTCTCTCCTTGCTTCTCTCCTTGTTTCTGCTCTTGCTGTTGTTGCTGTTGTTTTTGCTGTTCCTGCTTCTCTCCTTGCTTCTCTCCTTGTTTCTGCTCTTGCTGTTGTTGCTGTTGTTTTTGCTGTTCCTGCTTCTCTCCTTGCTTCTCTCCTTGTTTCTGCTCTTGCTGCTCTTGCTCTTGTCCCTGCTTTTGATCTTGTTGTTCCTGCCCTTGCGGCTTCTGTTTTTGTTCCTGTTGTTCTTGTTGTTTCTGCTTCCAATCTTCCTGCTCTTCGTCTTCCTGGCGTTCTTCCCCTTCTTCTTTTTCCTGCTGCCGGGTTTTCTTTGTCCTCTCTTTTTCGTAGGCCTCCTGCTCGATACGGGCGAGCATGGCCCGGGCCAGGGTCAGGTTGTGGTAGGCGTCTTCGTGGTCCGGATCGGTGCTCAACACAGCTTCGTAAGCCTTCGCGGCACCTACGAAATCACCGAGCTGAAAGCGGGCATTGCCCCGGTTGTAGCCGGCGTCTTCGACGACGTCCAAGCGCTGTACACGGCTGAAGGCAGCAGCAGCTTCCTGGTAGCTTCCGGACCGATAGAGGGCTACCCCGCGCCGGTAGTCGTCGCCGAATTCCGCGGCAGCCTGTTGGTAGTCGCCGGCCCGGAAGTGTTCGTAGGCCTCTTGCTCTTGGTTGAGGAAGAGGTCGGCCCGGGCCCCGGAGGCCAGTGCCAGCAGGGATAAGATGGCGACCGTCGATCGAACCTTGTTCATTTCATGGACCTGCGTCGGACCCGCCGGCGGAGGCTGGGTAGCAGGAGGATAGCGAGGGCCAGTACCGGTAGGTAGAAGCGTTCGTTCCAGATCCGAGTGCGGTCGTCGCTGGCTTCCGGGGGCAGGCGGGTGATCGCCGCGGCTTCCAGGATGTCTTGGGTATCTTGGTCCCGGTAGTCCGCCAAGCGATATATCCCCTGGCCGGCTCTGGCTAGCTCTTGGAGGAGTGTGGCGTCGAGGGCGGAAAGAACGGGGCGGCCGCCGGGTCCCTGGATCCATCCGCCCCTGGGTGCCGGGACCTGGGCTCCTGCCTGGGTACCGATGCCCAGGGTATGGAAATGGATGCCCTGTTCCGCGAGCTTTGCGACCCGAGTCGCCAGCTCCGGCTCGTCCAGGTCGCCATCGGAGATGAGCAGGATGGAGCGGGCGCTGTTTCCCGGTAGGCTGAAGAGCAGGCTTTCGGCACGGTCCAGGGCCTGGTGCAGGCGACTGCCCTGGAGGCGGGCCAAGTCCGTGGACAGGGCGGGGAGCGCGTTGAGGATGGTATAGGTGTCTTCGGTGACGGGGGAGAGTACGTGGGGCACGGAGGCGAAGGCGATCAGCCCCAGGCGCACCTGACGGTTCCGTAGGATGAGGTCTTGAATTTCTTGGCGGGCGCGGCCGAGACGGCTGGGAGCCACGTCGTCCACCTGCATGGAGCGGGAGATATCCAGCAGAATCAGGAGGTTGTTTCCGGGGTGGAAGAGGCGGATGTCTTCGTAGTCCCATCTAGGACCGGCCAGGGCGATGATGAGCAGGGTCCAGAGGACAAACCAGCGCAGAAAACGGCTCCAACGTTCGGTGGCTTTGACCTCCCGGGTGCCGGTCAGGTGCGGCAGCAAGTGGGGGTCGGCATAGCGGTGGATGGGCCCACGCGCGGCCTTGGCGGAGCTGCGCCACAGCCAGATAGCCACCGGGATCAGGGTCGTTAGGGCCCAGAACCAAGCGGGCTGCTCGAAGTGAAAACCAGCTTCAAGCACTGGCAACCCTCGTGACGAAGCGTTTGCGCCCTTCCGGGAAGAGGCCGAGCCCGAGTAGGGCCAGCAAGGCCACGCCCAAGGGGATGCGGTAGAGGGGCGTGGGCAGGAAGGCGGTGTGGGCTTTGGCCTCGGTCTTCTCGAGTCGGCCGATGCGGGTGGAGATCTCTTCCAGGGCGCGGGTGTCGGTAGCGCGGAAGTAGGCTCCGCCGCTGATGGTAGCGATGCGCTGTAAGGTGTCCTCGTCCATGGTCAGGTCGTCTCGGTATTTGACAACGCCGTATTCCATGATGGGGATGCTTTCCTGTTTGCTGCCGACGCCGATGACATAGATGCGTACTCCCGACGCGCGTGCCAGGGCGGCCGATTCGATGGGCGCGAAGCCTCCGGCGGAGTTGTCGCCGTCGGCGATCAGGATCATGACCCGGGAGCCTTCGGGGCGCTCGCGCAGCTTCTTCACCCCCAGGGCGATGGCGTCCCCCAGGGCGGTGCCTTTACCGGCGATGCTGGGTGCCACATTGGCCAGTAGCTGGCGCACGGCCCGTCGGTCCACGGTCAGGGGTGAAAGGACGAAGGCCTGACTGCCGAATACGATGAGTCCGATACGGTCTCCCTTGCTGGCATCTACGAAGCGGTCCATGACGCCTTTGACGACCTGCATCCGACTCACTTGCCGACCGGCGACGGTGAAGTCCAGGGCGTCCATGGAGTGGGAGGCGTCCATGGCCAGCATCAGGTCGTAGCCCGGGGTGCTGATCCGGGTATGGGGCTCGAGCCATTGGGGACGCATCAGGGCCACGACCAGGGCGGTCCACAGCAGATAAAGGAGGGCCGTGTGGAACCAGCCGGCGAGCCGACGGCGTGGTCGCCGGACCTGGAATGCAGTCCGGAGCTCCGGTAGGCAGGGGTGTAGCAGGGTGGTCCTTTGACCTTTCAGGTCTTCTTCACGCCTGCTGCGGCGGTCCGGCCACAGAAAAGGCAGCAGCAAGGGCAGCGGTAGAAGCAGGCCGAGCCAGGGCCAGTGGAACTCAAACATCCTGCTTGCTCCCTTTGCTCCGCTCTTCGACCTCGACCCAGTTGTGGGCGGCGTCGATCAGCTCCGAGAGTACCTGCTTCGGTCCCGAGCTACCGGGGGGGGCGTAAGGGGTTTCCAGCAACGAGCGCCCTCGTTGCAACCAATCGAATCCCTGCGGATCGTTGTTATGCAGCCAAACCAACCAGTCTTCACCCGCGAGTCCGGCGCAGGCATGGCGTCCCAGGCGGGCCATGGCGATGCGCCGCAGTAGCTCGGAGAGCTCGGCGGCGGTCTGTTTGCTGTCTTGGGTCCCTGCGCGCCGGCGTAGGTCCCGTAGCTGCCGGGCTGCGTCCCAGCGCCAGCTGCCGATGGAGAGGAAAGGAAGGGGGGGGATCGTCAGGCGCAGTTTGGCACGGAGGCGCCACCCGAAAAAGGCCAGCATCAGCATAGCCAGGAGCACCAACCACCAGCCGGGTCCGGGTGGCCACCAGGGTATCCCGTGGATGCCCTGGATATCGCGTAGTTGCTCGATGCTCGGGTACATTCAGATGGCCCGCGACCGTGCCCGGTGCTCCAGGTCGTGAATCAGGGTGAGGTGGATTTCCGCATCGGTGCGGACCGGTAGCAGGATGATGTTGAGTCGATAGGCCATGGCCTGGAGCATCTTGCGACGCCCCTCCCAGATCTCGCGGTAGATCGAGCGCGCCTCGGGGTCGTCGGTGTCGATCTCGATCAGATGGCCGTCGGTCCCGGTGAAGGTGGTCACGCCCATGGCGGGGATCTCCCAATCCGCCGGGTCGTCTACCGGGATCAGAGCTACCGAGTTGCGTTGTGTGAGGGTACCTAGGGTCCGCTCCAAGCCCCTGGCCTCCCGATTGAGGTCGGCGACGACGAAGACCAGGGAACCGGTGGGTAGGCCGCGGGTCGCCCGCTGCAAGGCACCGTCCAGGCAGTCGATGGAGGTATCGCTGGAGCCCGGCTCGGTGAGGGTGCGCAGGAGCTGCCACAGGGCACGGCGACCCCGCGAGGGACGGAAGTGCTGGAGTCCTGCCTGAACATCGCCGAAGGCCAGACCACCCACCCGGTCGTTGAGCCGGCTGGCCGCCCAGCCGATGAGGGCGGCGGCGCGAGCTGCCTGGACCGACTTGAAGGTACCGCGGGTCCCGAAGCTCATGTGGGGACTCTTGTCCACGCACAGGACGACGGAACGCTCCCGTTCTTCGCGGAAGACCTTGAGGTGGGGCTCGTTGGTACGGGCCGTGACCTTCCAGTCCATGTAGCGGATATCGTCGCCTTCCCGGTATTGGCGCACCTCCTCGAAGTTGACCCCGGCGCCCCGGAATACCGAGGCATAGAGCCCGGCGAAGGTGGAGCTGACCAAGTGGTGCGAGGGTAGTCCCAGCGTATGGGCTTGGTGGCGGAGCTCCAGCAGGTCGTCGAGACGAGGATAAAGGCTCATCGTATCGGGAAGGCTGCCCCTCAGGGAATCGCGACGAGGGTGAGCAACCGGTTGATGAACTCGTCGGTGGTGATGCCTTCGGCCTCCGCCTCGAAGGTGAGAAGCAGGCGGTGGCGGAGGATTTCCGGGGCGACGGCTTGGATATGGTGCGGAGCAACGAATTGGTCGCTGTCCATCCAGGCGCGGGCGCGGGCACAGCGGGCCAGGGCGATACTGGCGCGGGGGGAGGCCCCGAAACGACACCAGCGTGCGAGATCGGGGTCGTAGGCCTTGGGATTGCGCGTGGCCTGTATCAGATCGACGATGTAGCTGTTGAGCTTGGGATCCAGATACACGGTAGCCACATCCCGGCGCATGGCGAATAGCTCGACCTGGGACAGGCGCTTGGCCGGTGCCTGGTAGCTGGTCTTTTGCTGTTGCAGGTCGAGCTCCAGAATCTTGAGCTCTTCTTCTCGGCTGGGATAGTCCACTACCGCCTCCATCAGGAAGCGGTCTAACTGAGCTTCCGGTAGGTGGTAGGTACCTTCCTGCTCCACTGGGTTTTGGGTCGCCAATACCACGAACAGCTTGGGCAGGGGATAGGTCCGCTGGCCCACGGTGATCTGGTGCTCGGCCATGGATTCCAGCAGGGCCGATTGCACCTTGGCCGGGGCGCGGTTAACCTCGTCGGCGAGCAACACATTGTGGAACAGAGGGCCGGGGCGGAACTCGAATTCCCCCTTCTCGTGCCGGTAGATATCGGTGCCGATGAGGTCCGACGGCAACAGGTCCGGGGTGAACTGGATGCGATGAAAATCCCCCTCCACCGATTCCGCCAGGGCTTTGATCGCCGTGGTCTTGGCCAGACCGGGCATGCCTTCCACCAGGAGGTGGCCGTCGCTAAGCAGGCAAATGAGCATGCTGTCGACGAAATGCTGTTGACCGATGATGCGGGAAGCGATATGGTTTTGGACCGGCTTGAGGTCTTCGGGATTCATGCGGTACGACTTTGGCTGCCTTGGATAGAGGTTGGGGAGACCCTGGAAAATCCAAGGTGGCCCGCACCGGTTAAGTGGGGTCCGTCCGATGTCGGGTGCAAAAAATTAGGCGACGGCCATAGCCTTCGGCGGCTCGCGCTTGTCCTGCGTCCGTCCCGGCGCGCACTCCGCGTGGTGCCAGGACTCCCGCAATGACTGGACGCCGTATCGCATGGCCCTGGCCTTTCGTCTCCGCCGGCGCTCACGCGCCGCACTCCGACGAAACGCTCGGCCCTACGCCTTCGCGGGGGCGTCGCACTCCGCTCGTCTCTTACGCTCCCTCGCTTTCCTGGGCTCCTCTAAAAAGAAGCCATTCCGGTAGGCACCGTCTACAATCGGACGACCGCACGGGAGATCTAATTCTGACTGGTTTCGAGGTTGAACGCAACCCCTTGGAGGGTATCTCGAGGGGACTTGAAAAATTGCGTCCCTGCAATCTTCGAGACCGCAAAGCGAAAATGCGGATCTCGCGTTGCTTCCGTTCCCCAAGCACGGACATGCTTGAAGACCGGCAGGTTGTCCCGACCCTGCATAGGCACCTTAGAATTTTTCAAAATGTCCTTCCAAATCGCCGCCTGTAGGCAATCGAAGAGTTTATTCACACCGACGGCTCGATTCTCGGATGGGTGCATGAGGCGGCGGCTCGGTTTTGGACGAATTCTACAGATTATCCTTATCATTTTGATTTTATTACAAAATTTTAAATGATAAAAAATTGTTAATTTGTGGTAAAGCCTAGATTTCTCACGGTGTTCGGCGCCGTTCTCGAAGGTTATTCACACAGTTATCCACAGGTTCTGTTGGTAAATGGAAATTCCTTATTTCCGGTAAGTGGCTTATGCCTGTGGCCCTGATCGCATCTTGGAAAAATCAGCCCAAGCGAGGCAGCCCCATCATATCCGTCACACGTGGATATTTTGGTAAGTGAGTACCCGAGAGCCAAGCGCGACGAGGAGGAATAGCCAGCCCTATTGCGACGAGTCGCAACGCCGCTATCGGGTGCGAGAGACGGGCACATCGCGGCGGAAAATCCATGAGGTGCGGCTCTTTTGGAACGACGCGGAGAATCCTGGAAACAAAGGCTCAGCCGACCAGAGGGTGGGCTGAGCCTAACTATTGGGTTTACTCGATAGTTTCTTTTTTTCCGCAAATGAACGCGAATGAGCCGAATAATATTCGGCTCAAGGTTCACGTTCGGCCAGCTCGACACACAAAGCCTTCTCGTACACGGACTCCAAAGACCCAGGGCCTAGGGGCGTTCTCAATTAGAGATAACACTATGCTTTTAATTGGTAATCAAGATTTCTCGTTGTATCCGACGGATGAAGTGAGCAATTTTTAATGTCTAGAAAAACATATGGTTAGGCCCAACCCAGTTGTTGATCGAGAACACCCCCTAAGACTTTGCCGACTTCGAATGCACACTCGATGACACGCCGAGAGGTGGGGGCATCCTCGTCGACTTTTCTTGAATAGATTTGCGTTCATTGGTATTTGTTTGCGGCTGAATTTTTTCCCCGCAGCACTTACGCGATATTTTCCGGTGGGCACGCCCCTGCCGGTGCGGTAAAGAGGGTCATGGAGCTTTTCGAAGCCACGAGGCGGCACGGATCGCTAGATCTCAGGGCGAGGCGGCGTGATGTGGACGGTGCACAAGCTCCACAAGGGGTCCGAAAAACCGGTCTCGATTCCCGGATTTTCAACGCCCGGTGTTGTTTCAAAAGAGAACCCACCCCACCAGTAGGTGGTGTGCTGTCGCGCAGCAAACAAGTGGCAAGTGGCAAGATAGGGGGCCGCGGGGAACCGAGACCGTTCAGACACTGGTGTGAAGGCCAGGCATCTCGGCTTTACAGTCCGTGAGGCCGCTTGACGTGCACGAATAAATTAAATTGTAAAACCGTATGTTACGAGATGTTTGATGAGAGCCGCACCCAAATCCATGTGTGACGGGTATAAACACCAGGGTACCTTGAATTTCCCAAGGTGCCTGCCACTGGTGGGCCGATGGGCTTCCTCGACGTGGCCAATCGGCTCAGGGGCGCATTGGAAAATTGCGGGAATGTGATTTTTTCGAGGTCTCCCGAAAGAGTGCTCGAACCGGCGTTCATCGCATCCTGTTATCCTCCGGCGCGTTCGGTCACCTGTTTGGCTCGTCGTGCCAGCCATACTTCCAGTCCCTGGGCGTTGAGAGCAATGTCGACGGCCAAGATTTCCCGGATCCGCGACTCGTCCAGTGCACAGCCTTGGTTTCGGGCACGAGTAACCAGCTGCTTCCCAACCTCGGCACACAACCGTTCGCTTCGTCCTTGCTCGGTATTGGCCTCCTCTGCAAGGGCCAAGTCGGCGAGGTCACGGATGCTTTGGCGTAGCTCGTCCTCCAAGACCTGGGGGTCATCCACACGCCCATAGTGGGTCAGATAGATAGCTTTCGGCTCATAGGCCATGAGCTTGTCCAGGCTTTGCTGCCAGGCATCGGGATCAAAGGCGACGGGGGTGGTGGGTGCGAACAGGAAGGGCCCATTGGGCGTGTGCAGCTCCGGGTAGGCGATGCCGAAGGTATCGCCCGTAAACCAGCCCTGGGTCTGCGCGTCGAAGAGGCAGGCATGGTGGTTGGCATGGCCTGGGGTGTCGATGAAGGTCAATGGCCGGCCGGCGAGATCGATGGTCATCCCACCCTCGGCGACCAGGACCCGATGTGCAGATATCGGTACCAGCGAGCCGAAATGCCGGGCGAAGTCCTCTTTCCCATACACGGCAGTGGCCCCGGCTATCAGCTTAGAGGGGTCCTTCATATGGTCCGCGCCCTTGGGGTGGATCACCAGCCGGGCATTGGGGCAGCGAGCCATGAAATCGCCGGCACCACCGGCATGGTCCAGGTGGATATGGGTGGGGATGACGTAGTCGACGGCCTCCGGCGTGAGTCCGAGTGCGGCGACCGCGGCGAGTATCCGGGACACCGATCGCGAAGTGCCCGTCTCTATACAGGCCAAGCGATCTCCCGCCCGAACCAGATAGCAGGCGGCCAGACCAGGACGGTAGAGGCCGGTATCGAGGCAAAAGATACCAGTGGCGATTTCTGTGTAGTGGGGTTGGCTCACAGTCGGGGTATCCGTAGGCAGGTGTGTCGGTCGGTGGCGGTCAGGGGGCTTGTTCGGGCAAAATACATTGGCAAAAGATCGATTTCTCCTTTGAAAGTCAGCCAAGAGGTAAAAGTTATCAGTATGCTCGACGAAAGTGAATGCGAATGCGATATGTTCGTTATCATCGAATATGGTAAAGATGCATTGGGCGTACCTTTACCACAGCTCGAAATCATTGATGATAAGCCGGCTTCGAATAGAATAATAAGTGATTGGCATTATTGGATAGAAATGGGTTATGAATTCTAAGGCAACACTGATTTGATCGGCTACGTCCGCCCCGGAAAAAAGAGTATTAGTCTAAATCCGTGACTTGAATGACGTATTCCCTCGCTCTTAGCCGATCACGATGTCGGATTTCACTTACCTATGTCCGCATCCAACCCGCGACATGCTTCAGGACCAGTGCTTCCAGCGCCGTTATGTGGTCGGCACGGTCGTTCAGGGCCGGAATATAGCTGAAGTCCTCACCCCCGGCCGCCAAAAAACGCGCCCGGTTCTCCACCGCAATTTCCTCCAGGGTCTCTAGGCAGTCGGCCGCGAATCCGGGACAGACGACCTGGACCTTTTTCACCCCCTCGTGGCCCCAGGCCGTCAGGGTCTCGTCCGTGTAGGGACGCAGCCCCTCCATGCGCCCGACCCGGGACTGGAAGGCGATCTGCCACTGTTGCGGAGCCAGCCCGAGAGCCTCGGCCAGCAGGCGCGCGGTTTTACGACATTGGCAGCCGTAGGGATCACCACGCAAGAGATACTCTCGGGGCAGGCCGTGGAAGGAGAAGAGCAATCGGTCCGGCTCGCCCTGCTCGGTCCGGTGGGCACGGACGCTCTGCGCCAAGGCGGCGATGTAGCCCGGCTCATCGTGGTATTGATTGACAAAGCGCAGCTCCGGCAACCGTCGCCAGATCGCAAGCTCGGCGGTGATCGCATCAAAGCCGGAGGCCGTGGTCGTGGCCGAGTATTGGGGATAGAGTGGCAGCACCAGGATGCGGCGGGCGTTCAGGTCCCGGAGACCGGCTAGGGCCGCGGCGATCGAGGGATTGCCGTAGCGCATCCCGAGCACCACCCGGACCCGTCCCGATAAGTGCCGGTCGAGCCGAGCTTGCAGGGCATCGGCCTGACGACGGCTAATAGCTAACAGCGGCGAGCCCTGCTCCATCCACACCGAGCGGTAGGCCCGGGCAGACCGCCGCGGGCGCAGGCGTAATAGGATACCGTGCAGGATCGGCCACCACAGGGTGCGTGGTAGCTCGATCACCCGCGGATCACTCAAAAACTCGGCCAAGTAGCGCCGTACCGCGGGTGTCGTCGGGGCATCCGGTGTACCCAGGTTGAACAGGAGCACGCCCAGCACGTCCCGTGTGCCGTGTCGAAAACCGGTATTCCGTTGGAATTTCATGGATCCTGGCTCAGCCTGGAGTGGTGGCCGGTAGGGTGCGCGAGGATTGTTTTCACGCCGGATTCTGTTGCGGGACCTTTGAATTCTTCAAAGCTGGGCTTTCCAGCTTCCCTGGAAGCCCGCCAAGTGGCCTGTTTGCAAGAGGTCGCTTGATTTGCAAATTTATCCGATCAATAGGGCCGATACATTATGGATGCAGCGGGAGTGGCCGGCAAATGCGGGGCACGAAAAACCTCGCGGGGATCCATACCCGTTGCTGAATATTTCACGTAACTATTCAGCTACTCCAGTTGGGGCATTGGGGGTTGCCCTTGGAAGGTCAGGACGAGCGAGTTGAACATATCGTCGGATTGTTTGCGGAGAGTTGAGAGGTAGGAGCGGATGATGGCAAAGTCTTCGGTGCCGGTATTGGAGCGGAAACAACCGGGGACTTTCTGCTGGAGCTTGGGCATGCGAAGGTCACGTTCGGCATGGTTGT
>Ga0209788_1000306_pt1 | contig 12579 bp, 6 predicted proteins | sample WorMetLIZISLAND1_2_FD_187415 | JGI IMG/M metagenome (GOLD analysis project Ga0209788, IMG submission 187415) | Marine gutless worms symbiont microbial communities from Max Planck institute for Marine Microbiology, Germany - Olavius clavatus LIZARD... ...
GAACTGTAATATACTAATTGTCTGTAAAATGCATTTAAGTTAGACATCAATTGTCTGCAACTGTTCACTAATAAAGACTATGTTGCATGTTTGTGTGGTTGTACGTTAGAGATAAGTGGAGAATGGTTTATGTAGTAGATTTGTTGTGTTGCTGGAGTACTATGTACAGTTTAGATTGTGTGGTCGTAGAATTGACTGTGGTTAATTGTTACAGGCAGCCACATTGCAGTTGCGATTGAACGAGACTTACGCACAGACCTGGACTTTTCAAAGTGCAACTATGAGATGGCTGACTTCCTGCGCAAGTTGCCTGACCTGGCACTGTTCAACAACTTCCGTGCTCTGATGAAGACAATCTGGAAGGCTTGGATGCCGAAGCAGTGCCTGTCCATCTACGATCAGCTCGTTGCTGGATCTCGGTATCTGGACATGCGAGTCACAAAACTTAGTGGCCAGCTTCATGGTGAGCACGGATTGTATTCTCGGCCACTCAGAGCATACTTGAGGGACGTTCGACGATTTGTAGAGGAACACACTTCAGAGGTTGTGATTCTACATTTTCAGGTGAGCACACAGTACTTCATACACTGTAAAGCTTTCGTGATGTTTGGAGTGTTAGTTAGTAAACAGTGATCGCCGATTATTAGACATATAGGTTATATTAGCAGTTTAGAATTTGTAAAAAGATCCACATGCATGTCATGCAATCACCTTCAAAGGGTTTAAAAAATTATGAAATGCACCTGTTCTCATTTTTTGCAAGACAAACTATTCTGTATCGTTTAAGTCACTTATGTTGTTTTTTTCATTTTTTTCTGTAAAATATTACATGTATGTGCACTAGCCAGATAGCTGTTTGCCCCTACATTCTCAGTTTCCAGTCATCCTTTTCCTGAGCATCCTCATGGGACAAGCTGCCGTGAGTCGACACAATTCAAACAGGTCTTGCTTCAGGCATCCCCTGTGTTTAGTTCCGACTCCGACGGTCTTCATTGACGTATATCACTAGACCCAGTCAATATCTTTTTGTTCAGCATGTCCAAACCATCTTAATATACTTCTTTTTTCACCTAGCTAACTGCTGCCAATCTGTAAATTCTCTGAGCTCTGTATTTTTCTCTCAGCATAAACCCATACATCTGTCTTATCATGCTCATTTCATTTCTAACTTTTGACCTACATTTAGCTAAATTTGTCCGCCATGTGCCAGCACCTCTGAAGTTATGACTGTATGGCACTTTTTAAATTATCTACCTTTCCTAGCAGTACATAATCCACTAACTTTAGCAGTAGTTGTAACGATTCAGTGTTCAGCCACTGCATCACTCTTGCAAACAAATGGTGTGCTTGCATTCTGTAATCTTCTTTCACCCCGGTACATCACTTACATACATATGCTGTATTTGAGTTCAGAGAAAGATCCTATTAATATTTTGTGCTTTGCTCATTTAAAATGTGATATAAGCTTGTGTTTCAGAGTGAAATATATGCAGCAGTTATTAAATTTGTTTTTATTTTATTAAATAGTTGTATCCTTGTTTCTCGAGTGCTTTTATTGATTGTTTGGTGACAGGAAGGGCATTTGGCCTGCAAAATGTCCTTCTCTAGCATAACTGGAAAAATTGACTAGATTAATGCAAATAGAAAATAATTTTTTCATATGTTATAATATTTAGATTTTTGGACCAGGAACTGATCCCATATTGCTACTTATTGTGATGCTGTTCTTGTTGGGGTGACCTCTTCAAAACACTCTAAGGCAGCAGGCTCCTTCATTTCAAATCGGATTGGGATGAAATTAGGCAGGATTGTTCTTCAAGTAATTATGCATTGATTGATGGACTCGGATTTCAGATACAAAGTCATACTTTCAAGATGGCGGCCATGACATGATTCCATGCAAAAAAAGTGCTGCCATCTGTTGAGTGTAAACAGACAGATCCTGCATGTGCCATCTGGTGAGTGCACATGCAGCATCTGTCTGTTTACAGTTCCTGATCCATAGTACATTCGTAGTGGTTTTGAGTTGTGGTTGGTGATGTGCACAAATTATTGCAGGGCTTGGAATTTCTTGATCGAGCCGACAAGCGGCAGCTCGTGACGACTTTGTTTCAGGCGTTTGGGGCTCGCATGGCATGCAGCAGTATGTTAGCTCCATCGACCGGATCAGTTCTTCCGTCTCTGAAACAGCTGAGACACAGTGAGAAGCAAGTCATGATCTTTTTTCCGTCATCAGACATGGAAGCAATTCGTAATCACATATTCGGTGGTCTCGTCTGGTCTGACGAGGTTATCCGAATAGTTGCCTCACCCAAGACGCAGACCGTTGCCGAGCTGTCCGGCATGCTTGATGCTGCTCTTGCATCATCCAGAGTTCCTTCGTCGAGGGATTGTCCCGGAAAGCCGCTACACGTTATGAAGGCTGTTCTTTCTCCAGACATGAGCATGGTATTTGGCCGCTACGAATACCGCAGCATGCGAGAGCTTGTCACGCACGAGGCTTCGCCGGCTGTTGCTCGCTGGGTCGAGAGAAGAGTTGGTCTGAATGTCGTTGCTGTGGACTTTATCGGTGTTGGTGATATGGTTTGCCATTTGTTACAGCTCAACGCCAGTCGAAAGTGACGATTTTCGTCGGCAATGACAACGAATGGTGCAGGCTGACTGTAGCAAGATGTTTGTTGTTAGTTTCCTTCAATGTTAGTAACTCACAGTGTGATTGGATTTGTGCATTAATTTGGCTTGTTGCTGTATACCGTCACCATTAGCTCGATGTTTAGTCAGAGCATATTTGTTTCTCAGTCTTTTGGCGTTTATGTTTATTCTTGTTGTTATTCATTATTACTCAGTCCTCCGTTTTCGTCTTCATTACCCTAATATATATCTTCTGAGTTGTAGTGATTTTCGGAGGAAAAGAGGGAAGCTTATCAGAACTGTGTCCCAGTTGTACAAACACACAAATGAGCAGTTTACTAGGGCTTGGTGGTTTAGTTTTAGGTTAGGGTACTTTGTATGTTTTTGCATGTTTTTTCTTACCTAGGCCACTATTTTTGGTTTCGTGGTTTCTTTTTGTGTTGTTTGTTCATATGGAGTTTAGCTGTCGGTACCAGTACAACTGATGGCCTGCAAAGACTCCTCTCTAAAGTGACCTATTATGTGTTGTGTCAAACAAGTTGTAAAACTCTACTCTCTCACTTACCTGGTTTTGTATAGTGTTTTGCATGGTGATCTCATTAGCGTCTTTAGTTGTAGGTGCATGCATTTTGCTACATACGTGGCATACACGGAATTTACGGATATACATTTACGTCATTTGCTGATATGCGGCGGAATTCTAGTTTTATTTTTCCCTGTTAATTTGCACGATTCTTTTTGAGAGTTTTATATACTCTATGGGAATATGACTACGTCCATTAGTTGAAAATGTGAAACACTACTGATAACAATAGTCCCAAACTCTAAAACTGCAAGATGATTTAGTATTGCTGATGTTTTAATGCTGAAACACACATATGCTCACTGTTTTAATTGCCTGGAAGATAACATGAGTTAATCAGTTGTGCGTTGTTCTTGCTTTGTGCATTCACTTGAGACAGATGTAAAATACTCTTATTGACAGCTGCTATGGCGAACTGTGCTGTATGAATTCATTTTTGATATTGACAATCAAACAAAGTCTTCCTTGGCGTTCTTTTTGTCTTGTTCCATCTGTGTTCATTGCAAACGATGGACGGAGCCCCTTGGAGATAATCCCTTGTAGGTCATAACCCCCTCTATCGACAAGGCAGGTCAAAACCCCCTCTAGGACAAACTCCCTCTAGGATACCCTGCATCATGTGGTCCGATGTGAGCATCATCATTATGTTGATTGTGTCCAAACCACCTTAATCTGTGTTTCCTGATCACCGATTCCAGTCCCAGTGATTCTCTGAGCTTTTCATTTGTATTCCTTGTTACTAAATGCAGACCCACATATCCACCTGATAACATTGTGATCATTATGTTGTAAGCTCTAATAAAATGCTTATCGTCTGTTATTGCATATTGGTCATATAGTAGTATGGTTAGAATGATGTCAAGCAAGCCACTCAGTGTCCAATAATATTGGCCTCTAGCAATACCAATACCCAATACCAGTACTGATAGTTCTGTGTAGTGTAGTGATGTATTGACTTTGAAGCAGTTTTCACAAACCATCTGCACACCAAAGTAAGCAGATTTTTGATTACACATGTGTGTATGATCGGCTGATAAAGTCAACTAGGTCAACTCAGCCTTCCATCCCTCTGGGGTAGGTAAATCGAGTACCAGCCTGCATGGCTGGGATTAGGCGTGGCGCGTTCACTTGTGTCGGGTGGCAGGCAACACTGTGTGATCCCATATGGCAAGTGACGTCCCGTAGCTCTGAGATGGGGTTCCCATGAAGAGTTATATCGGCCTTTACCTTTTACACTGAAGACTGAACTGGTTGACAGCGAGCACTCGACCTAGTCTGGGCCATCATGCGCCTCTGATTCACTTGTGACACATTGCGCTATACAAGTTTGTTTCCATTGATTTTTGAATGATTGATGTTCGCTGTTGGTGTGATGCGGCACGTGTATGTGGCATTAGTATTGCAATATGTAAGTCACGTGATTATATTCAATTCATTTGTCTCTTGAGTTAATTTCTAGCTTTAAGATTGTACAATAGTTGATCTCCGTGAAGCAGTGAACGGGTGTTATGTGCTCTACCGATAAGTATATTCACTATGTTATTTTGCATATTTTGCCACATTTTGTTTTTTTGCCATACAGTTGTACATTTTGCATGTCTCACGAGTGTGTATTTTGCATATGCATATTTGCATATAGTGTGTTTAAGTAGTGTGTACAACTGTCTGCATGTGTAGTTGCTTGTGTCCAACAGTTGCTTTCTTGTATTACTGTTGCTGTTGTTTTTGATTTCCATTTAACTGGCTAATTTTTCTGGATGTACTTGAGGTTAAGGTGGATTTTTCAGATTTAAACTTTTGGAATTTTGGTGCAGCAGAACATTTTAGACCTTTTTGGTTACTGACCCAACAGCATCAAAGCACTACTATGCTGCACCAGTTATGTGAAACAAAACTGATTGTTTCAATTAACAGGTAGCATCATGATGTAGTGGCTAATGCATTTGTGTTAATCAGTAAAGTTGCTTTACATTAAGCCCGGTTAATACTTGGATGGGTGACTTTCAGCTGACTAATAATAAACTGTCTCGGTATGTAGCCAACTCTGTAGGTCACCTCAGCCTTAGGCCTACAGGGTAAGTTAATCAAGTACTGGCCTGTCTTGCTGGGTTAGGCATGGAGTATTCACTTGTGTCAAGGTGGCAGTATGATTCCTTTTGGCATGAGGTGCATTCATGATGAGCTATGTCTTTTAACCTTAAACCGTTGACCTGTGAAGTGTTCATGTATTTGATTTCCTCTGTAGCTGATGCATATTATGCCCCACGCAATAGGGATGATATAATGCATTAGTGTTGGTTGTTAGTTAGCTGTGATGAAGTGATGAAACTGTCTGTCCCGGCTGTTTTGTTTGGCTGGTTTCAGTTACTACTATCATCCAGTATTACACATTTTGTCTCTCGTTAGTACCAGCGGAAGAGCATATTACACTGTTAATTAATTATGATTAGTTGCATGTGATGTGTGACCACAAAATGGATTTGTATATTTGTGGAATATTGCGGAGAGAATGCAGTCTTTGTAGAAATTATTGCTACTAAATAATTGCACATGCAGTTGCATGATTGATCATGAAATTGCTGCCATTCAGTATATTGTAGCCTACAGTATAAAGTTGTGCTTTTTGTTTATTAAACGATAAAATGAAATTAATTCCATCCAGGGAGATGAAGTGCCCGAAATGCATTTTTTAATTATTGGTGGGGTGAGTTGGCAAAGCAGTTTTATTTACAATGTATGGTAAACTATTTCAGTTTGTTGATATCATGCTACTTAGTCAGGTTAGATGAGCAGCTTTTTCGTGCACTGTTGAAATATTTTTTAGGCAAAGATGGCTCAGACCCCCTCCCCCGAGCAAAAATTGTCCATACACCTCTGATCAGTCTGTTATAATGTTCCACTAATTGTTGCTTGTTCGACCTGGTGCTGTGTGCAGGTGTGTTGTCACGGAATCATAGTTTTGTGATAACTTACTGCTCTTTTTTCTCTGAGTGGTTTGTTTTGCTGGACATTTGTGTCTGAGGCAGCAGTTCTGTATGTTAATACTGTTGGTTTGCCATTCGTTTTTCGTATTTATGCTGCCAGAGGCATGTGCCAGTTATGCATATGTAAGTGATTGTTCAGCGATGCGAGCTTGTTTAATTCAGTTGACTGAGTTATGCGTGGCGACTGCGTTGGCCAAGTTATGTGTGATAACTGTGATAGTGCTCCTCAGTGCTGTTATCCAATAATGATTTTGTGCATTTAGTCAGGTTCACTGTGTATTTTTGTTCAGAGCTTATGGATTAGCAAATCAGTACACTTTTGGAAAGCATATAACGTCCAGAGTCCGAAAAATAACGTTTACGTTTGCACAGCCGCCCCTGACCCTTGTTGCCGTGACTACAGACGTTATAAGCTTTCCAAAAGTGTATTGCTTTGCTAATGTGCATAAACTTTGAGCGAAAAATTTTTGCACATAGTCAGTCAGGAGTCCGGAAAATAATGTTTACATTTGCTCAGCCGCCCCTGACCCTGGCAACGAGTGTCAGAGGTGGCTGCGCAAATGTAAACATTTTTTTGGACTCCTGACTTTATAAGCTTTCCATAAAATATATTTCTTTGCTAATCTCCGTAAAAGTCATTTTTTGCACATAGTGATCCTGACTAATTTTGATGATGTTTATTCCATTGTTGTTCAGTTCTGGTGCATTCCTTCACACACTGCACTGTGCTGTGGATTTTGTTTATTTTTGCCGCAGTGTTTCGTAGAAGCCTCATGTTTCTGTTCCGAGGCCCGTTGAGAGAAGTACGTTACGCTTGGTGATTGCGTCTTCCATGTATAGTTGATTATGTTGGTTTAGTGTATTTGTCGTGGGTGAATTCGCTGTTGTAGATATTTGTAGCTCTTATCTGCTGTGTGCTGTAGTATATCAGCACTGTTTACAGATGAACTTGGGCCTGTTCGCTTAATTAAGCTTACTCTCGTTGTGTTTCTGGTTTTTCTTACTAGAGCCACTAGCCAGTTTGTCGTAGCATTAGGTGCTCTTGTATTTTCTCATTGATTTTTTTGAATTTGGTTGTGTCAGTATAATATATAATTGTATGCTGATGTCATAACCAGTAGTTAAATGTCTTGAATATATGTTTGTTACTCTGTTTAAAACTCTGGACAGTTCATGCATTTATCTTTGTTAGTGCTTGGAACTGGTACCCAAACTACAACCGGTTACCTAGTTAACTGATAATAAGAGTCATTATTATTTTTACTGCTACTAAAGTTTGAACAATCAGCATATTCATATTTCTCGCCATGGAAATGGGTATCCGAATAACTGGGTAGCAGTTTAGTTATCTTGTGATTGTGCTAACAGCACCTGTGAGGAACTGCAGATTGTAAATACCTAGCAATCCAAGCATTAGTCTATGTCGACCTTAATCCTTGATCTACTGATTAGTATCTGCTATTCTTTATAGTCTGTATTCCTGTTAGCGATTCGAACTCTTGACATATGGCACCAGTATAAATATTTTTTTGACATTAGTGTCTGTATTAATACAGCAACATTTGTAACAGTGTATAACATTTTTGACACTATGGAAAGTTGTTGTGGTCAAAAATGCCGTAGTTAGCAGCTTTATAACTACTATATTGGCTATTATTATTATTATTTTATTATTATTATTATTATTATTATATTATTATTATTATTGTTGTTGTTATTATTATTGTGGTTGTATGTGTGGTTGGTGTGAGAGTGAGAGCACTCTACACTATTACTGTTCATGATGTGTGTTATGCGGCTAAACATGCCATGCGTAGTTTTAAGTTATTTTGCAGTTCAAACTGTAGGCCTATGTAATTTTGAGTCTAGGCAACTTTGTGTATAGTGCATTTAAGAATCACCAAACTACGCGACATTGTGCATATGTTAACCAATTTCCCTAGTCCGATGTCAGCGTTGATTTTCTGTGTATATATGTGTAGACCAAGTTTGTTGCTGTTACCACTTGAATTGCCTACATCTGTTCCATTTTTTTCTGACGCTCAACGTTTGGGCATTTTTTACCAGTTATTTTCTTCGTCCTAGTGCTTCTTGAATCTTGATGTGCTTTGTTGCAAGTAATGTTCCAATGATGTCCTCTTTTTTATTTTGTTAACAACACCTCGTTTTCTTAAATAGACTGTCAGTATTTTTTCTGGTCATTTAAAATAGCAGATTTGTCGAATTTTTTCATCTTTTTTGACTTGCTAGTGTAGGTATGTAATGGGTAGATTATTTCTGACTTATAGCATATTGTTGGCCTAGCAATAATTATGGATTGTCTCCTACCAGGATGCAGTTTTGTTTGTTTGTTGTTTTATTGCGGAATGATACTGTTCCGAACCCATACGTCATCCATGTTGTTTGCGAGACAGATCTGGCTAGTACTATCCGTCCATCCATTGAGCGAAGCAGCACGTAAAATAATAATAAAAGCACATAAAATCAAAGGACAGATCTACATATGGCACTACTTCTTTCAGTTGTGTTTAACCAGCCAGTTGTTCTAGAGTTACAGCAGGTTAAGTTAGGTCAGTTCTCAGTTTTCCAGTGAACTTTTTCGCATTGGATCATACAAGAATTTTTACAGGCCAGATGCCCTTCTTGTTGCCATTTAACACATCAAAGCACTAGGTTACAATAACTCATTCTTCTGATTATTCTCTTTGTATGTTTATAACGTGGATTAAATCATTTCGTGTAACTACCCGTTGTGACAACAATGCATCATACTCTTGTAAAGTTGTAAACTGCCACACACATTGCATGCAAACTGCCGATCATCACCACTGTATTAATGAGTAGACGTTGCACACTTGTACTTAAGTCTTCTGTTTGTTTAACTGCGTTGTCTGCCTTCATTTGCGACTAAATGTCACCTTTACTGTGCTTGTACCGACGCACCGGCAGTTCATAGAATTCTTTTGAAAATGTGCAACAGTTACTTCAAGTCTGTTAAGCTGGTAACTTGTTTTCTGACGCCGAGTTTTCCATGCCCGATGTGAAGCTTTGGTCTGATTTGCATTCTGGTAGCTAAGATTGCCCTGTCTACGTATTCGATGACAAGATATAAACTTACTGAGTAGTGCTACTGATTTTTGTGCTGGTAAGCCTGGTATCAGTCTTATACTGAGAAGTATTTATTTGGTTATCTTCGTGTTAATGTGATTACGATTCTAGCATTGTTGTCACCAGTTGTAGCGTATGCAGGATTTCACAATGGAGGTTTCAAACTTTCACCTCCATTTCCCTACCATCTTTTTGCCTTCCCCGGGCCCTCCCTTTCCTTCCAGTCCTCCATCCCCGACCTCGACCTTCAGCCCTTGTTCCTCTCTTTACTCCAGATAAGCTTTCTGGAGAAGTGCTGTAGTGTCTTTCATCATAGTCGGGCAGAGTCCTGCACTAAACGCATTTTAGTGCATTTTGAGGCTAAAAATAATGTGGCATAAAAACACATGCAGAAACCTTTATTCATCGACCAAACAGTAACGCAGAAAGATAGACATAACTTTGCATGTCTTACGTTGGCCTAGTACTGGGCTTTGTTCTGATTTTTTTCTCCTGCATGAGGGTCTTAAGCGCTAAGCCTCTCCCTGCATCCGCAACAGCTAAAGGTGTGTCCACACTGGCGACTATAGTCGCCGAATTGTTATGGTTTGTTCGCATTCTCAGCTTGTTGAAATTATATTTCGTTTCTCTTTGTAGGCCTATGTGATCGTTGTCTCAAATAAAATCTGTGAACTGATAATGTACTGTTTATTTTCTGACTAAAGTGCAATATTTGTATATCATGCAAAGAAATGTTGCAACTCATGCCTACAGATAAGCACGCTCAGCGATCTTTAGCCTAATGAGACCAAATTTGTCGGCGACTGCAGCGGTATTCACATAATTACTGCACATCATAAAATTGTTGGTCTATTAGGTCATGTGCTGTCTTTGATCTAATGAACGATGATGACGATAATGATGTTGATGCTGTATACGAGTCGGTGCTAAGTGCCGCAAGCACGTATAGATTGGTCTCACAAACGAAATACAGGATGGCCCCAAAAAGTTAGCCAACGAGGGTTTGTTATAATTGCATTATAGAATATAGATATTGAGCTATCATTTAAACCCTATCACTCAGATGCTGAGCAGTAATTTAAAAGAACAGATAGGGGGCCTAGTGAAAGAGCTCACTGCACCTCAGATGATCGCTTCATTACCTTGTGAAATATTAATGTCAGTTTTTGAATACTAATATTTCACAAAGTAGTGTAAAGAAACGTCTGAGTTGTGGTTGGATCTTTAATGATCATTTATTGAATTTTTACAGCGCATGAGCATAGCTTGCTACGCAGAGCGCCGTATTAGCTATGATAGATTCCGTCCGTCCGTCCGTCTGTCTGCCTGTCAGTCTGGTATCATGTCAAAACGACTCAAACTACGATCATGGGGTCTTCACTTTAGGATAGCCCCATGACAGTTGACATCACCGCGAAATTCCAAAGGGAACATAGGGAGCGAGAGGCCGAATGAGACAGGGGTAGCAAAAATAGGCAGTTGTTGGCCAATAAGTCGCCGTATCTCAGAAACGGTGCAAGATAGTCAATAGTCACAGTCACATAGTAAGCTTACTCATAGTCACAATGACGGACTAATAGGACGTCGCATATACGCGCTTTCAATTATTGGTACCGATTGCACGCCGATGTCGCGACTCGTGAACCGTCGTCACTGGTTGTATGACTAATGCCGGTAACTGAATTAGAAAAGTTATGCACGAATCGTCATTTGTCATATAAAATTACGACAGATCGACTTTCACAGTGTTCAGCTCTGCATTGAGCTGCATGCAGCCGTCTGGAACCACACCGTCGGTGACGTCGGTAATGCATTGTTGAAGCCGTGCATGGGCCAAATGTATGAGACATGTACACGATCAGTCTCACACCCTGTACACATACGTCGTAGAAAGTTATACGCTACAGGCGTATTGAAGAGCGACAGAAGAAAAAAAGTTTCCACTGCTTAATAGACACTTTTTCGCATCACATTCCAATGACCACTACGAACAGAAAACTGCGTTCTTTCATCCGATTATCGTAACCGAGCTAGGTGTACCTATCAAAATGTGCGCTGGCTGGCTGCCAGGTGACAATAAAGTTGCTGACGTGGACATAATGCGGATCACAAAAATTTCGGTTTGCTTTAGCTAGCGATGTGCGCAGATTTCAGATGCGCAATCGTATGACGTCAGGTTTCGCGATGTGACTTTCGTAGACTGTAGCAGTGTACGGATATGTGCAAAATGTGCTCATTTGGTCTCGTCTGTTTTTTTACCGCGCGATGCACTTTAGTGCAAAGCGCGGTATTGCGATTGCGTGTCGTCCGTCCGTCCGTTCGTCTGTGACGTTGGTGGATCAGGACCACATATGTTGGAAAGTTTGGAAACTAATTGCACGGACAATTAGCCCAAGACCTTCGCTCTTCGAGCCCGAAGGCCATCTACCTATTCACAGGGGAACATGGGAAATTTGGGGGACAAGACTAGAGGTGGGGTGGGGAAAAAGTGGCGTGCTGGAGCACAAAAGCGACAATATCTCTGAAACGCGTAAAGATAGAGAAAAAGTTACTATGGTGATCCTATAGGAAGTCACCAACGCTCTTTCGAACGGTACCATTCGCGACCCCCTGAGGCCTCCTCTTCCCAAAGACTGGAAATTCGCAACCATTACCCAAAACTTCAATCGCTATTATCTCAGGAACGGGTAAAGCTACAGACTTCAAATTTGACCAGTACATTCACTGGGTCCATCCAGCGAAAAATAGGACCGTAGTTTTGACCGACCCAAAATCAACTTGCCCCCTAAAAATTTCAAAATTGGTAGAGGATAACCAACGCTTGCTAATGCACACTTCCTTGGAGATGGGTCTGCCCCAACAATTTTTCAGCAATTAAAATTCGAAAAATTGGCAAAAATCTGGTGTACTTTGGCAATAATCGTCGTGGTACCCACGGTCAATTATTGTCGCTATAATATATCCGGCTATAATATCAGACGTTGAACCCCGCTAAAATTTCACAAAGGTTAGAGAATGTCTACCGCTTACTAATGCACCACCACCCGGGCAAAGATATCCCCCCCAAAAAAAAAAAAATTGGCAGCCCAAAACATCATTTTTTTTCTGGCGCGATTTTTGACACCTCTGCTACTTGATCGCTAATATCCCCGGAAAGCAAGATATCGTAATCGGAAAACAGCAAGTCAAGTCAAGTCGCCGTTAATATATACAGGGTGTTTCATAAAAAAACACCCCCTTTTATTTTTGGCTATAATTCACATATTAATGGGC